>PPYF01026622.1_pt1 | contig 80777 bp, 56 predicted proteins | sample 1559871 | NCBI WGS metagenome assembly PPYF01 (sample SAMN08240021, study PRJNA423297) | Human gut metagenome, whole genome shotgun sequencing project.
TGATGCCGAGGCCGAGGATGTAGGGGATGTTGTCCACGATTCCCGCCCACGAGGTGCACGTGAGGCAGCCGATGCCCACACCCACTATTACGCCGAGAAACAGCGGCTCGCCCAGGATTCCGAACTTGCGCTTAAGGCCCTCGGCGTCAATCTCCAGGCGGTTGATTCCCGGTATTTTGTCGAGACCTTTATTGATGGCCCAGGCAAAGGGTGCGAAGCCGGCGCAGAAGGGCTGGGGAATACTGATGCCGTCCATGCCCTCGTAGAAACGCTGGAACTTCAGCGCAGTCATGTCAGCTACAATGAGGGTGATGATGTAGCAGACGATTGCGCCGAAGAATCCCCATGCCAGCGAGTCGCAGGCGAAGTAGATGACGGCACCGATGAAGGCGAAGTGCCAGTAGTTCCAGAGGTCGATGTTGACGGTGCGCGTGGTCTTGGTGACGAGCATGAGCAGATTGACGCCGAGACACACGGGGATGATGAAGGCGCCTACGGCCGTGTTGTAGGCCACGGCGGCCGCCGCTGGCCAGCCCATGTCGAATACGTGCAGCTGGAGGTCGTAGATGTCGACGACGGTATTGAGCGCCGGGCCGAGGGCCGAAGTGAGCAGCGCGGTCACTATTGACAGGCCTATGAAGCCTACGCCAACCTTGAGGCCACTCATCAGGGCTTTTCCGAAGCGTATGCCTATGCAGAGGCCGAGCACGGTGAAGATGACGGGCATCATCACGGCCGCACCGAGGCCGATTATATATTTGAAGATTTCTTCCATTCTAAACAGCCTCCTAATTCTTAATTTCGACTTTCAGGGGATTAGCCAGACGGACGCTGAACTCCGTCAGATACTTCTTCCAGCTCTGCATGTCGGGCATGGCGCCTTTGCTCCATCCCGAGCCCCAGTAGTACACGTAGCAGTCGCCGTGCCTGTAAGGACTCTTGGCGAGTATATGGCCGAGAGCATCGCCGGCCGGAGCGTCGAGCGCCACAGTCATCATCGAGTCGGCGTCGGGAGCGACTACTCCCACGTAGATCACCCCGTTGCCGTTGTCGGCATTGTCGGAGAGGTCGGCGTAGGCCATATAGCCGTTTTCCGGCGACAGCACATATCCTTCGGGATTCTGTCGGTGGATGACTATACCCGGGGCGATGGCCGTCGCGGCGGCCTTTTTGAAACACACCTCCGTGCGGTTGAGATATTCACCGGCATCGAGACTTATGAGGCGTGTCTCTCCGGAGTCATATGTGAGGCGTACTGTGAAGCGCAGCGGCCCGTTGTCCAGAATTTCGTAACCGGAGAAACACCATGGATATTCAATGTTGCCGAGAGAGTCTATCAGTGCGGCGGTACCGGCTCCCAGCGTTGGCCCTACGGTGTAGGCATCCATTCCGTCGCCGTGGTCCTCGTGGAAGTTGATGCCGGACATGAGAGCATCGCGGTAGCGGCGTTTCACTACCGGTTTTTCGGTGGATTTGGTCCATATGTCATAGCCGTATGCGTGCTCGTCGGCCGCCTGCAGGGCAGGTCCGTATGCACGGTAGGCCGCACGGTCGTTTTCCCAGGCCAGGTCGTCCATCCGTTCGGGATAGAACGCGCCGCATGCCAGGGTGTCGACAGGAACGGGAGTCCCGGCTGTTATCCTGACGATGGCCGTGCTGTTGGCGCTGATCCGCAGGGGAAAGATAAGTTTGCCGTCGTAGGTGAGCTGGTATGGAATCTCTGTGCCGTCAGCGGCAGTGAGGATGAACGGCGACGTGCCGTACTCCTCGGCGACTTTACTGCCGTCTATTTCGACAAGCTCGTCGCGGTTGAGTTCCGAGGTATTGGTCACTTCGATTATGCGCTCGCGTGTGCAGCTTGTCGTGAGCAGCGCGAGGCATAGCATTAGTGCGTGGGCTTTCATCGTCTATTTGGGTTGCTTGCCGATGTAGGCCAGGATGCCGCCGTCAACGTACAGGATGTGGCCGTTCACGAAGTTGGACGCATCAGATGCCAGGAATACCGCAGGGCCTTCGAGGTCCTCGGGTGTGCCCCAGCGGCCGGCGGGCGTCTTGGCGATGATGAACTGGTCGAAGGGATGGCGGCTGCCGTCGGGCTGGATCTCGCGCAGCGGAGCTGTCTGTTCGGTGGCTATGTAGCCAGGGCCTATGCCGTTGCACTGGATGTTGGCCTCGCCGTACTCCGAGCAGATGTTGCGTGTGAGCATCTTCAGTCCGCCCTTGGCTGCGGCGTAGGCGCTGACGGTCTCGCGGCTCAATGCCGAGCTTGCGGTAGGCCGCCATGCCGCGGTCCACGGTTTCTTGACGCGAGCAGTTGAATACGATGCGGGCGCCGGCCTGTGCCAGTGCCTTTGCGATAGCAAGTCCGATGCCGTATGCGGCGCCGGTGACGAGGGCGGTTTTGCCCTCAAGTGAGAACATATTCATGTCGATACGGATTGATTGTCTGTGTAAAAGTTTCCGGTGATTGTTTTTCATTACGATGCAAAATTACATATAAAGCCCGCGAGCAGCTTTCACGCCTGTAGCAAATAGGTCAAAACGGGTTTTCAATTTTGTAGAAACTGCTTTCAAATATATCCAATCGCCGCTAACAGGGCGTTTTTATGTGTCCGGGCACCTGCATAGGCGTCGGCCTTTTTGAGAGTGTCGGAGAAAATGTGTAATTTTGTGGCTGTATAAAATTGAATATTTATGAACGACTATTACGCACTGCGCCTCGACGTAGAGCCTTGCTCCGCCGATGCTACCGACCTTCTGGCATATCTGCTCGGAGAGGCCGGATACGAGAGTTTTGTGCCTGACGACAAAGGCCTCACGGCATATGTGCCGGCCGCACTGTACAGCGACGAGGCCGTGCGCACAGCTCTTGAGGAATTCTGTTTCGACGCCACCGTCACAGCCAGCGCCGAGCTGGTGGAGGGTCGCGACTGGAACGCCGAGTGGGAGCGCAACTATTTCCGTCCCATCGTTGTGGGCGAGCGCTGCGTGGTACACAGTTCGTTCCACACCGATGTGCCCAAGGCCGAGTACGACATCGTCATCGACCCGAAGATGGCATTCGGCACGGGCCACCACGCCACGACCTCGCTCATACTCACCCGTCTGCTCGACATGGACCTTCAGGGACGGTCGTTCATCGACGTAGGCACCGGCACGGGCATCCTTGCCATCCTTGCCGCCATGCGCGGCGCCGTGCCTGTGGCCGGCATAGAGATTGACCGTTTCGCCTGGGAGAACGCCTGCGACAATGTGCGTCTCAACGGCCATCCCGAGATTGCGGTGCTGTGCGGCGACGCGTCGCTGCTTCGGTCTCTTGCGCCGGCCGATGTGGTCGTGGCCAACATCAACCGCAATGTCATCCTCGGCGATATCCGGGCTTACGCAGCTGCAATGCGTCCCGGCGCCACGCTGCTGCTCAGCGGCTTCTATGAGGCTGACTGCGCGATGGTGGAGGAGGCGGCCGTCGCCGCAGGTCTCACGGCAGCAGGCCGTACTGTCCGCGACAACTGGGCCTGCGTCGAGCTGCACCGGTAATCACTTCTGAACAACTGCCTATGATTCGCTATAACTTTGACTGCGTGGTGGACCGCCATCACACATGTGCCACCAAGATAGAGGAGATGGAGGCCCGTTTCGGCCACCGCGACCTGCTGCCTTTCTGGATAGCCGATATGGATTTCGAGGCCTGTCCGGCCATTATCGACGCCCTGCGTCAGCGCCTCAACCACTCCGTGCTGGGTTATACCACTCCGCCGGAATCGTTCTGGCGGAGTATCGCCGGATGGCTACATACACGCCACGGCTGGGACGTTGACCCCGCGGAGCTGAGCTTCATGCCCGGCCTGAAGAAAGGCCTCGGGCTGTGCATCAACTATTTCTCACGTCCGGGCGACGCCATTGTCATCCAGCCGCCCGTGTATCATTCATTCCGTTCGGTGATAGAGGGCAACGGGCGCCGCGTGGCAGCCAACCCTCTGGTGCGCGATGCTGCCGGGCAGTACTTGATGGACTTCGAGGGGCTGACGTGTGTCATGCGCGACGAGCGTCCGGCCATGATGATAGTGTGCAACCCGCATAACCCCATCGGCCTGCAGTGGGATGCGGACACGCTGCGCCGTGTGGCTGACATATGCCGCGAGCACGGCGTGGTGCTTGTCTCCGACGAAATATACGGCGACATGATGCTCGGCGGCCGGCGGCATGTGCCCACGGCGTCGGTGTCCGACGTGGCCGCCGACGTCACCGTCACGCTCGGCGCACCCAGCAAGACATTCAATATTCCGGGCATCGTCAGCGCATGGTCGGTAGTCAGGTCGCCCCGGCTGAGAGAGGGCTTTTATTCGTGGCTCAATGCCAGCGAGTTCAACGCTCCGCCCATCGTGTCGATGGTGGCTACCCAGGCCGCTTACGAGCATGGCGGCGACTGGCTCGACCAGGCTCTCGCCTATCTCGACGCCAATGTGGACTATGCGGAATCTTTCCTGCGCGGGCATGTGCCGGACGTGCTCCTGTGCCGTCCGCAGGCGTCGTTCACGATGTGGCTTGACTTCCGCAAGCTGCGGCTGCCGCAGGACTGGCTCGTGCGCCTGCTCGTGGAGCGCGGACACATAGCGCTGAGCGACGGCCTGAGTTTCGGCCCCGGCGGCGAGGGCTTCATGCGCATGAACGTCGGCGTGCCGCGCAGCATCCTTTCCGAGGGTCTGGAGCGCCTGGCCGGGGCTGTCAGGTCGCTATCGAGCGAGGGAGCCCCGGCCGGCGAGCGACGCACCGTGACGATACCGTTTGTCAAGATGCACGGCCTCGGCAACAATTTCATATACGTGGACTGCATGGACCGTTCGCTTGACAATCTTCCGGCGCTGGCCGTGGAGATGGGACGCCGCCACATGGGTATGGGCGCCGACGGCATCATCGCCATTCTGCCGGGCGGCGAGGACGCAGACTGCCGCATGCGCATATTCAACGCCGACGGCTCGGAGGCGCAGATGTGCGGCAACGGCATACGCTGCGCCGCAAAATACATTTACGACAACAATGTGGTGCCCCGCCGCAGCCGGCTGCGCATAGCCACATTAAGCGGCATAAAGACCGTGGACATCCATACAGGCCCCGACGGACTCACCGACAGCGTGCGCGTCGACATGGGGCGTCCCGTCTTCGATGCGGCCGAGGTGCCTGTGCGCTGCGATGCCGGGCGCATGGTCGACATGCCTGTGCCTGGCATAGACGGGCTTCGCCTCACGGCTGTTTCCACGGGCAATCCGCACGGCGTCGTGTTCGTCGACAGCTTCGACGGCGACATCGTCACCACTCTGGGCCCTCAGCTTGAGTGCCACTCCATCTGGCCCGAAAAGGCCAATATAGAGTTTGTGCGCGTAGACGGCCGGCACAGCCTCTCCATGCGAGCATGGGAACGAGGTGCCGGTGAGACAATGGCCTGCGGCACAGGTGCCTGCGCAGCGGCAGCGGCGGCTGTAGCCACCGGGCGGGCCGAATGGCCCCTTACGGTCAGGCTGATAGGCGGCAATCTGGAACTCGACTGCGATGCCGACGGCCATATACTGATGACAGGTCCCGCCGTCACGGTGTTCTCCGGCAACTATTACTGTCGGTAAGTGGTCTCTGAATACTGCAAAAATATCTAAAAATACGTATATAAATATTAAAAATCGCTTTCCGGCCTGATTTTTTGGCTGCGGCGTTATTTATATGTGAATCATAAGATGTAACTTTGTAGGGTAGGGGGTATAATGCCCTTGCTTACCTGATTGACATGAAGAAACATCTTGTACTCGCATTTCTTGCTTCGCTTGCCGTGACGGCTTCGGCCGCCCCAGCCGACGCTAAAGCGTCCATTCTGGAAGTTATCGGCTCGTACATGCCCGGAACCACAGGTTTCGGCGCCATAAAGGTAGACAGCATAGTCGATAGCCGCACCGGCACCGCGGTGTACTGCAACGAGGCTCTCTCGTACCTGCCTCTTGACGCCCGGCAGACAGCAGCACTGAAAGGCGAGATAGCATCGCTTTTGGGAGCCGGGCCCTCGCGCCTGAAAATATATGCCGGCAGCCGCGAACTTGATGGCCTGGCTCTCTTCGCATCCCGTCCGCCGCGGGCACCCCGCGAGAAGGACGGTTTTGTGCGCCGTCTTGACGCCGAGGCGGCTCCCGACGGCCTTGACGGCGCCAACATAGCCATGTGGCAGAGCCACGGATGGTATTTCGAGCCCAAGCTGAACCGCTGGGAGTGGCAGCGCGCACGCATCTTCCAGACGGTGGAGGACCTCTACACGCAGAGCTACGTGATGCCTTTCCTGATGCCTATGCTCGAGAATGCCGGCGCATACGTGATGAGCCCACGCGAGCGCGACACCAACACCGTGGAGATAATCGTGGACGGCGACGGGGGCTGCGCGCAGCCCGGATATGCCGACGACGCCACTGCCTGGAGCGACGCCGGTGTGGCGGCTTTCGCCCACACCACGCCGATGCTGCGCGACACGCAGAATCCTTTCCGCGCCGGAACTGCCCGCCGTGCCGCTACCGTGCGCCGCGCCGACAAGGCCACCAAGGCTACCTGGACGGCCGACATCCCCGCGGACGGCACATACGCCGTGTACGTGAGCTACGCTTCCCTGCCTGACGCCACGACCGACGCCCGCTACACCGTGAATACGGCCGCAGGTCCTGTCGGCTTCTCCGTCAACCAGCGCATGGGAGCCGGCACGTGGATATATCTCGGACATTTCCCGCTGAAGCAGGGCAACCGGCCCGTGGTGGAGCTGAGCACTCTGTCGAAGAAGGCCGGACGGGCCGTCAGCGCCGACGCCGTGAAGATAGGCGGCGGCATGGGCAACGTGGAGCGCATAGTGAAGAACGGCACGGAAGGCATGGCCTACGACTACGTGGCAAGCGGTTATCCGCGCTTCACCGAGGGCGCGCGCTACTTCCTGCAGTGGGCGGGCGCGCCCGACAGCGTTTACACCCCCTCGGGCAATGTCAACGACTACAGCGACGACTACCGCAGCCGCGGCCTGTGGGTGAACTGGCTTGCGGGCGGCTCGTCGATGCTTCCCGGGCGCAAGGGCCTGGGCGTACCCGTGGACCTCAGTTTCGCGTTCCATACGGATGCCGGCACGACACTCAACGACAGCATCATCGGCACCCTCGGCATATACAGCACGGCCGGCGACAAGCTTGGCAACGGCAGCAGCCGTGACGCTTCGCGCGACCTCACCAACCTGGTGATGACAAGCATCGTGCGCGACGTGCGCGCGAAGTACGAGCCGCAGTGGACGCGCCGCGGCATGTGGGACAAGAGCTATTACGAGGCCCGTGTGCCTGAGGTGCCCGCCATGCTGCTGGAGTTTCTCTCGCATCAGAATTTCGCCGACATGAAGTACGGTCTCGACCCCGAGTTCCGCTTCGACGTGTCGCGCGCCATCTATAAAGGCATGCTCCAGTTCCTCGCGCGGCGCGACGGACGCCCCTACGTGGTGCAGCCTCTCGCACCCGGCGCCTTCGCCATCCGCAAGGAGGGCCCGCAGACCTACCGCCTGACGTGGCGCGCCACGCCCGACAGCCTTGAGGCCACGGCGATGCCGGCCTATTATCTCGTGCAGCAGCGCGACGGCTCGGCCGGCGGCGCTTTCCGCACTATAGCCAAGGTGGAGACCCCTGAATACGTCTATACTGCCGCTGACGACGCCATCCACAGCTTCCGCATCGTGGCAGGCAACACCGGCGGCGTGAGCTTCCCCTCCGAAGTGCTCGCCCTGCGCGACGCCCCGGGCGAGCCTGTGGTGATAGTCAACGGATTCACGCGTCTGAGCGCTCCGGATTGGTTTGACAGCGGCGAGATAGCCGGATTCTACGACGTGCGCGACCATGGCGTGCCTTATGTGCAGGACATCTCTTTCATCGGCAGCCAGTTTGAATTCCGCCGCGACATTCCCTGGATGGACGATGACGCCGCCGGCTTCGGCGCGTCGCGCGCCAACTACGAGGACCGCGTGATTGCCGGAAATACCTTTGATTTCGTGGCGTTGCACGGCGAGGCCGTGGCTGCCGCCGGCCGCGGCTTCGTGAGCGAGAGCGTCGAGAGTTTCTGCTCGGCGCCCCTGCGTCCGGGCGCTACTGTCGACCTCATTCTCGGCAAACAGAAAGAGTGCGCCAAAGGCCGCGGCGTCTTCGGCACACGCTACAAGACATTCCCCTCCGCGCTTCAGGACGCTCTGCGCGCCCATACTGCCGCGGGCGGCGATGTGCTGGTAAGCGGCGCTTACGTAGCCACAGACTTGTGGGACAATCCGTTCAGCAGCAAGGAGGTCGCCGAGGCCGACCAGAAGTTCGCCACCGAGGTGCTCGGCTACCACTGGCGCGTCGGTCAGGCCACGGTGGAGGGCGATGCCTACGAGGTGCTCACTCCTTTCCCCGCCTTTACCGGAGGCCGCTGGCAGTTCTGCTCCCAGCTCAACGGCGAGTGCTATGCCGTGGAGTCGCCCGACTCGTTCTATGCTCCCGACAAGGAGCACGGCTGCACGCTTATGCGCTACGGCGAGAATAACCTTGTGGCCGGCACGGCCTTTGCTCCGGGCACCTACCGCACCGTAGTGCTCGGCTTCCCCTTCGAGGTGATCCGCGGCTCTGATGCCCGCGCGGCGCTCATGAAGCAGGTGCTTGACTTCTTCCACGATAAAAACAAATAATTACATACCCCCTAATACCCTAAAATGATGAAATCCACAGTGTACTGCTTCCTGCCCTATATCGACCGTGCCCAGGTCGGCGAGACAGTCGCCATACTCGCGGCCGACCCTGCCGTTGCCCGTATTTTCCTGCTGGCAGGCCCCGATGCCGACTTTGCCGGCGCTCCCGAGGGATGCGAGGTGATAGCCGCCCCCGACGGCCTCAAGGCCAGCACGACGGTGCGCGCCATCGCCGAAGCCGCCAAGGGCAGCGACTATGTGCTCCTATATAATAAGTATGACCGCCTTGTGCCAGGCTACCACGCTCTTGAGCGCATGCTCCGCATCGCAGCCGACAGCGGCGCCGGCATGCTTTATGCCGACAGCTACGCCGTGGATGCCGAGGGACGCCGCAGCAATGCCCCGGTCATCGACTATCAGGAAGGCTCGCTGCGCGACGACTTCAATTTCGGTTCGCTGCTGATGTTCAGTACCTCGGTGCTGACGTTGGCAGTCGCCAGCATGACGGCCGACTACAAGGCCGCCGGCCTCTACGACCTGCGTCTGCGCGTGAGCCGTATAGCTCCCGTAGTACACATCAACGAGTATCTATACACCGACATTGCCGGAGTGCGCAAGGGCGGCGGCGAGCAGATCTTTGACTATGTAGACCCGCGCAACCGCGCCTCGCAGATAGAGATGGAACAGGCATGCACCGACCATCTCAAGGCCGTGGGCGCCTATCTGGAGCCGGTGTTCGACAAGATTGAATTCGGCGAGGAGGAGTTTCCCGTCGAGGCCAGTGTGGTGATTCCCGTGCGCAACCGTGTGCGCACCATCCGCGACGCTATCCGCAGCGTGCTCTCGCAGCAGACCGACTTCCCGTTCAATCTCATCATCGTCGACAACCACAGCACCGACGGCACCACAGAGGCCATCGACGAATTCGACGATCCGCGCATCATCCACGTGGTGCCCGAGCGCGACGACCTCGGTATAGGCGGATGCTGGAACATGGCTGTGGACCGTCCCGAGTGCGGCAAGTTTGCCGTTCAGCTCGACAGCGACGACGTGTACAGCGGGACTGATACGCTGGCAAAAATCGTCCGCGCTTTCTACGAGCAGAACTGCGGCATGGTGGTGGGCACCTACTGCCTGACCGACATCGACATGAACACCATCCCGCCCGGCGTCATCGACCACAAGGAATGGACGCCGGAGAACGGCCGCAACAACGCCCTGCGCATCAACGGCCTCGGCGCACCGCGCGCATTCTATACCCCCATGCTGCGTGCTATCCGCGTGCCAAATACAAGCTACGGCGAGGACTACGCGCTGGGTCTTGCATTCTCGCGCCACAATCAGATAGGCCGCATCTACGACGTGCTGTACTACTGCCGCCGCTGGGAGGACAACAGCGACCACGCCCTCGACATCAACAAGACGAACGCCAACAATCTTTATAAGGACCGCATACGCACCTGGGAACTCCAGGCGCGCAAGGCAATGCTCGCACAGAATGATTGACGCAGCCGCTTTCATAACGGCGCAACGCGCCGAATGGCCTCTGGCCGCCCGCAACTTCGATGCCCTCGAGGGCGTCGAGGTGCGCAGCATAGCCATGCCCGGGATGGACATCAAGGTGCAGTTCAATCCTGCGCGTATAGTCAGCAGCGGCGCCAAAGTGGACGCACGCTCGCTGGCCGAGCGCCCGTGCTTCCTCTGCGAGAAGAACCGTCCGGCCGAGCAGCGCGGCATAGACTGGCGCGGCTACACGGTGCTGGTGAATCCATTCCCGATATTTCCGAGACATCTCACCATACCCGCCGTCGGGCATACTCCTCAGCGTATACAGGGCCGCGTGGCCGACATGCTTGCCCTGGCCGCCGAGCTGCCCGGCTATACTGTGTTCTACAACGGTCCGCGTTGCGGAGCCTCTGCGCCCGACCACATGCACTTTCAGGCGGGCAACAGCGATATCCTGCCTATATGGCAGGCGCTTGACGCCGCGCCGCTGCGCATGGTGGCCGACGACGGCGCGGGCACGAGGCTGAGCGTATGCACGGCTCTGCCTGTGAATGTTTTCGTTGTGGATGCTGCCACGCCGGAGGCCGGCGAGCGCATGTTCGAGCGCCTGTACAGAGTATTGCCGGAAGGAGAGGAAGAACCCATGATGAATCTGCTTGCCGCCGGCAGCCGCCTCGTGGTTGTGCCGCGCAAGCGCCACCGTCCCAGCTTCTACGGTACGGAAGGCGAAGGATGCATGCTGCTCAGCCCGGCCAGCGTCGACATGGGAGGCGCATTCATCACCCCGCGCCGCGAGGATTTCGACCGCCTTGACGCGCAGTTGCTCGCCCGAGTGTTCGACGAGCTGTGTCTCGATACGGAGCAAATAGAAGAAATATCAAATAAAGTGTCTTAAAATGAATGATGATAACAAGATGCCAGTCGTGACTGTAGGCATAATGACAGCCCCCCGGGTAGAGATAGTGCTTCACGGCGCCTACCGGCGCAAGAGCGACGGGGCCAAGGTGGAAGGCACCCTGACCGCGCAATGCGGCGACGCCACCGAGACCTACATCCCGCTGGAGGCGGATTCGCGCTTCGAGGTCAGGGACGTGACAATAGGTGTGGACTTCCACTGGCAGCGCCGGGAGAATCAGGTGTTCGGCGGTTCGCTGACGCTGAAAGCCGTGGACGGCGGCATAACTGTCATCAATACAATTGGCGTGGAGGACTATCTGCGCAGCGTCATATCCTCGGAGATGAGCGCTACGTCGTCGCTGCAGCTCCTGTGCGCGCATGCGGTGATCTCGCGCAGCTGGCTTCTTGCCCAGATCGAGAAAAACCGCCGTGTTGCCGCCGGCGAGATGAAGGCTTACAATTCCTGCACTGTGACAGATGACGAAATCGTGCGCTGGCAGGACCGCGAGGACCATACCGACTTCGACGTGTGCGCCGACGACCACTGTCAGCGCTATCAGGGCCTTACGCGCCAGACAACCCCCGCCGTGGCCGAGGCCATAGATGCCACGTTAGGTATAGTGCTGACCGACCCCGACACAGGCGCGCTTGCCGACGCGCGTTTCAGCAAGTGCTGCGGCGGCGTGTTCGAGCTGTTCGAGAACTGCTGGGAACCCGTGCACCACAGCTATCTTACCGTGCGCAGCGATGCGCCGGACTCGCTTGTGTATCCCGACCTGCGTTACGAGCCGCGCGCAAGAGCGTGGATAGAGGCCAGTCCTGACGCTTTCTGCAATACCGACGACCGCGAGGTGCTCTCGCAGGTACTGAACAGTTATGACCGCGAGAGTATCGACTTTTACCGCTGGACGGTGCGATACACTCAGGACGAGCTGTCGAAGCTGGTACACGAGCGCACGGGCATCGACTTCGGCACCATATGCGAGCTTCTGCCCGTGGAGCGCGGAACCTCCGGCCGCATCGTGCGTCTGCGCATCGTCGGCACGAAGCGTACCATGACTATAGGCAAGGAACTGGAGATACGCCATGCGCTCAGCACCAGCCATCTGCGTTCGTCGGCCTTTGTCGTCGACCGTGACGGCACCGACTTTGTGCTGCGCGGCGCCGGATGGGGTCACGGTGTGGGCCTCTGCCAGATAGGTGCCGCCGTCATGGCTTCCAAGGGATATGGCTGGAAGGAGATTCTGGCCCACTACTTCCCCGGAGCCTTACTTGAGAAGAAATACTAATTTTGAAATATCATGAAAAACAGTAGCAAACGCTCGCCCTGGGCCTGGATTCCCACGCTATACTTCGCGCAGGGATTGCCCTATGTGGCCGTGATGACGATTTCCGTCATCATGTACAAGCGCCTGGGTATATCCAACACCGACATAGCGCTTTATACCGGATGGCTGTACCTGCCCTGGGTCATAAAGCCTTTCTGGAGCCCGTTTGTCGACATCATACGCACCAAACGCTGGTGGACACTCGTCATGCAGTGGCTCATAGCGTTTGCTCTCGCCGGCATTGCGTTCAGCATTCCCACTCCCTTCTTCTTTCAGCTGACTCTTGCCATATTCTGGCTTGTGGGCTTTACCTCGGCGACGCACGACATAGCCGCCGACGGTTTCTACATGCTGGCGCTGACCGAGCACGAGCAGTCGCTCTATGTGGGCATCCGTTCCACATTCTACCGTGTCAGCACCGTAGTGGGGCAGGGCCTGCTGGTGGTGCTTGCCGGTCTTATAGAGACCGGTACCGGTCTCGACGCCGTCAAAGTCGGCGTGGAGGTCGACCCATATATGGCCTGGGAGGCTCCGGTCATGGCCGATCTGGCCCTTCAGAATCCTGACGAGGCCGCCGAGATGAATTTCTTTACCGGCGGCGATGTCAAGGCTGTGGCAGTCAAGGCTCCGGCGATAGTAGAGGTGGACGGCGAGCCCATGACGTTCGCCACCTATGCCGCCATGATGCGCGACAGCGTCCGCCGTGCCAACGAGGCCAACGGTTTCACCGTCCCATCGGCCCCCAAGACGGAGAACAAGGCTGAGGCAGCCGCCGAAGCCGAGGGGCCCGGCGCCTTCACGCGCTGGGTTGCCGCCACTTTCGGCGAAAAACGCGAGGCTGTGGCCGAAACTGCCGCCAACACTTTCGCCATCCGCGGCATCCGGCTCAACCGCCAGCCTGCTCCCGGAGAGGAGGTGATAGTGAACATGAGCCATACCAGCGGCGACGCCGGCATAAAGCTCGCCGAAGGCGAGCGCCTTGTGTTCAACGCCGACAACTGGGACCGCACGGCATGGCTCTACTACGACGTAGACCACAAGATCAAGGAGCCGGTGCGCGCCGGCTTCGAAGGTGCCAGCGGCAACATACCTATGGCATGGCTCGTGGTGTTTGCCGTGCTGTCGGCATTCTTCCTGGCTATGGCGATGTACCACAGCTGGGCGCTCCCGCGTCCTGCCTCCGACAGCCGTGAGCACGGGACAAAGCGCACGGCCGCGGAGATTATACATGAATTCTTCGAGACATTCCGCAGTTTCTTCGCCAAGAAACAGATAGGCGTGGCTCTGGCATTCATGCTCCTGTACCGTCTGCCCGAAGCCCAGCTTGTGAAGCTCATCAACCCCTTCCTGCTCGACACTATCGACAAGGGCGGACTGGGTCTGAGTACCGGTGAGGTCGGCTTCGTCTACGGCACCATCGGCATCATAGGCCTTACTATAGGTGGCATCATCGGCGGCATCGTGGCCGCGCGCGGAGGCCTTAAGAAATGGCTGTGGCCTATGGCGTGGAGCATGTCGCTGACCTGTCTTACGTTCGTCTACCTCAGTTACTGGCCCACGCACTCGCTGCTCACCATCAACATCTGCGTGTTCATCGAGCAGTTCGGCTACGGCTTCGGTTTCACGGCCTACATGCTTTACCTCATTTACTTCAGCGAGGGCGAGCACAAAACGGCACACTATGCCATCTGCACGGGCTTCATGGCTCTCGGCATGATGCTGCCGGGCATGGCTGCCGGCTGGCTCCAGGAGACCATCGGCTACCGCCACTTCTTTGTGTGGACCATGATATGCTGCGCCGCCACCATCGGCGTGTGCGCTTTCTTGAAAATCGATCCTAACTTCGGCCGGAAGCAGAAGGTTTAAAGTTTAGGGTTTAAGGCTTAGATAATACTTCCTTATGAATAAATCAATCATCGCAACAATACTTATGGCGGCATGCACGCTGGGCATGGCCGCACAGGTGCGCCCGGGCGTGGAGGTGCTGCGCAACCGCAATTTCGACATCCTACAGGGTAAGCGCGTCGGACTCATCACCAATCCCTCGGGTGTGGACAATAAGCTCAAGAGTACCGTCGACATCCTGAACGAGGCACCGGGCGTGAAGCTTACGGCTCTGTACGGCCCGGAGCACGGCGTGCGCGGCGACGTGCATGCCGGCGACAACGTGGGCAATTCGGTGGATGCCGCCACAGGCGTGACCGTGTACTCTATATACGGAAAATACCGCAAACCCACTCCGGAGATGCTCGACAGCGTGGATGTGCTGGTCTACGACATTCAGGATAACGGCTGCCGTTCGTTCACATTCATTTCCACCATGGGTCTGGCTATGCAGGCTTGTGCCGAGCAGGGCAAGGAGTTTGTGGTGCTCGACCGTCCTAATCCCGCCGGCGCCGACAAGATTGAGGGCTGCATTGTGGAGGACAGCTGCTACTCCTTCGTGAGCCAGTTCCCCATACCTTATTTATATGGACTTACGCCGGGCGAGCTTGCCACCTATCTTAATGAGGAGGGGCTGGTGCCCGGCGGAAAGAAGGTCAAGCTGACCGTCGTTCCCATGGAGGGCTACAAGCGGTCGATGTCCTTCGAGGACACGGGTATGCCCTGGGTGCTTCCGTCGCCCCATCAGCCCAACGCCGCCTCGGCGCTCTACTATCCGGCCACAGGCATACTCGGCGAGTTGTACTATGTCAGCATAGGCGTGGGCTATACGTTGCCCTTCAAGCTCGTTGCCGCCGACTGGATTGACGCCGCCGAGCTCAACCGGCGGCTGAACGTGCTGGAGATACCCGGCGTGATGTTCCGTCCTATCCACATAAAGCCATTCTACGGCACCGGCAAGGGCGAGAATCTGCAAGGCGTGGAGATATACGTCACGGACGCGCAGGCAGCACCCCTGACCCTGATACAGTTCTATATCCTTCAGGAACTTGCCGACATGTACCCGGAACGCAGAGTGATGGATATGCCTGAGGCGGCTAAGCGCTTCGGCATGTTCGATAAAGTGGTTGGCAGCCGCGAGATCCGCCGTCTGTTCACTCCCCGCCACCGCGTTGAGGACATGCGCTCCTACTGGGACAAGGATGTGGAGCCCTTCCGAGCCGCCTCTTCCCGCTATCACCTCTATAAATAAAGGAATTAGCCACTTAGGGTATTAGCTACTTAGGGTATTATCGATACAAAAACACACAAATAACAAAAATAACAAACTTAAATTTATCAATACGTTATCGTGTGATTTGTATCGATAATGTCCATAGTGGTGAATAAAAACATACGGAGGGATTAATATGGAGAATGATGATACGGAACGACTAATGGCTCAAATTATCAGCTCTTCTTATGATGTCATTAACAGCTTAGGTACAGGCTTTCTGGAAAGCGTGTACCAACGAGCTTTAATTATGGAATTAAGAAGTAAAGGCATCTCCTGCGAAATGGAGAAGCCGATTGAAGTATTCTATAAAGGAGAAATAGTCGGTGCCTATAGAGCTGACATTGTGGTGGAGGATAAGATTATTATTGAAACAAAAGTATGCGATGAAATTGCTTTGGCACACGAATTTCAGGTGGTAAATTATCTAAAAGCCAGCAAGATAGATTATGGAATTATAATTAATTTCGGTACTTTGCCTCTTGGTATAAAAAGAAAATTCAGGACTAAAAAAGCAGTATAAAAACAGATTAAATACCACTGAACCGTAAATATATACTTATATAAAATATCATCAAAAAAATTTAATTTGTTATTTTTGTCATTTGTGTATTTTTGTATCGATAATACCAACTGAGATAACACCCACTGAAGTAATATTCACTAATATAAGGAACAATGTCGAGGATAAAGACCTTTCTTGATGAAATAGGCCGCATGCAGCCGAAGCCGGTGGTTTACACCGACGGACTTCGGAGGCTGGCATGGGGAACCGATGCCGGCTTCTACCGCATGGTGCCGCAGGCGGTGGTACGCACTGATGGCGAGGAACAGGTGAGCGCTATCCTGCGCACTGCGTCGCGCCTCGGAGTGCCCGTCACCTTCCGCGCGGCAGGCACCAGTCTCAGCGGTCAGGCGGTGACGGATTCCGTTCTGCTTGTGGCCGGCAAGAACTGGGAAGGCTACAGCGTGGGCGCCGGAGGCGCCACCATCACATTGCAGCCCGGCATAATAGGCGAGCGTGTCAACGAGATACTTCGCCCGCTGGGGAGGCAGTTCGACCCCGATCCTGCCTCGAAGCGTTCCGCGATGGTGGGCGGCATTGTGGCCAACAATGCTTCCGGCATGAACTGCGGTACGCATGCCAACAGCGACAGCATCCTGCTGCATGCGCGCATAGTCCTTGCCGACGGCACCGTGCTCGACACCGGCAGCGACGAGTCGCGCGCGGCATTCCGCGTCACTCATGCGCCGCTGCTTGCCGAGATAGAAAGCATCCGCGACGACATCCGCGCCGACGCGGCCCTGGAGGCGCTGATACGCCACAAGTACAGCATCAAGAATGTAACGGGCCTGAATCTGCGTCCGTTCGTGGCGTTCGATGATCCGTTCGACATCATAGCACACTGCATGGTGGGTAGCGAGGGAACGCTCGGCTTCATAAGCAGCGTGACGGTGCGCACATCGCCTCTGCTGCCCCATGCCGCCAGCGCCATGCTTTGGTTCGGCAGCATGCGTGAGGCGGCCGAAGCCGTTGTGGCGATGCGCAAGGGCGCGCCGGTCGACAGCTGCGAACTCCTCGACGCCAAGTCGCTGGCGTCGGTGGGAACGGAGGGCGTTACCGACGGCCTGACGGCTCTTCTGCTCGACACCAAATCGGCAACTCCCGAGGGATTGCAGGATAACATCAACGCCATCATGGGCGTGGTAAACCGCTTCAACCTGGTGCGCGAGGCGCACTTCTCCACCGACCCGGAGGAAACCGCCGCCTGGTGGCAGATGCGAAGCGGTGTGTTCCCTGCCGTTGGCGGCACACGTCCGGCAGGTACCACAGTGCTCATCGAGGATGTGGCTTTCCACATCGACGACCTCCCCGAGGCCACGGTGGCGCTGGTGGAGCTGCTGCGCGAGTGCGCCTACGACGACGCATGCATCTACGGTCATGCCCTGGAGGGCAATTTCCACTTCGTTATATCGCAGAGTTTCGACACTCCTGAGGAGGTGGCGCGCTACCGCCGGCTCATGCGTGGGGTCGAGACGCTTGTCGTCGACCGATTCGGAGGCTCGCTCAAGGCCGAGCACGGCACCGGTCGCAACATGGCTCCTTTTGTGGAGAAAGAGTGGGGCAGCAAGGCCTTCGGCATGATGCGCCGACTCAAGAAAGCCATGGATCCGCTGGGTATATTGAACCAAGGCGTCATTTTTAACGATGACCCCGAATGCTTCATCACCGGTATCAAACCGCTGACGCGCGTCGACGCCGATGTGGACCGTTGTATCGAGTGCGGATTCTGCGAGGTGAACTGCGTGAGCTGCGGACTGACGCTTTCGGCGCGTCAGCGCATAGTCGTTGCCCGCGAGATAGCGCGGCTGCGCGCCCTCGGCGACGAATCCTCCATGTGCGAGGCCGACGTGCTGGAGCATGATTTCCGCTACTACGGCCTCGATACCTGCGCGGGCGACGGCCTGTGCAGCACGTCGTGCCCCATGCGTATCAACACAGCCGACCTTGTGCACCACATGCGCGAACGCCTTGTGCCTGCCGGCTCGACGGCCTATCGCGTCGGCGACTATGCAGCGCGCCATGTGGGCGGCCTCAGCCGCGGACTGCGCGGGCTGCTTGCTACCGCGCGCCTGGCACGCGACGTCATGGGCGACAGGGCTGCCGACGGCGTTGGCCGCGCCCTGCACGGCATAGGTCTGCCGCAGTGGACGGCGGCTCTGCCCGGTCCGTCGCATCCGGGCCGTGAGGAAGCCGAGGTGGCGAAGGCTCCGCGCCACAGCCGCAAGGTGGTATACTTCCCCTCGTGCCTCAACCGCAGTCTGGGCGCCCTTAAAGAAAACGGGAAGCCAGTGGCCGAGCTCATGACTGTGGTACGTACGCTGTGCGAGCGCGCAGGCTTCGAGGTGGTGTTCCCCAAAGGCATGGAGGGACTGTGCTGCGGCATGATATGGGAAAGCAAGGGCATGCCCGACATCGCCGACCGCAAGACTTCCGAGCTGGAGGCTGCCCTGCTGGAAGCCAGCGAGGGCGGCCGTCTGCCTGTGCTCTGCGACCAGAGCCCCTGCCTGCACCGCATGCGCAAGCACATAACGTCGATGCATCTGTACGAGCCGGCCGAGTTCATCCACGACGTGCTGGCGCCGTATCTCGATTTCCATCCCACCGACCGCCGGGTGGCCGTACACGTAACTTGCTCTACCCGTCATATGGGACTTGCCCACAAGATAATCTCCCTGGCCCGGATGTGCTCGCGCAACGTCACGGTGCCTGCCCAGGTGGGCTGCTGCGGCTTTGCCGGCGACAAGGGCTTCACCTATCCCGAGCTCAACCGCTGGGGACTGCGCAAACTGCGTCCGGCCATAGAGGCCGCGGGCGTGCAGGAAGGCTACTCCAACTCGCGTACCTGTGAAATCGGTCTGACCGACAACAGCGGCATACCGTACAAATCCATCGCTTACCTCGTGCTGGAATGCACCACTCCTAAATCATGTGCCAATGAGTAATACAGTCAAACCCGGGCGACTGCTTTCGCTCGACATACTGCGCGGCATCACCATCGCCGGAATGATACTGGTGAACAATCCCGGTTCGTGGGGCAGTATCTACGCCCCGCTGCGTCATGCCGAATGGCACGGCCTGACGCCCACCGACCTTGTGTTCCCGTTCTTCATGTTCATCATGGGCGTGAGCACCTACATGTCGCTGCGCAAGTACGACTTCCGCCTGACTGGCGCTTCGCTGCTGAAGGTGGTGCGTCGTTCGGTAGTCATCTTCCTTATAGGCATAGCCATAGCGTGGCTGAGCCTCACGCTGCGGCGCATCTCGTCGGGAAGCGGTGTGGTGGAGGCCATGATTAATTTCGACCATATCCGCATGCTGGGCGTGATGCCAAGGCTCGCCATCTGCTACGGCGTGGGCTCGCTGATGGCTCTGTCGATGCATAGAAAGGCACTGGCATGGACGGTGGCCGCGCTGCTCGCCGTCTACGCTGCCGTGCTGCTGTTCTGCAACGGACTGATGTTCTCGACTGACAATATCATTGCCGTCATCGACCGTGCTGTGCTGGGGGAGGCCCACATGTACAGCGACACCGTGGACGGCATCACTCTCAAGTTCGACCCCGAGGGGCTGCTGAGCACCATACCGAGCATCTGCCACATGCTCATAGGCTACCTGTGCGGCGCCATGCTGATGCAGACGACCGACAACCGCGAGCGCACGCTGCGGCTGTTCATCGTCGGTGCCGTGCTAACTTTCGCAGGCATGCTGCTGAGCTACGGCTGCCCCATAAACAAGAAAATCTGGTCGCCCACCTTTGTGCTGACAACCTGCGGCCTGGCCTCCACGCTGCTGGCTCTGCTCATCTGGGTGATAGACATCCGCGGCCACAGGCGCTGGTGCCGCTTCTTCGAGTCGTTCGGCGTGAATCCGCTGTTCATGTACTGCCTCGGCGCCGTGCTGAGCATCCTGTTCGGCTTCATAAGCGTTGGAGGCACCAGTCTGCACGCATGGCTTTACGCCGACGTGTGGACTCCCCTCGCCGGCGGCGACAAGGTGCTGGGCTCGCTGCTGTATGCGCTGGCGTTCGTGGCCCTGAACTGGTGTGTAGGCTTTATTCTATATAAAAAGAAAATATACATAAAGATATGATACTCATAGCAGACTGCGGAAGCACCAAGATCGACTGGTGTGTCGTCCGCGATGGAAAAGTGGAGAAGCAGGTGTTCACATGCGGTATGAATGCCGTGATGCTGACAGAAGAAGAAATGCGCACGCGCATCGCGTCGGAACTCGTGCCCGACCTCGGCGACCGCGCCGCACAGATTGACACCGTATGCTTCTACGGCGCCGGATGCATCTCGCCCGAGGTGTGCGCCAATGTAGAGCGCGCCATACGCGCCAATATCCCCTCAGCCACAGCCGTGGAGGTGCATACCGACCTGCTGGCCGCCGCTCGCGCCCTCTGCGGCCGCGAGCCCGGCATCGCCTGCATTCTCGGCACGGGCAGCAACTCGTGCTACTACGACGGTACGGAGATACGCAGCAATGTCTCGCCCTTAGGCTACATCCTCGGCGACGAAGGCTCGGGCGCCGTACTCGGCAAGCTGCTCGTGGGCGCCGTGCTCAAGGGGCAGCTCCCTGCCGCGCTGTGCGAAAAGTTCCTCAAGCAGTATGACCTGACGCTGCTCGACATCATACGCCGCGTCTACAAGGAGCCGCAGGGCAACCGCTTCCTCGCTTCGCTGACGCCGTTCCTGCTCGACAATATCCACGAGCCAAAGGTGTACGCGCTGGTGTTCAACTCGTTCTGCGACTTCTTCCGTCGCAATGTAAGCCACTACGAGGGCATGTGCAAGCCCGTGGCGAACTTCATAGGCAGCATAGCCTACTACTACCGCGATGTGCTCGGAGCCGCTGCCGCCGAATGCGGCTACACACTGGGCACCGTGCTCAAGAGCCCGATGGAGGGCCTGATCCGTTTCCATTCGTAACAAAGACTTCCCTCCTCTCCACCTCTTACCTATAAACTATCAACTATAAACTCCCAACAAATGGCATTCGTAAAGATTTCCGAACAATCTTCCCTATACAACGACCTTGAGAAGAAAAGCGTGGGCGAGCTGCTGCGCGACATAAACAACGAGGACAAGAAGGTGGCCTTCGCCGTCGAGAAAGCTATCCCGCAGATCGAGAAACTGGTGGAGGGCATTGTGCCCCGCATGAAGCGAGGCGGCCGCATATTCTACATGGGCGCCGGCACTTCCGGCCGACTGGGCGTGCTCGACGCGTCGGAGATACCGCCGACATTCGGCATGGACCCGTCGTGGGTCATCGGCATCATCGCCGGCGGCGACAAGGCCCTGCGCTGCCCCATCGAGAACGCCGAGGACGACAAACTCCAGGGCTGGCGTGACCTTGAGGCCTTCGGCATCAACGACAAGGACACCGTCATAGGCATAGCCGCGTCCGGCACGACGCCCTACGTTATAGGCGCACTGGAGGAATGCCGCCGCCACGGCATACTCACCGCCGCCATCACATCCAACCCCGACGCGCCCGTAAGCGCCGCCGCCGACATTGCCATCGAGATGGTGGTGGGTCCGGAGTACGTCACAGGCTCGTCGCGCATGAAGAGCGGCACGGGACAGAAGATGATATGCAACATGATCACGACCTCCGTGATGATCAAGATGGGCCGCGTCAAGGGCAACAAGATGGTGAACATGCAGCTCAGCAACGCCAAGCTCGTGGACCGCGGCACGCGTATGGTGATAGAGGAACTCGGACTCGGCTACGACGAGGCCAAGCGCCTGCTGCTGATGCACGGCTCTGTCAAGAAGGCTGTGGACGCTTATCGTGAAGGCCATGCGCAGGCTTGATTTCGCTATGCTCGGCGCTGTCATGGGGGTGCTGGCGATGCTTTTCGGCGGCCAGCGCGCCTCAGCCGAGAAGCGCGGCGAACTGTGGGGCCAGCGCGCATCGCTCTTCGAGATGCTCGGCACGGACAGCACCAGCATCGTATTTCTGGGCAACAGCCTGACGCACGGCTGCGAATGGCATGAGTTGTTCGGCAACCCGCACATACTGAACCGAGGCATCAACGGCGATGTAGTCAGCGGTCTGCGCGAGCGTCTGACGTCGGTGACGGCAGGCAGGCCCGCCAAGATATTCCTGCTGTGCGGCGTCAACGACATCAGCCACGACCTCACTCCCGACTCCATAGTGACGGCATTGGGCGCGCTCATCGCCGACATCCGCGAGCAGACGCCCTCGACGCGCCTCTACGTGCAGTCGCTGCTGCCCATCAACAACAGCTTCGGCCGCTACAAGGCCATCTTCGGCAAGGAACAGACCGTGCGCGACGTCAACCGTCTGTTGCGTCCCGTGGTGGAGCGCGCGGGCGCCACGTGGATCGACATACACGGCCTTTTCGCCGATGCCGACGGCAATCTGCGCGCCGACCTCACCAACGACGGGCTGCACCTGCTGGCGCCAGGCTATGCGATATGGCGCGACGCACTCCGTCCGTATGTGGACGAATAGGATTTTTGAAATAATCGTTCAGTCCATCCACTGGCTGAACACACTGTCGGGCAGCGCCGCAAAGGCGCTGTCTACTTTTGCTGATATGTCCGTAAGAATCACGAGGGTGCCGTCCGGCTCGACGGTGGCCTCTTCTGCCGCAACGGGAATCGACACAGCCACGGGCAGCTCCGGCGCTATGACGGGAGCGTGTTCAAGGCCTTTGGGGCGGGTGGCGCGCGCGGCGTAGGTGATGGCGTCGACGCGTCCGGCGCGGCGGTAGCGCTCGCGGTAGTATCGCTCGCCTATGTCGCTGACTATGACGCCGCGGCTGCTGGAGGCGTGGATCATGCGCCCGTCGCCGACGTACAGTCCCACATGCGCTATGCCGGAGCCGATGCGGCTGCCGTCGAAGAAGACGAGGTCGCCCGGCTGGAGCATCCTGTCGGGCACCTTGCGGCAGTATTCGGCCTGTTTGCGCGAATTGCGCGGCAGGCTGACGGCGGCGATGTCGGCGAAAAGCCGCTGGAGGAATCCCGAGCAGTCGGCGCCCTTGCGGGTGGTGCCGCCGTAGACGTAGGGCGTGCCTATCCAGGAGTAGGCGCCGTCAATGATGCGGGCCACCAGTTCGGCGTCGTTGCTGTCGGAACTGTTGCCAGTGACGGGTATGCGGCCGACGGAGGGCAGTTCCGTGACGCCGCCGTGTGGCGGACGCACAGTGGCGCGTTTGTGCGAGCCGCATCCCGTGAGCAGGAGAGCGACCGCAGCCCACAACAATATGAGGCGGTACTTTTTCATTGCTGTTGCAAAGATAAACACCGGGTGTCAAACTGCCAATAGCGGGTGACGCAGTGTCATGATGTCATTAACAAAAATTATGCATTTTAACACTCCTTTCGCTAATGAATCGTAAACTTGCGGAGTTTTGGTAAAAATAAGCTAAACGACGTTCGTTCAGCCGTTTTTTGACATTATATTTGCAATGTCATCACTTGTGAAACCAAAAACCAGTCAATACGATATGAAATCATTCGTCATCACAGTCGCATGCCTGATGGGAGTCGCCACAGCTGCATGCGCGCAAGTCACCGACGGTGGTAACGGCACGGCCGATGCTGCCGACACAGCCGCCGCATACGTGCCGGCGGCCACAATCTCGCAGGCGGATTTCATCCGCGCTTCCGAGCAGACTGTCAACGGAGTCGTCAGCGTCAAGAGTTTCGCCACACCCCGCCGAAACCGGCAGGCGCAGCAGGGCTACGGCAATCCGTTCAACGATCCTTTCTTTGAATTTTTCTTCGGGCAACCCGGAGGACGCCGTGTGCGTCCCGAGCAGCAGCCCGAGGAGGAGACGCGCCCGCGCCAGATAGGGCTCGGCTCAGGCGTCATCATCAGCGCCAACGGCTATATAGTCACCAACAACCATGTGATAGCCGAGGCCGAGACTCTCGAAGTCACCCTCAACGACAACCGCAACTTCACGGCCACCGTGGTAGGCGCGGACCCCACCACCGACATCGCCCTCCTGAAAATCGACGCTCCAGCCGACCTGCACGTGATACCGATGGGCAACAGCGCACACCTCCACGTGGGCGAGTGGGTGCTCGCCGTGGGCAATCCCTTCGGATTTACCAGCACGGTAACCTCGGGCATAGTCAGCGCCAAGGCCCGCAACATCTCCTCCAGCACCGGCATGCCCGCCACCGGTGGCATCGAGAGCTATATCCAGACCGACGCCGCCGTCAACAGCGGCAACTCCGGCGGCGCTCTCGTGAACCTGCGCGGAGAACTCGTCGGTATCAACACAGCGATCTATTCGCAGACGGGCGCCTATGCCGGATGCTCGTTCGCCATACCCACGAGCATCGTGCAGAAAGTGACGGCCGACCTCAAGAAGTACGGCACCGTGCAGCGCGCTCTTCTGGGTGTGCGTTTCGTGGAGCTCAGCCCCGAGCTTGTGAAGGAAAAGGACATCAAGGGCGCTACTTCCGGCATATATGTAGCATCTGTCGAGGACCGTTCGGCCGCACGCGAGGCAGGCATACGCGAGGGCGACATCATCGTGGCCGTTAACGACTATCCTACGCTTTCAACCGCGCAGATGCAGGAGGCCATCACCAAATTCAGCCCCGGCGACAAGGTGCGCGTGACCTTCATCCGCGACGGCAAGCGCCAGAGCGCCCAGGCCGTGCTGCGCAACGCACAGGGCACCACCGGCACCGTACGCGCCGCATCGGGCGACCACCTCGGCGCCGAGTTCGCCGCCATCTCTCCCGAACGCCTTGAGGAACTTCAGATCAGCGCCGGCGTGGAAGTCACTAAAGTCGAGGACGGCGGTCCGTTTGCCCGTCAGGGAGTGCGTCCCGGATTCATAATCCTCTCCGTAAACTCGCAGCGTGTGGCGTCGCCCGACCATCTCAAGGCCATAGCCCGCGAGGCTCTCAAGGCCGATGCCCGCGAGCGTGTGCTCTTCCTCTCGGGCTTCTATCCGGGCGGCCGTCAGGGCTTCTATGCCATTGATCTGAACGAATAACCGGTTCGCATGAGAACATTTTGCGTGGTTATGGTGTTATCAATGGTACATAAACAAATAGCCAACACGTAAAACAGATTCGTTATGAAAACCACAAGCGTTATCCTTGCTGTAGCAGGCGCAGCCGTAGCAGGCGCAGCCACTGCTCTTCTGCTCGCCCCGCATTCGGGCCGCGTCACCCGTCGTGAAATCCGTCGTTTCATCGAGGACCACTGTCCCAAGTGTGCTTCCAAGATGGACGCAATAGCCGACGAGATCGCCGACGAAATCGCAACTAACGTCAAGAAATGAACAAGAAGCGCGTATTCGCAGCCGGCGCCCTTGCGGGCGCCGCTGCGGTGGCGCTGTTCACGACAGCACCGGGCTGGCTCCTGCGCAAGAAGCTGCGCGAGGCACTGCGCAGCCGCGGACTTTATCCGCCGGTGCAGGAGTAAGCAAAAAAGCGGAAATATTTCCGCTTTTTTTCGTAACTTTGGCAGACGTACAACGCCACACATTCATCACCATCTCCATCACAATCCCTCATGAGCGACAAATACACACAAACCGAAGATTCCGTGCGCGGCATACTGTCCACGCTGTGGAGCATAGCACGCGGTATGGCCGACGGCATCAGGCTCTCGGCCGCCGAGCGCCTCACGCTGCTGCTCTCGGCGATTGCCGTGGCCGCCCTGGCCGTGATACTCGGCACGGCTGTGGTCCTGTTTCTGAGTCTTGGCGCGGCGCGCATGCTCTCAACGGTCACTCCTCATGGTGCGTATTTCATTGTGGCGGCGTTCTACGCCGTGCTGCTTGTGGTGCTGATAGTCATGCGCCGCCGGCTGATAACCGACCCCGTGTGCCGTCTGGTAACGCGCCTGCTTGTGGCTCCACCCGAAAAAACTTCCGAACATGACAAAGAATAGCACCGACTCCTGGCGCGGCTATACCCTCGACGAACTGCGCTACCGCCGAGCCGCCGCAGCGGCGCAGACCCAGGTCTCACGCATGATGCTTACGCGGCAGGCCGACGCCCTGCGAAGCGGCAACCCCATCACCCGCAGCTGGCAGTCGGCCCGCAATCTTCTGGCCGCCATCGGTTACGTCAACTCGGCCCTCATAGCCTTCCGCATCCTGCGTTCCCTACGCAGCGTGTTCCGCACGGCCAGCGGCCGTTGACGGTGAAAGTTTTTATTTGCATATTTGCGGAAAAGTTGCTACCTTTGCAGCCACAGAGGAAAAATTTGGCTGCTTGCAACCTCTTCAAAAAATGCTAAAACTGCAATTCCGAGCCGCGCAAATAGTATGCGGCCGTCAGCATATACCGCACAGCAGCCTCTTCGGGCCGCTGTTTTTTTATGCCCGTCCTCGGATTGAGAAACTTCTAAAACACAGTGAATATGCATTATCTTTTCACTTCTGAAAGCGTATCGGAGGGACATCCCGACAAAGTCGCCGACCAGATCAGCGACGCTATTCTCGACGAATTCCTTGCACGCGACCCGCAGGCCAAAGTGGCATGCGAGACCCTCGTCACCACCGGCCAGGTAGTGCTCGCCGGCGAAATCAAGAGCACGGCCTACGTAGACCTGCAGGAGGTGGTGCGCCGTGTCATCAGCGAAATAGGCTATAACGACAGCAGCCTCGGTTTTGACGCGCAGAGCTGCGGTATACTTTCCGCCATCCATGAGCAAAGCGGCGACATCAACCGCGGTGTCGAGCGCGAACTGCCCGAGGAGCAGGGCGCAGGCGACCAGGGCATGATGTTCGGCTACGCCACCAACGAGACTCCGCTTGGCATACCTGTGACGCTCGCCCTGGCTCACGCTATACTCAAGGAACTGTCGGCCATCCGCCGCGAAGGCCGCTTCATGACCTATCTCCGTCCCGACAGCAAGAGTCAGGTGACGGTGGAGTATGACGAGCACCATCGCCCCGTAGGTGTACGCACCATCGTGGTGTCGACCCAGCACGACGAGTTCGTGAACGCCGGCGACGGCCTGACGCAGCAGCAGGCCGACGAGGACATGCACGCCCGCATCGAGGCCGATGTGCGCGACATCCTCATGCCGCGTGTGCGCGCCGTGCTCCCCGAGGCCATGCGCGGATTGCTCGACACGGAGTACGAGCTGCTGGTGAATCCTACGGGCAAGTTTGTCATCGGCGGCCCTCACGGCGACACCGGCCTTACCGGCCGCAAGATAATTGTGGACACCTACGGCGGCCGCGGCGCCCACGGCGGCGGCGCTTTCTCCGGCAAGGACCCCAGCAAGGTGGACCGTTCGGCTGCCTATGCCGCACGCCACATCGCCAAAAACATCGTAGCCGCCGGCATCGCCGACCGTGCCCTGGTGCAGGTGGCCTATGCCATAGGCCAGGCCCGCCCCGTCAGCCTGCTTGTAGACACGCAGGGAACGTCGCACGTTGCCATGAGCGACGCCGAAATCTCTGCTCGCGTGAGCGAGATCTTCGACATGCGTCCGCATGCCATCGAGCAGCGCTTCGGTCTGCGCAAGCCCATCTATCGCGCCACCAGCACCTGGGGCCACGTGGGCCGCACTCCCCGCAAGGTGCAGCTTGAATTCGGCTCGCGCTATGACGCCGAACCCATACGTGTCGACGCCGAGCTGTTCGCGTGGGAGAAAACCGACTACGCCGAGCGTCTGCGCCAGGCCTTCGGACTTTAACGTAACCATATGAAAGCAGCATTTGTGCGTATGGGCAGCAGGGGACTTATAGCGGCTCTGATGGCTATAGTTGCTGTAACTGCCGGTGCACAGACCGTGCAGCGGCTTGAGCTTGAGCTGCGCTTGGGCCTTACTATGCCGCTGGAACCGTATCACCACAGCGACTATGTGATAGGTCCGGCTCTTGCCGTGGAGGGACGCTCCAATTTTCCTGAATCGGCATGGGATGTCGGTGTCACGCTCTGGGTGACAACTGCTGTGCATAAATTCGACCAGGAGTGGGAGCAGAGCAACCGTTCCATAGCGTTCGCCATCACCGGCGACTATAATTTCCGCAAAGGCAGCCGTGTCAGTCCATTTGTAGGCGCCGTGGCCGGTGTGTCTTTCAGAGATGCACTGAACGATGTGCTGTATCCTTCATCCGGCACATCTCCGATATTTGCCCCTCGCGCCGGAATAGAATTCTGGAACCGGTGGCGCTTGACGTATACTCTCGGGTTCACACACAGAGGATTCAACAACCAGGAATTGTCGATAGGCTTTGTATTCGGAGGGCGACCGCGATAAGTGCTGTGCTTCCGTACGGACAAAAATGAATTGAAAAATGCGTGCCCGGCACGCATTTTTTGCATTATTGGCAGAATTTGCGTATCTTTGTGCGCTTATATCGAAAAAATAATAAACTACTCATAATATCAAATGGCAACATTAGAAAAAATCAGAAGCAAGTCAGTGCTGCTCTTCGTGATTATCATCGTGGCACTTCTTGCGTTCATTCTCGGCGACTTCCTTACCTCCGGCCGCACCTATTTCGGCTCTGGAACAACCGTGGCCGAGGCCGCCGGAGCCAAGGTGGACTACAACGATTATCAGGCACGCCTCTCGCAGCTCAGCGAGCAGTTCCAGGCTCAGGGTCGCCAGTTCGACAACGACCGCATGAGTCAGAGTGTCATCCAGGATCTTCTTGTCGAGAAGCTTCTTGAGCAGGAGTACGAGCGCTTGGGCATCACCGTTACAGATGCCGAGCTCACCGAAGCCATGACCGGTGCCGTTCCCCACATGATGGCTCAGCGCTTTATCGGCGCCCTGTCGCAGCAGATAGGCCTCAGCGCCCCCAACGGCGCAGCCGTCTACGACGCCATGAACAATCCTGCCAAATACGGCCTTACGCCCGAAATCGGCGAGCAGATAAAGACCGCATGGGCCGCTACCGAGGCCGACGTGGTAAAGACCATGAAGGATGAGAAGTTCAACCGCCTCGTGGCCGGCCTGTTCACCGCCAACAAGCTCGACGCGAAGGCAGTGTACGACGATGGTGCCGTCACTAGTAACATCGTCTATGCCTCCAAGCCTCTGAGCGCCGCTTCCGACGTCGACGTCACCGACCAGGATGTGCTCGCGCAGTGGCAGCAGGACAAGGAATCCTATCGTCTCAACGAGGAGACCCGCGGCGTCGAGTATATCCTCGTCAGCATCGAGCCCTCGCAGGCCGACCGCCTCGCAGGTCAGAAGGAAGTCGAGGACGCCCTCCTCGCCCTCAACTCGCAGCCCGGCACTGACGGTGTAAGCTCCAACACCCGCTTCATCGTCAACCGTGTCGACGCTCCCGCATCGCAGATCGCCGACCGTTCGCTGCGTGCTTTCGCTGATTCCGCCGCCGTGGGCAGCGCCGTCATCCTCAGCCACACCGGCGACAACTACACTCTTGCCAAACTCATAGACAAGAAGCAGAACATCGACTCCATCCAGGTCAGCTATATAATGGCTCAGGAAGCCGCCATGCTCGACAGCGTGCTCGTAAAGGTGCAGGGCGGCGCTTCCATGGCATCGCTCAGCGACGGACAGACCATTCAGGGTGTCGACAGCGCCTGGACGGCTCTCGGCGGAGGCTTCCCCGAGAATCTGGCCGCACGCCTCACCGAGGCCGCCATTGGCGAGGCATTCATCTATGTTGACTCCATCCAGGGCCAGCAGGCTGCCGGCATCTACCGCGTGGAGCGTCGTCATGCTCCGGTGCCTTTCTATGACATCGCAGTCATGGACTACACCATCGACCCCTCCAACGAGACGATAGCCCAGCTCTCCACCGACCTCAACACATTCCTGGCCGCCAACTCTTCGGCCGACGAGTTCAGCAAGAATGCAGCCGAAAGCGGCTATACAGCCGTACCCGCTATGGTGAGCGCTTCCACTCCTCTCGTAGGCAATGTTTCCGACAGCCGCGGCGCAGTCAAGTGGGCCATGGACGCCCGTAAGGGTCAGGTATCGCCCTCTTTCCAGGACAACAAGCAGACATACCTCATGGCTGTAGCCGTAACAGACATTTACGACGGCGACTATCTGCCCCACACCGCACAGGCCATTAACGGTACCCTGCGTCAGCAGGCTCTTGCCAAGAAACGCGGCGAGGCTCTTGTAGCCAAGTACGCAGGCAAGGCTCAGAACGTAGCCGGCTATGCCAAGGCTATGGAGAGCAAGGTCGACACAGTCGCCGTTGTGTTCTCTCAGGCTATGGTGCCCGGCATCGGATTTAACGAGAGCGCTATCCAGGGCGCTGTGGCTTCCGCAGAGAAAGGCAAGCTCACAGGTCCCGTGGCCGGCAATAACGCCGTTATCGTATTCCAGGTTATCGACACCAAGAGCGAAGGCCGTCCCTACAATTTCGACGAGTATGCCGCACGCTTCAACCAGACGATGGGTCTGAACCACTTCATGCCCCTGCAGCTGCTGCTCGGCAAGGAGAAGGTAAAGAACCACTCGCTCAACTTCGTGCAGAGCGCTGTACAGCAGTAAGAAATCTCTGACACTAAATACTCCTGCCGGCGGCCGCGGACAACTACCCGCAGCCGCCGGTATTCATAAACAAAATCCCCGTCCGCAGCGTTTAGTCAAAATAACCACAGATTCACCACGCTATGCAAAGAGCCCTTTTCAACAGCCATTACAACCTTACAGCCGGCGAGACCGACGCACAGTCGCTCATGCCGGTGACGCTGATTGTGGAACGCCTTATCGAAATTGCCACGCGCCATGCCAACAGTCTTGGCATAGGCTATGACCGCCTGAGCACGGCAGGCATAGGGTGGGTGCTCAGCCGTCTGAGTCTTGAAGTGGACAGCTATCCGCGCATAAACGACGACTATGCGCTCAACACCTGGATCGAAGCCTACAACCGCCGTTTCAGCGAGCGTGATTTCGAGATGATGGATGCCGGAGGCAATATCCTTGGCCGCGCACGCTCCACATGGGTGGCTATAGACATGCGCACGCGCACAATGGCCGACCTTGCCGACTTCGAGCGCGACGCCTTCCCGTGCCTCGACCGCCCCTGCCCGGTAGTGCCGGCACGCAGGCTTCAGCCGATGCCCGACGATGCCGTCGTCGTGCCGCTTAGCTTCGGATATTCCGACATCGACTTCAACCGCCATGTCAACACGGTGCGCTATCTCGCCCGCGTGCTTGACTACTGGCCGATGGCCCACCATGACCGCTACGCCGTGCATCGCGTCGACATGGCTTTCAATCATGAGGTGCGCTACGGCGACGCCGCCACTCTCCGCGTACACACGTTGCCCGATGCCGCCGAGTGCGAGATACTGCTGCCCGACGGCCGCCGTGCCGCCGCTTTGCGCATCGTCTGGCGTCTGCGCCGCGACATGGAGTGAAGATGGTGCGGCGGGCGCCGGTGGTATTTGCAAATTACCGTTTTTTTTCGTAAGTTTGCACCCGCAATGCTCCGGTAGTTCAACGGATAGAATAGAAGTTTCCTAAACTTTTGATAGCAGTTCGATTCTGCTCCGGAGTACTAATTACAACTCTTACCTTATGAAACGATTTGCTGCGTGGGCCCGCAACTCTCAGGTGTGGGGCTTTTTTGTGTCTGTAGCGATAATGGCGGTTGTCTCCGTCGCGTTCTTTTATCCCGACAATTTCGACGGCTCCGGGCTGCGTCAGGCCGACCAGCAGCAGGGTCTTGCCAACGGACGTGAGGCACAGGCCTATGAGGAAGCAACGGGCGAAAAGGCATTGTGGACCAACGCACTGTTCTCCGGAATGCCTACGTTTCAGATAGCTCCGGAGTATCCTTCCAACGCATTGTTCTCGTGGCTGAACGATGTGTACGGGCTGTGGCTGCCTGCTCCCAGCAACCTGATGTTCATGATGATGCTGGGTATGCTCATTCTGCTTTATGTGATGGGTGTGCGCTGGTATGTGGCGCTCCTCGGTGCCATAGCCTGGGGCTTCTCAAGCTATTTTGTCATTATCATAGGCGCCGGCCACATATGGAAATTCATGGCGCTGACCTATATTCCGCCCACAATCGGCGGCCTGATGCTGTGCTATCGCGGGCGCTATCTCACGGGCGCGGCCATGACGGGCATCTTCGCCATGCTTCAGTTGGCCGCCAACCATCCGCAGATGAGCTACTACTTCTTCTTCGTGATGGCGGCGATGTCGCTGGCCTATCTGTGGCAGGCATGGCGCGTCGGCCGTATGCGCCGCTGGCTCACGGCTACGGCGGTGCTGGCCGGTGCCGGACTGCTGGCTGTGGGTGCCAATGCCCCGAGCCTATACAATACCTATGAGTACAGCAAAGAGACGAAGCGCAGCCAGAGCGAACTGACGACGGACGCCGCAGCACCGGCAGCCGCCGACCCGGACGCTCCGCGTCCCACGGGCGGTATGCCTTACGAGCAGATTGTGGGCTGGAGCTATGGCGGCGCCGAGAGCTTCTCGCTGCTGATTCCCGACATCAAGGGCGGCGCGTCGGCGCGTCCCGAGGGCGGCTCTATGGTTCACATGGGGCTGGACCGCCTGCCTGGGGCTTCGGCCTATTCCGGCCGGCCTGTGGCGCAGCTCTTGCCCTACATGACTCAATATTTCAATGACTCCGAAGGCACGAACGGCCCCGTGTACGTGGGCGCCATCGTGTGCGCGCTGTTTCTGCTGGGCTGCATCGTGGTGCGCGGCGCCATGAAGTGGGCGCTGCTCGGAGTGTCGGTGCTGGCGCTGCTGCTGGCTCTCGGCCGCAACTGCGAGTGGCTCACCGACCTGATGATATACCACTTCCCGCTGTATAACAAATTCCGCGCCGTCGAGAGTATTCTCGTCATTGTGGAGTTCACGATGCCCTTGCTCGCGGTTATGGGGCTGCAAAGGCTGCTGACGGCGTCTGACGCCGAGCGTCAGTCCATGATGCGTCCTTTGATTATCAGCTTCGGCCTACCTCTGCTTGTTTGCCTTGTGGCCGCCGCGGCTCCCTCGGTATTCGGGAGCGCCATCACCGAGCAGGACCGTGCCACATCCGAGGCCATCCAGCAACAGATTATTGAGATGGGACGGCAGTACGGCGCCACGTCGGCGCAGATTCAGGAGGCTGCCTACGGCTATTCGCTTTCCAATCCGGCCAATGTGGAGGCTGTGGAGCAGCTCCGTTACGGCCTCGTGCGCGACGACGCCCTGCGCTCTGCCCTGTTCCTCGCCATCGGCTTCGGACTGCTGGCACTGATGATCCGCGGCCGTCTGCGTCAGGGCGTGGCCGTAGGCCTGTTGGGCACGGCTGTGCTCGTCGACCTCTACGGCGCCGACAAGCGCTACGTCAGCCATAGCAGTTTCTGCACGCCGGAGGTGGCCGCGGCCGACGCTTTCGAGCCCGATGCCATAGACCGGGCCATCCTCGCCGATACCACGGCAGGCTACCGCGTGATGGATATTCCCGGCTTCAATTCGCCGCAGCGTTCTTACCACCATCATATGCTCGGCGGTTACCACGCGGCCAAACTCAACCGCTACGAGGACCTCATTCAGCGCCGCCTCGTACCGGTGCAGCACTATGGATATGACCCCGCATTGCGTTCCGACAGCGTACGCGCCCTGTACAGCGGCGACGAGCGCCATGTGGCCGATGCGCTGGCTTCGTCCTACCGAACCCTCGACATGCTCAACGCCCGCTACATAATCACCGGCGACGCCGAGGCGCCTCTTGTGGTGAACACCTCGGCTCTTGGCCCGGCATGGCTTGTGGGCGACATCTCCTACGTGGACGGTGCAAATGCCGAGATGGACGCCCTCAATACTCTCGACCCGGCCCGTGAGGCTGTGGCCGACTCCCGCTTCCGCGACGTTCTTGGCGAGCGTTGCCCCGCACCGACTCCCGGCGACACCGTACGCCTCGTCAGCTACACGCCCAACCGCATCGCCTATGACGTGTCTGCCAAGGCCGACGCCATCGGTGTATTCTCGGAAATCTATTTCCCCTGGGGCTGGAAAGCCACTGTCGACGGACAGCCGGCGCCTCTGGCCCGGGTCAACTATGTGCTGCGTGCGATGCGTATACCGGCCGGACACCATGAGGTGGTGATGACTTTCGACCCCGACAGCCTGCGCTACAGCGGCGGTCTGGCCTATGGTTGCGTAAGTCTTATCTACCTGCTGGTGCTTGCGGCGCTGTTCGTGGCCTATACCCGCCGCGAGGACTCCGCGCCCGCCGGGAAGGAGGCCGGTCGATGAACACTCCCGGCCGCGGATGGTGGCAGCGGCTGCGCCATGGGCGCGGCTTCGGCGTACATTCTCCGTTCGCCTATCGCTTCATCCGCGAGGTCCTGCGTGAGCGCTGTGCATTCTATGCCTACGAAGCCGTGGACGCCGAGGCTCATGCGTGGCCCGGCGGGAGCCGCGGCGCGCGTCTGCTGCTGCGGGTGGCGGCGTGGGCGCAGCCGGTTTCCGTAGCTGTGGCCGGCACCGGAAGCGAGACCTGTGCAGCGCGCCGCATTGTGGCGCTGGCTTGCCCCGCAGCTTCGATACGCAGCCTGACCGACCATAACGGCGCCTGCGACATGGTGGTGCTGTGCCGGGACGCCGCACCCGGCGAGGCCGAAGCCGCCACGCGCGCCTGTGCCGACGGAGCGCTCCTGTTTGTGCCCTCGCGGCACGATGCTGTGGCCGCCGGTCTGCTGGCGACCTTGCGCGGTCTGCCATACGGCCATACATTTCTCAACGGCAGCGGCACGGCTATTTACGTGGGTCGCCGAACTCTGCCGTCGGAGGTTTTCAACGTGCGCTTTTGAGTGGCTGCTTGGTCTATCCGGCCAAAAAATTAGCGTATTTAGCCTATGGATGCGCACTGTCATGAAAAAATAATTACCTTTGCACGCTCAATCACCATATTATGCGTCGAATCATATTCTTACTGGTCTTTATAGCCGGGTTGCTCGCTCCGGGAGTAACCGCGCAGATTGTGAGCTTTGACGGACGCCCGATGGATGTCGACAGCGTGCGATACGATTTTGAGCATCAGCCGTATTTCGGCCTGTATAAAGACAATTATTTTATCGGTGGCCCGGCCATAGGCCAGCGCATTACCCGCGAGAACACCAACGTTAAGTTTCAGATATCGGTAGCGCAGCGTCTTACCCGCAGTGTGCTGCCGTTCGGTACTTATCTGTATCTCTTCTATACGCAGAAAGTGTTCTGGAATGTGCTTCAGGAGTCGCTGCCGATGACCGACCTCAATTTCAATCCCGGCCTCGGCCTTACCAAGCCTCTTTTCGTAAAGGACCGCTACATAGGCAAGCTGACACTTCTGCTCGAGCATGAGAGCAACGGCCGCGACGGCGACGAGTCGCGCTCGTGGAACAAAGTGTCGCTGGCGTGCAATATTTTCATAGATAAGCAGATAATGGTCCATGGCAAGGCGTGGATTCCGATTATAGACAGCAGCAACAACAGCGATATACTCCACTACTGCGGCCTCTATCAGGTAGGTATGCAGGTGATGAGCCGCAATCAGCGTTTCACCGGCTCGCTGACGCTTGTGCGCCGCACCGGAGCATTTTTCAACTACAACTCCATTCTTGAGCTTGCCTATCGCTTCAACCGCCGCGACAACCAGTATTTCTTCCTTCAGTACTACAACGGTTACGGCGAGGGATTGCTCGACTATAACAAATTCCACAGTCAGCTGCGTGTGGGCATTGTGATTAAACCGCGTTTCTTCAGCGATTATTAGAAAAATTTTGTACCTTTGCTTCCTATAATGCTCAAAAACCAACAGAATAGGATCTTGCGTTATGGCTTTTGAAAATTTAAGGAAGAATGTATTTCGGCCTCTTACCGTGCGCAGCATGCTGTCGTCGCGCAATCTGGCGGTTCAGATAGCCGGCGCCGTGATAGGCCGCAGCGCCATGCGCTGGTTCCTGCTTGCCGGTCTGTTTTTTGTGCTGCGCTACACGGTGAAGGCGTCGTGGTTTCACGGCGTGATGCTCACGCTGATGACGAAGATTCCGGCTCCGCGTCAGTTCTGCAGTACCATAGCCATCTCGCTGCTGCTCGCCGGCGTAGTAGCCATAGTGAACCGCCTTACGCCCATCTTCAGCCTCAGACGTCAGGAAGAGCGCGTAACCATGGGTCAGATTGCCGTACTGCTGGCTTTCGGCCTGTGGCTAATCGGCATCATTGATATTTGGAACTGGTACCACATGAACGACATGCTGCCGGTGGCAATAGCCGGCGGTGTGCTCAGCATCATGTTTCAAGAGACAATCAGAAGCGTTGTAGCTTTCTTCTATGTGCGCCTCAACCATCTGCTTGCCATCGGCGACTGGATAGAGGTGCCCTCGCAGAACGTCGACGGCATGGTCAGCATGATTACACTCACCACCGTCACCGTAGAGAACTGGGACACTACTCTGTCCACATTCCCGACTTACCTGCTTCAGTCAGCCCACTTCATCAACTATCAGCGCATGGTCGACGGCAAGACCCACGGACGCCGCATGATGCGCACCTTCGTCATAGACACAGGCTGGATTCAGCCCATGACGCAGGCTGATGCCGACCGAATAGCCGCCCTCAGCCCCGACGACTATTTCGTGTCGCATGTGCTTCCGGAACGTGTGCGTGAGGCCGAGCGCACCGGCCGCCCCGTGATGAACATGGAGCTATACCGCCTCTATCTGCATCACTGGCTCATGAACCACCCCCACATTTCGCGCAAGCCGCGTTTGGTTGTGCGCTGGCTCGAACAGCAGGGCGAAGGTCTGCCACTGCAGGTGTACACCTATATTATAGACAGCAGCCTGGAAGCATTCGAGTGGAACCAGTCTGCTATCGTGGAACACATCGTCAGCTCGCTGGCCCTGTTCAATCTGCAGCTCTATCAGAGCCCCTCCGGTTACGATGCCAGCAACAGCAATATTTATCTCACCGACCACGAGGCCGATTACAAGAAGATACGATAATGGCGAACCTGGAAAAATTGTTCGAGAGACTCAAGCGCCGCGACGGCTCGAAATTCGGCGACGACACGGTGCGGAACTGGTATCGAGCCCGGCGCTATGTGCTCGCCCGCATGGCCGACATGGACTGCAACGGCACGTGCTCTGCGCCGCACGTGGTTGTGGAGGGCATGTCGCCACTTATGTGCAGCGTCGTGCGCCATCTGGTGCTCGTGGCCCACTATCCGGGTTTCGACGAGGAGAAAGGCAGTCCCCGCACGCGTATTACAATTCTGTGCCACGGCATGCACACTGTGGAAGAACTGGAGGCTGCGGCATCAGCTCTTGCTGCAGAGGAGTATCTGTGCAACTACGTCCTGATGGCTCCCCGCATCTTCCGCAAGGCGCCGAACGAAGAACCGCAGGAGCGCAAGGCCGTGCTTCCCTCGCTTGACGTGGAGCTGGAGTTCGTTGGCGTGGACAAGTATTCCGATTATAAAGAATCCAGCCAACTGTACGTTACCGATGCCGATGTCGACGCAATAGTCGCCGCCATTCCTGACGATGACCTCTATATCATAGATACCTCCAAGGCTGTTCTGGCAAATATGGTCTACTGGGTGGGTGCCGATCTTGAAAACCTTCCTGCCACCGACACCACCACCACGAAGCGCTACGACCTGGCGCTGAATACATTGTGCTACAAGAAACAGCACAGCAAGACCAACAACACATGGAAGAATGCCGGCGACGTGAAGGGCAAACTGTCTAACGTCTTCCTGGCCGACACTTTCGAGGCGCGTCTGCGGGGTCTCCTTGCCAAGGAGTGCAAGGACCGCGCCGACAAGCTGAAAAAAGAGCCCCGGTTCTACAGGCCTGCTCTTCGTGACTTGTGGCGTTACCGCGAGCGCAAGATGGACCTGATTGCTTACGCCTCCCGGCATAAGCGTTCGCTCATGCGCCTGGTGGCAGGCGAGTTGAAAGCACTCTCTCGCTGCGAACATTCACGCTGGGTAGCCGAGAAACTCGTGATGGGCTTCCGTCCGCTGTCGGCCGCCGAAGCCTACCGCTTAGAGGGACTGTTCGGCGCAGATAGAGCAGCCTTCATCAAGTCCCTCAAGAAAAACGTAGCCGACCCCGCCCACATTGATTTGTGCTCTTACGCGGAGTTGCGACGTATCAGCCCGGCCGACATGAAGTACGACTGCCTGCTGGTCCTCGCCATGCCGCACTTGCTTGTGGAGTCGCTCACAGTAAAGCAGATAGAAACGAATGAAGATGAAAAATAACAACTATATACCGCAGCCGGAGGATACTGCCGGAGTGGAAATCCCTGCCGAGCTGATGGAACTGGCGGAACAGATGGCGCGCAACGTCCACGAGGTGTGGGCGCGCAGCCGCATGGCCGAGGGCTGGACCTGGGGGCCGGAGCGCGACGATGCGGCCAGGCGTCATCCGTGCCTTGTGCCCTACGACGAGCTTCCGGAGAGCGAGAAAGAGTATGACCGTGCCACCTCGCAGGAAACATTGCGCCTTATCCTTAAGCTTGGCTTCGGTATCTCGCGCCGCTGATGCAACATATATGCCGTGTCAGGCGTTAGATAACAGAACTGATAACCAAGATCAAGTATGACATCGTTTGAAGATATGGGCATTAGCCCTGAATTGCTGCGCGCCGTGGCCGAACTGGGTTTCGAGGCTCCCATGCCCGTGCAGGAGAAAGTTATTCCGGAACTGCTCGGCGACCACCGCGACCTCGTGGCGCTTGCGCAGACCGGCACCGGCAAGACTGCCGCCTTCGGCCTACCTCTGTTGCAGCGGGTGGACGCGTCGCGCCGCGAGCCCCAGGCTCTGGTGCTGGCGCCCACGCGAGAATTGTGCCTCCAGATAGCCGGCGACCTGGCCGACTATGCCAAATACATGCCCGATGTGGAGATTCTGCCCGTCTACGGCGGCTCCAGCATCGAGAGCCAGATACGCGCCCTGCGCGCCGGCGTGCAGATCATCGTGGCTACTCCGGGACGCCTCATCGACCTGATAGGCCGCGGCACCGTCAGTCTTGACGGCGTGCACACGGTTGTGCTCGACGAGGCCGACGAGATGCTCAACATGGGCTTCGTCGATAGTATAAACGACATTCTCGACCACGTTCCGGCCGACCGCAAGCTGCTGCTGTTCTCGGCCACAATGCCGTCCGAGGTGGCGCGTATAGCCTCGCAGTACATGAAGGACCCCAAGGAGATAGTCGTAGGCACACGCAACGAGGGAGCCGCCAACGTGCGCCATATCTACTACATGGTGCCGGCGCGCGACAAGTATGCCACCCTGAAGCGTGTGGCCGACTACAATCCCAACATCTACGCCATCATCTTCTGCCGCACACGGCGCGATACCCAGGAAATAGCCGACGCTCTTATCCACGACGGCTACAACGCCGACGCGCTGCACGGCGACCTCTCGCAGCAGCAGCGCGACCTGACGATGCGCAAATTCCGCGATCGCGTCACCACGCTACTCGTGGCTACCGATGTGGCCGCCCGCGGCCTCGACGTCGACGACCTCACGCACGTCATCAACTACGGCCTGCCCGACGACACTGCCGTCTATACCCATCGCTCGGGACGCACCGGCCGTGCCGGCAAGACGGGCACGAGCGTCGCCATAATCCACTCGCGCGAGAAAGGACGCCTCCGCGAGATAGAGCGCAGCATAGGCAAGAAATTCGAGCATAAGGATGTTCCAACCCCGGAGCGCATCATCGAGAAACAGCTCTATTCCCTGGCCGACCGCCTGGAGCGCGTAGCCGTCAACGACGAGGAAATCGACGCATACGTCAACGGCGTGGAAAAAAAGCTGTCGTGGCTCTCGACGCGCGACCTGCTGAAGCGCGTTCTCTCGCTTGAGTTCAACCGCCTGCTCGACTACTACAAGGATGCGCCTGCCATCGAGAACATCTCGGACAAGCCCGAGCGCAAGCGCGACCGCGAGAGCAAGGGGGCCGAGGGACGCACGGCTGCCGACAAGGACCGCCGCACGGCCGAGCGCGGCATGGCGCGCATCTACGTCAATGCCGGCAAGCGCGACGGCTTCTATGCCGGAAACCTCATAGACCTGCTCAACCACAGCGTGGAGGAGCAGCGAGTCGACGTGGGCCGCATCGACCTGATGCCCGGCTACTCCCTATTCGATGTGCGCAAGGCCGACGCAGCGCGTGTGGTGGCGGCCCTCAAGGGCGCCGATTTCCTCGGACGTCATCTCTACAGCGAGATAGCTGAACCCGACAAGGACTATGCCAAAGCCTCGGAGCGCAAGAATAACAAAGGACGCGACGACGGCGGCCGTCCGGCACGTCCGCGCAAGAAATACCGCAAATGAGAGCAGGATACATTTTACCGGGAATCATATTCCTCGCTGTCGCCACCGCTACGGCGGCAACGCCTGAGGCGTCGCCGGCTTCAGCAGACCCTATAAGCGCCACCATGACAGCGCGCAATGCCGGTTCGGCACAATGGTTCTTCGCCATGGCGCCGGACGACGTGCTGCCCCTGCTTCCGGCCAATACACGCCTCGACATGCTCGACTACTACAACAGCGGCGTGCACCGCGAGTCGGCCGACGCTTCGGGTGCGCGTGCTGTCGTGACCGGCTCGTCCGACCGCAGCCTGCGCTTCGAGGTGGGCGATACGTGCCGCTTTGAGATTGACGTATTTCCGGCGGGAAGCGACACGCTCGTGGCTCTTATAGAGACTATTGCGTATCCGATGCGCGACAGCCGCATACAGTGGTTCGACGCGCGCTGGCAGCCCGTCCGCAAAGCTCTTGAGGAGCCGTCGCTTGCTGACTGGCTTACGCCCGACGGCCGCAAGCATCGTGCCGAGGTTGAGGAAATGAATCCGTTCATCACCTATGAGGCTACGGCAGACGCTGTGCGCGGCGTCATCACCCTGCGCAATACCATGGAGACATACTTCCTGCCTCAGGACCGAGCCGACGCCATCGGCAACTACATGCACCCCGAGCTCGTCTATCGCCTGAAAGGCAAGCGCTTCGTGCGATAGTGTTATCAAAGAAGCAGGCGGGAAGCTTTGATTTCTAATGTGGCATCAAGAATCTGAGCATGGGGGAATATCACTATATAGCGTTTCCCGTCGCCGGCATGGAAAGAGGATGTTCTGTAACGAGATTCTAGCTCATTTCCTTTCTTGTCCACAAGTATCAGCGGTATCCTTTTTTCCAACGCGTTTTCATAAATCGTATCTGCAACGACAATATTACGGTATACTCTGATTTTTTGACCTTCAAATCGCGGGTCAAACTTAAATCCCGGGAAATCCATAAGTCTCGTGGGCAGAATATTTATTTTTTTAGCCTTTCCGTGCTCAATATATGCGTCATGGAAATTCTCGATAAACCTTAGTGGAATCCTCTCATTCAATATTCTCACTGTGGTTTTAAAAAGAGTGGCATCAACTTTGGGTCTGGTGACGTCGTAATAGACCTCTCCGTTCGAGGATGCATGATATTTCTCTGTGATTTCTTTTATTTCCATTGATAGCCCGGTCTGCGCTTCTATCGATGCTCCAAGATTGAACGTAACTCCAGTAATGGACAGAACTGCTATTCCAACTGTCATCCATTTACGCAATCTGACAGTACGCAGCCCCACAAAAACTGCAACCATGGAATAAAGAACAGCCGCCCACGTGGTTCGTGGTCCATTGTAGAACACAAATGCTATAAGTTCTGCAACCAGACATATTGAGATAAACTCTGTCAAAACCAATGGCAATTTTTTATGACGGAACCAAACAGTTAGGCAAACAATCAGAACAACAGACACGGCCAGAACTGAGGGGCCTAATTGTATTAACATCTCCCATAAAGGCATTCCCGACACCTTACTTCCGCCCTCCGATGCGCGAGTAGCGAGAATGGGAGAACAAAGGATTACAAATATACCTATACATAGGGAGACAAACATTCCGAACTGTTTTTTGGAAATGTTTTGACGGCAACACAGGCATGATAGTATATATGTACCCATCCCCGCAGCCAAAGGTACGGCAAAGCATTCATGCGCCCAGCCTGCAAGGAATGCTAATACTATGGCATAAGGCAGCTTACCCCCTACAATATTATTTTTATCAATATTCTGAAAAAGATATAACGTCCATAATGCAAGAGCTGAGGGGAGTACATAATTCAATATGTACGACAAGCTCAACATGTAATCATACCATGGAAGGCATATCCAGAAACAGAAAATCCACGCATAAGTTGTACAGTCCGCAACGTCCGATCCGATTATTCGTCTTCCTCCTTCAATCGCTCCTATACATAAGAGTGACACGAGCAGTCCCACACTCCAGCGCGGGCAAATCATGAGTAATACAGCTACCATCTGATTGGGCAGACGGAGCATATCGGTCTGCCATCTGTCAGAAGTCAGCGTTATTGCATCAATAAAGCGTCGTCCGACTGTATCCTGCACATCGACAGGCATACTGAACCAAAGATCGTCGACTGCCGGAACTGCAACATAATAAAGTATACCGAATAGGCTGGAACTTAAAACCAATTCCATCCAGTATAACCAGCCAAAAGTATTAGAAAAAGATTTTTTAGTCCATGGTTTCATTTCGTCAGGCGATGGGAATTTCTTACGAATGGACAGTGCGGGGCTCGCGGTTGGCGGCCTCCGTCTTCATTTTCACCTTCACCTGGTCGAATCCCTGGCCGTAGACGCCGTTGACATTGGCCTGCGTGACGAAAGCGTCGTTGTCGATGCTCTTGATGATGCGGAAAATCGTGACGGACTCGTTCTTGCGGCACATGCACAGCAGCACTTTCACTTCCTGCTTGCTGTACCATCCCATGCCGGTGATGACGGTGCACCCGCGGTGGGCTTCGTTGTTGATGGCGGTGGCAATCTCGCGCCAGTGGCGTGAGAATATGGTGAACTGGACGGCCTGACGGTTGGTGTTGATGACGAGGTCGGCCATGTAGCTGACAAGGAAGAGCACCACGAAGCCGTAGACAATCTTGTCGATCTGATGGAACAGGAAGAACGAGGAGGAGATAATGCACACATCGGTGTAGAGCATCATGCGGCCTATAGACACGTTGCTGTGCTTGTTGACCATCGCGGCCACGATGTCGGTGCCTCCGCTGCTGCCGTTATGTGTGAAGCACATGCCTATGCCCAGGCCGCAGAGCGTGCCGCCGATGACGATGTTCATGAACGGCTCGTTGGTGAATCCTTCGGCGAAGAGGGGCTGGAACAGACCCACCCACACGGAAATCATGGTGGCGCCGTAGATGGTGCCGATAACGAACTGCCGTCCCACGACCTTGTAGGCTATCGCCAGAAGTACGAGATTGATTACATACTGGGTGATAGCTACCGGTATGCCGCTTGTGAAATAGACTATAGTGCCTACGCCGGCCAGACCGCCTATCACCACTTTCTCCGGGAGGATGAACGCGGTGAATCCGAAGGCATATATTGCCATGCCGAGCGTTATGAAAAAGTAGTCGCGCGTGGTGCGCCAGAAGGTGTCTTTCGAGAGTTTCATTGGTCGGGTTGTGGAGGGCACGGGCACTGTGCCGGATTTTCGTGCAAATGTACACAAAATATATGAAACTTAGGCAGGCTGTGTCGCGTACCATCGCAAAAATTCAAAAAAAATATGTAACTTTGCGGCTGTGAATATAGTGCCTTCCAAATCGTCTAAAAAACACGACTGGCTTCCCGAGCCGACACTGCGGCGTCTGCCATGGTATCTTGCCTATCTGGCTATACTGCGGCGCGACGGTGTGGAGTTCGTGTCGTCGCGCGGTCTGGCCGATGCTCTTGATGTGGACGCCTCGCAGATAGCGAAGGACCTCTCGCACCTGGGGCTGCGCGGCAAAACGCGCATCGGCTACGAGGTGGTGGCGCTTGAACGCGAGCTGCGCGGCTTCCTCGGCTTCGATGTGGGGCACAACGCTGTCATCGTGGGCGTGGGCAGCCTGGGAGGCGCCCTTATTCAGGACCGTGGTCTGCAGCGTTATGGCCTGAACATAGTGGCCGGTATCGACACCAATACCGACATCGTCGGCACGCGTGCGGGCGGCATAGTCATAAGCGGCTACGAAGCGTTGGCCGATATCGTCAGCGATCATGACGTGTCGGTGGGAATACTGACCGTGCCTGCCCGTCACGCGCAGGATGCCGCCGACCGGCTCATGGATGCGGGCGTACGGGCGATATGGAATTTTACCCCTACGCGCATACGCGTGCGCGAGGGCGTAGTTATCACAAATACCTCCATTTACTCACACCTCGCGGTGATGTATAACCGCATGGACAGCGCCGGACAATGAAGACCCTGATAGTAGGACCCGAACCATCGCAGGCGCTCCATGTGCGGCAGGTGCCGGATTCTGCTCTGCTGACGGGTGGGCGCCCGCTGTTTCTGCGTGACGAGGTGGATAAGGTGGAACTCACGGTCATGCCGGCCGTGCGCGTCAGCCGTCTGGGGCTGTGCGTAAGCCCTCGTTTCGCCCCGCGTTACTACGACGCGCTGACGCTGGTGGCGCTGAACTGCGACAGGGAATGGAGCGAGGAGTCGCTTGTGGCCGACAATGCTCTCATCGTAGGCCAGTGGCTTCCCGTGCCGCAAGGTCCGGCGGTAATGGCGTCGCCCGACGGCGCAGTTGCTGAGTGGCCCGACCTAAGGCCGGTTTTCGACGAGGCTGTCAGCGCCGTATCGCGGCGCAGCACGCTCAAGACCGGCGACATCATCGTGCTTGCGCAGCCGTGCGGGAGGTATGAGGCCCGGCTTGGTTCCCTTCCGCGCTGGAGCCTCGACGGCTCGCCCGCGCTCGGTTTCAAGATAAGATAAAAAAGATTTAGACCATATATGAAACTCTCCAGTATTGTTCTCTCTATAGCAGCAGGACTCACAGCCTTCTCAGGCATGGCCGCCGACTATGCGTCGTCTTCGCGTCTGGCCTCGGGCAGGTGGGTAAAGGTGCGTGTCACGGAGGAAGGCATTCAGCAGATAAGTTACGACCAGTTGCGCCAATGGGGCTTTTCGGACCCGGAGCGCGTGCATGTGTACGGCTATGGTGCTACAGCTCTGACACTCGACCGCCTCACCGAGGGCGCCGACGATCTGCCTGCCACTCCTACAGTACACACGGCCGACGGACGCCTGCTCTTCTATGGCGATGCCGATGTGCGTTTCGACCTGCGAAACCTTGACGGTCTCGAGACCCTCAGCGGCATAGACAATACGCTCTGGCGCCATAATATATATGACCGTGGCGGCTACTACTTCCTGAGCGATGCCGCCGGCGCTTCCGAGCCTGTGCATGTGGCTGCTCCGGAGGCTGCCGACGGCGTCGATGTCTATACGGGCCATTACCATGTGGACGCGACGGACGAGGACCTCGTGTCGCCGATAGGCGGAGGCAACATCTTCTGCGAGCGCACATTCACGTCAAGTGCTCCGTGCCGCATTCCCCTGCGTTTCCGCGACGCGGTGCTTTCCGAACTCAGCGACGGCCCCGCACGGCGTCCGGTTTTCGCTTATTACTGCTATGCCGCTTTCGGTGCTGAAATGGCAGTGGACGGTATTGACTGCATTGATGTGGCTGTGGACGGTTCGGCCGCGGCGCTCGTGAGCACACAGCGCAAGGAGATAGACTATTACTCCATGGATACCTATCTCGACCTTCAGGGCGCTATACGTTTCGCCAACAGCTCCGCTATGCCCGACGGAGAATCGACAGTCACGCTCTCGCGGCCTGACGCAGCATCGTCCTATAACTATTATCTTGACCGTCATGCCCTGATATATACCCGCCTTAACCGCCTGCCGGCCGACGAGTCGCAGCTGGTGATGCATTATCCTGTAGCCACGGCCGGCTCGCTGATAAGCATTTCTGACGCCGCCGACGGGCTGCAACTCTGGGACGTGACCGATCCTGCCGCCGTGCGTATTCTTGATATGCGGGCTGCCGACGGATGCGCTCTGGCGTCAATGCCTGACAGCTACTCGGCCGCCTCTCCCGGCCGCATGGTGCTTTTCGACCCGCAGAAGCAGCATCTTGCGCCGGAATTCGTACAGGAGGTGGCATCGCAGGACCTGCATGCACTGTCCGTGCCCGACATGCTTATCATCACCACCGATGATCTTGAAGCCGAGGCGCAGCGTCTGGCCGACGCACACGCACGCATTGATGGCCTGGATGTGGCAGTGTGCCGCAGCCGCGACATATATAATGAATTCTCAGGCGGCGCGGCCACCCCTGCGGCATACCGCCGTCTCGCCCATATGTTCTACAGCCGCGATCCGCAGCGTTTCCGCTACGTGCTGCTCATGGGTAGCTCGCTGCGCGACATGCGCGGCCTCCTGTCGCCTCTGCCCCGCGAAGTGCTTGCCGTGCATCAGGCAGCGATACCAAGCGCACGCCTCACCAGTTCGGCGTCCTATGCCTCCGATTCCTACGTCGGCTGGATGGACGAGAAGGCTGACTATCTTGACTTCAAGTCTGCCCTAATGAGTGTTGCCGTAGGACGTTTTCCGGCCAAAAGCCCGGGTGATGCCCATGCTATGGTGAACCACACCATAGACTATATGGAGAACCCGCCGGCAGCCGCAAAGATAGCGCGCGCCGTCATGACCAGCGGCCCTGCCGACAAGTACGAGCACTACAATTACAGTCTCACCATGATTAACAGCCTTCGCCGAAAAGGAATGGTAGTGCATAATATTCCCATCATAGGCTACCGCGATTTCGCCACCGCAGCCACCCCCTTCTACGAGAGGCTGCGACAGGGGTGCGGCCTGATGGGCTACTTCGGCCACTCCGTGTCGGGACGCGACCTCGCCAACACGCAGTTCTACTGCGACGTAGTGGCCGACCGCCTCAGCTATAACGTTTACCCTATGGCTGTGCTCGCCACATGCAGCGCTTTCCACATAGACTCGGATGACATCAGCGTAGGTGTCAACATGCTTTCCAAGGAGCATGGAGGAGCAATAGGAGTAATAGCCGCGACGCGTGCCGTATATTCCACTTACAACCGTGATCTGGCCGTGGCCGTGGCCGACGCATATGGAGCCGGACGTCCCGGTGACACTACAGGCGACATTTTCCGCCGGGGACATAATGCCATAATGAGCGCCAACCGCCAGTCAGGCCCCCTGTTCAACACTAAGTGCTACAATCTTTGTGGCGACCCTGCCGTACGCATTCCCTTTGCAGGAGCATCCGTCGTGCTGGAGAGCCACGGCAGCGGCGACAGCATGGACAAGCCTGTACGCGGCGGCGACATACTGTGGCTGACAGGTTATGTGGACGACGGAGAAGGCAATCCCGACACCACATTCGACGGTACAATCGCCATAGAGGTATTCGACACACCCGTTCCCGGCACCGTCATGTACAATGACTCCGGAACTAAGCCCGAGGTTACGCTCTGCGACATGGGTCTCGGTTCTTCCACCGCCGTGGTGGAGGGCGGCCGCTGGACTGCGCGGGTGTATGTGCCTCAGTTCTCGCGTCCAGGTACGGATTTTGCACTCAGCCTTGATGCAGTAGCGGCCGACGGCCGCGCGGCCCATGCGTATCGTTCGGGTCTGCATACTTCGGCCGATGCTTCTACAGGAGCAGGAGTGGACACCTCGGCGCCTGAGATTCTGGAAATGTATATCGACAGCTCCGATTTTACCGACGGCGGCGTGACGGCTGCGGACATGGTGCTCTATGCTCGCGTGAGTGTTCCGGCGTCGGGCCTGAATTTCAGCGATGTGGCTTTGCGCGGCTCGTCCAAGGCCGTGCTTGACGGTGCTGCCTCATCTGTAGGCCTGTCAGGATATGCGGTACATTCTTCTGACGGCAGCGGCGATATGCTTCTTACGATACCTTTCCGCGGCCTCTCCGACGGCCACCACTCTGTGTGTCTCACCGTCAGCTCGGGCGCCGGTTCGTTTGTGGAGCGCACACTCGGCTTTGTGGTAAGTTCCGTAGAGGAGGCCACGCTCACAGTCGATGCCGTGCCGGCGCGTACGGAGGCTGCGTTCAGCATAGACCATACTCTGGCAGGTTCGCCGGATGTCACCGTCATAATATCCGATTCGGCCGGAAACACGGTGCGCAAGCTCCACGGAGCCTCGGCCGTGTGGGACCTCGCCGACGAGTCGGGCCAGCCGGTGGCCGACGGCGTGTATCGTGCGCACGCGCTTCTGCGTACCGGCGCCCGCTGCGCGCAGACTTCCTCCGTGGAGGTCGTGGTGCTTCGTGATGCATCCGCGCAATAATTTGCCTGTCGCTGCGTTATTAGATAGTACACAAATACGACAGTGCCAATGAAATCTCTGCTCCGCAATACAATATTCGCCGCCATAGTGCTCGGCGTGTCGGCCGGAGCCGCAGCGCAGAAAAACGAGTTTAACCCGGTGCAGACGGGTGTGACCTCGCTCAATATAGCTCCCGATGCGCGCGGTGCCTCCATGGGCGATCTCGGCGCGGCCACCGAACCCGACGCATATTCACAATACTGGAACCCGTCGAAATACGCCTTTGCCTACAGCAACGCCGCCGTGTCGCTTAGTTATACCCCCTGGCTGCGCAAACTTGTCAACGATATTTTTCTGGCCGACGTGGCCGGCTACTGGAAGATAGGCTCCGGCGACAATCAGGCTCTCAGCGCGTCGCTGCGGTATTTCTCGCTCGGTGAGTTTGTGGCTACCGACGAGGCCACAGGAGGCACCGCCCAGAGCATGAACCCATACGAAATGGCGTTCGATATAGGTTACTCACGCAAGCTCAGCGAGAAGTACTCGATGGGCGTAGTGTTCCGCTACAGCTATACCGACCTGGGCTTCAGCGACAGCTATGCCGGCGACAACAACACCGGCGCATCGGCATTCTCGGCCGACATATCAGGCTACTTCACCACGTATCCTATAATAGGACGCAATGAGTGCCAGTGGTCGTGGGGGTGGAATATCAGCAACATCGGTTCTAAAGTGAACTTGCAGAATGGCGAGAATCCGGCATTTCTGCCCACTAATCTCAAAATCGGCACAAGCTTCACTTTCCCGCTGGCCGACTATCATAATCTCATGATAGGCCTCGACCTGAACAAACTGCTGGTGCCGACGCGCCCGCGCGAGAGTGACTACGACATGAACACTACCGAGGGGCAGCAGGAATATCTTGATGCCCTTCAGGACTGGCGCGACATGTCGAGTATCAAGGGTATCTTCAAGAGCTTCAGCGACGCTCCCGGCGGCTTTAAGGAGGAACTGCGCGAGATAAGTTTCTCGCTCGGCGCCGAGTACAGCTACAACAACCAGTTCTTCGCGCGCGCAGGTTATTATTATGAGAATGAGTTCAAGGGCGGCCGCAAATACTTCGCCGTTGGCGCCGGCTTCGCGCTTAATGTGCTTCGCCTCGACGCATCCTACATGATGGCTACCGCGCAGAATTCGCCCCTCGACCAGACCTTGCGTTTCTCTCTTACCTTCGACATGGAGGGCTTGAAAGATATATTCGGCCGCCGCAAGTGATGCAGGATATAAGAATAGGCACAGGATTTGACGTGCACCGCCTCGTGGAGGGGCGCAGGTGCATCGTCTGCGGAGTGGATATACCGCATACGCACGGCCTCCTGGGCCACAGCGACGCCGATGTGGCTCTCCATGCGCTGTGCGACGCCATCCTCGGTGCGCTGGCTCTACGCGACATAGGCTATCATTTTCCCGATACCGACCCCGCATGGAAGGGCGCTGACTCGCGGCGTCTGCTGCGGGCTGTGGTAGCCATGGCAGCCGACAAGGGCTACCGGGTTGGCAACGCCGACATCACCGTAATAGCACAGGTTCCTAAAATGCTGCCCTATATAGAGCAGATGCAGGCCAATGTTGCCGCTGATCTCGGTATAGACAACGGACGTGTGAGCGTCAAGGCCACTACCACCGAGCATCTCGGCTTCACCGGCCGCGCCGAGGGCATAGCCGCACAGGCAGCCGTGCTGATGATAGGTATTTAATGTGATGAAGTATGGCTATTTAACGTTTATTAACGTTAAATATTGGTCTGAAAGTGTAATTTTGTAGTCAAAAGTACACTTTATTCATCTCATTAATATTTCCCGACTTATGAACAAACAGTTACTCGCTCTGGCGGGTGTGGCATTGTTGGCGATTTCAGCCGTAGCCGCGCCTCCCGGTGCCGTGCGCCGTCTTGGCTCAGGCGTGGATTTCCGTACGCCGATGTCCGACACCGAACAGCCCGGAAGTCCGGTACTTACACCCCGTCCGGCATCTTTCTTCGTTCCCGACAACGGAGCCGCGCAGGATATCAAGGTGCCGATGATGTCGCCCGCACAGGCTGCCGGCGATATCAATCTCATGGGCTTTGTAGCAAGCGCCGCCGGCAGCTACACGGGCTACATGTACAATGTGCCTTTCCGCGAAGGCATGACTTTCAATCAGGCCAGCACCATGACTATCTACAACAGCTGGGGCGGTGTGAAGGCCGGCGATACCTACTACACGGTATTTCAGATTCCTATGGGTACTATGGCGTACAATTATATGTACAGCTATAATACCACTACGTGGTTCATGGGTACGACCAAGATGCTTCCGGACTTTCAGCTTTTCGCCACCGCGCAGGCTGCCGACCCAGCCACCGACGCCGTCTACGGTTGCTACATGAAGGCCGACGGTTCGCAGGGCTACGAATTCGGTATCGCCGACTTCGCCAGCGGCACACGCAGCACCATCTCTCAGATAAGCGGCGTCTGGGCGTGCATGGCTTTTGACGGCGAGGGACGCCTGCTGGCTATCGATGTCGACGGCAATCTGCTGGAAGTGGAAAAGGCAACCGGTGCCACCACACTCATAGGAAACACTGGCGTTACCACACGCTACATCGCCGGCATGACCTACGACTCCAAGAACGGGCGTCTGCTGCGCGCCGTGTGCGACGAGGGTTCGTCGGCTCTCTACGCTGTCGATCCGGCCACCGGCGCCTCGACGCTGCTCTATACCTTCCCCGGCAATGAGGATGTGCTTGGCATGTTCATCGGTGCGCCTCTTGCTGTGGACGATGCCCCCGATGCTCCTGCAAACCTGAAGGTGGAGTTCCCGCTTGGCGGCATGGCCGGCAAGGTGAACTTCGACATTCCGTCCACTACCTTCGGCGGAGCCGCCGGCGAGGGTGATGTGACCTATACGGTCACTCTCAACGGCTACACCACGCTGACTACGGGCACTTCCGGCTTCGGACAGAGCGTGGAGGCCGATGTCACCGCACCCTATGCGGGCGACCACACCATCACCGTGGCTCTGAGCAATGCCGCCGGCACATCGCCCAAAGCCAGTGTCAAAACTTATGTGGGCATGGGCTCGCCCAAGATTCCTGTGCCCTATGTGACCGTCGACGGCTGTAATGTGACCCTCGAATGGGCACCTGTCACAGAATCCTACAACGCAGGATATTTCGATCCGTCGAAGGTCACTTATACAGTCACCCGCTGGAAGGACCAGGAGCAGACGGTCGTTGCGGAACACATCTATGAATGCACCTTCAGTGAGACACTTGAGATGCCCGAGACCCTTACAAGCTACCACTACACGGTTGTCGCCGAGTATGAAGGCAATGTCTCCGGCTGGGGTCAGACCCTTTTCTTCACCCTCGGCGAAGTCCAGGTGCCTTACCTCAACGATTTCTCATCTGTCCAGCCATTGCAGTATTATACTGCTATAGATGCCAACAACGATAATGTATGCTGGTCGCAGGGCGGCGGTGGCGCCATGATTTACAGCACAAGCGGCGATGTGGCTCTGGACGACTGGCTCTTTACGCCGGGCATCCGTACGGAAGCCGGCAAGAAGTACCTTATGGAATTCGGCTTCCGCACGCTTCAGCTATATAGTCCCAATCAGGCTGACATAGAGGTGAAGTGCGGCAATACCAACTCCGTCGTAGCCATGACGGGCACTCTCGTGCCGCGCACGACAATCAATCGGCTTGCCGAGAAGCATATCACCGGCATATATGAGGCTACGGCCGACGGTCCTCTCTATATAGGTTTCCATGCTGTAAGCGACAAGGCAAACTGCCCCGTAGTGGACTACATCAGCATGCGCAGCGCCGATATTCCCGCAGCCGTTTCGGACTTCGAGGTGATACGCGGCGCCTACGGCACCATGCAGTGCAAGGTTAAGTTCAAGGCTCCGACTCTTACGGCAGCCGGCGAGCCTCTCGCTTCTATTTCAAAGCTGGAGCTGAAGCGTGCAGGCGTCATCATCAAGACATGGGACAATCCTGCTCCCGGCGAGAATCTTGAATTCGATGACGACATAAACAACACCCCCGGCAACTTCATGTGGACGGCCACAGCCTTCGGCGATGCAGGCGAAGGCGTAGCCGCCGACAAGATAGCATATATAGGTATAGCTGCTCCGGCACAGCCCGAGACAATTACCGCCACCGAGGAAGGCAACACCGGCAAGGTGACGATGCAGTGGAGCCCTGTGGAGTACGACGTCAACGGCAACTGGCTTGAGCCGCAGGACCGCAAATACCGCATCCTGCTCAACGGAAGCTACTTCGACAATAATCCCGAAATCACTGACAACAGCTACACCATGCAGGTGACTCAGGGCGACGAGCAGGTATTCTGCCTTCCCGGCATCCAGATATACAACGCTGTCAGCTCCAATGTGGCGTACGCTACGCCTTCGTTCCCCGTGGGCAAGCCCTATGAATCTTACGCCGAAAGCTTTGAGGGCGGCGTAAGCCACCACAGCACGGGCTTCTTCAATACCAACTCCACGGCTATCTGGAGCACGGTGCCCGACGGCTATTACGGCGACCTCAGCTCGGCCGATGGCGACGGCGGTTTCATCGTGCTGTCTTCCGCGGAAGCCGTTCCCGGAGCAGGCTCGTCCATGAATCTCGGCAAGTTCGACCTTTCCGCAATGGAGAAGGCCGCCGTGTCCTTCATGATAGCCAATACGAACGACGGCCAGCACCACAACACGAATACTGTCGAGGTTCTTGTCAATTCCGGCAACGGCTTTGTCTCTGTGGAGACCATAACGCTGACCGATTGCGAACTCACCGAATTCGGCAAGCCCGTGGAATGGTTCAAGAAGAAAGTTGACCTATCGGCCTACCGGAACGGTGTCATCCAGATTGCCATCCGCGGCACTCTCATCAACTACGGCTTCCTCGGTATCGATAAAATCAAGGTGGCTCCGGCTCTCGACCACAACCTGACTATCACCGGCCTCTCCGCCGCCGACAAGATCAGTATCGGCGACAAGCTCCGCTTCACCGCCCTGATAGAGAACAACGGCAACAACACCGCGTCGGGCTATAAGGTCCGTCTGTTCTGCGGCGACAAGGAAGTAGCCGTAGCGGACGGTCCGGAACTGGAAGCCGATGCCTCCGGCAGCGTCATCTTCATTTACGAGCCTGACATCTTCTCCGACCCGCAGTGCGAATTCCGTGCGGTTGTGGAATACGACGCCGACGAAGACATCAGCGACAACGAGGCTACACACAGCGTGACCGTGAATCTGCCCGCATATCCTGCTCCCGAGAACGTCAAGGCTACCGCCGAGACCGGAAAGGTAAGCCTGATATGGGATGAACCTACAGCCGAAATGCCTGCCGAACCCGTGGACGAGAGCTTCGAGAACGGCCACGACGGGGATGTGGACATCTACGAGGGGTGGACGTTCATCGACCGCGACGGCCAGGTACAGTCAGGAATAGCCAACGTCAGCACTGCCGCCAAGGCTTATGCTGTATGCGCTAACTATAACGACGGCTTCCTCTTCAATATCCAGGCCCACAGCGGAGAGTTCTTCCTCGCCACCGGTGCCAACGCCAACAGCGACATCGCCAATGATGACTGGGCTATTTCGCCCAAGCTCAGCGGAAAGGCTCAGACCGTGACGCTCTATGCACGCAGTCTCTTCGAAGAGGACGGCGGCGAGTCGTTCAAGGTGATGTACTCTACCGGCAGCCTCGACCCCGACGACTTCATCGAGGTACGCCAGGAGGACGGCGTCCCCGCACCTTGGACTCAGTATAGCTTCGACCTCCCCGAAGGCGCCATGTATTTCGCCATCGTGTGCGTGTCGCAGTATCAGTACATGTTCATGGTCGACGACGTCCACTACGAGCCGGCAGGCGCAGGCGACGGCCTTTCTCTGATGGGTTACAACGTCTACCGCGAGCGTGTGAAGGCCAACGAGGCAGTGGTTGAGGAGCAGGAATACTCCGACACTCCCGAGGCTTCCGGCACCTACGTGTATGCCGTGACTGCGCTGTATAGCGTGGGCGAATCGGCTCCCGCATTCTCGGCTCCCGTAGCCTTTGAGAGCAGTGGCCTTGACGACGCTTTCGCAGCCGGTATCAGTGTCAGTGCCGCCCATGGCCTCATTACCGTCTCCGGTGCCGAAGGCAGCGCCATCAGCGTATGCGGTGTTGACGGACGCACCGTCGCTGCAGTGGATTCCGCCTCAGCCGTTACAGAGATATCCGTGCAGCCCGGTTCCTATCTGGTGACCGTCGGCTCCCTCACCTTCAAGCTGATGGTCCCCTGACGCTTGCTGAATAGATAAGACAAAGGGCTGCTCCAGATTGGTGCAGCCCTTTGTCTTACTCAAGAGTATATAGTGTTACGTGTTTTTTATAACATTGTCACGGCCGTAAATATTACCGTGGTAATATCATCAGTGCCTATACGATAATATAGCCGCTGCCGGAATGGTTCTGGATTGATGCTCCGAAGTCGCCGAGCTTGCGTCGCAGGCGGCTGATGTTGGTGTCGACCACGCGGTCGTTGCTGCCGGCCGTGGGGTCTTTCCATATGCTGCGGAATATTTCCTGACGCGAGAGATGGCGGTCGCGGTTCTTGAGCAGCATGACGAGAATGGCGTATTCGGTGGGCGTAAGCGAGATTGGCGTGCCGTCAAGCAGGGCCGTGCGTGTGGTGAAGTCTATGCGCAGGGGGCCGAAAATGCCGTCGGTGTGGGCCGTAGGGGTCATAGGCGGACGACGTCGGCGCATGACGGCACGGACTCTCGCTATGATTTCCCGCCGGGAGAATGGTTTCACGATATAGTCGTCGGCGCCGGCGTCAAGCGCCGTTATGGCCTCGCCGGGAGTCTCGCCTGCGGAACATACTATCACGCCTATATGCGCTGTGCGGTGACTTGAGGCCAGCTCGTTGAGGGCTTCGATGCCCCCGTTCTGGCCGAATGCGTCTAAGATGACTACCCGCACGTCGCTGAGGTCGTTTCTCATGGCCTCGGCGGCATCGGGCTGCACATCGACATCGTAGCCTTCGTCGCGGAGGTTGCAGCGGAGCAACGTCGTGATGTGAAGGTCACGGTCGATGATAAGTATTTTGCCCAAGCCTGAGGTTGCCATTGTGTGACTTGATAATGATGATACAAATGTATTGAATCGTTGCAAAAAAAGCAATGATTGTAACAACCTTGTATCCGATTTTACGCCACATTGCATTTAAAAGGGGGCAAAAGTGGCGTAGTAAGCGGCTTTTGGCGGGATATCAGGCTATGTGACGGCGGAACTGCTCGCGCAGTGTGTCGACTACGTTGATGATGTAGTCGCCGGTGCGTTCCAGATCGGAAATAATGTCCATGTAGTAGATGCCGGCCTGATAGGAGTAGCGCTTGGAGTTGATGTTTTCGGGGTTTGCGGTACGCAGCGAGTTGCGCATATTGTTTATTTCGCGCTCCTTGTTGTAGCTGCGTATCAGCTCCTTTTCGTTGATGGACTCCGGCTTGCCGATTTCGTCGAGCATCAGGCTCATGGCTTCGTTGACGTAGGTGTACATCGAGTCGATGTTGGCGTATATCTCCGGTGTGAACTCTGCGCCTGTCTGCATCTTGCGCAGCAGTATCTTGCCTATGCCGAGGCAGCTGTCGGCTATGCTCTCTATTTCGCTTATTATACCCAGCATTGCGGCTACGCGCAGCTTGCCTTCGTTGGAGAGTCGTCCTTCCGAGCATTTGTGCAGATAGTTGGCTATCTCAAGCTCCATGCGGTCGCTGATGTCCTCGTATTTCTCCAGACGTGACAGCAGGCGGTTGAATTCCTCGCTTCCTTCGTCGATGTGGATAAGCTGCTGGCCCATGTCGATCATGCGTCCCACGCGCTGCGCGAACACGAGTATTTCTTTCTCGGCCTGCGCGAGGTTGAGTTCGGAGGCTGCGACAAGGCCGCCGCCGATGAACTTGAGGTTGAATTCCTCGTCCTCCTTGTTGCGGTTGGGTACCAGTCTTTCTACTATCTTGACGTAGACTTTAGTGAGCCATATCATTATTGTGACGTTCACGAGGTTGAAGCTCGTGTGGAATATTGAGAGGCCGAACGAGACGCTCAGCTGCATGGCTGCTATCTGCGCGAGCACATGATGGCCTGCCGGAAGCGAGTTGTCGAACAGATGGTTGTACAGTTCCGGATCGGTATGCTCCAGACCGTTGACGAATGCGTAGAGCGCGTTGGGGTCGCCCATGCCCAGTTCTTCTGTGAGCCATGAATTGAAATTGGCGAAAGGTATGAAGCAGCAAATGCACCACATGGTGCCCAGAAGGTTGAAGAGCAGGTGTCCCATGGCTGCGCGTTTGGCTGCGACATTGCCGCTGAGCGATGCGAGCAGCGGGGTGATGGTGGTGCCGATATTGCTGCCCAGCACGAGTGCGCAGGCCAGGTCGAAGGTGATCCATCCTTTGCTGCACATGATTAGGGTGATGGCAAATGTGGCGGCCGACGACTGTATGACCATTGTGACGAGAACACCCACGAGTGTGAACAGCAGTATGCTGGCTATACCCATTGAGGAGTATTCGCGCAGAACGGCGAACATCTCGGGATTGCTCTGCAGGTCCGGCACGTAGGTGCTGATCATGTCCAGACCCATGAAGAGGAAGGCGAAGCCTATCAGGAATTCGCCTATGCTGCGTGTGCGGCTTTTCTTCATGAACAGAAGTACTACGGCCAGGGCTATGATGGGAAGCACCATTGCCGACATGTTCACCTTGAAGCCGAAGATGGCGATGATCCATGCAGTGAACGTGGTGCCGACATTGGCGCCCATGATTACGGCCATAGACTGTGCGAGGGTCATGAGGCCGGCATTGACGAAACTTACCACCATCACAGTGGAGGCGGAGGAGCTCTGTATGAGTGCGGTGATTACTATACCGGTGAGCAGGCCAGAGAAGCGGTTGCGCGTCATTGCGCCAAGGATGTTGCGCAGGCGGTCGCCGGCGGCTTTCTGCAGGCCCTCGCTCATCACTTTCATGCCGTATAGGAAAAGGCCTACGGCGCCGAGCAGGCCAAGGAAGTCTAAGATGCTGTAATCCATCGAGTGTCGAATGTGGGTGCTATTGCGAATGCAAATTTAAATAAAAACACCGAAATACGACATGCCGCTGTTAAAAAAATGTGAAAATGTTTGACGTTTATTTCGCAGTTGCTGTTTTATGGCCGAAGAACCGGTTGATGATTACGGCGAGCGCGCCGTCGCCGGTGACGTTGCAGGCGGTGCCGAAGCTGTCCATGGCAATGTAGAGGGCTATCATCATTGCCTGCATCTGAGCGTCAAATCCCAGGATGGACTCCAGCAGTCCGAGGGAGGCCATGATGGCGCCTCCGGGGATGCCGGGCGCAGCAATGATCGTGATGCCGAGCATGGCCGTGAAGTGGACGAATTGTCCGGCGGGAATAGCCTGTCCGTGCATCAGCATCAGCGCCATGGCGCATGCTACTATCTTCAGGGTGCTGCCACTCATGTGGATGGTGGCGCACAGCGGCACGGTGAATCCGGCCACATCGGGGTCGACACCAAGGCGCTCGGTTTGCCGCAATGTGACGGGAATGGTGGCGGCCGACGACTGAGTGCCGAGTGCTGTAAGATATGCCGGGAGCATGGTGCGTAGCATGCGCAGGGGATTGCCGCCGCCTATTATTGCAGCGATGGCGTATTGTATCAGCAGAATCAGTATGTGCATTGCGAAGATTATGCCTATGATGCCTGCGAAAGTGCCGAGTATCGAGGCCACGCGCCCCTCGGCCGTCATCACCAGAAAGATGCACAGGATGTAAGGCGGCAGCAGAGGAATGATTATGCGGTCGATGGTTTTTGCCACGATAGTGCGTAGTTCGGTGAGGCCGTGCAGCAGAGTGGGGGCTTTGCATACGGCGCAGCCCACGCCAAGCATGAAAGCCAGGGCGAGGGAGGTCGTGACGGCTAAGGGGGCCGGCAGCGACACTTCGAACCAAGGCTGCACAGGCGAAACTCCGGCACTATCGGCAGCTGCGGTGGTGCTGTTGATAATCATAGGAAATGTGAAGCGGCCTATCCCGTAGCTCATCATGCCGGCCAGGAACGTCGCCACATAGGCCAGAAGCGCCGTAGCCACGAGCATACGCCCTGCGCTCCGCCCTACATCGGCGATGGCCGGCGCCACGAAGCCTATGATAATAAGAGGTATCATGAACGACAGCAACTGGCCCATCAGTCCGTTGAACGTCGCGGCTGCGTCGGCCCATGACGCCGGCAGGGTGATGCCGGCGAGTATTCCGAGTATGATGGCTATGGCTATGCGTCCCGGCAGGCTTGCCGTCAAGCGGCTTATGGCGGATTTGCTCATTCGTTGAGGATTTTGTCTATGTATGGCGTGGGGTGGATGCACTGCGCGCGTGTCAGCAGCGCGCGAGCCTCATCGCCGAGTCCTTGTCGTGCGAGGCTGCAACCCAGTGCCCGCAATGCCTCCAGGTTGTCGGGCTCTATGTCAAGGATGCGACGGCGTGTGCTGTTGGCCGCCTCGGTGTCGCCCTGCATGTCGTAGCCACGTGCCAGCAGAGTGAGATAGCGGGTGCTGTCGGGCAGTCCGCGCAGCATCGCTGTAGCCAGCTCGACGGTGCGGTCGCCGTCGCCTCGCATGGCATAGTAGTCCAGCAGGCGTGCGTCAATGGCTCGGCTAAGCCAGGACATACGCCGGCGGGTGCGCGTCAGGAAGCGGTCGTAGATACGGGCCTGTCCGATGGCGAATGCGTCGCGGCGTACGGCGTCAACCACTGAGTCGAGCGCCACGCCGTGGGCCATGGCGCTTTCCAGCAGGGCATCGCAGCGCGTGGTGTCGCCAAGCATGTCGTCGGCCACGATGGCGCGCGCGTACAGCGCCGCGCTGTCGGGCCTCGCATCCAGGGCGAGGCCGGTGAGGGCGGCCGCCTGCGCCCACTCGCCGTAGTGCATGGCGCGCTCGGACCTGCGGCATGTCAGGTCAGTGTCGTCGGCATATGCCGCGAGGATGCAGGTGCATGCGGCGGCGATTGCCATGAATCTTTTGCTGATACTTTTCATAGTCAGCTACAAATTTAGCGTAAAAAATTTGTAATTTTGCAATATAATTTTGACAAAGGATATGGCAGGAATAAAATCGCTCGCGCGCGATACGGCGGTCTACGGCCTCAGCAGCATCGTGGGGCGCTTTCTCAACTGGTGCCTCGTGCCGCTTTACACCATAATGTTCACTCAGGCGGAGTACGGCGTGGTAACGCTGATTTACTCTGTGGTGGCTGTGGTGCTTCTGGTACTCATCTACGGTATGGAGACGGGGTTCTTCCGCTTTGCTAATCACGAACGGTGGTCCGACCCTATGGAGGTGTACTCCACCGGGCTTGTATCGCTGGCTGTCAGCTCGATGGTTTTCGTTGTCGGCATGATGTTCCTGTTGGGGCCTGCGAGCCGCTGGCTTGAGTGTCCGGAGCATCCTGAGTATGTGGCAATGATGGTGGTGTGCGTGGCGTTGGATGCCTTCACCGCGCTTCCGTTCAGCTATCTGCGTTTCCGGTCGCGTGCCATGCGTTTTGCTGTCATCCGTCTGGTGGGCATCGCTGTCAATATCGGTCTCAACTTGTTCTTTATCCTGCTGTGCCCCTGGCTCGAAAGAGTATCGCCGGGTCTTAATCTGCCGTTCTACTCGCCTGATTTCGGCATCGGCTATATCTTCCTTAGCAACCTTGTGTCGTCTGCTGTGACCCTCCTTCTCCTACTTCCGGAACTTTGCGGCTTCCGCTGGCGCTTCAACCCGCAACTGTGGCGGGAAATGATCGTGTACTCGGCTCCTCTGCTGGTACTCGGCGTAGCAGGCATAATGAACCAGACTATCGACAAGATTATCTTCCCCGACCTCGTTGCCGACAAGGCCGACGCGATGGCGCAGCTCGGCATATACGGCGCCAACTATAAGATAGCCATCATCATGGTGATGTTCATCCAGGCGTTCCGCTTTGCCTACGAGCCCTTTATCTTCTCGCGCAGCCGCGAGCGAGGTGAGGACCGCACCGCGGCTTTCAGCGACGCCATGAAGTATTTCGTGCTGTTCGCCATCCTTATCTTCCTCGGAGTCATGTATTACCTTGACATCATCCGCTACTTCATCTCGCCGCGATATTTCAGCGGCCTGCGCGTGGTGCCGATCGTGATGCTTGCCGAGTTCTTCTTCGGCGTATTCTTCAACCTTTCGCTGTGGTATAAGCTGACCGACCGCACCATGTGGGGCGCCTGGTTCTCACTGCTCGGTCTGGCCGTGACCGTGACGCTTAACGTGCTTCTCGTTCCCCGCATCGGCTACATGGGCTGTGCCTATGCCGCCCTGTGCAGCTACGGAGTGATGATGGTGACGAGCTACTTTGTCGGCCGCCATTACTATCCCATACCTTACCATCTGCGCCGCATAGCCCTCTACTGCTGCGCCGCCGCAGTGCTTTACTTCGTCGGCGTCAACGGCCTCTCGGCTCTGCCGCACTGGGCCGCCTACTTGCTGCGCGCCGTGCTGTTGTTAGGATATGTAGCGGCCGTGGTGCGCTTCGAACACATACCTCTTCCCGGATTGAGACGATGAAAGTAGTAATCATAAACCACAGCGATGTGCGCGGTGGCGCCTCCGTCGTCAGCCGGCGCCTCATGGAGGCGCTGCGCGCACGCGGCATTGACGCCCGTATGCTTGTGGCGCGGCGCGAGGGACCGGAGTCTCCTTACATAGCGGCGGCTGCTCCGGAGTGGCGCCGCAAGGCGTCGTTCCTGCTTGAGGAGGGCCTTACATGGCTTGACAACGGGCTGCATCGTCGCAATCTGTTCCGCCTCGACGCGGCGCGTGTGGGGCTGCCTCTGTGGCGCCATCCGTGGGTGCGCGAGGCTGATGTGGTGTGCCTCAATTGGGTGAACCAGGGCATGCTGTCGCTACGCGGCGTCGAGCGAATAGCCGCCCTTGGCAAGCCCGTGGTGTGGACTATGCACGATATGTGGTGCGCCACCGGCCTGTGCCATCATGCCGGCGAGTGTACGCGCTACCGCGGCTCGTGCGGCTCGTGCCCCCTGTTACAGGGAGTGTCGCGCAGCCATGACCTTTCGTGGCGGCGATACGGGCGCAAGGCACGTTGCTACGACCGTTCGCACGTGGTGTTTGTGGCCGTGAGCACATGGCTGGCCGCCCTGTGCCGTCAGAGTCCGCTGTTGCGCGATCGCCGTGTGGAAGTCATCCCGAACGCGTTTCCCGTTGACGATTTCGGTCTTGAACCTGAGATGGATCTTGCCGCACTCGGGCTGCCGGACGACGGTCGCCGAATTCTGCTGATGGGCGCCGCGCGGCTCGACGACCCCGTAAAGGGGCTGCCGGTGGCCGTGGAGGCGCTAAACAAGCTTGAGACACAGGGCTATGGCGAGCGTGCGCGCGCCGTGTTCTTTGGCGAGCTGCGTGATGCCCATGCCCTTGACGGCCTTCGGCTGCCGTACGTGCATCTGGGACGCATCGACGAGCCCGCGTGGCTGCGCTCGCTCTATGCCCATGCGCGTGCGGTGATGTCGCCGTCGCTCTACGAGACATTGCCCGGCACACTTATTGAGGGGCAGGCATCGGGGGCTTACCCCGTGTGCTTCGGCCGCGGCGGTCAGGCCGATATAGTGGATTCGCCGCGCACAGGCTATATAGCGCGCTGGCTCGATGCCGACGATTTCGCCGCCGGTCTGCGCCATGCCCTTGACTCGGAGCCTGACCGCGAAGCCATGCGTGCGTCGGTGCGGGAGCGTTTCGCTTCGGATGCCGTGGCCGCGCGATACATTGCGCTATTCGAGAGCCTTGTCTGACTCTTCGGCCGGTGCGGCCGTATCGCCCATGTGCGAGAAACGCCTCAGTTGCCATGCCACCATAAGTGCCGTGACAAGGGTGGCAGCGAGGTCGCTCACCGGGAAGCATATCCACACGCCGCGCAGCCCCAGCAGAGGCGGCAGCGTGAGCAGCAACGGAATGACGAAGAGTACCTGGCGCGTGAGGCTCAGGAATATGCTCTTGGCTGCTGCGCCTATACTTTGGAAAAGGGTTGTGGCTACTATCTGGAAGCCTACGACGAAGAACATGCTCATGGCCGTGCGCAGTCCCGACGCCGTGTTGGCTATCAGTTCGGCATCGGTGGTGAACGCACGCGCTATCGCACGCGGCATGAGCTGCGCGGCTGCGAAGCCCACTGCCGTCACCACCGAGGCCGCCGTCACCGCAAGCCAGAAGGTGCGTTGCAGCCGTGAGATACGCCCGGCGCCGAAGTTGTAGCCGATGATGGGTTGCATGCCCTGGCAGATGCCGATGACGACTGTGGTCAGCAGCGCTGCGAAAGTGGTGAATATGCCGGCTGCGCCTATTGCCATGTCGCCGCCGTAGTGGAGCAGCGTCTTGTTGATGATGATGTTGATGAAGCCGGCGGCGAAATTGATGAGCGACGGCGCGGCGCCTATGGCTACAATGGGCAGCGTCGTGGATGCGTGGAGGCGGAAAGTGCCGCGGCGGAAGCGCAGCGTGGTGCCGCGGCGCAGGAAGTGGGCGAATACAAAGATGGCGCAGACGGTCATGGCGATGTCTGTGGCTATCGCCGCCCCCTTGATGCCCCAGCCCAGTACGAAGATGAATATCGGAGCGATTGCGGCGTTGACTACGGCGCCGATAATCATCGTAGCCATGGCAAGAGCCGGATAGCCCGATGCTCGCATTATGTTGTTGAGGCTGAAGGCGAGATTTGTCATGAACAGACCCGGCAGCAGATAGCTCACGAAGTCGCGCGCATAAGGTAATGTGGCGTCGCTTGCTCCGAAAAGGCGCAGCACGGGGTCCAGAAACGCGTAAAATGCCGCCATGTAGCATGTGGCGAATATTACGAGCAGCGTGAGCGAGTTGCCCAGCGTGCGTTCCGCCTCGTCATGCCTGCGCTGTCCGAGCAGAATCGACACGCGGGCCGAGGCGCCGGCGCCCACCAGCACGCCCAGGGCCGTTGTCACGTTCATTACCGGAAAGGTGACGGCCAGGCCGGCTATGGCCTCGGGGCCCACGCCCTGGCCGATGAAGATACGGTCGACTACGTTGTATAGTGACATCACGAGCATGCCCGTGACGGCGGGCAGCGAGTAGCGCCACAGCAGGCGCCCCACGGGCGCCTGAGCCAGTTCGTTGAGATTCGGAGCCATAGCGTTTGATAAAAAGCGGGCACGCGCCTTCGGCGCATGCCCGGTGTTGCGGTTAATGCTTTATGGTTCAGAGACCGGCAGCGATGCGGGCACGCTCCATGTATTTGCGGATGTCGGTCTGCTGGCCCTGCGCGAACTGGTAGGAGGGATACTTGTCGAGGATGGTCTTGTAAGCCTCGTACTCAGCCTTGTAGTTCTTCTGCGCGCGATAGATGTTGGCGAGCTTGATAAGCGCGAAAGGCACGATATCGGGGTTCTCGTCGGCGTCATCGATGGCTTCCTTGTAGGCCTTGATGGCGTCGTCGTAGCGCTCGAGGTTCACGAGGCAGTCGCCCTTGAGGCAGTCGGCGCCGGCGGCGATGATTTTGTCGCTGATGCTTGCGTCCTCAAGATATTTCAGAGCCTGCTCGTAGTCACCGTCGCTGTAGAGGCGGATTGCCACTTCCAGCTTGGCGCGGTTGCCGCTTTTGTAGCCGGCCTCGGCGGCTTCCTTGTAGAGATTCAGGGCTATGCTGTCGTTAGCCTCGATGTCGGCCTTGCCGGCCAGCTTGTCGGCCTTGGCGTTGCCGCTTTGGTTGATGAAGAACCAGGCGAACGCTGCCACAACAACGGCGATTGCGAAGACGAGGGCGGCCACGAGCTTGCCCTTGTTGGCTTTGGCCTTTGCCATGAGGAGGTCTTCCTCGGCGGGGTTGAATTTGGGATCTTTGGGATTGGTTTCCATTATCTGTGAGTTCTTGTTATTCATTGTCGAAGGCGGCTGCGTCCGTGCAGTCGCTCCTATCGAAGTGCAAAAATAGCGTAAATTTGCCGATTGTGAAAATTTTGAGCCATGTTTTTTTGTTATAACGGTGCAATCCGCTATATTTGCAGGGATGAAGAGAGCAAACAACGCTAATAATACATAACCATGAAGGAATTCAACATAACCATACCGGTCACCGAACTGAGCTACGACGAACTGTCGGCCGACGAACTCGAACTTGTCAACGCAGCCCGCGAGGCATCCCATCGTTCCTATGCGCCCTACAGCCACTTCTATGTCGGCGCGGCCATCCGTCTCGACAATGGCGTGATTGTGCCCGGCTCCAATCAGGAGAACGCCGCTTTCCCCTCAGGCACCTGTGCCGAGCGTTCGGCCTGCTTCTATGCCGGCGCACGTTATCCAGAGGCACGCTTCAAAGCCATAGCTGTTGCCGCCCGCGGCGCCGACGGCAACGAGCTTGCCGAACCCGCCAGCCCCTGCGGCGCATGCCGTCAGGCTCTTGAGGAGTACGAACACCTCGCCGGTCACGACGTCCCCGTCTACATGGCAGGCAAGGACAAAGTTTACCGCCTCCCCTCCGTCGCCTCCCTCCTCCCCTTTACCTTCTACGAATTCTGACCCCCATTCGGCCGTGCGCCGTCCGATTACCCGCCGCATGGCGGGTAAAATATGGTTAGCCCCGGGTTAAGGCGCATCGCGCCGTACCCGGGGTAAGTCCGCAAAAAAGCATCAACCCGCCACATGGCGGGTTGCACGGCCCCTCTTACCTATCCCCTCTAAACTATAAACTAATGAATATGAAACGGGAGGCAGACCGTGCGGGGTGTGCGGTCTGCCTCCCGAGTATGTATGGGCCGGGCTGATTATTCAGCCTTCTTGGCGGCTTTCTTCTTGGCTGCGGGCTTCTTGGCGCATGCCTTGCGGGCAGGCTTCTTTGCGGGTTCGGCCTCGGCCTTGGGGGCCTCGGGCTCGCGCAGGGCGTGCTCCACGTTGAACTGCTCCAGGTTCTTGCGCGTAGAGGCCAGCTCCTTGTTCAGGGTCTCGATTTCGGTGGCCTGGTTGCGGATGGTCGTGAGCAGCGAGTTCAGCTCCTCGTTCTCGATGCTGAGGGGGTACTGCTCCTCTACGCGCACGATGAAGTCGGCCAGCACGTTCATGTAGTTGGTGAAGGCCTGGTAGGGCGTCTCGTAGGGGCTGAACATCGAGTGTGCGGCACCGTCGGCGAAGTGCTTGGTGCTCATGTAGTAGAAGTGGTCGCTGCCCTGGAGGTAGTACCAGTCCTGCTTCAGACGGCGGTCGTCGCAGAGGCGTACGCGCTCGGCCACGCCGTATAGTTTGCGGAATGCCTCATCCTGAAGGGCGTTGCCCAGCCATGCGCTCACGTCGCGGGCCTCGTCGGCACCGCTGATGGGGTGCATCACGCTTAGCTCGCCCACGGGCTTAACCACGCTGAGCACCTGCGACGGCGTGCGGAACTCTATGCCCTTCTCGGCGGCGAAGCGCGGCAGAGCCTCGAGGAACTGGAAGATGCCGGTGTTGGCGGGATGGAAGCCGCCGAACGTCTCCAGATTGAGGCACAGGTTCACCACCTGCTCCTCGGCCGGGGTGGAGGCTATCCAGTTGATGTACTTGTCGGCCGTCAGGGGGTATTCGTCCCACGACGTGTTGCTGAAGCGTGCGGCGATGTCGTCGCTCAGTTTGTCGTTCTTGAGCAGGAGGCGCACCTTCGGCGCGCTGGCTGCCGAGTACACGTAGTTGGGGCTCTTCCAGCCCAGGATGTGCTTGGCGCCCTCGGTCAGGATGCCTTTGAATCCCATGGCGAGCACCTGCGGCGCTATCTCGTCGTCGTAGATAAGCTCGGTGTTGTGCAGCACCTTGGGCTTGACGCCGAGCAGGTTGTTGAGCTTGTCGGCCTCCACCTTCACCTGATTGGCGAATTCATCGGGGTCGGCCAGCGAGGCCAGCGAGTGGGCGTACGGCACGGCCAGGAACTCCACGGCGCCCGTGTCGGCCAGGCGGCGCAGCAGGTCGATGAACTCCGGCACGTACTGCTCCAGCTGCTCCAGGGCTATGCCGCTGATGCTGAACGAGCAGCGGAAGGCGCCCTTGCTGTCGTTGATCATGCGCAGCAGCGTCTCGGCTGCGGGTATGTAGCTGTTGTGGGCCACACGGCTAACGATTTCGTCGTTCAGGAAGTCGTCGTAGTAGTAGTGGTCGTTGCCTATGTCGAAGAAGCGGTAGCGCTTCAGGCGCATGGGCTGATGGATTTCAAAGTTGAAGCAAATGGCTTTCATTGTGGTATGGTGTGTGGCTTGTTATCGGTTAAGAACTTTTTTGTAGATGTCGATGACTTTCTGCCCGGCTTTGTCCCAGGTTATCTGAGCCACCTCTTTGAGGCCTTCCTCGCGCAGCTGGTTGTACATGGCGGGGTAGGTGATGATGGAGTGGATGGCGTCGGCCATGGCGTCAATGTCCCAGTAGTCGGTCTTGATGACGTTGCTCAGGATTTCGGCGCAGCCGCTTTGCTTGGAGATGATGCTGGGCACGCCCATCTGCATGGCCTCCAGCGGCGAGATGCCGAAAGGCTCGCTCACGCTGGGCATGATGTAGACGTCGCTCGCCTTGAGCATCTCGTACACCTGCTTGCCCTTCTGGAAGCCCGGGAAGTGGAAGCGGTCGGCGATGCCGCGCTCGGCGGCAAGGCGTATCATCTTGTCCATCATGTCGCCGCTGCCGGCCATCACGAAGCGCACGTTGTGGCAAAGGCGCAGCACCTTCACGGCGGCCTCCACGAAGTATTCCGGACCCTTCTGCATGGTGATGCGGCCCAGGAAGGTCACAACCTTCTCCTTGGGCTTCTTCACCTCAACGTCCAGCAGCTCCTGGCTCAGGGGCACCACGGCGTTGTGCACGGTGGTGACTTTGGCCGGGTCGATGCCGTACTTGTCGATTACGGTCTGGCGAGTCAGGTTGCTGACGGTGATGATGTGGTCGGCGTGCAGCATGCCGTCGCGCTCGATGTTGAACACTGTCGGGTTCACGTTGCCGCGCGAACGGTCGTAGTCCGTCGCGTGCACGTGTATCACCAGCGGCTTGCCGGTCACCTGCTTGGCATGGATGCCGGCGGGGTAGGTGAGCCAGTCGTGGCTGTGGATGATGTCGCAGGGCACCGTGCGGGCCACGACGCCTGCCATTATGCTGTAGTTGTTGATTTCCTCGAGCAGATTGTCGGGGTAGCGGCCGGAGAACTCTATGCAGCCCAGGTCGTTGGTGCGCATGTAGTTGAAGTCGGCGTAGATGTGGTCGCGCAGCGCGTAGTAGAGGTCGGGGCTCATCACGTTGCCGATGCGTTCCTCCACGTAGTCGCGGTTGACGTCGCGCCATGCCACGGGCACCTGCGATGCGCCTATGATGCGTGCGAAACTGCGGTCCTCGTCGCCCCAGGGCTTGGGTATTACGAAGTCTATTTCCATGTCGCCGCATTCCCACATGCCTCGCGTGAGGCCGTAGCTTGCGGTTCCGAGTCCGCCGAGGATGTGAGGCGGGAATTCCCAGCCGAACATTAATGCTTTCATATCTTTATACGGATGGCGGATGTGTTAGACATTGAGTTTCTTGAGCGTGCGGAGAGTACGGAGCACTTCGGCCACGTTGGTGGCGTGGCTGACTGCGCCGCGGCCCTGGAAAGGCGGGTTGCCGTCGTAGAGCTGCGACAGCGAGCCTATGCAGCCCTGGCTCATCTCGTCCTCGAAGCCTATGAGCATGCGGTCGATGTAGGCCACGCCGCTCATGCCGAACACGCGCAGGTAGGCGTCGGCGTAGAAGCCTATCAGCCACGGCCGAGCAGGACCCTGATGCATCGCCAGCTCGCGCTCCTCGGGCGAGCCGAGGTAGAATGGACGGTAGCCGTAGCTGCGCGGCGATAGGGTGCGCAGGCCCTTGGGCGTCAGTAGCTCGCGGGTCACCACGTCCAGCACGCCCTTGCGCTGGCGGCGGTCAAGCGGCGAGTAGTCCAGGCCTATAGCCACAGCCATGTTGGGGCGCACGGCCGGGTCGGCGAAGCTGCCGTCCACGTAGTCGTAGAGGTAGCCTGCCTCGTTAAGGAACGTGTCGATGAAAGGCTTCGCCATCTTCTCGGCGGCGTCGGTCCAGCGCTGCACGCGTGCGGCGTCCAGTCCGGCGGCCTCGCCCAGCTTGCCGGCGAAGACGAGCAGGTTGTACCACAGCGCGTTGAACTCCACCAGCATGCCCGAGCGCGGGATGACGGGGCGCCCGTACAGCATCGAGTTCATCCACGACACCGGCGAGTTGGCTCCCGCCGTGTGCAGCAGCCCGGTGGTTTCGTCTACATGCAGGTTGGGATGTCGGTTGTCGAGTATGTAGTCGGCGATGTCGGCCACGTCGGCGGCGTAGAGGCCGGCGGCCTCGGCGCGCCCTATGGTCTTGTCGTACTGCTGCATGGCCCATGCGGCCCACAGCGGTATGTCCGGCAGGTCTATGCCCTGGAGGCGTCCGTCCGTGGCGCCGCTTTCCATGAATGCGCGCAGCTCGCGCATGGCTGTCGCCATGATGCTGCGGTAGTCGTCTATGTGGTCTATGGCGAGCGTCAGGCCCGGCATCGCCATGAACGTATTGCGGGCGAGGATTACGCCCCAGGGGAAGCCCGAGATTACGTACATGTCCTTGCCCTGGCGCACGTAGAACTGCTTGGCGGCGTTCTTCAGGCAGTTGTAGAAGCTGGTGCGGGGCGTGCGCGATGCTATCTCGCCCTCATACATCTTCTTGAGCGACGCGGGCTTCACGGCTTCCGTGCCGGCCGAGAATATCACGCTCTCGCCCTTGCGCAGCGGCACCTCGAAGTAGCCGGGCACCCACAGATCCTCGCAGTAGGGCACTCCGCGCTCCATATCCTTGACGTACTCGATGCCGTTGTACCAGTTGGGCTGCGGCACCCACTGCGCCTTGCGGCTGAACTGCATGTACAGCGTGGGGAAGCCGTCGTAGAGGCACGTGCCTATGCCGTTGTCCACCTCCTGATAGTCGCGGTTGACGCGGTCGTTGGCGACGCACAGCGCGTTCACCTCGCGGAAAGCCAGGAAAGGCCGGAAGCGCAGCGTGGTGGCGCTGTGGGCATCCACCAGCGTGTAGCGTATCAGCAGGCGGTTCTCGTTGGAAATGAATATTTTCTCTTTCGTCAGAATCACGCCGCCCACGCGGTAGGTCATGCGCGGCACGCTCTCGCAGTCGAACTCGCGGATGTACTTGTGGCCGGCCGGTGATATCACGCCTCCGCGGTAGCGGTGCAGTCCCAGGTTGAATTCAGCGCCGTGCTGAATCACCGTCTCGTCGAGGCTCGACAGGAGGACGTAGTTCTTGTTGTCCTTCTCGGGGATGGGGATGACGAACAGGCCGTGCTGCTTGCGCGTGTTGCATCCGGGCAGTGTCGAGCAGTGGTACGCTCCCGCCTGGTTGGTGCGGAGCATCTCTCTGGTCAGCGACTGGTCGAGATTGATGAGCAGGTTTTTGTCAAACTTCAGGTAGCTCATTATATATGTATAAGGATTTTTAGGTTCCGGTGTTTTGGATGCACGAAATTAGTACAAAAAACGCAAGATGCAAACTTTTTACATATGTTTTTTAACAGAACGGACTATATGGACGCCCGTAATGCCGGTCGGCTTGTTTTTTTGACATATATTTCAAATTAATTTTGACAAAAAGAGCATTTTTTACGAAAAATTGTTGCATGGTAATGTTTTTAAACATATCTTTGCGGCTGAAATAAGTTTTATAGAGTGCTTAAATAATGAACAGATATATCAAACTATTCATCGCATCCATGCTTGCCGCGGCACCCGCGGCGATGGCTGTACCCGCCAAACCGGGGCTGCTGACGGTCACTCAGGCCGACGGCACAACGCTCAACGTGCGCCTTATGGGCGACGAGCGCCATCACTTCTATCTCACCGAGGACGGCTATCTCCTCGCCGACCGTGACAATACGTTTTACTACGCCGATGTCGACGCTGCCGGCGACATGCAGGTGAGCGCCATACGCGCCACCAATGTGGGCCTGCGCGACGGTGTGGCCCGCAGCTTCCTTGCTGGCGTCGACATGCAGCGCGTCTACAAGAGCATGAATGCGAGCGCCGAGCGCGCATCCTCGCGCCTGAAATCCGGCCCCATGCGCGGTCCGGGTCTGTTCAACGAGACCAACTTCCCCGGCAAGGGCAAGCAGAAGGCCATAGTCATCCTGGTGGAGTACACCGACGTGAAGATGCAGACGCCCGACGCCCACAACTATTTCGCCAACATGCTCAATCAGCCCGGTTTCAGCGACCACGGAGGCACGGGAAGCGCCCGCGACTTCTTCCTGGAGAGCTCGATGGGGCAGTTCGACCCGCAGTTCGACGTCTATGGTCCCGTCACCCTCGCACATCCCATGAGCTACTACGGCGGCAATGACTGGGCCGGTAACGACCAGCGTCCCGAGGAGATGATTATCGAGGCATGCCAGCTGCTCGACAGCGAGATCGACTTCACGCAGTACGACCGCGACGGCGACGGCATGATCGACAACGTCTACGTGTTCTATGCCGGCCAGGGCGAGGCCAGCGGCGGAGCCAGCAACACGGTGTGGCCCCACAGCTGGAATATCTACTCCGGCGCCGGACGCACCCTCTTCTTCGACGGCGTGCAGCTCGACCGCTACGGCTGCTCCAACGAGTGGGAAGGCAGCCGTCCCGACGGCGTGGGCACCTTTGTGCATGAGTTCTCCCACGTGCTCGGCCTCCCCGACCTCTACGCCACGAGCTATACCAGCGCATTCACTCCCGGAGCATGGAGCGCCCTCGACTACGGACCCTACAACAACGACGGCTGCACCCCGCCGCTGTACTCGGCCTTCGAGCGTTACGCCATGGACTGGATCGAGCCTGACGTAATCAGCGGACCCATGAACGCCACGCTCCCGCCCATAGGCACCAATATCTGCGGCATCATCAAGACCGACTCCAGCAACGAGTTCTTCCTCCTGGAGAACCGCCAGCAGACGGGCTGGGACACCTATATCCCCGGCCACGGCATGCTCGTGTGGCACGTCGACTTCAACACCTCGGTATGGTCGAGCAATAGCGTGAACAACAGCTCCTCCCATCAGTACGTCGACATAGAGGAGGCCGACGGCACCCAGAGCGAGTACTCGCGTGCGGGCGACGCTTTCCCCGGCACCTCCGGCAAGACCTCCTTCACCGACGACACCACGCCCAACATGCTCACCTGGGGTCGCAAGAAACTCAATCTTCCCATTACCGACATCGCCGAGAGCGCCGACGGCATCATCACTTTCAAGGTCGCCGGCGGCACCGACGAGGTCCCCGCACCCGTAGTCGCCAACGATGCCGACGAAGTGTCCACCGAGGCCTTCACGGCCACCTGGGAGGCCGCCGAGGGCGCCGGCGAAGACGCCAGCTACGTGCTCAACGTCTACTCCCGCAGCAGCGTGGCCCGCGAGCCCGCGGCCGGCAGCGATGGCAGCGTGACCTACCTTCCCGGCTTCCGCAACAAGGTGGTGCGCGGCGCCACATCCTGCGAGGTCACCGGCCTTGAGCCCGAGACCGACTACTATTACACCGTCAGCCACGGCACTCCCCTCCAGATGTCCGCCGCGAGCAACGAGGTGCCCGTGTTCACCGGACGCCTGCCCCTGACGCGCCGCGCCGTAGTGGCTGTGGCTGCCTCCGAGGTCACCGAGGCCGGCTTCACCGCCGCCTGGGAGGAGCTGCCCGACGCCGAGAGCTATCTGCTTACGGTCTACACCAAGCAGGCAGGAGGCGTGGAGTACGACGAATGCGGCTTCGACGACGGCGTTACAGCGTTGCCCGAAGGCTGGACTGCCAGCAGCCGGTCGTCCTACAGCTCCGGCTCCTACTGCGGCACTTCGGCTCCGTCGCTGCGCCTGGGCAACACCGGCGAGTACGTCCAGACACCCGGATATTCGCAGGGTATTAGCTCCCTCTCGTTCTGGCACCGCGGTAACGGATGCTCCGACGACGACCGCATCAGCATCAGCGCCCTTGTCGAGGGCAAGTGGACAGTGGCCGCACGCCTTGAAATTACCACCACCTCCGGAGGCCATGTGTATGAGTTGGCCGACGAGATTCCCGCCGGCGCCACCGCCCTGCGCATAGAGTATGTGCGCACCGGCACCCGCGGCTCCCTTGCCGTCGACGACATAAAGGTAGGTCTCCCGTGCTATGCGCTTGTCCCCGTCGAAGGTTATTCCGAGTATCCCGCCGGCTCCGGCACCAGCTGCGCCGTCAGCGGCCTTGACGCCGACACCGAATACTTCTACACCGTAGTGGCCGTCAGCGGCGACATGCGGTCGCTCGTCAGCAACGAGATTGCCGTGCGCACCTCCAAGAGCAGCGGCATCGACAACGTGGCCGCCGACATCACCGACGCCGACGCTCCCGCCGAATACTACAACCTCCAGGGCGCCCGCGTGAGCCATCCCGAGCGTGGACAGCTCTACATCCTGCGCCGCGGCTCTACCGCCGTAAAGGTGCGCTACTGACCCTCTCTACGCATTCTCATCCTCCTCTCTCCCCTTATTTCCCCATTTGCAGACATAGACAATCATTTTATATCCCAATCCCGGACAGGTGTTCAATCGGTTTCAGCACCTTCCCCGGGTATAACAAACAGAAACCGACCGTATTACTCATGAAGAAAGCTTTATCTCTCGTTTCTTCAGCAGCGCTTGCGGTGGCCATGACATTCTCGGCCGCGGCCGCGCCGCAGACAGCACGGAAACTGACGGCTGCCAATGCCGCCGGCAGCGAGCTCACCCGCACCGTGTCGATGAAGCCGAATGCGGCTCCCTCCCGCATCCATCCCCTGAAGGCCCGTACCGCTGCCAACGCAGCCACGCCTTCGCTCAAGAAAGCCATGAAGGCCGCACATCTGGTGCAGAAGACCTCGGCAGCCAAGGCGCCTGCCGCAGAAGCCGCATCACTGCCCGACCTGCGCGGCTCCGTTGTCTTCAACGACAGCTGGACACAGGAAAATCAGCCCACCGGTCTTTACAAAATCAATGCCGACGGCACCACTACGATGCAGATCGAGGAAGTGGATGCCAGCGGAGGCGCCTTCCTGCACGACGGCATCTATACTGCTACAGAGTATATGGAATTCTGGGGTATGCTCTTCATTACCGCTACCGCCTACGACCTCGAAAGCGGCGAGAGCGTGGCGGTATACGGTGGTGAGAGTCCCGACCACATCTGCATAGGCGGTGAGACTGTCGATCCCACAGACGGTACAGTCTACGGTATTACTTACAATGCCAACATGGATGGCCTCCAGCTCTCGAAGATGTCCTATGGCGAGACCATCTCCGCCACTGCAGTGGCTCCTCTCGACGGCAACTGGAACAGCATCGTCTGCGATGCTTCCGGCCAGCTCTACGGCATCAGCTACGAAGGCGTGACGCAGGGCGAGGATTTTGTTGTCACCTCCTCCTCTCTCAACAAAATTGACAAAGCTACCGGCGCAGTAACATTGATCGGCGAAACCGGCCATGCGCCCCAGTACTTAAGCTCGGCCACAATCGACACCAAGACCGGCCGCATGTTCTGGACCGTCAATCCTCCCGATGAGACGGGCTACCTCTGCGAGGTGAACCTGGCTACCGGCGTTGCCACAAAGATTGTGGATTTCGCTCTTGACGACGAAATCATGGGCCTCTGTGTGGTTGCTCCCGCTGCCGAGGAAGGTGCTCCCGCCGCTGTTACCGAGCTGGCCGCCGACTTCCCCGAGGGCGCGCTCAGCGGCAACGTAAGCTTCAAGCTTCCCACAACTCTCTTCGACGGCTCTGCCGCTACCGGTACGCTCGGCTACAAGGTGCTTGCCAACGGTGAGCAGGTTGCTGACGGCACAGGTGCCGCAGGCGCTGACGTGACCGCCCCCGTCACTGTAGAAGAAGCCGGTGAGTACACCATCGTTGTCACCGCATCCAATGCCGTGGGCGAGGGTGTCAAGGCCAAGCTGACCCTCTTCATCGGCAAAGGCACACCCAAGAGCCCGGAAGCTGCCCTCGTCTACGAAGGCGGCAAGATGAAGCTGTCGTGGCCTGCTGTCACAGAGAGCGCCGACGGCGGATTCATTGACCCCGCAGCCGTGACTTACAGCGTGACCCGCATCATCAACAATGAATCGAGCAGCGCCCTCACCGTTGCCAGTGGCCTCACCGCAACTTCCTTCGAGGAAGAAGTAGCCATGCCCGCCGAAATCACCACGTACCATTACCTCGTGGTTGCCGAAAGCGCCGGCGTGGAATCTGCGCCCGCCAAGTCCAACAGCGTGACCCTCGGCAGCATCGTTCCTCCCTATGTCAACCACTTCGCCTCCTCTGACGCTCTCTCGGGCTACACCATCATTGACGGCAATAAAGACGGCAAGGTATGGGCATATTATCAGGGTGCAAGCGGTGCCGACGGCAATCCGGGTGCTGCAAGAATGACCTATAACTCCGATCTTGCTATGGACGACTGGATGATTACTCCTCCCCTGAAGCTTGAGGGCGGCAAGGCGTATAAGGTATCCTTCCAGGCACGTGCCAATAGCGATGCATATCCCGAGCGTGTAGAGGCCAAGTGGGGTAATGCCGCCACTGCCGCCGCTATGACCGGTGTGATTGTAGCACCGACTGATTTAGGTAAAAACTGGGTTGAACTCGGCGCCTATATAATTCCCGAGGCCGACGGCATTTACTATGTGGGTATCCACGGTATTTCCGATGAGGATACCTACTATCTCTATGTGGATGACCTCACCGTCAGCGCTGCCTCTGCCACCACAGTGCCCGGACTCGCTACGGATCTCGCTGTTGCCAACGATCCTTCGGGCAACGGTCAGGCTACCATCACTTTCAAGGCTCCTGCCAAGACTATGGGTGGAGAAACTCTCGCTGCCATCACCAAGATCGAGCTTTCGCGCGACGGCAATGTCATCAAGACCTTCGACGCTCCCGCACCCGGAGCTGACCTCAGCCACGAGGACACCGCAGAAAACGGCACTCACACCTACAGCGTGCAGGCATTCAATGCCGACGGCGCAGGCGAGGTGGCTTCCGTGACCGCATTCGTAGGCATCGACAAACCCGGAGCTCCCGAGAATGTACAGATTGTGGAGACTGCCAACCTTGGTGAGGTTACAATCTCTTGGGATGCTGTCACCGTCGACCAGAACGGCAACGCCATCAACTCCGCACTCGTCACATATCTGGTAGCCGAGCCCACTACTACCGGCTGGGCGTCGATCGTTGACGAACCCGTCAGCAACACCACCTACACCTTCCAGGCAGTACCGGCCGGTGAGCAGGATATGGTACAATATGCTGTATTTGCTGTCACCTATGCCGGTAACGGTTCGGGTACTCAGACCGACATGATTGCCGTAGGCACGCCCTATGAGGGCATGGAGGAGAGCTTCCCCGCCGGTAACATCTCCCACGTACTGGGCACGGGATTTGCCAACAGTTCCAAAGTGTCCTGGAGCATCTTTACGGATGCAAGTCTCAATGGTATTGCATCGCAGGACGGCGACAACGGCTTTGCCGGCATGAAAGCTTCTTCGCTTGACGAGAGCGCGGCACTCTTCACGGGCAAGATAAGCCTTGAAGGTGCTGTCAATCCCGGCGTAAGCTACTACGCTTACAATATAATCGGCGAAAGTGGAAATGTAGACGCCAACGAGATTCAGATCTGGGTCAAGGAACCGAACGATGCAGAGTGGACCGCCGTCGGGCAGCCCGCCGTGATGAACCAGCTCGGAGAGACTGACGGCTGGTATCTCGTGACCAACTCTCTCGCCGCTTATGCCGGCAAGGTCATCCAGGTACGTTTCCAGGCTACTGTCAAGGCTATGGCTTACACCTTCATCGACAACATCAAGATCGGCGACATGCTGGAGAACGACCTCCACGCACGTGCCATCTCGGCTCCCGCAAAGGTCAAGGCCGGTGCCGACTATGAGGTTGCCGTTACCGTGAACAATAATGGTACCAAGGATGCTACAGCCTTCACCATCAAGCTCTTCGCCGACGGCGAACAGGTTGACGCCAAGACTGTAGACGCTCTTGCAGCCGGCGCTGCCACCACCGAGACATTCACCCTCAACATGCATGCTCTGGCCGAAGAGCCCGTAGTGCTGCACGCAGAGGTTGAGTTCGCAGCCGACGAGAAACAGGAGAACAACAAGACCGCCGAAGTGACCGTCACTCCTCAGATCAGCAAGCTCCCCGCTGTCACCGACCTCAAGGGCGAGGCTGACGAGAACGGCAATGCTCACCTCACCTGGAGCGAGCCCGACCTCAATGCAGCTCCCGCCGAGACCGGAGTCGTTGACTTCGAGGATGCAGAGTCGTTCGCCCACGAGTACGAGGGCTGGACGTTCATCGACGCCGACGGCAAGCCCGTAGGCGGCGTGCAGAACGTGGATATCCCCGGCCTCAATCCCGGCGAGACACTCACTTCTTTCTTCGTGTTTGATTACGATGAAAACAGCTTCAATAATACTTTCGAGGCGCACAGCGGCACGAAGTATCTTGCAAGCTTCTTCAACTATAATCCCCAAAACGGTATGGTCGATGACTGGGCCATCTCGCCCATGCTGGACGGCAGCGCTCAGACCATCACGTTCTTTGCAAAGAGCTTCCATGCGACTTATACCGAGAGCTTCGACTTCCTCTACAGCACTACAGGCACTGAAACTTCCGACTTCATCCTCGTAGGCTCGAAGAAGAATATCTCCACCACGTGGACCGAGTACAGCTTCGAGGTTCCTGCCGGCGCTCTCTACTTTGCCGTACGTAATCACGACACTGACGCCTTCATGCTCATGCTTGACGACTTCACCTTCGCTCCTGCCGGCGCAAGCGCCGAGCTCAGCATCGCAGGCTATGACGTTTACCGCGACGGCGTGAAGATCACCACCGAGCCCACCGGTGAGACCGAGTTCACCGATGCCGATGCCGAAGACGGCCTCCACACCTACGTTGTTGTAGCTGTCTACGACAAGGGCATCTCCAAGGGCTCCAACGTCGTGACAGTCACCACTACCGGTATTGCCGATATCACCGTCGACAGCGCCGATGCCGAGTACTTCAACATGCAAGGCATCCGCGTCACCAACCCCGAGGCCGGCCAGCTCTATATCCGTCGTCAGGGCGGACGCGCCGCCAAGGTGATGGTGAAATAACACTCTGATTACTGCGAAGTAATAACGATAAGCACTCTTCAATTCCGACTCCCGGGGGCCTTGCCTCCGGGAGTTTTTCATAATTTTAGTGTCCGCTAAAACGGGAACAACCCGCGCTCGTCGCGGGTTGAATGTGGTTAGCCGCGAGTTAATGAGCGACCGTAGGGAGCGACATACTCGCGGAAAAAGCGTCACAAACGCATCAACCCGCCGGATGGCGGGTTGCACGACGTCCGGGTTTATTGTCGGATTTTCAGGATGTTTCGCGGCCGTCAGAGGCCGTGCAACCCGCCATCCGGCGGGTAATCACCGATGAATAGGGCTTATATAGAGGTTATTATCTGGTAGATCGTATCCTATAACGTTTTACCGGACAATAATATTTTTCATATATATCGCCGTTTATGGCCCGAGCCTGTGCGAAATTGTGCTATTTATTTGCCGGATGTTGCAAATTGATTTATATTTGCAGAGATTTAGAGAGTAAACCAAATCACATTCATGATGAGAAAATATTTTGCAAGAAAACTTATGCTGGCGGTAGCTGTTGCCGCGGCAATCCCGGCATTTGCGGAGCAAACGCCGATGGCCCTTCCGGCGCACTTCGTGCCTACGGAAGCCGACTACAACGCTTCGGTGGCTCTCCCGGCCGCAGAGGAACCCTACTGGGAGTTCGGGAACTACTATATCGACGGCGACTGGATAGACGCATTCGGCTGCTATGAGGACTATAACGTGCAGGCCGATTACTGGCTCATCCTGCCGCAGCTCGCCACGGAGGCCGGCGGCACGCACACGATATCGTACAGCGCAGTCACGCGCAACGGCATACCGGCGGATTACTCGGTGTGCTGGGGTACGGCGGCCACACCCGAGGCCATGACCAACACGATATATTCCGTAGAGAACTTCAGCACGATGAGCAACACCTCGGAGAAAGTGGAGCAGAATTTTGAAGTACCTGCGGGACAGAACGTGTACGTGGGCTTCCACGTCACCTCTCCGCGCGGCAGCGAATACGTGAACCTCAAGGTATTCGACATCACCGTGGCCGGCGCCGCCGTGGACAACAGTCCGGAAGCTCCGGCGCTCGGCATCGTCATGGATGGCCTCAAGGGCGTTGCCACCGTTACTTTCCCCGACAAGACCGTCAGTGGCAACGCACTGGACGGCGTGCTCATGAAGGCTGAAATCGTCATCGACGGCAACGACAAGACGAAGATCACCGTGGACGGCGATCCCGGAGCCGTGGTGCCTAAGGACTTCACAGCCGCGCCCGGCGAGCACACTGCCGTATGCACCGTGTCCTACGAGGACAACGGCACGACGCTGTACAGCAAACCCGTGTCGCAGAAATTCGTGGCCGAGATGCCCGAAGACTTCACGCTCGAGCTGCCCCTGTCGTTCACTCCGTCGGCCGAGAATCTCGCCATGCTGACTATCATCGACGCCAACGATGACGGCAAGACCTGGCAGGTGATGGACACCTATCCCGACGAGCTGCGCATACAGGAGAACTGGAAATTGGCGGCCAACGACTGGGCCATCCTGCCCCCGGTGGAGGTGACGCAGACAGGCAAATATAAGTTTACCCTGCGTGCCGCCGCACAGTCGGCCAACTGCCCGGAGTCGGTGGAACTGTGCCTGGGCACGGCACCCACGGCCGAGGCCATGAAGACTACGGTGCTGAGGCTCGAAAACTTCAAGGAGACGCGCCGCGACGACAACACTCTGCCCCTCTTCGAGGCCGAATGCGTCATCGAGGACGCCGGCAAATACTACCTGGGCATACACGGCTTCTCGCAGAAGGACATGCTGACGCTCAGCGTAGGCACCGTGACGATGGAGAAGACTCCCTACGAGTATCTCGACCCGGAGGCTTACGCCCAGCTGCCCGAGAATATGTACGATCTCACCGTCACTGAGGCATGTCAGGAAGGCGTACGCTTCACGGTGAAGGCTCAGGACCAGTTGATGATATACACCAACGCTATCTTCGACGAACGCTATCTGACGGTTGACAATCTTACCGACGAGGATTTTGCCGACCATATACTCTACATCAGCAATCAGGCGCTCTCCATATTCGGCTCCTGGGACAAGGCGCAGGAGGCCGAGTTCTTCTACTTCGGCGACCGCAACATAGAGAATGCCATAGTCAATCCCGCCGGCACGCGTTCGTTCGTGGCCGTGATGGGTCTGCTGTACGACGAGGCCACGAATACGGTCACTCCTCTTACGCGTCTTTGCCGTTCTGAGGTGTTTGAGTATACGGACGGAACATTCTCGCAGGAGGAACCCTGGGCCGAGATGGTGAACCCCGTGTATATGGAATCCAAGGGCAAGAAAGTGGTGCGTGTGGACATCGAGCTCAACTCTACAGCAGAGGATGCCTATGGTAAGGGCTTCGCCCCGGACTACCGCGACCACAACAGCGACTACGAGATAATCCAGTACCTGACGAGCTACAGCAATATGTCGGAAACACTCATCTACCCGATGCATCTTGACGTGGCTCTCGAGCCGGGCGAGAAATCGCTGCTGTGCGTCACCACCACCGACCGCAACGGCAAGGCGTCTAAGCGCCTGAACTGGATGCTGGTGGAGGCTCCGGCCGAAATCGGTCAGGAAGTCAAGGTGCTCGCATCGGCCACTGCCGGCTCCGGCATCGGTTCCATTGTCGTCGACGGCGACGAGGGCGGGGCCGAGTACTTCGACATGCAGGGCCGTCGCGTCGACACCGCCGCCCCCGCACCGGGCATCTACATCCGCCGCTGCGGCGGCAAGAGCGCCAAAGTAGTGGTGCGCTAAAACGGTTATCCGCACATTTTCAGGCCGGGGCGAACGGAGCGTTTGCCCCGGCTTTTTTTAGTTTGATATAAATTGTTGTTGTCCGGTAAAACGGAAACAACCCGCGCTCGTCGCGGGTTGAATGTGGTTAGCCGCGAGTTAAGGAACGACCACAGGGAGCGACATACTCGCGGAAGAAGCGTTGCAAACGTATCAACCCGCCGGATGGCGGGTTGCACGACGTCCGGGTTTATTGTCAGTTTTTCGGAATGTTTCGTGGCTGCCGGAGGCTGTGCAACCCGCCATCCGGCAGGTTGATACACTTTTCTGAACCTACCGCGGATACGGCGCTG
>PPYF01000036.1_pt1 | contig 80775 bp, 94 predicted proteins | sample 1559871 | NCBI WGS metagenome assembly PPYF01 (sample SAMN08240021, study PRJNA423297) | Human gut metagenome, whole genome shotgun sequencing project.
AAAAAAAACGTAATCGCGGACTCTTATTTATGGGTCAGGTTTTTATCCCTATTTGCTTGAGAAAGTAGATAGGGATTTTTTATTGTGTCTAATTCGCGTATTTCTCTTTTGGGAATACTTTATCAATCTGGCCAATGTTATTCAATATAAACGTAGACCTATAATCTGCTGTATTAGTCTCTGCTTTAACTTGATACATAATGTAAATATTACCATTATAATTGAAAAATCCGAACTGAATTATATCCGAACTAGAAGCAACATAATTTATGTATAATGGGCCATAGCATCTATACCTTTGGCTATTTTCATCCCATACTAATAAGTATACTTTATAGCTAGTAGGATCTTGAAAAAACATGTAGTGATAATCTTTGTTATTGGTTTCATCTGTTTTTCTTAATATCCCAACCCAATATTTATTAACCGATTTACCTACCCAATCAGTACTAAAATCATCCAAGATTAATTGGTTAGTTTTGTAATCCCATTTATAATTAAATTGATCCGATAATACATAAAGAAACTCTTTATTCTCATCGAAATCTACATAAAGGTGTGGATCCCATGCTCCAGTAGAAGTAGCTATAGAAACCTTTTCCCATCGGGTACCATTGTTTGTGAAAGTAGGAACTCCACTTTCATTAAGTTTTCCACTCCAATAATAAAGGTCCATTTTACCACTAACTAACTTACAATCCCAGAACCAAAAGTTTCCTTCAGCATCCAATACTCCATCAGCATAGCCTAAAAAAGCTCGGTTCTCACTGTAAGTTGTTCTATGTACTACTTCTGGTACTTCTTTGGTATGATCCAAAACATGTAGCTGAACTTCCCATGAATCAGGGTCATAGATCTCCATATAATATTTACTATGGTATGACCTGAATGGTTTTGGATCAGCTACTCCTCCGATACTGGGAGAAGGTTGAGAGATTCTGGTTTTTGTTTTCCCAGTTATTAGGTTGTAGATTGCCTCTAATGTGAAATAATTTCTACTCGAGCTATAATTTATCTCAGTAATTAATTGATTTGGTCCACAAATCTTTATCCATGGCCTTTGAAAAGATTGGAAATTATATGTAACAATACCCTCTTGGTAAGTTTCTGGGATATCCCATCTTATAATATCTGGTAATGTGGGAGAGGGAACAGAGCCTATGATCTCTGAAAAACTTGGTAAGGGTTCACTGGAAATCCCAACCTTCGAACATAAATCTTTTTTTACTTGTGTAATGTGATCTTTTTGATCCTGAATTCTTGATGTTAAACTCATTGTATTATTGCCTTAGTGATTAATATTATAAGATACTATCTTATAATATTAACTTTAATACATCACAAATATGTCACTCAAATCAAGAATTGAAGCTCTAACTACACAAATCAGTAATGCAAAAACAAGTTTAAGGGATGCTCTGAGAAATAAGGGGGTAGACCCAGGATCTCAGCCATCCTTTGAAGCCCTAAGATTGGGAATCGAAAGAATCCCATCTGGAGATAAGTACAAAGAATTAATAGGAAAAGGTTCTATCTTCAGTACCAAGTTGGATACTAATGAAACCGCTAGAAAGATGGTTATGGCTCCAAATAAATTCACAGTCTCCATGAAAGTCAATTGCAAGTTGGATAGTATCCAATCCGCATTGGATGAAATCAATGGAAGCTTCTATAAAGGCGATCTGGTAGTAATCGTAACATATGCTATGCCCATAGATGGCAATTATGGATTATGTATTTATAATTTATCAGAAGATTTATTTTCATACTTTTGGGGATACAGTAATTCAACCGATATGGAAAATGGATACCCCTGGGTAGAAAGCGCATTATTTCTTGAAAGTGTAAATATCATTGCAGTTAATACTGGTAGATATAAGTTCTCATTTACTGGGTACGCATTAAGAGCTGGACAGAGCCCAGTGGATTAAAAAAATCCTTAGTGATTAATAATAAAGGCCTGGGATAAAAATATCTTAGGCCTTTCTTGTAAGAGTCCCCAAACAACAAACAAAAATGAAAAAAGAAAATCCTAAGATGATAAATAATAAGAGAGTAAACCTTGAATCCCAATAAACAAATGAAATAAAGGATAACATCAAAGGAATCTCATCGAATAACCATATCATAAAAATCCAATATGAATACAAAAGATATGTAAGGGTAATATAATTCGAAGATTTAAATGAAATCCCCTATTAACGTTTCGATAAAATCATATGTAAATTTCAGAGGCACAGGATTTCAAGGATTTCCCTTATTAGCTTTATCGAAAAATCCTATATGATTTTTAAAGGAAGAGGGATTGTATTCTTCGAAGATTCTGGGATTTCCCTTATTGTGTTTTCAGAAAAAAGTTGTGGCAATTCGAAAGGAAGAGGGGAAATGAAGGAAATCCCTTATAGGCTTTATCGAAAAATCTTATATGAATAAGAGAGGGGAAGGGTTGCCCATTAAAGTAAAAAAAGAGTATATTTTATAGGGGACAAAATATACTCTCTTTATTATTTATTATGAATTGCAGCAACACCAAATATATATAAGGAATAAGAGTGCAAATATTATGCACTCTTTTATTTTTTCTTTTTTCATTTCAAATTCTTTTTTACAATTTCAAGCATTTTCTTTAAATTCTCTTTTTTTAATTCATCTGTATTATTAGAAACTAAACTTTCTACGGAAAAATCATTTATTCTATAAACTTGTTCATAAAATAATTTGAATTGTTTGCAATGATTTTCGCAAATTGTTTTATTCTTTTCCGAACGAATAATGCTTCCTATAAAATTGTCCAAAAGATTACGTATTTTGCGTCTAACAGACTTTTTATCTTTATCTGTTAAGCAATCCGCATAAATAGAAGAGTTATATAAATTTTCTTTCTTTAGACCTGAATTGGTATGCAATTCCGTTGTGTCTAAAGTTTCAAGTAATTTAGAAAAAGAAAGTTTTTCTATTTCTTTTTTTTCTACTTTTGCACTTTCTTTTTTTGTGCTCTTTTTTGCAGTTGTTTTTTGTGTTTTCTTTTTTTCAACTTTTGCAGATTCTTCTACATTGTTGTTTACTTCATTTACTAACACATTTTCATTTACATTTGCATTCATGATTTTTAAATTTTTTTAAATTTTAAAAGTGAAACATTTTGTTTGTTTTTCTGTATTGCAAATATACAATGTATTTTTTAAATACAAAAATATTTTGAGAAAAATTTTTATTGAATTTTTCTATTAAACAAATAGATTTTATTTATTAAAATATCATTGCTCACCATCACTCTTCCTTCACCCTTACCCACCTACCTGCCCAAAAAATCAAGGCCTTAGTTGGCTGGTTTTTGAAGGCCCTTATTTAGGGCCATCTTTAGACTCAGGGCCATCAATGGAGATTATTATGGCCTTTTGGGCTTACAGGGCCTTACGCTTGGTTAGCAGGTTTTATATAATATATCGTATAAAGATATCCTGAAAGTAGGATGGGCTCAAAGAATTAAGGCCTTAGCTAGCAGGTTTTACAAAGTAAAGATAAAAGACACAAATAAAAAAGGTAGCCTACTTATCCCAAGCGAGCTACCTTATACAGATTTGATTAGAGTAATATTCCTATTGAGTATGATTAAGATTTATTTTCATAAGATAATTAGTATTCGATGTATCGAACAGGCTAGCATTAAATTTCAGCTATGAATGTGATATATAATTTCGTATTACCCAATCCTATATATTGAAAGGCATTAGATAGGTCAAGGTAATCTTGGATTTCATTTAATGTTTCCTTATAGAAGGATAATGCTTTATCATAATTCTCTGATATAATTTGGTCTCTGTTATCTGTAATCGATAATTCTAAGAACCAAACTAATTTCTCAGGATCATTAGGTAAAATTCGAACCATACTAGAATCAACTTTAGAAAAGCGATTAAAAATCTTTGACCAAAGATTATAACCTCTAGGATCATCCATTCCTAAGGATTCATAAAAGAATTGTCTCAGATAAACATTTTTTACTGTTCCTTCAATGTTCTCTGTATCCTGGAATAGGATTGTGTTATTAAATAACTGATCTGTTGTGTTCATAGGGCAATAATTTTTTATATGATTAATATTACAATGCAAATATAATCATTATATATTATATATAATATAATACGCATATAAAATTTAGGCTCTGATTCAAGGCTCACTTCGAAGGATTATTTAAACTTAGGGCCATCAATGGTATATAATAAGGCCTTGAATCCTTACATCGAATTAAATGGACACAATGATCTAAGGCCTTATTATATTATACTTAAAGCCTTGACCAAAATCCCATACCTTCTTGGTTAGCCCAAAAACACATCGAAAAATAAAAATATCCTTGAACACAATGTACATAGCATCATCGAATAAAATCCTTATCCTATTATAATATATAATAATATAAGGCCATTGATAAAGGAGATTTATAAATCACATACATAGAACTAAGCCTATACAAAAAACACAACATAAATAAAAACAAATCACTACATAGATCCTATAATATACCTATTATATATAATATAATAAAATGATATAACAATGATAATCCTTAAATCTCTGAACACAGATGATCCCTATATATAATATATTATATATAATAATTGCCCATAAAATTACACAAAGCTCTAATATAGCCCAAAAAACAAGCTTCTATCAAAATTAATAATCAAACCCTATATATAATAATATAATATAAAACATCGGATCACAGATCAAGGATTATAATCATATCCCTTATATTATTATATAATAAGAGCTATAAAAAACAGATCCTACAAAAGAAAACACAAAGCTCATATAATATGATAATATATCATCGATTATAATAATCTCAGAACACAGAACATAATCCTATATATTATATTATATATAATAATAAGGGTTATAATAAAATCATTATCCCAGATCAAGGATTTAATAAAAAATCTTCGAATCATTGAACCAAATTTATTAAAATCATCGAATCAAGGCAATCATTTTATAATAATCATCGGATTTTATCATAATCCCAGACTTTCGATTAAATATTTAATTTAACATACCTCTAGTAAATTTTACTTTAATTCTAAGTAACTAGAAAGATTACCCTCTATTATGTTCTAGATTAATAAATAAAAGACATTGTTTTTAGCTTCGATTGTGATTTTAATTTATCCATAGATAACCCTAAAATTTATCCTAAAATCTTGAAGTTGAGAGTTTGATATTTTTTTCTAAAGCCGGCTATTTTTAACTTGTGCTCGAAAAAAAGTACAGTTTTGGATATGTTTTGGATATGTTTGTAAAAAATGGGTTAAAAAAGTCAAAAGTGCTAAAAGTGAGCTAAGTTGACAGTTTAGGGTAAAAAAGGCCCTAAATCCTCAAATCCCAGACCTAATTTTTCGAAAAAATGTACACAACACATATGCAAATTTTAGGGCCTTAAAACTTGAAAACTCTATGGTTTAGATATACGTATATATAGTTCGTGCTATCGAGTAAATTTCGCCCCCGTGTTATACCCATGTTATATAGCTTCTATTTGATAGTGTATTTGATATGTATTTCATATTTTATATATTCCTATTATATATACCTTTATTTGATATTATTATTTCCTTTTTTGTATGTAGGTTATATATAGGATTCCTTTTATCATTGGTTATTTTTTATTTTATGTTTGTTGTTTTTGGTGATAAGGATAGGGATTATATTATCATTGATATGATATCGTTATCTTTAGGATTATGTTTGTTGTTTTGGGGATCTATGATAATATCAGGGATATCTCCATATGATGATTTTTATTTTTATGTGTTGTATGTGATCATTGGCTTTATGTGATAGATTTATATATTATCATTGACTTAGGATTTTCATTTTTTCATTTTTTTAGGTTTGTTTGTTTTGGGTTATGGGTATATAATCCTTGTGATATGGGGATTTTTATATCATAGAACTGGGATTTATTTATTCGATTTCTTTTTTGTTTGTGTTTTTTGGGATCCTAATGTATGTGATTATATTATCCTTATTCTATGATCATTGTTTTTGGGATGAGTGTAAGGGATTCTTTTATTATCCTTGAAGTATGATGAGCTCTGATTTAAATTGTGTTTGTTGGTGGGAAATGTAAATCTTTTCATAGTTAAGGTGATGTTATTTGATTGTGATGGTAGTTAATTTCTTTGATATTAATATGATTTGTGTTATGGAAGGATTTTCTTGGCCTTCTTTTGGTTGAGCGTTTAGGTGGATATGATATTCCTTGAGTAGTGATGTTGGCTCATGGTCTATACATCCTTCCATCAGATATCTAATACGAGATATTACTGTGCCTAGCTCAATTTCTTGTTTGGATTTCCCTATCAATAAGAAGGAGATAATTCCCGGTATGGGCATTACCATATCTATTGTATATGATTCTAGTAATGCTCTTACTGTTGGATGGAGAATGGTTCTTAGAGCTTCTAAGGTATCCAGTAATTCCTTTCCTTTTAGTTGTTCGATTTCAGGCATTGAACCCTTATCAATAGCTTCCCAGAGCTCTTCTTCTTTTGTGAACTGCATTGTTTTGGTATAGAATCGGAATTTGTAATAGCTTGGTTCTGAACTATCTTTTCCAAGGTCATCTTTTAGGTAAGCTATTGCTTCATCTAATCTAAGTTGTTTCATTAGTTCAACAAATCCCTTACTATCAGTTGCAGTTCCTAAATATTGGGTTAAGAATCCCATATATTGGACCTCTACTGATTTGATCCATTCCCAGTTTTTGATTTCTTTTGTTGTTGCCATAATGATGAATGTTTTTTATACGATTAATAATACACAAATATAAATATTATTTTTACTCTTTTATCAAATTAAAAAGGCAAGCTTGTTAGGCTTGCCCTGTTAGGAATGATTCGATTGAAGGATATTCTTTCCAATGTTGTGACCAAGTATTCCTTTCATCATAATTATTGAAGTACATTGTGATAAGGACTAAATCATTGCCCTTGTATTCGAAATGTTCTCTGTCTACATTGGGAAGATGTTCAACCTGGAGATCTAAGAGATCATTCTTGTTTTCAACCTTAATAGAAATCTCCATTTTACCTATTAGGTTCTTTGTTGAGTTCTTATAACCCATGATTTTGATGTCTTCTATGATTGGTTTTACCTCTTGGAGGAATTTCACCATTTTATTTCTTTTCGGCATACGTTTGATTGTTTATATTTACCTTGTTCATAATTATATTGGTTTCTCTCTTGAAGTTCTACCTGGATTTCTACCTCTTTTGTATAATCTAATCCAGTATCTCTCATCTTTTCGATAAGTTTTTTAATTCTAGTGGCATAGATTAGATTATGTTGCAAATATTCTAGTCTTCCAGATTTAATATCGCTAGAATTTTCTCCTGAATCCTTGATTATCTGAATCTCATCCTTTAATCTTGTAATGATACTTTCAGTATGTAATTCATATGCTTTTAAAATGCCATCTTGAACTATGAGCCTCTTTTCTTCATCCGTTAGAGTTACTTCTCTTTCTGTTTTTACTTCTCCATTAGGCCAAGTGTAGTGAGCATGATTTGCATTTGGCTTAAACTCTGTTTGATAAAGAGCATAAAGGATACTAGCTCCCATTGGGGAGAGAGCTAGTATCATTAATCCTATGAATTGTTTTACTTTCATCTGAATTCGATTATTGTGTTAACTAATGAAGTAACGAATCGCTTCTTCTGATACTTATCCTTAGAATCTTTTGAAGAAACTATGGTTACTATTTGATTCTCGTAGTATACATAGGCATCATTGAAATACCATGAGTGTCCGGTACAATCTGTTCTTGATCCATCCGGGAATGCTCTTAATAGGATCTCTTGAGCATTTTTATCCAAAGCTTGTACTGTAACTGAATTAGAATCCCTGTTTGATATAATCCTTAGCATGATTTGTGTAATTTTTATGAGTTAATGTTCCAAATTGTTTAGCCAATACAATTAGCTGTTGAGTAAAAGCCTTCGTTCTAATGTTATTAGATTGAAGTTTGAGCACAAGTTCCTTGCAATTGGTTTCCCATCTCCAATTTGATTCGCTTGTAAGTTTAGGTTCGGAATGATTTTTCCTTGTGTAGTAATAGCGAATTACTGAGATAATGTAAAATCCACCCTCTTTAGGGAAAATGCAGACTTCTTGACTGTTGAATTGATACTCAGATACCATATTTGTAATTGTATTTAAATGATTAATAAATTTTATTTTTATTCGACAATGCAAATATATACATTATATTTTAAATACAAATATATTTACATTATTAATTTGGGCTTAAAAAACAGCCCTAATAGCCACTACATCTTCAATGTATATCAAGGAGATGATTTCTTTTTGAATAGGGCAAAAAGCAAAGATTGTGTTATCTACTTCTGATACCATTGTAGTAGCTAAATAGGTATCTTTTAAGTTCTTTGCATCTAGTAAGATATCTCCGGGCCTTACTTCTCTTTGTTTAATACAAAGCCAGGTTAATCCTTGAAAGTTTAATGTGTTGTTCCCATTAGATGAAAAGAATTCTAAGGGTCTACTTACTCTGTAGATATCAACCATTGATGTAGTTAATTGATATGGATTGCATGAAAAGCTGTAACATTGAAGGATTGCTTGGGATTTCTTTGATCCAATTCTTAGTTGAGTAGCTAATTCTCTTTTTCCATTGAGTTTTACATAGACTCTATAATCTGTAGAATCCATCAGTTGCTTGAGTAATGTAATCTGTGATAAAGTCATCGTTTTTGTTTTTTAATGATTAATATTTTATTTGCAAATATACTTTATTTGTATTTAATACGCAAAATTTAAATAGGATGGTAAGAGTAGCTGGATATCTACGAAAAAGGGTAGTTTCCCAACTACCCAGTTCCAGTGTCGAATAATAAGATTATTAACGTATAAAACGAGCATCAAGATTTAGGTTAACATTACTGTTTGAACGCATAACATAATTACTAAAATGCTAAAACAACGAAATTTGTTTTTGTTAATGATGTATGTAAAACATTTAATTATAGTTGTCCATTTCTGGATCGTCTTCTGAATCTATGTTCATTTCTAATTCTCTTCGGATCTCATGAAAATCCACATCTTCAGGTTCTTCCCTATGTATCTTATAATTATCTGTAATCTGAATAAGCTCTGTCTTTACTGCATCCAGACCTTCTTTAGTTACATCTAATCCTTGTTGAGTCTTAGCAGATACATCTGGCAAAGCATCTAACTCATAATGTTCTTCTAAGAATTTAGCATCCTTTTCATTAAAAGATTCTTTCTGTTTAGTATGTTCTTCCTCTAAGATTTTTAGGGCATCTTCTTTAGTAACAAAGTTGTTTTGTTCCATTACTCCAGCAGAACTTTGATTGTTAATATTGAAGACATTAGTTGTACCACCCATGATATTCTTAATCATTGAAGATAATTGTGCTCCAGCTTTCATCTTCAAATCTAAAGCTTGTCTAAGTTCTGCAGATATGAAAGGTACATAGTGATCTCCCTGGGATCTTTTTAATATTTCTACTTGAGAAGCAGCTTCCATTCGATCTTCCATTGCCATACTGATAGACATACCTGTAATGGCATTTAATATCTCTTCTTGATTTTGTTTATCCCAGATTCGATTATTTAATAACCTTTCTCTTAGGACCATATTGATATCTTCAATATCACATCCCAGATATGAAGCTAATGATGAAGGATTATGGATTACTCCACAAAGTAATCCATTATTAAGTGCCCATTGATTTACTACATGAGTAATGATGTTCTTCTTCTTAACGTCTTTTATTTCTGGACTTACTGTTTGATGATATTCTACCATCATTGCGGTTAGACCTGTTACCCTTGGTATTCTTTTCATTGTAAAAACCCTTTCTTATGTCAAATTTATCGAAATGTTGAATAAACCTGATGTCATACATCCAATATACTTTATGATGTTCATTATATATGATAAGTTGATCATTCCCTCTTATGATAAGGTTAATATGTTCATCTTGAGTAGATGATGTGAGTATGGCATCCCTGTTATCCTGGAATAGTGGATAATCTGGGCCCAAAACATGGAAATCCATTATTTCATATTGGTTACCATGAAGGTCTGTAAATATATCATTTATTTGCATAATTTTATGGGATTAATGTTATGAGATACCTATGTTCGTTTCCTATCGAAGTTTCTCTGATCAGAAGGTTTTCATACTCTGATTTGAATCTTTGAAGTTCTTTCTTAAGATTTTCGAAATAATCAGGTTCAATGATTTCTCTGTAGTCCAATATTTTAATTATTAAACTGTTACCAGTAATCTGAACATCCATGTTTACTTCTTTATTTTCACCTATTTTAGTGAGAAGAACCATCTTGGTAACAATGTATAGCCAAGCCCCATTAATGTGTTGCCCTGAAAGTTTCATATCTGTGATATTTAAGGATTAAAAAAAGCAGAGCCTTCAAGGTTAGTCTCGAGCTCTGCTGTAATTTTACTTTTTATGTTTAAATTTCTCCATTTCTGGGAAATATTTATTTCGAATAGGAATTACCTTGATTGCAAAAAAGGCATTCCATAATTCGAAGGTAAAAGCAATTCCTTTTTTCTTATTTGAGATTGCCCAGAATTTATCATTAACCTGTTTAACCAAATTCTGAAAGATTTTGTAGGGCAAATCTCCAGGATAATTTTTCTCCCTCTCTTGAATTCTTTCTAAGAGCTCTTTTTCTAAGTCCTTAAAGAATTCATCCTTTTCTAACTTGGATAAACTTTTGTTGTTTTTATCCAATCCATACTTTTTGATGTAATCAATTGTCTTCATATCCTAACCATTCTTTAGCTTGTTCTACAGTTTCGAATTCTTCGGTATCACAATGCCCAGTTCTGTTATCAAAGGCAATTACTTTATTGGTTTTACCATCAATGTAATATCCATAATAATATTTATACTGGGCTTTATCCCAAAGGAATTCATTATCCAGTAATACCTCTAAAATGTTATAGGCATTATTCCCTGTTACGAAAAATGTTTCTGTGTTCATTTTCTTTTACGTTTTTTAATGTTAGTATCTTTGTGATATTTTCTGCATCTCCATAATTCGTTTCGGATTAAAAGTTGAACGAATATATGTATAGGTGTATAGAAATACTCATGAATGTTTTTCTCTGTAATGTAATGTCCATATACTATGAAGAATTTTTTTCTGGACCTTAATTTGAGAGATCTTGATAAAAGGTAATTGAGAATAACCCGTTTGTGTAATTCATAAAGGTCTTTGTTTACCTTTTGAATCTCTTTTTCTGGTAATCCGATTATAAGTGCCATAATATAAACCTTTTAAATTTCGTTGTACATATTAGGAGGATATAGTAAGTATCCTCCTAATTTGGTTTATATTATATGGCAGCACCTTCTTTGACATTGGCAGAATAATATGCCTTGAGTTCTTTGGAAATTTTCAGATATTCCTTGGATGTTTTATCCGACATTTTGAAAAGTTGGTTCTCCATTTTATGTATTTTGTTCCTTACCTTTTGACGGAATTGTTTTCTGGCAAGGGGATCAATGCAATCATCAGGATAGATGTATTTGATCTCCCTTTTCGATACCACCTGTTCCATGAGAGCAGTATTGGTAACTGGAGTAACTTCCTTAGCTACCTTGGATTTCTTTTTTTCCAATTTGGTTGAAGGCAATTCAATCTTGGTTGCCTTTACCTTTTTAGAGGTTTTCGCTTTAGCTTCTTCTACCTTAGGATTTAAAGCCTTTGTTTTTTTGGATTCAACCTTTGTTGCTTTTACTTTCTGAGATGTTGATTTCGTTGTCATAGCTGTAAATGTTTTATTAATTAATAATTGATTTTTTATTTATTGCAAATATACATATATTATTTATTCAATCCAAATAATATTCTATTAATTCTTGGATATCTTCTGGGTAGTAATCATGGGTACTTTTCTGGGATTGAATGTAATATTCAAGATCTTTTGCTTGTTCCTTAGTAAAGTTCCCATTCTCATATAATTCGAAACTATGATGAGCTTTTTTGATTACTGTTTTAGTTGGCTGGGATTTGGTTTTTGGTGAAGTATCATATCTGTATCGATGATTTTTATAATCATATCCCAAGCACCATTTCCCAGATTCTGGCTTTTCCCATTTGGGTTGCTCTTTAACCTTTTGGGGAGTAGTTCCCAGGAATAAAATCCCAAGAACTACTGATAACGATATAAAGAATGTTTTCTTACTCATCTTAATCCAGGTACATGAGCTTTATAAGTTGATTTCGCAGAAGGAATAATTTCTCGATTTAAGAATTGCCCTTTAGAGGGAGCTTCTCTGAATTCTTGATAAACCTTTGGATGAATACCCTCATAGATATAAAGAAGGCCAGGATTCTTTTTAAAGTTTACTGCTACATAAGGTATTTCCTTTTGATTTGCTTTATCATGGATATAACCTTTACAGATTTTGTATAGATTAGAAGAATCTACTCCTTCCATGTTATCTGGTTGAAACTGGATTGTCTTTGCTCCTTCTAATTCGATTGTTGTTGATACTAATGCTTTTCCCATTGTTTTGTTTTTTATTCGATTTGACCATTAATTTGATTTCGGGTGTTCTTTCCCTTTCTATGTAGAAAAAGATATCCCATAATTGAATAACTGCTTGTTTATTTGGATACTCTTCTTCTATTCGAAATAGGATATGCCGCATTATAGATAGGAATTGATTTGAAGTGATACCTATTAATAAGGGTTCCCTTTTCATATCCTGGAAATGAGAGATTACAACCTTTGCTTCCCTTTGTACAGTTTGAATTGTAGCTTGATATTGCATTAATAATTCCTGATCCTCTTCATCAATTTGGTAATTACCTTGTTGAATATTTAAGAGGGCCTTAATCTGTACATCTGCAATATGAGAGATTAACTCCGCTACCTCTGTACTAATGTTTAATTTCATCCTACGTAATTTTGTGAAATTGGGTTTACAGATTGATGTACCTTTTCAAAGCCTTCTTTTTTAGAGATTTCCTCTTGAGCTCTTTGGATATCCTTGGATAATTGAGCAACAAAGGAATCATAATGTCCTTTTGGTAATGTCTTTTCTTTGTTCTGTTCCATTTTTATATGTTTAAAATTAATAATAAATTATACCAATGCAAATATATAAAATTTATTCTTATTATAAATACCTTTTTTATACTTTATATGGTACGAAAAAGGGTAGCAGAAGCTACCCCTTGAATGTGATATCGAGATGTTTTAGTTTTTCTTTATGTGATTCGGGTAAAAGAATATCTGGAGCCCATCTGATAAAGAATTTTGAAGGTTTCTTTTCTGGGTCTAGCATTAATTGCCTCATTTCTGTAGACCATTTTAATCTTTCCAGTTCTTCCATATATGGAGGCATCTTCGCCATTTCGAATGAAGCAAAGGTAATCTTAGTTTTATCCGGAATATAAGCCTTCATTCGAGATTTGAAGTCTTTATAGAGATAACCTACAAATCTGGGATTTCTTTCATTGAGATAGAATCCAAAGATAATCTGAGGATCATATTTATCAGATTTAGGATCTTTGGCCATTTTAATCCTTCTTACAAGCCATTGATAGGAATTAATGTATTGGCCATTTCTGTTAGCTTCCCCAATATCCTTGGCTCTGAATTTAAAGTCTGGAAAATAATGTAAAAAATCCTCGGTTAATAGGAATACAAAGCCTAATGAACGAAGGTATTTAATTATCTCATCCTGGCTTTCAGTTTTAGTCATCTCTTCAACCTTGAGATAAATATCCTCTCTCGGAGATTCCAATTCTTTCGAAGGAGTAGAAGAAGGTCTTCCTCGGGTTCCAATAACCTTTATGGGTAGATTACCTACTAGTTGATCCAAATAAGTTTTAAGTGATTCAACATCATTTTTAGAAGTTAATATTACTTCCAGCTTAATTGGATCAGTATGCTTTACTTTAGCTCCTTGCATGAATTCAGTAGCCTGATCTACTAATCTATCCGATATACATCGAAGTTCTGAATCCAATAAGGTAATCCTCATCTTGGGTTTTATGGTGATTTTATTTTCTTCCATGATTGATAGTTTTTTAAAATGAAAAAAGGGGAAGACCCAAATTGAGATATGGATACTTCCCCTTTTGGGTTTATATAAAAATGGCAACCAACTTAATCGTTAGCTTTTTTCTTTTTATCCTTACCCTTTACCTTTTTATCCTTTTTTTCCTTGGTAACCTTTTTAGATTCTACCTTCTTGGTTTCTTTGGTAGTTTCCTTCTTCGGTTTAGAAGCACCTCCCTTAGATTCTTTTCGCATTTTGATGCGATACTTTTTCTTTTCTTCTGAGGTCATTTCTCTACCATCCACTAAAGGATAATCGTATTTAGCTACCTTTCTACCATCCTTAGCAACCTTTACTGCCTTTTCAGCTTTAGGCTTTCTGTTTTTATCTTCGGATTTTTTGTGATGGATTTCTTGAGGAGTGGAATCCTTTACCTTTTTACGATTTACTTCCAAGATCTGAATCCATTTGGAGATAATGGCACCATGTTTTTTATCCTTGGTGTAATCCTTAGTGGGATCCAATTTGTTTTTCTTGTAGTAGGCTTCCATTTCCTTCTTTACTTCCTTTACCTTTGCCAAAGCTTCCTGGTTTTCTGGAACTGGGATCTTTGATTTCTTTGTTTTGCTTGCTTTTTCCTTCATGTTCTTATGAATTTTAATGTGTTAATGATATGTTTTTAATTAGTAGATATTTCCCTGATCTGGGTATGATATTTTTCGATTCTTAGGATTTCATAGTTTGATGAAGCAGTAAAGAATTTTCTAACTTCGAAAAGTTTCTTAATCTCCTCTTCATCTAATCCTATGAATTCTTCTTCGAAAGTTTTAATTCCTTCAGAATTTTTGATAACATAGGTAACTTTCGAAATGTTTCCTTTCCCAATATTCGAAATATCTTGTACCATATCCCTGATTCTTCGGAGAAGGATATTAATCTCTTTTTGAATAAGGGCCTTCCCTTTTGGGGAAGCTTTGTAATATTCTTCTCTTCTGAGTCTTACTAATTCGATGTTATCGATGATCCTTTGTAGTTTAGTTACCATAATTTTTTTTATTTTTTCTTTATGCAAATATAAATATTATTTTTCATACTGCAATATAATTCCTTATCTTTAAAAGGTGGGTCTGGGTATTGGATGTGATGAAGGCTCTTTGGGCATAAACCTATCTAAAAGGCTCATACTTTCTTCTATGATAGATTTATAAATCTCTTTTTCTATTTCATCTTCATATTCATGGTTTTCTAGTTTACTTTGATAAATCAATATTTGATTGCTTAGTGCCATGAATATGATTGATTTTTCTTTATCTTCCATGATAAGATGTTTATATGAAAAAAGGGAACCCAGTTAAGGATCCCCTTTTCCCAAAAATTCGAATATAGGTTATTTTTACTTAATCGTTTTTCTTAGATTTCTTTGCCTTGGAAGCTTCTTTAGCTTCATCTTTCTCAGTATCAGTATCTTCTTCTTCTTTTTCCTTCTTAGATTTTACTCCAGTGATGATACCATGTCCTTTCTTTGATTTTACGGTAATATCTCCTGGAACCCAAGTTGAAGCAGTAGAGATAACGTTACCATCTTTACCCTTTACAATTGTGGTAGTAAGAACTCCGATGTGTTTACGAGCAGCAACCACTGGATAACCCCAAGTTTCTACTGTACCATTTTCTGTTTCGATTACATCAATCTGTTTACTGTTGCATCTTTGACCAGCAGGACGATTTTTGATAGCTTCTTGACGAGCTTTTTTCTTTGCTGCCTTTTCCTCTGCAGACATAGCTTTCTTAGTTTCTTTAGCTTTTGCCATGATAATTTAATTTTTGATGTTGATATGTGTGTTAATTTAAATGTGTTCGTTTTTTACAAGGTCTGGGATTACTTTTTATTAGACGAGATAATTAGAGATGATGAATAATGTGTTCATTTTTATCCCAGACCTTGTTTTATCCTATAGTTGGGTTATTTCTTTCCCTTTTTACCTTTTGCCTTAGTTTCTTTCTTGGCTTTCGGTAAAGTGATGCCCAATTCCTTGGCGATTGCCTTGCGGAACTTTTCGATGTCTTCTTCCTCGTAATCATCTGGATCTACATCCAGGGAGTGATCATCGCAAACATCTTCCAGTTCTTCGAAGTCCATACCAGCTAATTCTTCAGGAGAAGGAGCAGCGGCTTCTTCTTCTTCTTCTTCGTCATCATCTTCTTCTTCTTCGTCATCATCTTCTTCTTCTTCGTCATCATCATCTTCTTCTTCATCTTCACCTTCTTCTTCATCCGCCGGAGAAACTGCAGCTACCAGTTTCTCAAGCTCATCTGAAGTCAATTTGAATCGGATTTCGGAGGTGCCATCTGAATAGGTTACTAATACTAATGTTTTGCTGATTGCTACTTCGTTAACTACTTCTACTTTAGCTTCTTTTTTTCTAGCCATGATTGTAATGTTTTAAATTGTTGATAAATGATAGTTATTTGTTCTCGAGTTGTTTCATTAAATAATATGGAAGTTTCTTTTTCTTAGCTTCCCTGTATAATCTTTGATTTAAGGGAGTGAAAGTTGAAACATAAGATTTTAGTTCCTCAAGAGAATTGAAGGTTTTTTCTTCTCTCTCATCTTCTAAAATCTTTTCATTAGCCCAGTTGCAGCGATAGGTTACTTCGTCTACCTTGATAGCATTCTGGGTTAATATGTTTTTTTGTAATGTTATTTTTGTTTCCATATCTTTTTATTTTTATTTTGACAATGCAAATATATATACATTAAATTTATTATGCAATATCCCAATCAATTTTTAATTGGTTCGATTGTTTCGATGAGAGATTGGGAAAATGTTCCATTTCAGGGTAGATAACTCTGGTATACCCGGATAATCCGATTTTAATAAAGTTATCCCAGAGATGAGGAAGTTCCCTCTTCCCGTTTGTCATCCTATAGTTACTCCCCATTTCGAAAGGATGGATGTAAAATTTACCCTTAACTGGAAAAGCAGTCATCACATAGCTCCTTTTAGGTTTTACATGAAATTTATCGAGTAAAACAAATCCCCTGAATAGGAGTTCTTTATGAGCCCTGTCTTCAGATAAATGTTTTCTTTCGATATCTTGAGTAGTTAACCATTCATTGTATTTATCATAGATCAATGAAACGATGTTTATTGCAAATGGTACACTCTCGGTTTGATATTCAGTTTTTAATCGATGTAAAACTTTCAAAGCAAGATTCAATTGATCCGGTAATAAATTATATTCCTTGAATTGCCTTTGTTGCTTATCCGTTAATCGATTCCACCTTAAATATGAAGCATCATGATACTTCAATAATCCTTCGAAAAATAAAGGATCTTTGAATGATGATATTTTGGGATTACTTCTCATAATGTTTGCATGTAATATGTTTTTAAGAATTGATTAATCATAGAACGTTTTCCAATCTTTAGAGTTTTATCCATGTGTCTTCTAAAGATTTTTCTCTTTCTCTTGTTATAATTCCATTCTGAAGGGATATAATATTTTTTGATCTGATAGTGTTTCCCTTCTACTCTTACAGAGTTTTTTCCAAATTTCCAGCCTCTACTAAGGATCATCCTTCCAGTGGCAATTTTGAGATATTTATGCCAATCTTCTCCAAATTGTCCCTTTAAAGTGAGCTTTGCTTGGTAACGAGTATAGAATTTAACTGGTACTACGTTTACTCTTAAATCTTCTGTAAAATAATAAGGATAGAACTTATTTGCATAAATCCTATCCTCATTTACTTTAAATGGCTTTGGCTTTTTTCTTTCTTTTTCCATTTCGTTTCTTTTTATTAAGTGACTCTCTGTAAGCTTCTGTTCTTTCATTAGCTTGCTTCCTTAATAATGCCCTTTCCTTCTTTCTTTCTCGAGCCCTTAATCTGGAGGCTTTAATCTGTTCTGGAGTCTTTTCCTTTTTTACTCTGGGTTTTCTTTCTTCTTTGGGTTTAGCTATATGTTTAATACCCAAAGCCTGTCTATACCAGATAATGATAGATTTTTCAGAAGCTTCTGGGAATTTCTTTAATACTCTTCGTTTGATTCTATCCAATGAATACCCTTTCTTTGCAAGTTCAAAGGTATAGGATTTTTTTGTTCCCTTGAGAAGATTATTAGAATCCCTTTCTCTTGGAGGTTTCTTTTCTTTTACCTTTTTCTCTTTAGCGGGTTTTTCCTTAGATCCTTCTCTCATTTCATCAGATACATATGATAATCTGAGAGAGGGTTTTACTAAGTAATCAGCACCTCTTTCTTTTAAGATTCCTTCTAACCAGAGATCAAATTGTAATACCAAATCTGGATTAGGTTTTTGAGCCCTTTCAGAATCGATGAATGATACCAGAGAATAGAAATCTGAAGAGACTACCTCTGGGAATGGCATCCCTCTTTCGATTGCCATTTTTTTAATGTCTCGGTATTTTAATTCTGAATGCCAATACCGAGCTGGTTTTTGTTGTTTTTTATCTGTTGCCATATTTTTATTGAATTTTAATTTATGATGCAAATATACATATATTATATATTATATGCAATAATCCATCTTTAAAATATTATACAAAATTAGGAAATGTACTGGTGAGTCAATTGGTTTAGAGGTATCCAATTCAGGATAAGATTCCATTACTTCTTTGAACTTTTCGAAGTTTATGTTTTTTCGATGTTCTTTTGAGATATAAGGTAATATTTGAGGTTCAAAGAATTCTCCCTTTTCTAAGGCTTTGTTAAATTGCTTTATGTACCTCTTTTCGAAACCTTTATTATACCAAGCAAATAATCCCATCGAATAATAAGAAGTTCTCTTTACTCTGATGTTAAACCATTTACAGATATATGGATGATATACTCTATCGGCTAACCAAATGAATGGAATGTACCAAAGTTTATGCCAGAATGTTTTAACTTGAGCTCCACCAAGTTTATTGTATACTGCCCTAAACCCATAAGAGAAATACCAATTATTAGCTCCCCTTTTTACCTTGATGTTGGGTTTGAAATGTTTCATTCGGTTATAAATCCTATCCCAGGGTTTAACCCTCTTTTCATTCATTGAAGGTAAAAATGTATAATAATGTAAGATTTCAGAGAGGTAGGGATTATATACCTTATGCTTGTTTACAATGATATAATCTAAGATTGATTTTAATCTGTTCTGTAAACCAAAATCTGTAAAGAACATAGGCAACATTAAGTTCCATACTTGATCTTGAGAAACAAAAGGTGAATAACAAGGATCTTCTGAAGATGTTAGTTTCAATGAATTATAAGCCATCGAATCAATATACTCAAGGTTAAATTTTTCGGCCATTAATGGATTAATATCATCCCTCACAAAAAAGCCATCATAGGTTTTGTTAGTAATAAAGGAACCCTTGAAATAATTCTTGGCAGCATATACTAACCTTGTAAAGGCAGTAGCATACATTGTACCTTTTCTATTAAGGAGGTGTTCTAATGTCAGGAGCTCAGCAAAATTAATTGTACCATCCCCAATTTCACCTAAACCGTTTACTAAGTCTACTCTGGATAAAGGAATGTAAGTTCCCGGTTTTGTAGCATCTCCCATCCATACAAAGTATTTATAATACAAATCTCTGTAATCTTTGTACTTTTCTTCTAATGTTTTCATATGTAAAATGAGTTTTCGTTAGCTCTTTGTAATCCTTTACGTTTTTTCTTTTCTCTCTTTTCGAAATTCAGTAACTTCTGTTTATCATTATTCTGATAAGCATAATCTAATTTCTCAGCATAAAAATCTAGATTGTTTACACTGTTGTAGTTTACTGCTTTTTCGATTGTTTGACGATAATTTGGCCAGAACGCTTGACCTTTCTTTGCAGTCTTATTCCCATATTGGAATTCTACTACCAAGTAGCCATATACATCAGCCATGTCTTTATCATCAAATACATAGATATAAAGTTTAGATAGCTTCTCTAAAGTACTGTCTCGTTTTTTTACAGGTACTATCTGATACCCATCATCGAACCTATCATAATCGAATACAACAAAGTAATAACATTGTTTCTTCCTTGAATACCAATATTGATCTATGAGATTTTGAACTTGCTCAGAATCCAAGCTACAGATGTATTTGATATAAAAGATATCTCTTCGATTATTCCTTCTTTTATATGCAGATGGCTGTTGAATTTTCCTTGGAAGGATTCTCCAATTATTCCATCTATCGAATTCCATGATAAGCTTGTATGTGTCGATATCCCACGGATCGGTAGACTCTTTTAATAGAGCCATCTGTTTTATTAGGAATTGAGTTTTAATTGGAGCCACATACATTGCAGCATCTCCAAAAGGGTCAGAAGCTTGTTTTCTTGTAACTCTTCGTTCTATACAAGCTTCTATATAATCTACAAATCTTTGATCAACACAACGAACAGGCTTAAAGATGTTATCATGAAGTTCGAAAAAATCATGAAACAATCTGAAAAGCCTTTCTGATCTTTCCTTTAATTCCAAATACTTGTAATGTACGATTCCCATTATCTCTCCAACTTCCCAGGAGGATTTACCATAGGAAATTGAAAGAGATAAGGATTGTTGTTCTTCTTTAGTAAGACAATTCCATGCTTTGTTATCTACTAATCCATCCATAATGAGTCCTCTTCTTGTGTTGTAGTTAATTTATAAGAATTGCTAATATTATCCTCGGCATGATCATAAGCTAATTTATCTGGATCATAATCCAAGTATGTACTGTAAAGAACATTCTCAAAAGGTAACCATATTTCGATTTCACCTCCATTTGGGAATAATTTTACCTTTACATTTTGTGTGTTAAGGTTTATCTCTAATACTGTTGCTTGAACACCATCAAAAGGATACCCTCTTAATACGATATAACTTCCCACTGTTAATTGGGCAATATCATATTTAGAATAAACCTTGTTTTCTTTGGAGAGTCTTTTTAATCTTCTGATTTCTTTTCTGGATACTGTTGCTACAATAGAGAAGTCATCCCAATCTTCGGCATTTTGAATCCTGGCCTTTATTTTCCTTTGGTGCATTGTCTCTGGAGACTTTACCCAAGAATGGATTCCCGGGATCGCCTTTTTTAATCGATGTAGGAATACCCTTGAGAATGCTTTTTCTTTTCTCATTCTGATAAAGCCATAAGAGAATAGCATGGGTACATCCTCATAGATATCTTTTCCTTTACTTCGTTTTTTTAATATTGAAAGTGTTGGAATGTATACTTTGATATCATCATATTTTGCTTTTTTAAGCTCAGCTTCGATTGAACCATAAAGTTTATTATCTATATGGCATATACACCATACATATTCTCTTTTTTTCATAATTTCCTTACTGCTTTATAGAATTCATTATAGGGAATCGCCGTTAAGTCGTTTGAATTGAACACCAGTAGATTCCCTAATGAACAGCTCAAAGCAATCATGTCTAAGCTTTTCTTGGATAAATCTACGATTAGCTTTCCCACTTTTACATCACATACTAAAAAATAGGTTTGCTTTGCCATCCCATTCTCTCTCATAAATAATAATGGGATTTTATTACATCGGTTAGCATCATATGATGCTTGTTCCCAAAACCTAAGTACATCGGATTTTGTACCTTTTAGAATATCATTGAATGTTATACCCTTATAGGATTTACATTCAACACTGAAAGGGAATTTGTGGCTATGTTTCGGATCAGTACAGGTTAAATCTCCAAAAGATTCGATAGATTTAGCCCAACCTCCTGACATGGGAGTTCGAGAAAATTTATAGCCAGTCCATCTTTCCCATACCTTAGCAAGTTCCCTTTCAGCTTTGGATCCTTTATTTTTACTGTTCACTGACATTTGGTATTGAATTTTAAGTATTATGGGATTATAGTGGTAATACCATTGTCTTTTTTTACCTTAATCGTATTAGAACCTGAGATTGAAAAATTCTCTTGGTGAGTGATTATATAAATGCTTTTCCCATTACCTATATATTTCACTAAGTCCATTACGATTTCGATATTTGCCTTATCTAAGTTTTCGAAAAGTTCATCCAAGAAAAGTAAATTTATTCCCAATGATACGCTTGTGATAGAGTGTAATGCAAATGCCATAGCCACATTTACCAATTGTTGTTCACCTCCGGATAATTCTTCGTATTGAAGCAATTGGCCATCTTTATCGATTAAGGTTACAAAATCCCTTTTTGATGATTCTGTGTTTACTGTGAACTTTATATTAAATCCGATTATACTACTGTAATCATCCAAACAATCGTTCAAGGATTTTAATGAAGCATCGAAAATAAAAGTTTTCATCCCAGAATTACTTAATGGGTCATTGATTACCCAATTTAGGTTTTCTAATGCCTTTTTCTGAGTTTCACAATTTTTACGATGTTTTTCTAACTTAGCTTTTAATTCCTTTCTCTGTTTTCGATACTGAGGTGAGATTATGTTTATTCTCTCTAATCTTAAGTTTCCCTTTTCTTTTATCAGGTTAGTAATTTCACCCTTTAAAGTAGTAATATCATCTTTAATATCTTCTTGTTCTCTACAAAAAGATTCTACATCGTAGATTTTTGACTGGGTCTTAAATTTTTTATCCTTAATCTCTTCCGATGATTTGAAATGTGAGGATAAGGTTTTAAGGTCATTATATGCAACCTTGTATTCCCCTTTCTGTAATAAACCCATGATGGATTCAATGAATTCCAGGACCCCTTTTTTACTTGTGATTTTGGTTAGTTGTTGATTGGTATTAAGTTCTTCCTTTTTAAGTTTGGTTAACTCTCTCTTAAGATGCTCCAAATTTTTTAAGCTCTTAGTTAGCAGGTTTTCATCGAACTTTTTCTCCAATCTAACAAGTTTTTCATGTCTCAATGTAATTTTATTTTCGATCTGATCAACCTGTTCTCTGAAGATCTTTTTATAATTCCTTTCGCTATCTCGGAATTTTTCATAACTTTTTCTTGCATCTTCATATCTTTCAGTTATGGATTTAACTCGATAGTATGCTTCATCATATTTCTGTTGTGTTTCTTTTTTCATTACCATAGCAATGTTCTTTGCTACAGTAATATAACCTATTTCGAAAGCTTCTTCGAACAAAGCCTTTTTATCAGGACCAGATGATTCAGCTATACGCTGGAGTCTTTGACCGAATGTGATTGTGTTTTTGAAAAGCCTAAAGCTACTACCCAAATCTTTTTCGATAAGCTCTTGAATCTTTGGTTTGGATTTTTCTTTTACTTGGGCTCCATCGATTAGATAGAGTAATCTGTTTCCTCCTTTAGCCTCTTCTACTTTACCTTTATATTCTTGACATCGGATTATTTGATGTATTGAGCCATCTTTCTCAAAAAAGATTTTTACCATTGTACCCTTATAATCATTGGGTCTCCAGGATTCTAAGGTATTTACATCTTTTATGTTTTTTAATGTTTTACCATATAGACACCAACTGATAGCATTCAAGAGAGTGCTTTTCCCTGCGGCATTATTTCCTTTAACCAGATGGATTCCTTCTGTACCCAATGTTATACTAAGATCCTGAATAGAACAGAATCCTTTTATCTCCATGTTCATGAATTTAATCATACTTCTTCCTCCTCTGCCTTTTTAAGTATTTCAATAAGAAGTCTCTTCTTTTCAGGATCTTTGATACCTTGTATTCGAAGATATCGTCTACCTGCTTTAACTTTCGAATAGTTTTTCTGTATAACCTTGCTTTCTGAGCTGAACTCATCATTAGAGGCCTTAGGTTTGAGAACTCTATAATAATTTCCGTCCTCTTTAATTTCCTCCACACTGCCCACTGTCTTAAACTTAGGCAATCCTTTAATATGAACAAACTCAATGGACATATCAGAATATATCTTAAGATAACCCATTTTGTTTCCTTCATCTGTGAACCTTTGTTGTAAAGGTGCTCCAACCATGTATACATGTTTCTCTAATTTCTGAAATTTATGTATGTGTCCACATAATACCAAATCGAACTTTCTGAGTAATGTTCTATCGAAGTTTTCTACAGAACCAACTTCTCTACCATCTGTATCCCTGGCTCCAGCATAATCAGTATGTAGTAATAGGATATTCTTTTTACCCTTAATTACTTTTGTTTCTTTTAATGCTTGCTTTAAACCAATATTATGATCCAGATATGGTATGCCATGCAATGCAAATGTTGGCCACTGGATAGTTTTCCAATCCATACAATGAAACCAATGATATTGAAGATCAAGAGCTGTTAAGAAAGAATCTGACCTTTGATCATATGTGTTCAAATTTGGTATTTCATGATTACCAGAGATCCCAAATACTTGAAGCTTTGGCTCATTGGAATATTTATCGAAATACTTAGACATCTTAATATATAACTCCATATTGATTGTTTCTGGAGTATGTACCAAATCCCCACAAAAGAAAACTGGGATCTTTTGTTTTATTGCTTCTCTGAAAATTTTGTCTAAAATCAAAAAATGGGAATCTGTTCGACTCCCATTTTGATTGAACTTTGTCCAATTATTTAGATGAATATCCGAGAAAGCTAATGCTATAACTTCCTTTTTCATTTTAAAAACTTTCTAATTGCTTTCATTCGTTTATTATGATCCATCTCATTTAATTCTAAGAGTTTAATTCCATCGATTGGATCATATCCGTCTTCTACTTCCCAGCTAGTATCATGTACAAATAAAGTACCAACCTTGTTTTTACTGAATATGTTTCTGATAAGCTGGCCAAAAGATTGCTCTACTCCAATGACATTGAATACCAAAGTTTGACAAGCACTTACCATGTATTGGAAGTATTTATTGGTAATACGTTTGCCATCGTTTTCGAATTCCCATCTTTCAAATTGATCTCTTTTGTAAGGAATGAAGATAATATGAGTTATCTCTTTTTCCTTTAACATAAGATCATAATTGATAGCATTTATCTTTTCGATAAAATCATGTGTTTCACAGGTTGGGAGTCCCATGGAATTTTCTTGGATCTCATAACCAGCTGTATCATACAGACTACGATCTGTAACAAAGCTACCTTCTAATTCCATATACTGATGATACCTTAGGTTTAGGATTTGGAAATTCCTTTTGTGTTTTTCATTGGTATCATACTTGGTATTTAAATCATAATGATTTTTTGGGAGATTGGGCATTAAATCATATAAACTCCCAAAAACATATTTAATTCCAAACTCCTCTGAAATAGCTCTGGCTATGGTTGATTTGCCAACCCCACTTGCACCACAGATTACTATCCTCTTATTCTTCATATTTGTAAGTTTTTAATTGTTTGAATGGTTTCATAAATTCTGGTGACATGAAAGATTTGAGTTGATATTTCTCAAATATCTCATTTAAGGTAATCTTATCCATTGCATGTTTTTTATCATGATATGGGATTACTTCTGGATTAACCTTTGTTAGATAATAGAACAGGTCTATCAACAGTTGGTTTCGTTTGAATATTGGTTCTAATTCGGATTTAGGGAATTTCTTATCCCTCTGTTCGGATTTTAAGAACTCCCTTATACTTCCATACTCTTCTAAGAATTTTAAAGCAGTTTTAGGACCTACCCCTTTTATTCCTAAAATGTTATCAGATGTGTCTCCACATAGGATTTTCATATCCACTGCTTGTTCTGGTGTATACCCATATACATCTTTACAATTTTTAGGTGTTACTAGCATATCTTTAGAAGGATTTATCAATTTGATATTTGGAAATGCTAGAAGTTGAACAAAATCTTCATCTGATGATAATAGGTATACTTGAGATAAGCAATTCTTTTGATAAAGCAATGCAATGTAATCATCACTTTCCATTTCATTGATCCTTTTGTTATCCCATACATAAACAATTCCTAAGTTCCTTAAGATACGTTTAATAATGGGAAACTGTACCTTGAAAATTTGATCCCAATCTTCTGAGATCCTTTTTCTATGAGCTTTATACTCTGGGTACATATCAGTCCTTAGTTTAGACCTATGACAGTCGAAACATACTACTACTGAAGTAATTTTAAACCTTACAATGTTTGAGTATAGGATTTTAAAGAATCCATATACTGCACCTGTTGGAATCTTACCATTTGAGAACCCTTTATTCTTGAATTTGAAATGAGCTCTCAACAAGCAGTTGTTTCCATCTACCAATAATATCCTTTCTTCTTTCATTGTAATTCTTGATATAAAAATATAACTCTGGGATTATTTAATGAGCCTGCAGATACTACTTGAAAGCAAGGTACCATCATCCCTTTTGGGACAATGGCTACCACTACTTTAATCTTCGAATTCTTCTTCCTCTTCATCTTCTGAATCATCGGATTGAGATTCATAATCCAAATTTCCATCTACTGGGAAGAGGTTTATACCCTTTTCTACAAGCTCATCAATTTTACTCTGGGTAACACGGATAGTGTTTATCCCACAAGCTTTAATCAATTTTCTTCTAAGCTTATCATCCTCTTCTACTACAGATTGAAATTTCTCTTCACCCCTTGCAACTGTTTTTCCCTTATACTTATAGATACCTCCAGAGGTTTTCTCCAATACGTCTTCTTCAACCAGAATATCTGCAAATCCATGATATCTATCAAAACCCACATATTCAACGTATTTTGGATTGAAATATATGGGAGCTTTAGAGATTGTATTCCTCAAGGGTGATACCTTATTCTTAATTGGGCGTATACTTACTAACTTCCCTACCTTTCTTTCTTTACCCTTTACCTTTTTAGTAACTTGTTTTCCAGCATAAAATGCAGAACGAATAGAAGCATAGAATCCAAGAGCTTTCCCTCCAGTTGAAGTAGTGTTATCTTGACCAAATCCCACATTTAAAGCTACCCTTAATTGATTGATATAAATTTGAGTGATGCCCAGCTTAGAGAGAAGTTCTGTTCTGATCCTAAACATTTTATACAATGCCTTAGCTCTGCCCCCCATCTCGGCTTTACCATCAGTCATTTTTATATTAATGTTTTCTGTACAGTCCATAGCAGCTATAGAATCCACTACTAGAAGGATTGGTTCATTATGAGTTAACTTGCTTCTCCATAGAATGGATAAATCGGCAATAGCATCAGAAATTGTTTCTATCTCGGTTGAACTGATGATTGTAACTTTATCCAATTCTATTCCGTTTTGTTCTGCCCATGAATTATCCCAAGATTGCTCGGCATCAACCCAAATAACATGGCCTCCCAATTGTTGGGTACAATATGCAAAGTCATAAGCTACCAGAGTATTATGAGTAACAATGAAATCATTCAACATGAATAACCCTCTTTCAGAACTTACCTTTATACATTGACATTCTTTTTTACCAATATATGAGATATCGATAATGGACCTTCTATAATTAGCGGATTTGGTTTGGTTCTCTATTTTTACTTGATACTGTTTTCTTTTTCTCTCTAACATGAATGGATTAAATGGCAATCTACCTCCAGTTCTAATCTCCTTTGAAATTCTTTTTTCATAACCCTCGAACTGACGTTCTCGAATCTTCGATTTTGGTTCTGTTATAAATCCTCCAAGTGATCGTACTACTTGTACTAACTGTTTTATCATCTTTGAAGAAGTAGATGAGAACTTAAATCGTGAGGAGTATTTTGCTCGATTGTGCTGTTCACCAATAGTACCATCAGAATCAAGTAATCCCGATAATAAGTACTTCCTATCTTCTACTGAAGACCAAAGGTAATCTTCTGGGATAAACTTATCTGAGGATAATTTCCCCTCTAAGCATAAGGATCTTATTTCCTTTGAATACCCCTTTAAGATAAATCTATGAGTTTTCCCAAATGGATTTTCATAGATGCCCTTATCTTCTAATTCAGCCCCTTCTTTAAGGAACTTAGAAATATTATGTTTAAATGAATCAGCATCTTCTAATCCAATATTAAACATAATATAATTTGCTCTACCTAAACCTCCATCACCTAATATGTATCCCAATATATATGGATGAATGGGTAACTCTTTTTTTTCAAAGTTTAACGGTATGGTACTTGGTATATTATATTTATATTTAAATTTACCTTTACCAGAAGCCCTTTTTGTTCTGTACCCTTTTTCTAAAATCTCTTTTAGGGTTAATACTTGAGACTTATACTGATTGTGAGATCTGAATTGTACTTCCCATAAATGATCCTCTGAGCATTCTGCTGAAGCCCCATCTCTAAATGTAACCTTGTATACTCGTTTTAACCCTTGAGGGTATATTCCGATAATGGAGATTGGATCCCCAGAAACTGGGTCCATTACTTTATCTGATAGAGATAATTCTCCCATTAATTTATATCCAGTAGGAGTTAAAACTGGAGAATCCAAAGGAACTGCTTTCCCACTTGATTCTTGGCCCATGACTTCCAGTATCTTACCAAAAGGGATTCCTCCACCATACTGATAATTTAAAGCTAAGAATCTTGAGGGTAACCATAACTTGGGTCTTTCTTGTGTACTGGGATTAATTAATAAATTCCCATACCTTCTATTAAGCTCGCTGGATGTTGGGACCTTTATCCCTATCTTTACTTTCTTTGCCATAGTGTATGATGATTTGTTTTAGATTAAAAAAGGGAGCAACCCAATTGAAGGCATACTCCCTTTAACTTTATTACGAGTGATATGGATTTTTTAAATATCAGAACCTTTAGCTTTTTTCTTTTTCTTCTTATCCTTGTCCTTTAAGGATTTCTTTTTCTTTTTTGGAGTATCATCTTCATCATCGTCATCATCAACCCCACCACAAAGAAATTCGTTTAATTTATCCTCTAGTTCATCGTAAGGAAGGATATGTTTTCTTACCATTTCCTCAAGATTAACTGGCTTAGCATATTTCTTATCCAGAGGTTTTTTCTGACATGGTGAAATGGTATAAGTGGTATCCATTTGACCTTTACCAGAACGGGTTAATTTCAAATCATATCCATTTTTGATGGAAGTCATATCTCCCCATTCATCCTCATCCAAGTAGAGATCAATGATATCCTGGTAAGCTTGTTTGGGGATTAACATTGGTTTATCAATGTTCTGTTCATCGACTTCTTTTCCCTTTTCATCTTTATATGCAACTACTGCGATTACATATTTTCTTTTTGGGACCAATTTCTTTGCAAGAAGTTTATCATCTTCATCCTTACTTTCCTTTAGTTCCAGGTATTTCTCCATGAAAGGGCAATCTTCGTTGAAGGTAGCTGGAGAGATTACTCCACCTAATTTTGGACCCAGATAGAACTGAATAATTTCGATAGCTAATTCGCAATCTTCCCCTGGATCCTTGATTCTGAAGCGAATGGTTCCTTCTTTAGGATAAATCATTCCACCACCAGATCCTTTCTTCTCCAGCTCTTTTTTTCTAGCCAAAAGTTTTTCCCTCATGGAAAGACCTTTCTTTTCTGTTTTTACTTTCTTCATGATATATCAAAATATTAATTCTTGTTTTGTTCTATATAGATAACCTCTTCAATTGAGAGTACCACAAATTTAACGGATTCTAAAGAATATCCATTATCGAAAGAAATATCCTTTCCAGCGTAATTCCCATAAGTAACGATTTGACCAATTTCTAAATGTTTATTGATCTTTCTGTCCTGCTCCATTAATCCCATTTTTACGATTACCCCTTTTCTGGGATAATCCTCGGGTTTACCAGGGATGATTAAACCACTGGCAGTCCTTGCATCATCTTTGGGTACTACTAAAAGGATCCGATCTTCAGTTGGAGTACCTGGAATATTCTGAGATACCCTTAGTGCAGCTTCTTTAGTAAGTAAGTTCTGAATAACATTCATAATAAATAATAATTTTATGCGATTAATAAATAGTGTTCACTCTTTTCTGATATTGGATGAGAATGTTTGTAGTAGTTGAGCTTTCATTTCAAAAGCTTTACAGATAGAAATTAATTTATCCGCGTATTCCTTAGCTTCCAAAAATTTATCGTTTGCAACTTGATATTTTGTGTTAGCATTTGCTTTATGTGTTGCGTATTCTTTTGTAGCTTTAGGATTACTGTCTACCACAGAAACATAAACTTGAGAAAAGATCCTATCCTTTTCCCTTTCTAATTGATCCCTCTCGGCTACTGCCTTGGATTTTAAAATTGAGATTAAGGAGTAACTTGAAGGGTTTTCTGAGATCAGCTTATTAATGGAAGTTTCATTAATTGCCAATTCCTTTGATAGGTCTATATCGAGTTTTTTACCTCTTACCCTTACTGTTAGGTGATTTATAGAGGACTCCCTCTTAAGTTCTTTTATACTGGAATCCCTCATAAATCTTAAGTGGTTATGGTATCTATCGATGTATTGGACCCATTATCCCATGGATAATCTGGAAAGCTCTGTTTTATAGATTTGATCTTTTCAAAAGAAAGTCTATGTTCAAATCTACAGGAAGAATTTGGGCATATAACAATCATCTGTTCAACGAAATTTGTATTAACTGGATAAGCTGAATGGATTACATCCCTGGGACTCTGTACTTCAAAAGCACATCCGCATTTGGGGCAAATTATGGGCTTGGGTTTAGTTACCCTAAGATTAATTCCTCTTTGTACTATCCTCATCTTCTGTTCCTCCATATTGTTTAATAAATGATCTCATACTCCAAGTTCCTATTCCCACCAACAGAGTAATTATTACTCCAAATGTGATAGCAATGTAATCCCCGATCTCTTTTAGGGTCCCATCACCCATCCATCGAGTAAGGGTCATAAACATAAGTAAAACCCAGATTATTAGGGATATGATTATCCCTCTTTTTTCATCTTTCATAATATATGTATGTTTAAAATTTAATTTAATTAGTTCACTTGAAATACTCTGGGTAAACCTTTGGATAGTCCTTGATATCTACTGATTTACATTTGTTTACCAGTGAAAAATAATATTCTTCTTCCTTGGACCCTTTCCATTCCCCTTTGAAATTTAATAATCGATTATAATCATATCCCACTGCAAAAGGTAATTCTTCTCCCTGGGACCTTCCTACTTCGAAATCCATTGACATATCTATGTCATCGATTTGGAATCCAAACCATTCTTTTGTACTGGGATTTCTTGCCATGTCCCAAAGTTGATATACGGTCTTTGGATTGATGTCTTGAGGTAATGTATCAAAATATATGGAGTCATGGACAGTACCTACTTCTTGTAAATCTGGGAATTCCCCTTTTTGAATGAGCTCATCAATTAGGATTGATGTAAACAATGCCATATCGGAAGCAGCAGATTGAGATGGAGTATTGATTGCGGCATTCTCAGCAGCTACAATTTGCATCTGATTATCACCAAAGATCTCTGGGCATCTTCTTTTTCTACCGAATAATGTTTTTATGTATCCATGCTTATGGATAAACTTCATCTGATTGTCCATGAACTTCTTTACTTCTGGGAAGTCCTTAAAAAAATCATCCAAGAATCCTTGTGATTCTTTTGGTGTTACTACTAACCCTGTTTTTGGGTCTGAAAGTTCTTCTGCAAGTTTAGCTGCACCAATATGATAGATACATCCGAAAACAATGTGCTTAGCTTGCTTTCTTCGAATTTTCCATGTGGTATAATCGGGATGTTGTTCATCTTTATATATTGGATAAATATCATCGTAATTTACTCCATATTTTTTACATGCTACTGATAAGTGAGGATCCCAACCTTTTGCAAATGCTTCCAACAAACCTTTACATTTTGATAGGTGAGCCATTAATCTCAGTTCACAGTTATGAACCCGGATACCATTCGGATTAAATTCATGTAAACTTTCAACTTCCATATCATATACTTCTCGTTTACCCACCTTTTCTATGTTAGCAATTTGCTCATACATAAAATCATCTTTTGGGTAAGCCCAAACCAATTTTGAATACCGTGATATGGCCAGTCCATGAACTTGAAATATTAACTGTAATGCTTGAAAGGATTTTGGATAGTTACTAAAAATTAACCCTCTAGTTAAAAGTCCTCCTATAAAAGCAAGCCTTTCATTAGGATTAGCTTTTAAAACCGTATCGATCACATTGGTATCATTATCTGAAAAATTGAGCCCACAATCGAAAAAGTTAGATTCAAAGTTAGATTCATTCTCGGTTAACTCATCATGACTGAAACCATGTGGATAGCAATCCTTGGGATTTTCGATGTATAATGTATCATTTAATTTAAGGTCTTTAGCTAATGTAAATCCTTGTTTGGTTTTTACTGGGTGTTCCTCTGTTAATATCAGTTGCCTACCAGTATTTGTTGTAATCCTTAGGCATTCTGCTTTACCCTTATTTGCAAGAACATTTATATTAAGGACTCTGTGTTTGTTTTTATGCTGGGGGTCAATCATACAAATTTTATCTTTCCCAGGAATAATCTCTTTTAACTTCTTTATTCCGGTATTACAAAAGATATAAGAATCCCCATCTATACATTGGCTATAATCCATCATTAGATAGAGTCTACCTGGAGATGCAACCAAACAACGTCTAATTGTTGGATCCGTTGCAACCCTGGGGAGCTGCTGACTGTTGGGGTCTGCTGATGATAATCTCCCTGTACGAGTACCATGAATATTAAATTTTGGATGCAATCTGCCATCATCTTGAACTAAGTTTGCAAATCCCTTTACAAACATATTATTAATCTGTTTAAGTCCCCTTAATTCTAGAAGCGTATCAATAAATCCAGTTTTATCTGTTTTTTGTAATTCCAATAATACTGCTTCTGATGAAGAAGGGTTATCGGTATCCCTTTTATCTTTTTGTGTATATTTTACTACTGGAAATTTGAATCCTTTTGGGTCAGTGAAAAGGAGTTGTGTCATTTGTGAAGCTGACCCAAAATTTATGGGTTCTATTATGGCTTTCTCTGATTTAGTATTAAATTCTCCAGCCATTAATCTGGCAATCTTTTCTTCTCCATTTTTAATTGATCTTTCAGCAGAAGCAATTTTTCGAGAATCATCTGATGTTTTTATTACTTTCTTAGATTCTCTAATCTTTTCCTCTATCTTCGATATTGCTTTATCTAATCTCTGTTGGATGAGGGATTTCTCGAATCTCTTTACCTTTTTAAGGGCTCTTACCTTAGTTTCTGCTTCTAGTATCCTTCTTGGATATTCCTCCATTAATTTCCCATGCCATTCTTTATCAAGTCTTTGTCCTCTTGTCTCTACCTTTGTTAATAGGTTAGAAGCTGGCATAATAAGATTTCTGAATAGATGATAGAATTTCTTATCTATCATCTTCTTTTCGAAGAATAGGAATAATCTTAAACACATATCGGTATCTATAGCACAGTACTGGGATAATCCTAATAAAGGTTTTTGATCCCAAGGTAAATTACATCCCTCGTAATCTTCTTCGTAATCTCCAAATTTAGGAAGGAACCTTCTAACCATGGACTTTAGATCATTTGGCTTAGCCTCATCCAAAACATATTTAGCAAGCATCCCATCAAATAACCTACCTTTATGAAAGATACCATATTTGTGAAATACTTGCATATCAAATTTAGCATTCCATGCAACCTTAACAATGTTTTCGTTAGCAATAACTTCTTCTCCGAATTTCTGAAGTTTTGTTTTCCAGGATTTTTTAAATTTCGAATCGAAATGACCTAAAGGGATTACTCCTGCCCTACCGGGTTCGAAGCATACACCTAAAATCGTAGGATAAAAATCATTATTATATATTCGATTACCCGTAGTCTCAAAGTCTACCGAAGCATATCCAGTTTTCTTACAAGCATCAATTAACATATCCAATTGTTGCTCATTCTCTAAGATGTGATATTTTGTTTTTGGTTTGCCCATATTCTTATATAAATTAAGAAGCCTCTACCAAATCATGATAGAGGCTAAAGTTTTAATCCATTCTTTTTCCCAATTATTCATTCATTCTGTGATATCATCCAAACATTGTTTGAGTAATACCCAATCCTTTTTATATGAATGTAGAGAATCGATAGTGTGATATAAATATCCTGGTTCATTCCCTGTTTGCTCAGCCATGTACTCCATAAGTTTCCATGCAAGGTATACATCATTACCAAAATGAGTTACCAAATCCGATGACCTTTGATGATAACAGATGTGTAATCTCTTTTTACCTTTTATTTCTCTGATTAGGAAATCATAATACATTGAGCAAGGTACTCTTCTTTCTCCCCCAATATATTTTACATCTGTCGGATGAAAGATTGGGATTACTGCCTGGCGAGTATCTGGGTTTCTAATTAACTCATCCCTTACTGCTTTTAAAGCATCCCAGATTCGATCTTGATGATTAATTCCTTTGGAATCAGTCCATCCAAATCTCAATCTTTCATTGTAGGTATAATCAAATTTCCCATTTACTAAAAAGGGTCTCCAAACATCTTCTCTGATAAGGAATGCTGATCCTGGGTTAATATGGGAGAATTTATCTGGGCTATCCAAAGGATCATGGATTCTTTCCTTGAATTCTTCTTCTACCCATTGTTTACTTCTCTTATCAGCTAAGAATAACCATTTTGGGTCTCCCAAAGAAGTTAAACAGTACTGATGACAGATTACTTCTTTTGTAATGTAATCTTCTTGTCCTTCAATGTTTTTGTTCTGATAAGATTTGGGTCTAACTATAGAACCCATCTCAATACAGTTCCGCATAGTCTCCGACATTAATTCATATGAACTGGTATATATCCTCATAATATTTATCTTTTTTATACTGATTAATAAGCCTGGAAGTATGTTGACGTGTGTACCCAAATTTCTTAGATATACTTATTACAGAATACCCTTTAGCCCTTAACCTTAAGATTCTCCTAATCCTTCTTTTACATCTTTGTTTAACTTTCAGCTGAAGATTGGGTTTCTCCAAACCCAGTCTATAGGCATGCTTAGTATTCTCTGAATGTGTAACCCATTCCAGGTTTTTATAATTATTATTAAGTTTATCCTCATCTATATGGTTTACACAGGGTTTATTATGGGGATTAGGAACATACTTTAATGCAACCAGCCGATGTACTAAATACCGTTCGCCTTTTTTATATGTTACCCTTAGATACCCTGAGTTATTCAATTTTAATTTAGCTGGCTCACCTCGAATAAAAACTTTGCCATCTTTAGTAACTAAAATGTCTTCTCTCATTCTTATCCTCCTTTTGTTTTAAATATTTCTTTTTAAATGCCTGACGAGCTGTATATGAAATACAGGATTCAGGATATGGAATATCATCATATCCTAATAGCAAATCCTTAGCACAAAGGGTTATCTCTTTCTTTCCGGGAACTTTTCCTGGTTGTATGCAAGCTAATGTTCTTCGATATACCTTATATTTTACATCCTTTTCATCACAAGTTTTAAAGAACTTCAACATCTTAAGGACCTTTTGAATCCAAACAGAATCTAGTCCTTTGGTGACCTTCTTTATCGATTTATGAGTATCATACATTACTAAGGTTTCTAAGGCAGCATACATCTGATTACAGTTTAATTGAATCATAAATGTTTGGTCCCCTCCATATACGTATTCTCCCAATCTCTGTAATAATAAAAGGTCAAATGCCAATCTCTTTGTAATCTCCGAAGATCTTAAGTTTGCAATTATAATTGGAATATCCAAATCATCTCTTCTACAAAAAGAGGCTGCTATTAAACAACCTTTCCCATTAGAATGTGTATTATCAAAGTCGAATGAATAATTGTAATGGCTTCTCTTTAATTCAGTAGACCTAACTTGAGATCTCATTAAATCCAACTGATTAAAGTTTACATAATTATTCAAAAGAAGATTCCATTTGGTTTTCTGATAATTGAAAAGCTTACCAAAATCAAATTCTGGGTCCATCCAAGCTTTCCTAATATTAACAACAACATTATAGGCATAAATCGCAGAGGAGGAGATCCTTCCTCCTTCACCTTCGGTAAAAAGAATTGGATCTCCCTTAATAAATATTTCATTGATACCCTCCCAAGCTGCTTGTGAGGTAGGATAAAATACTTGCCTTACTTTTAATTGCTTATTGATTGTATCCATATCAATAACGACTTGCTATACGAAATTTATTAACCATGTTTTTCTTGAAGTATACTGCAAATAGGGTTTTATCTGTATAACCCATTAATGCGTAAAATCCGCATAATTTTACGAATGATTCACAAAGTAAATTCTGATACAGATTTTCATCGGTTAATTCTCCCGATTGTTTCCAGGGTTTGTTTTTAAGGCAATTCCTTGCAATAGATAAAGAATATGTCACATCCCATAATTGGATTGCACATCTTCTAACAAAGTCTTTACTAGTTTCCCATCCCACTGGGATACACTCATCTTCTTCATGAGCAATTCTGATAAGTGTTTTATTGGGTAAATCAATCTCTGATCCCATTACCATGTTTCGGGAGAATGTAAGCATTTGACTTAAACAGCAGCAATCATATAAGGGAATCCCTAAATTCTTGGCTGTGGTTTTACAGTATTGGTAAATATCTTCTGGATGAATATTTGTGTAGATAAGCAATTCCATGAAGAAGTGTAAAGCATCAGCTAGTTCTTCATTTAGGTTTTGTGCTTCAGCTTTAATATAAAGGAATGTTTCTTTGTTATCCATATCCCTTATGTAATCTAATCTCTTATTGAAAACCTTGAGCATAGATTCATATCCTTCTCCAAGTTCTTCGATTACCCTACCAGTAAAATCCTTTAGGATGATCTGGCTCTTTTTGGAATTTACATCTATGGGATATGAAGGCAATCCTTCGATCTTAATGTAAGAATCCAATAATTCTTTTTGGAGATCATAGATTTTCTCCAAATGTTTTCCATCCTCTATTTGAGGAGTAGGTTCTTTAATGTTTCTACTATCCATGGTTACTTCTTTAATGATTTATAAATGGTTCTTGTAGTCTTCTTATCTAGATTAAACTTTTCCATTGCAGCATGGATTACTTCTTTTTTCTCTGATCCTTTTCTTTTTAATCCCCGCATATACTTAGCAACAAGTTTAGGATCAACCATACTTTCCATATCCTTGAAAGTATTTTCTTCTTCTACCTGTTTGCGAGTCTTATTCATAAACTGAGCAAAGCATACTGCACATAACTCAGAGTCTCCACATCTTTTACATTCTGATGTAGAGAGGTCATATTCTTTGCCAAAGCAATCATCTCTTGTACCAATAATCTCTGATACATTGGTGGGAACTAAAACCTGAGCTCCTTTAATATCCGGTAATTTATTCTTCTTTGCCATTGTTATATTCGATTATTTTGATTTTCTTATCTATAGAAATAACCTGTTCCTTAATCTTCTGTTCATACTTGGGATTAACCTTGAACAGATTATTAGAAAAGATAAGCTTATTCCTATCATAATATTGAAGGAATCTGTTACATCTCAAAGAGCATTGATCACAATGTAAGGTGCAATATTTGCAAGCACCTCGAGGAACCAAACTAAGCTCCTGATCAGCTTTACAATCAATAGGCTCATTATAATCAATCATTGATTCTGTTTCAAATTCCCTTAACAAATCCAGTTCATTGAAGAGATCTTTTCTCTGTTTTTCAAGTTTCTCTAATTCTGTTTCCATGTATATTTAATCATTAATTCATCATTTCTTACTGATAACTCTAATTCATATCCCTTATTTAAAGGCTTTTTAAGAATTTCAAGTATATCTTTAGTGAGCAATGTATTGTACGCAGATATAAATAGACTTTGAATATCCTCTGAAAGCATATTTTGTATCTCATTCAAACTGGTATACATCTTCAACCCAGCTGATTCTAAGTTTTCATATAAAATCATAAACGAATAATATACATCAACCATTTGAAAATTAGATTGAGCTAAACATTCTACATCAGGGAGTTTTTCACATTTAAAACAGGATTGCCTATTTGAAGGAATATAAAATACACACCCAAAGCAATCATCATACAGATTTAAATTAATTAGGTCCCTATTTCTATGATATAATTGGAGACCATCTGAAGATAAAAAATAATCTCCAGTATTCGTACTTGAAAGTGTTAATGTTTGTATCATATTTATTTAATGCTTTATTACATTATGTAATTTCCTTTATATAAATGATAATAGGATATCCTTATATCCTTAATCCTTGATATTTGATATCCTATTTTCTTTATATTGAGAATTTCTATCCTTTCTATTCTGATATTCTTTATCTATATCTTCTTTTCCTTCCCCCCAAAACTAACCTAAAAACCTAAACTTATTTAAAGCTTAGCTTTTTTGCTTAGTTTTAGTTTTCTCAGAAAAATTAAGGTATCTCAAAAGAATCATCCTCTTCATAATCTGGGATATCTTCATCATCCTCCCAATCCCAATCATAGCTTTCCATTTCGTTTCTTTTTAAGATTAATAACTTTCATACCAGTCCTTATATAATAATTGATACGATGTTTACTATGCCGTTCTAAATATTGCCCATAATAATACATATCATCGAGATAGGATTTCTTTTTACCTTTAAATGTTCTTTCCATACGACCACAGATTTGGGAAATATCTTCCTCGGAATCTGAGCCAGCTGCATTCTGTAAATAAACAGCTAAAGGTAAATTTATACCTCGCTTTATAATATAGGTGGTGATTAATACATCGATTTTTCCTTGAGCGAATTGATTAATTATGGATTCTCGGTTTTTTGATGTGTGATCGATTACCCTTATATTATAATCCTTGAGTTCTGGGTGATTAGTATAATATTTATATAAACTTTCAGCATGTTCAATAAATCGAGTAACAATAATTGCTGGTAGTCGATTATATTTAATATTATATAAAACTCTTTCAGCGGATTTCTTTTTTGCTACTGGATCTTCTATAACTGCCTTTTTAAATGTATCGAGCCATCCATCCGCTACTAAATGAGGATTATGTGAGTTTCCCTCTGTGATCTTAATTATCACCGGTGTAGAATATCCTTTCTTTACCATATCTTGTTTGGTAATAATATGAATCTCATCACCAAAGAAACTTCGAAGGTTCATATTATGAATAAGGTCCTTTTTTAATTTGGACATATAAATACTCCCAGATAGTCCTAACCTTATTCGAACATTATAAAGATAACTTAACACAGTTTTGAATTGTTTATTATCAGCAACATCAGCTTCATCAACCAAAACAATATCAATCTTGGATAATTCATTTCGAATCTCTTTAATTTTCTGAGACATTGTTTGAACCATCCCAACATTGAAATTTCCAAATTTCAGATTTTTGCCTTGAATAAATTGAATATCTTCACCAGGCAAATATTCCCTGTATTCTTTTTTGGCTTGAGCAAAGATTTGGGAATTATTAATAATCACTAAAGTTCTCAACTTCCTTTGAAAACACTCATGTATAGCAGCCATTACCAGGGTTTTTCCCGAATTAGTTGCTGCATTGATTACACCTATATAAAAAGGATGGCCCTCAACAGAATTATTAATAAAGCTTTTGATTACATCTTTTTGTATATCTCTTAATTGATAATTGCCTAATCTAGTTACCATCTTTGGTTTAATTGGTAACTTTAACCTGTTATCTTGAATTATAATTCTTACTGATGAATCTAATTCCTTTAATTGCTTACAGATGTGATTTAATAATCCTATTTGGAAGTCCCCATAATCCGAGAGGTATTTTACATACCCATCCCATTTACCTCGGGTTCTTTGCATTAAATACCAAGCATTAGGATGTTTGATCCGAAGCCTATCATAGACCTTTTTCAACAAAACAGGGGGCCCAGATAGAGTCCCCTTATTTCCTGTCAATGTAATTTTAACTGTGTTCATGAGTTTAATATTTGATCCCAATCTGAATTCTTAGGTTGAGAGTTGGGATTATTATCCAATGATATGTTATATTTATATAGGTATTTCATTAACCTTTCCTTAGCTTTCATCCCAAACAGTTGTTCTGGTAAGGGAATCCCATTACAAAATGATAGAGCATCAAATTGAGCTTCTATCCAGGTATCATAATCACAACCTAAATTTTTTGCTTCTGTTGCAGCTTTTGCAAAGTAATTAAGTTTAACTGGATCATCCAAATATGTTTCTTGTAATCCCGTTTTACTAGCAATCATTGAAACATATGCAGAGTGCATCTCAATAGCATCATTGGTATCTATATTCGATAATTCTTGAGTAACCCTATACTCTTCGATTACCTTATCATAGAGATTAATAAGTTTCGAGAGATACCCATAAAAGGATTTGATATGTTTGGACGCAATCTCTAAGTATTTTACATAACCTTCTTTTTTATCCAGGTTATTTACTTCACAGAAGCTATTGCAAGCATTCGTTAATTCCTTTATCTGAGGCCATTCTCTTCCATTTTCTTTAATCTTTCGTACTCCCGTATGACCCTGTTTTATTCGTAACATTTGAATAATCTGAGCAACTAAGCTTGCATCTTCTTTATCCGAAGATAATAATGTATTTACTACCTTCCTTTGTTTTTGATTTGTAGCAACCATTGACCTTTTGATGCAAGCATACTTCTTAGCTTTTTTTGTAATCTCAAGGACTTTACCTTTAGGGATATAATCCTTGAGAAGCTCGATTAAGTCAGATTCTTTTATGTGTATACTTGGATCTCTCATTAGAACATAAGCAATATTATGGTAAACGATATAAATCCAATCATACCTAAACATGCAACAGGAGCATAATAAGTAAAATAATCTTCATCTGATAATGTATCAGGTTCAGACTTTAAACATCTCCAAAGATTCTGTAATATTTCCATACCTTTATTCATTTTATGTGAGTTCATGCTTTAGTTGAATTAATTCTTGGTAATTCATATATTTTGTATTATATATTAGATGCAAAGATTTCCTTAATCCAAGATCATTAGCATCCTTATCTTTTGGGAAAATAACTAGCTTGACTTGTTTGTATAAGCATAATTTAAGTGCTAATTGAATTGCTTGTTCTATTGCATCTCCATCTAAGCATAGGATAATCCTTTCTACTGGAGATTTGATAATTTTGTTTTCTTGGTAGGATGAAACAAATTTACCCGCAGTACAGATTCCCCTATTTTGAGAAAGTGTAATAGCATTAAAAACTCCTTCACAAAGATAAACGGATTTATACATATAAAGAGCCTCTTCATTATATAGGATTTGTGATTTACCTAAAGAGGATTCTTCGATATCTGGATTTAAATATCTTGGTCCAGTTGAAAGGAAATTCCTTGCATTATAATATATAATCTTGTGATCCTTATAATATGGGATAATCAGATATCCGAAATGTTTTTCATCTGTGGAGTATCCCCAACCTAATTTGGATAATTGGTTGGGATCAAATCCTCTACCCTTTATATAAGCTCTTGCTGACTTAGCTATTTGGGAAGTTCCTTGATTAAGTAATCTGAAACCTTCTGGGAGAATCATAGGGGCTAATTGCTTTAGCTCTACCCTTTCTTCCTTTATTCGATATCCAGAATCCTTATACTGTTCTAATACTTTTAATCCTTCATTAAAGGTTTCTAATCTCTCTAGAATTAAAACTAAATCGAGGAGATTTCCCTTGGAGTTACATCGAAAACAATGATAAAAATCTGTTGAAGGATTTACTCCAAGCTTACCCTCTCTACCACAGAAGGGGCAGCTAAAGTACGGACCCTTTAACCAACCCCTTCTATAGTCTTCAAATCCATGAGCTAAGAAGTAAGCACCCAATAATGACCTGAAATTTTTATTATACATGATTACCTAACCCATTTAGCAAAGTGAGATTTATCGATGAGTTTTAAAAACCTCTCTGGAATGTCTCCTTGATGCCACCAATTGTTGGAGAAAAATTCTCTACCGTCTTCTGTGATAGCTTTCATTTCTCTTCCTCCACATCCAATAAAACTGGATTTTCTCTCAGAAGCGGGTACGTAAGGATGTACTATCCAAGAAGCTCCATTAATAACTAACCATTTTGGGTCATTTTTGTATAAACCCAGATGATTAATCCAAAAAGCACAATGAAAGCAACATTTCCTTTCTTCCATGATATCTCGTAAAAGGCATTTACTGAATTCCCCAGGATCTACTGCTTCTGTAGTACCACAAATTGAACATGTTGTTACCATAGTTTTAAATTTTAAGTTTTAAATAAATGTTTATGCAAATATACATATTATATATTATATATCTTTTGCTTTTTTCATTTTTTCTGGGTCAGCTACTGGCTTATCCCTTTTCTTGAATGAGTTTGAAGATTTTAGTTGCTTGTCTAAATTGGGAGCAACCTTTTCATCGTATGCTTTTCTCTGAGCAACTGTGAATTCCTGGAATCTCTGTTTTTCCAGGTCAATGTTAAATAAACACCTTCCCCAAGAAGGGGCATCCCTTGCAACTACTGTTTCCCATCTTTGAACTCCATGTTCTCTTTCTTCTTGAGTAGAGTTTAACCCAAAAACAAATGAAGCAGTACGAGAGATATCCATACATTTTGCTATATCGGATTCTTCATACCTTGTTTCTCTTCTTACTTCTCCTTGACGAGTAACATGTTGAGCAGTCCATACGATATCAATATCTTTTTCCATTACAAGGTTACCAACCTCTATGTATACATTGGATATACGATTAAAATCATCTTCATGTTTTCCTAATGATCCCATCTTCCCCATGAAGTCGATTACCAATACATTAACCTTCATCCCTGTATCATTATATATTTCATCGATTGTTGAAGCAATATCAGAAACTGTCCCAACATTTGCGGGTAATTTTTTTACGATGAATTCTGAACCCAGTCTTCGATATTTTCTTAAATGTTTTTGTTCCAGTTTATCCACATCACCAGACAACAAATCATTTTTACTTCTGTTCAATGTTGATTGTTCCATACGAGTCATAATTTCACTGGCTCCATTTTCCATATCTATATAAAGAACAACCTTTTGCATTTTTAAATAACTTCTCGCAACATTAACCAATGTGAAAGTTTTGGTTGCTTTCGATTTATCCAATGCAACAATGATTGAACCTTTTGGGAATCCTCCACCATTTGCTAAGTGATTTAATTGCCTAAATGGAGTAGGTAATACCATCGGATCAGATTGTCTCACAAATTGACGTTCTACTACATCTTTAACCAAGTATAATGGCTGATCTTTTTTTTCCTTTGTCCTTGAAAGGAGTTTGGCAATACGTTTAGAATATTCATCATATTGATTAAAATCCGATAAATCGAAATTATCATTCAAATCCTTCATTTGAACAAACACAGAAAATTTCAAAACCTTTTCTCGGATATCCTCTCCATCCAATAAAGGCTCTGAATAAAGTTTTTCTACTGTATGTTTAATCTCAACCAAATCATCCTTAGTAACTAAATCTGCAATCCCTTTCACAGAAAGTAAATCCTGTATCTCCTGATTAAGTACTGAAGCATTTTTAGGGATTCGTTTATTCTTTTTGGAAAGCTTAGCTAATGCTTTTGCAATAACTTGATGATTGATGAGAGTAAAATAGGAATCTTTGACCTGGTTTAATGCAAGGATACCATTTTTATCTTTTATGATATAATGTAATATCTCTTGCTGAAAGTCTGTTCCAAAAGCAAATTTGTTCTTATCTTTCTTTGCCATGTTATCTATATGTTTGTTTTGAAAATTGATAGTAGTAAATTGTTCCTTAGGTTATCCTAATTATAACTCCTTATATATCAGTTACTTCCCTGATTAGGGTTAAATTTTATTACCCTGAGCTCATAATAAAAGAATATTATTTATATATTTGCATAAACATTTATTTAAAACAACGGAATCATGATTGCAGAAGGTGAAATCAATAGGCTGAAAGAATTACCTGAAGATTACGATGTCGAACTCTTCAATTTTTATTATAAGAGCATGACACCTTTAATTCGGAAGTTAGCTAAAAACATTGACCCAAGAAGATTCAATGTTTCAAGGGATATAATAATCTCATATTTTTATGACAAGTTACTTTATGTATTTCGGAAGTATTATAATCTGAGTACTGAGAACCCAGAAAAATTTAAGGCTACCATCATTAGCTCTCTTCAATTATATAAGACTCGATTATTAATCAATGCTTATTCCAAACAATCTTTGGATTTTAATGTTGCTATTGCTTCTTTCGAAGATTGCTTTGAAGGAGCAAAAGAGGATTTATCAGACTTATCAGAAGATGAAAGGGTTAAACAAGAAAGAATATCCGAAATTCATGAATTTATGAGAGCTAACCTTTCTGCCGATGCTTATCTGTTATTTCAATTACAGATGAGTCCTCCTCCTTTCTTTTACAGTGAAGAATCTAAACCCAGGCTTACAACTAGCTCTTTATTAGATTTCTTCGAATTGCCTAAGACTAAGCTTTACATTAAATATATCTCTACGCTTAACAAGGAAATTCATGAAGCTATCGAAGATATGAAAGAAACATGGGGATAATCTACAACAAAAAACCCAGGCCCTAATTGATAGAGTCTGGGTTAAATGTGTTATCTTATTATAATGTTATACCTATTCCCGTTTGGGAGGAAAGATTAATTCGATTAATGGTTTAAGTATACTATACAATCCGCAAGCAGAAAGCCCAGCAAATACTCCATATAGAATTACCATATACCAGATTAATCCTTCTAATACTGGAGAAATTTGTAATATCCATCCGAATAAGCATGATAAGATCCCCACTGCAATTGAAACTAATGGTTTAGCCCATTTCTTTTCACTAATTCCCGGGATTAATTTTGATAGTTGGGTTACTACCAATGAGACTAAAGTCATGATCCCGGTAAAAGATGCAAAGTCTGTTACAAGCCCAGGTTCAACAACTTCTTCACTTAAACCCATTGCAGTTTGAGCAGCAATTCCAACTGTGAACATTAGAAGCATGTTCAACATAATAATTAACTTCTTGAGTAACATTTTGTTATGAAATTTTAGTTTAACATAGGATTTACATTAAAAAATAGTAAGGAGAAGGCCTTTCACAAGGTACCCTCTCCCACCAACATATAAAAAAACCTAAGAACAGAAGAATTAACCTTTACCTTCTATTGCCCAACTTATAATGGTTGAACCCGCTTCTATGGTTATATCCCTAGAAGTATTACCAGAATCTATATAATCTCGATAATCACCGCTTACTTGATGTGCGGTTCTAATCCGGGTTACCACTACACCGGGCAAACCAATATGAAGCTTATCACCCACAACAAAAGTTTGAGCTGGGAATGATAATGGTAAACTTGAAAGTTTATGAGTTCCCATAATACTACCATTTCGATAAATATTAATATCACCAATTGATGGAATATTATTTTTTGTGAGATTCAGTGAAACTTTTACTGTCTGTTGTGGAGGTTTACTAACGGCTTTAATATCGATATCCAATGCCCCAGGAACCACAAATTGAACTTGATGGTCCGTAGTAGCAGTGTACTCACCATTAACCGTATATTCCCATCTATTGAATTTAGAGCTACCATCTTGGCCTACTACCTGGATCACTGCACCCTTGGGTAAATTCCAATCCTTAGTTGTAGTAACAGATGTTACTCCAGTATCTGGAACTTGACTTCCACCAGAAGCAGTGCTATGTGAAAGAACATATTGACATTTTCCATCGGTACTTACTTTAATATGTACTGGATATGTCTCTTCTGGTTTCTCTTCGAATACAGCCCAATATGTAGCATTGGAATTAGCAGTGAATGTATAACTAGCAGATCTAGATACTACTTGTCCATCCCTACCCCCAAGTCTCCATTCAACGAAATTATAACCAGACCACGGAGTAGCGGTAATGGTTACCCTTGAACCCTTAGCATAATATTGAGACACTGGTTCAGTTAAACCACCTCTATCAGAATTGGTTTTAATCCATACCTGTTCTGGTTCTGGTTCTTCATCTTTCATGAACAGAGCATAGAAATAATAATCACCAGTAACCGTATGCTGGAAGCTTGCAGGATAATCCAACTTAATACCACTAGGTCCTCCAGCTCTCCATTCTAAGAATGAATATCCACTAGCGGGCTGAGCTGTGATTCTAATTGTAGTACCCTCCTTATATGAATTTACACCAGCAGGAGATGTTGTACCACCAGCACCCGAGCTTACTCTGATTTCGAAATAATTTTCTATGATCTTTTCGTTAGCTGAAGCATATAAAACCAAATCCTGATCTGGCATATTGAATGAGTATGTAGCATTGGTGGATACCAAATTAGAGGGTATAACAGAATCTCTGTACCATCCAGCAAATTCGTAATCCTGAGAAAGAAGGTTTGCCTTCACTGTTACTGGGTCATTTACAGAATAAGCTCCTGCACCTGATAGTTGGAAGATACCACTTGGAGAACCTAATAATGTTAGATCCCGTTTTGGCGGTACCAATTTACAAATAACATTCGTAGTTTTAGTTACCCCAAATGTTAAAGGATTAATTGTGTATCTTACTCCATCGATTTCCCAATAATCGAATCCATACCCAGTTACTGGTACACACTGAAGTGTAGCTGGAGTATTAATAGAATACATCCCTTCTCCACTAATCGTAGCCTTACCAGCGGGATTAACTGTAACACTAACTTTTACCTTTGTAGAAGAACCATTAAAGATTGCCTTTAAGTTTGTGTTCTTTTTAACTTCTATTCGATAAACTTGTTCATTGGAGATCAAAGCATCACCCTCATACCATCCCACAAATCCAGAACCACTGGCTGGAGAGGCAACTATGGTTACAAGGGATCCCCGTTTATATCTACCTGCTCCAGTTACTTCCCCTGAACCAGTAGTACCTGCCGCAGAAACAACTTCAATGTTCAGATCATACATATCAACCAAAGATATCATTCTTGAGATATCCATTGTAAAATCTGCCTTACAATGTACATCCGAAGCAATAAGATTTGGATTGGTATCTTGATCTCCAACTGGGTAGAACTGAAGTACTAATTGGAAATTACTTTCATACATATTCAACAGCCCATATACACTGTAATTGGTTTGTTGAATTTTTTCTCCAGTGTCTTCATTTTGTGAGTTGTTCCTTAACCAGTTAAAAGCTACTGGAGTTTGGAATTTAACATTGAGTGGAGTAGGCATTATATAATCCATGGTTGCAGAGAGCTCGGCAACTAATTGATCTTCTAAACTCATTTGAAGAGAAGAGAAATCCAAATGGATACCTCCCACTAAGTTTACTGCATCACCCAGAGTATTTAGTGTAAGGCCTGGGTCTTCGATAGTAACAATGTTGGACTTACTAAATCGAGTAAGTGTTCCATTAGTATATTTTCTCTTACTTACTTTTTGAGTGAAGTTTGAGAGTCCTATTGACCTTGAATCATATTTAGGGATTAACAGATTTAGGTTAGCCATATCAGCTTCATACCTGGATAAGGGTACATAATCTGTTTCTCCCCACATATAATTATAAGGATTCATAATATCCTTGATAAGGTAATCTTCTCCAACAACTTCTACAGAGAACATTGCAAGTACTACTTCTTGGTTCCTTCTAAGAGTACCGCTTAATAAGGATAGCCAAGTTTCCATTGTGGAGCTTGATTGTTTTAATTTAGGTGTCCAAGCATCTTGCTGATCTGGGTTTACATAAACTCTGTAAGATGTAATTGTACCACCTTCTTGTTTGGAGAAGAGATGAGTTGCGATTAAAGCTACCTCTTTTACTCCAGTAAATTTACCTAAGCTTAGAGGTACCTCCAATTCTGAGGATTCTAAGGTTAAAATCCCATCTGGTGTGATACATGCAGATTTGGGATTAACCAACACATTTCTTTCGTTTGTTAAGTTATGACGGAAATTCTTTGTATCGTCTGCTGAAATCAACAGAGTAGTTCCATCATAAAAGATTACATTATATCCAAATAATGGTCCAATTCCAATTGGAATAGCAACAGCTTCACTAGCTTTCTTAGACCTGATCTCGGATAAGTAATCATGATACCGAATCTGTCCCATAGGTTTACTTTTTTAAGTGTTCATATACATATTGGTTTATATCTTCGATTCCTTTTATCAGGGATTCACAGAAGGCATTATTTATCTTTTCATCCTTTAGCATACTTACCTCTTCTCTGTTATCTTGGAATAACCATTCGATAAGCATGGCATAATAATTTCCCATTAATACGGTGAAGTTGGCATCCTTATCACAATCCTGCATATCGGGAGACCCATATCGGAATTTAAGTTTAGGGAAATCCTTTTTTAATTGTCCATACATCATGGATGAAAAGATATCGGATTGAGTTTTTCCCGGAGAGGTATAAATCTCTACTCCAGAGGCAGTGTACCAATTACTACCATCTCCAGCTGCATTATTATGTAATGAGATAAGCAATTTTACATTTGAAGTTGGGATACTGTTAGCTTCCAACTTTCGTTTGGATAGTCCAGGCTCCTTTAAACCCTGGGTAGTAAAATGTACCTCATATCCGAGGGTGTCTAGCTTACTTGCTAGCTTTTTACAAATTTCTCTACTCCAAAGATATTCTTTGTGAGTACCATCTGGAGAGCATTTACCCTTTACATCATTTCCATGTGCGGGGTCTAAGATAATACATAATGATTTAGTGTTCATGAGTTTTCTATTTTAGTTACATAATTCAGTTTCAAACCTTGCATGAATAATTCGATGGATTGGTCCATTTGAGACAATTGAAAATGTTCTTTTGGTATGTAGATTTGTTCCAACATCAGATTAAATAAATTTTCAGTATCAGTTTCTACATCTAAGTGTACTCCCAGAGGTTTGGACTTATATCGAAATTTATTTAAAAATGTGGAAGTTTCTGAATGGATATTTTTAAGGATCCTTTGAATTTTTAATTCTGTGTTTTCTTTATCAGAAATATGGTTCTCGGATCTTACTCGGATTATATAATACTTAATAAGTACTGAATTGTGATTTAGAACTTCCCTAATCATCGAATTAGCTTCTTCCTTACCAATATCGGATTCTGATAATCCTTCGAAATAATTATCAATTTTATCGGATACATCGGAAATCCCTTGAACCCTTTTGATTAAAAATACTGACTGGGATACGAATACCAATACGATTAATAACATCATCACCATGAAGACACCAAAGATGATCTTTAGTGCCCCATAATTAGATGCTGCTTCGGCAAGTTCTAAAGATACCTTGGTTAGTTTATCAATATCCTGAATTTGTTGTAATAATATCATAAGTCATCTCTTTCATATTTTGCAATGATTTGAGTAGATTCTATTACTTTAAATGTATAAGAAAAACTTGTAGAGAGTAGTGTTCCTTGGTTATCATACCAGCCCAAGAATATGATATTGGATTCGTAATAAATACTAACCGTATGGTCATACCCCCTTACTGCTTTATCTGTATTACCAGTAACAACCACCATGCCCTCTTCGATGGATGGACCCTGTGTGCTTACGATAATATTACAGAAAGCATAAGCAACCATTAATTGAACATTAATTGGAGCATACTTAGCAAGCACCCTTTCCAATCGAGCTTGTTCTTCTGGTTTAAGGGTTGAGGCTACTGAGGTTAAATCAATGATGTAACTTGAGCAAGCTTTACAATCTGTGGAATCACCATCGTATTGATAATTGCTATCATATGTTAATGATGTATCATATCTTGCTTTACCAACGATAGTGGTTAATAAGTTTTCCTCTTCTAATGTGTAACCTTTGAGTTTAAAGTATGCAGTAAGTAATACCCTGTAGAACTTTTCTGTTCCTCGGATTTTATATAGGGATACTGCATACCTTATCAACCTTCGGTCAATAGCTGAGTAGTATTTTACTACCCTTTGAGCATTCTCTGGTTTATATCCCAGTTTAGTAGAATATTCCAACTGAACATTGTATTCCAAGTACAATACATAGAATGGGGGATTATGTAAAAATTCTCCTTCGGTTACTGGAGTAGTATATTCTTGTGGTGGAGCCCCTAAAAAATCATAGATATAATCGAGTAATCCCGCTCTGGTAGTTTCTACATCGATGATGTCAAGGATATTATCTATATTGGGCAACATCGATGAATTCCTATCAGTATCATCAACAACAGATTCTCCGATTAATTCTAAGAACCTTTCTAATACTCCCTTATCATTTTGATCCTTGTAAGTATCGAAGGCTTTAAAATAAGAGGGGAGTAAATCCATTAAAGCATGAAAGTTTATCATGATGTTTCGATTACATTAATATGTACATTGCTTGCAATGATTCTTGGTACTGAGTAATCATTGATAATCTGGTCTTTACCATTTGGTATCACTTTCATTTCCCAAGTATCTCCGATTTTGTAAGCTCCAGATAAAGGATTACCAATTGTGAATGTAAAGTTTACTCCCGTACTTTCTGAGATGATTGTGATTGGAGAACCAAGGAAAGTAGAATAAACTTCTCCAAATTCTGAAGCAATGGTAAAGGTATCTTTCTCCAAATAAGATATCGTATAATTTACTTCATCTTCTATGGAATTAACTTTAAAGTTACTCAGATTTAAATCTGTTTCTGTGTCCTCGGATTTGTTTGGGTAAGGGATTGTATAAATACTATCGATAGTAAGATAATCCACTGTACTCAAATTATCGATGAGGGCATATAAATCGGATAATCGGATTACCTTGTTAATATCCGAATTACTGTAATCATAATTCTGAACCAAAGCTCTCAGTATATCATCAGAAATAATATTACTTCTTAATGATGGCATACCAGTTACTGTTAAGCTCAAAACTACATAGGAACTACCAGCAGGTAATACTCGGATATTTGTAGTGATGATTTTCTTGCTTGAAACATATCGATAAGTTGCATCCCTTAAAGATTCCGAGGCAACCCCTCCTCCATCTGGGATAATATAGATATCCACAAATTTACCACACCTAAAATCGATGTATGCTTTATCTACACCAGGAGCAAGTTTAGTTACATCTATGTAATCTTGTTTGGTGATTGCTACTCCAAGTGTTCTGATGTTTAAAGGAACATGTTCCTTTAGCATATCAAAGTTTTCATAATTTGAACCCCCAGTAATTCTATTCGGATTTGTGATAGTCATGTCCTTGATACCAAGATCTCCATCTACTGAGGTAATGGTATTCTCTGCATCATTGCCAGCTTCACCTTTTGTGATGAAGTAGCTGAGTAATATTGGGGAATTCACTGCAGGTTTTTCACCATACATTCCATCACCAAATACAATGTAGGGTTTTTGATCCTCAGTTAATTCTACCATATAATGCTTATCATTAGGCCCAGAATATCCTAATGTTTCTACTAAAGTCCAAAGAATTCCACCAAGTTTTAATACTGCAGAACCCTCAACATAGAACCCATCTGTTTCATCAATATAAATGATAGCATTGGGATCTGAGATTACTCCAAGATCTTTTTCTGGTACCAATGTTTTTTGTTCTACTGGGACATAAACTCCATAGGTATCTTTGTAGAAAGTTTTCTGTTTTGTGGAGATATATGTTAATCCATTTGTACCATTAAAGGTTGTACCAATAGGAATGATATAATCTTCCTTAGCCATGTCTCCATTATTGATTTGGATTAATACATCAGTAGAAGCTGGGATTGCTGCTTTAATGTGATAATCCACCAACTTCGAATGTTTAACTAAGGATGAGTACCTTCTTGCTGAGATAAAGAAAGTTTCCCTTGCCATGTTATCCAAGTAGTAATGAATTACTTCTGCTACTGAAGACCACATGGAAAGTAAGATAATAAAAATGTTACCCTCAGAATAATCAGTAACTTCGGGCAACTTAGTTCTCATGTTTTGAACCAATTGGCTCTTGATTGATTGGTAAGATCTTGAGAAAACATCTAACCAGGGATTCTTTAATATTGCCATAACTATGCCGATTTTTGATATGAAAAATCAAGTTCTCCAACCATCTGATTAGTTAAAACTTGGTATCTTAACCTAATCTGTATTTCTGAAGGAGTGAATTGTATTTGGGTTTCCAAAAGTCTCACTCTTGGTTCCCAAGCTTCGATAGCTTCTTTAGTAAATCGATATACTAATAACCGAGTTGCATTTATGTTTGGTTCTTCCAAGCATTCATAATTTCGAGTACCAAATATCTCTTGCCTTAATCTAAATCCGATTTGATAAACCAAGATAGAGATAATGTTATCTTCGATTAATTCCAATGAACCTTTTTTAGGTTTCCATGAACCACTGGTTAGTTGGATGGGAAAAGTTGGCCCTGAACCAATTGACTTTTCAAATATATTTTCGCTCATTGTTTTACTGTTTGATGTTCAATATCCGCCATTACTGTTTTAACTAATGGCGTATTAGCATACCCAGCTAAAGAGAGGAATGCGGCTTTACCACCATCCATTGGGGTAGCTACTGCAGCTGCTTGGGTTAATCCAAGTTTAAGGTTATTAATATCATCCTCAATCTTGTTTAATCTCTGAAGGAGTTTATCTGTCATCGTTGTACCAACTTCCCCATCATTGAATATCACAAGTTTTCCTCGGATATTATGATCCTCTTTTGCAGTCTGGTCCCAAGTGGATTGTGTTTCTTGAGTAATAGGTGTAGGAGTTTTTATAATTACACCATCTGGGCTCAATGTAATCTCATGAAATTTATCCTCGGATACCTTCAACAAAATTTTCGTAGTGTTTGTTTCATCATCTAGAAATATTTTGTTACCATTTGGAGTAACTATTCCGATTACTTCCTTCTTTTCTAATTCCGGTGGTACTTGAGTTTTTGCCCATCCACAGTATGACCAGAGAGGATAATTCGGGTCTCCAGATTGGAATTCCACGAAAACTACATCATTGATTTCTGGAGTTAAATACTTAGCTCCTGATTGCAAGGGTCCAGGCTGTCCTTTGGGATAAGCCCAAACCAATGTTTGAGTTATATCTGGGACTTCGATTTGTAATCGATTAAGTTTTAAAGGATCCTCGTTATTAATTACTATTCCACGGTAAGTAGAATAGAATCGACCAATTCCCTCTAAACCATTTTCCCTTAAATATACCAGGCTCATTTTGTTTTATCTTTTAGGATTTGATCATTCTTGTTAATATTGGCAGTCTGAGTAGCTTTATTTAAAGATACTGCATCTTGACTTGCTTGTATCTCGGTATACTCTCTTCCCTGTTCATCGGTACCTGTGATTACTGTAACTTCTCCCATATCTTCGGTTTCCTTTAGAATCTTTTCCTGGAATGCCTTTACTTGTTCAGCTTTAGCAATCTCAGCAGGAGTAAGATCATTAGCAATTTTCTGAACCTTCATTGCTAAAGATTGGGTATTTACCTTTACATCCGATTGAACCACTGTACCATTTGAAATGGTTTTCTTGATTAATTCGAATGTGGTAAGGTACCCAGTGGAGGCATCTATTCGATGAGAAGCTTCTTTAATGTACCAATCTCCAGAATACTTTTGAGAAACATTCTGAATAGAGAGCATTTGAGAGCTCATTAGAGTTGGCTGCCCAATTGTAACCATTGTAGCTTCAACCTGTTTCTGTAAAGCATCATTTACTTGATTGAATGCGAGTATCTTGGAAGAATCTGCATCACCTGCATAACCTAAAAGGTCTTTAGCAGAGAGATTTAATTCGATTTCCTTTTCTCTAACTACTTCTGGGTTATCCCAATATTCATATTTTGACCCATCACTTTTTGGAACTATCTGAATGGTTTTATCTCTTTCCAATGATTGCCATCCAGTAGTTCTATCATAACCCGCTGAAGAACTTTGATAATCTTTTGAACCAAAGTCTTCTGGGTTTACTGTTTCCTTTACCTTAGCCTTTACCTTTACTGTATAATTATCCAGAGAGATAGCAGCTAATTTCATAGGATCATTCCCTGCAGCTTTGTATTCGTTTACAACTTTCTCAAGATACTCAGGAGCATATTTCCTAAGGTAATTGGGGTCTTTCTCTAAGAGTTTCTTAGTTGCTTCTTCATCTTTATATTTATCTGTGCTGGGTCTAGTTGCAGCTCCCGTGATACCATCTACTCGAGAATCGTAAGTGTTAGGAGCATTGGAAGGAATGGTTTCTCCAGTAATACCATCTACTGAATTATCTGGCAAAGAGCCATCTGTTTGGGTTACTCCAGAATCTAAGGATTTTGTTTCACCATCAATTTGAGATTTCTTGGCAACATCTAAAGCCTTAAGCTTTTTTCGAGTGGTTACATTAAATGATACAATTTCTCCTGTTTCTTCATACCATGTAAATGAAGCTACTGGAGCTTGATTGAAATTAGTAGGATGGATTGATACTGTATCATCTCTTCCATCTACATGATATGGACCATTTGGGATATACTTTGCCGCATCCTTTAATGCAGTATATGGAGTCCTACCTACTTGAACGAATGTTCTTCGTTTTATAAGTTTATCATTCCCAACTTCCTTCATCCCATAGAACCATCCATGATCTGTTGTTGGAATGGCTAACCCAGTTATAGAAGAGTAACCAGTATAAACATATCTAGGAGCAAGTTCCTTAGATTCCTTAACATCATAGATATAGGATTTAAATTGAACCTTTCCCTTTAGCTCATCTTCAATCCATTTGAGAAAATTATCATCAGCATTCTTTTTAAGTTGCTGGGATTTAAGGATTGAAAATCCATCTGTACATTTTAAAGTAATGATAATACCTTGAGCGGAGAATCTTATGTTGGTATCCCTTACCATTACTTTTCTTGGAGCACTTGGAGCATAGGATTTATCTGGGTAAACGATTCCCCATTGTACTCCCAGATATTGCTGTTCTCTGAATTGGGGTATATCTATTAGGTTAGGATTTTCTGTAGTGATAGTGATAAAACATTCATCATCTTTTTCTTCTCGGTATGTATATTCAAACCCAGTAACAAAAGTACCTATTGGTAATCCTGATAAAGGGTCTATGATTGGTTTATTCTGTGAGTCTGTTACCTTAACAAAAGGCATACCGAACCCCTTGGGTAACATTGACTTTTCGTTACTCATGAGTTCGGTATGATTAATTGTTTACCCCTATACACTTCTGTAAAAGGGTCAATGATATTATTTGCATCAGCAATGTCAGCCCATAACCCAGAATCACCATAATATCTGAATGCTACACTTTGTAAAGTTTCACCTTCCAATAATGTATGAACTTTTTCTTTCCCTGTAAGACTGAAAGTACTGGGAATCCTTTCTAATGTACTGGTACCATCTGGATATTTAATCCTTACTGAATTAGTATAGGGATTTCTTGTAGACTCTTTCATATCTTACACCTCCACTTTATCTGGATATTTAGGTTTACTTTGAGTAGCTATTGGTTCTTCTGGCATAGGTTGAGGAACATTACCATGAACCCTTTGTATATCTGCAGTAGTTAGGTTATGTTTAGTAACCCTTTTGAATGTTAACTTTTGTGTAGCAGCATTAGGCAATAATCCCAAATCTGTAATTGGTGAGGTTCTGTTAGCCCTACAGGCATTCTGAAAATTACTCAATACATAAGGTGCGGATACCAATATAAATGAGTAATCCTTAAATAACTCTGCTGAACCCCAAGATATCCAAAGTTCAGGGGGAGAAGCTGCATAAGCATCAGCCTTAGACCAGGATTCTAATAACCTACATTTTTTGATTACATCCTTTCTATCTGATTGTGTAGAATACCAAGAGATATCGAAAGATATGGTATCTTCTGAACCTGTGTACATATAGAAAGGATTGTTTCTTCCATTTGTCCTTACTGCTACCCAACTGTTCTCCGATTCGATGTTTACTTCGGAAGGTTTACCCTGAATAACAATGGATTCATATGTACCATTACCATCAGCATTTGTATTTGGATTGATAATGATAATCTGATTCTTTACTGTGTTAACTGTTGGGGTGGCTTTAAGTTTAGGCTTGGGTACCTTTAGTAATGCTCTTCGTTTTGTAGCTTGTAAAGCACTTACTCCAGTGTTAATATTTTTCTTAGCTGGGTCAATCTCTGTAGGCAATACAATTCTCTGGGCTTTGAGAGAAGTTAATCTGTTTGCCAAGATCCTTGCTCTCCAAAGGTAAGTAGCAGGACCCACAGCAGCTTGACCTACTGTAGAATTATCGAAAGGTTTAAGGAGTGCCTCTTGTAGCACTCCATGTATTTTATTTATTGCACTTGCCATGTTACTTTCCTCCTACCTCAATTACTTCATTTTGACTGTGTTCATTGATAGCTTTGCTACCAACAAGGTTGCCATCCAAGTAGATGTTAATTGATTTGGTACCTGGTTGAGCATTAGCAAAGTTCCTTTCCATATTGGCATTGAATTTATCCAATGAGGTGTAGAACTTTACCAAAGCATCTGTATTGAGTACCTCTCTTTCTGCTGTTGTAAGGTTTGCGGCATCGATTCGTTGTTGCCTTTCTTCTTTGGAAGTCAGGGTAGCTTTAAGAAGAGAATTTGTTTCTGATGATTGATCATTGTTTTTATTCAATGCTGTAATGATCATTGGTAGGAATGTGATTATCGCTGAAAGAGCTAATCCCCATGGTCCTCCGAAGAAAGCTAAAGCTCCTCTCATTACTGATGAAGCTCCGAATCTTAGGGCAGCCCCTCCCGCAGCAGCACCAGCAGCTCCTCCAATCAGGGATAATGGATTATACCTTTGAGCATATCTGGTAGCAACAGCTTCTGAGATTCTTCTGGTTCCTCCTGAAGCAGTTTGAGCATAATATCTCATCCTACCAGTTTTATCTTCTTTGCCCATTACCTTACCAAGATATTGGCCTTGATGTGATCTCATCCATTCATGGTAGAGCATTGCATTACCTACACCTCTACCCGCTAAGCCAGCTTTACCTTGAGCAATGATTGACCTTTGCATAGCAGCATACTCAGCTGCAGAGATTGTAGAAGCTTTCCAACCTTGTTTCATTACAAGGAACATGTTCCTTAATGAAACTGTAGAATCATTGAAAAGCAATTTCATTGAGGACTTTAATGCGATTACTGAAGCATTGATTGTACCTAATACTACAGTACCAGTTACTAATGCTGAAACAAATGGGCCTATTGGAGAATCAAATATTGCTTGAACACCTTCCAGGATTTTACCTATACCTCTTAACCATGGTGTTAAAGTGGGTCCTAAAGATTCAGCAAAAGAAGTTGTTAAGTTCTCCCAAGTTGATTGTACTGTTTCTATAGCTCCAGCTAATGAAGCCATTCTTTGCTCACGAACAGAAGCAGCAGCTCCCTGGGAGTTGTTTAATTCACCTAAAAGATTGGTATAATTCTGAAATGCTCTGATCATTGTAGAACCTGCACGTTCACCTCGAACACCCAAGATATTAACCAATAAGTTATACTGATCCAGTTCTCCAAGTCCTCTACTTGCATTAGCAATTTTCTGTAATGCTAAGCCAAGATCAATGAGCTGACCATTAGCATCTATGAAATCGGATTTAGATAATCCTAATTTAGCTAAAGCTTTTCCACCTTTGAAGTTAGGGTCTCCAATGGATTTCGATAAATATCGATAAGCATTAGCTAATGCAGTACCTGCCATTGAACCCTGGATACCAGCATCACCAAGTACTCCAATTGCAGCAGCAGTTTGTTCCAGGGTAGCCCCTAAGTTTGTAGTGGTAGTACCAGCATACTTAATTGCTTCACCCAAATCATACAGATTCGTATTTGATCTGGTTACTGCTCTTGTTAAAACGTCAGAAACTCGAGTAGAATTGGCCTCTGTAGAATCAATCATAAACATCTTCATGATGTTGGTCATGATATCTGCAGCTCCTCCTTTTCCACCGAGTTCTGACATTGTAGCATTGGCTAAGTCAGCTGCAGCAGTGATATTATTAAATATCTCTGTTGTTCCCTGTCCTGCCATTGCCATATATTGCATCGCGGAGCCAATATCCTGTGAGGTAAACATTGTATCTTTACCTAAAGTCTTAGCTCTTTGAGAAAGAAGCGAAAAGTCTGTACCTGTATCCTTTGCAATTGCTTTTACAAAGGTCATGGTATCAATGAATTTTGCTCCCTGTAATACAGCTTCACCTATACCATAGGCAGCTGCACTACCAATTGCCATTCCCGCTGTTGCCATTCTATTGACAGCATTGAGATTAGCATTGGTTATATTTTTAGCCTCTTGATGTAGTCTTCGGATTTCTTTGGAGGATTCTCTTGCTTGATTGGAAAATCTATCCTCCAATACCAAAGCAATACCGATTTGTAGTTGTCCCTGATTTGGGGACCCTGAAGTGAAAATAAGGCAGTCCTCCTATAGTTTAAGTGAAACCATTATTTCATTAATTTTTTAAGCTGAGCAAAATACTGATCAGCATTTTCGAGAAGTCTCTTTCTTTTTGAAAGAGGGAGTTTGTATAGAGTGAGATAATCTATTTGGATTTTAGCTCTGTTGATGTAAGCTAATTCATCCTCTAATATCCCGCGATATAAAAAAAATCTGGAGTACCCATAATAGAAAATCCAGCTTTGTATCCTTTTGTTGGATGTTCCAATTCGATAAGCCCAGTATAATATGGGTCATTCTCAGCAACGGATTTTCTGATTTCTGCCATATCCCTGGGTGAAAATAATGCAAAGCTTTGAACTGTTTCCCATTTGTCACCCACCTTTAATTTAAGGTCTCTGGCTTTTAATTCCAGATTCTTTGTTTTAACTGGAGTGTTCATCATCATTGCTTCACCTTTACCAGTTAACAAAGAATATGAAACTTCTTTTCCGCTTTGAAGTGTTATGGTGAAGTTCTTTGTGTTTCCAAAGGGGTAATATGGAACTGCGAAAGGCTTTGCATTTAATTCTTCTTCTGTTGGGGATTGATGATAATCATCGAAGAGAAGTTCTTTAAGGTCCTGCTCATACCGAATCTTATCCCCATTTGGCCAGGTATATTCGAATTCCATTACTTGACCCAATGAAAAGATTCTAGAGGCAATCAATATTGCATATCTAATGTTACAGGGTAATTCATGTGCCTGTTGTTCTGTGAGCTTTCTATTTGGAGTAAGATTGGTATCTACTACAATCCTTGAGATGAACTCTGAAAAATTGGAGAGTGTTTCTGATTTTATGGGATTAGATAAAATATCATCATCCTCACCATTCTGTTCTCTGATATAAACATAGGCATTCATATCTGGAAGGTTTACCTTCATAGCATTACTGTTTACTAATGTTTCCATCTTTTCTGTTTTTATATGTTGTTACTATGAAAAAACGAGGGATTTCACAACCCCTCGTTCTCTATTCAGTTTTCTACACTTTAGATTTTCTCGATTTGATCAACTGAAAATTCCAAATCTTCCAATGTGTTATCCGAACTCATACGGTCCAGATTTTGACCATTTACCCGGCAAGGCCAAACTCCAGTACAAATCCAAGAGTTAAGTACTGAGCTACCGTCTTCAGCTAATTCATCAATCTTAACTGATTCCTTATACTGATCTGGTGTAAGACCTCCACCTACTAACAAATCCTGGACTGACATAAGCCAATTCCACATCCATACATCTGAACCCGAGGTGGATTCCAATTTCTGGCAAGTAAGATTACCTACTTGTACTCTACCACCTGTTTTAACACTGTAATTGATATCCCCATGTTCTGTCTGGTCAATAGAGATTTCAGGAAGTGTAACATTCTGAAACAGGTACGGATTCAATGGATGTTTTACGAATGTAATTTGCCAAAGAAACTTTTTTCTGGGATTAGAAACTTTTGCCATATCTTTTTGATTTAAGCTTGTTCGATATTAATTGCACCAGAAGAAGCATCCAGCACAATTCCAATGTTAATCTCTTGCAAAGCAACAACTTCTTTGATAACCAGGTTGGCTTTATACTTACCCTGGCGTACATCCTTTTCGTTGTTAACCTGCAAATCATCAAAAGAGGTTGCGAATTGATCACCTTGCCATTCATATGAATGAACTCCATTTCGATTCTGAAGATCCTGGAGATAAGGGTCCACTTCCAAATACATCTTACTCCAAGTTTCGAAGTTATTGGGTTCTTCCAGATAACGTTCCATGATTGGTCTCAAAACTTTCTTGATGTAGTAAATCAACCTTTCTACATTCAGGAATCTTTCAGAATTTGAAAGCATCGTGGAAGTGAAGTTATGCCATAACAAAGTAGCTTTACCCCCAGAAGCAACTTCCTTGATAACAAAGATGTTAATGCTTTCAGCAGCCAATTCATTGAGATCATCATATCTTCCTGGGCTACCAAAGTTTTCAGCTACTGGCCCATTGCCATCCCCAACGATTCCTCGATTCTGACCTGCGAATGAATACCAAGGTCCCCATTCTGTAGCAGCTTGAGCAGACAAACCAAATACAGTACCCAATACATCGGAATCCATAAGCATACCATCCTGGTTATACAATCTCAGACCTCCAGTGAAATAGGCAACATGTTCAGAGTTGATCCCTATATCCTGTTTTGCCTTTAAGATCGTAGCCTTGGTTGTGTTTACTTTTGGGATTTCGATAGCATAGGTAGCATTCTTGGTTAAATCAGCAGCGGAATACCCAGCCTGATGTACAGCTTGAGCTTCTGATAAATGCTGATGGATGTGAGAAGCGAAGAACATATAGAAGTCTGAGTAATCCTTCATAACTTCGAATCCCTGAACCCAGTCTGTAGCCACTGGAGTAGTACCGGCATTACCTACTGTACCAAGGTAATACAATGGTTTATCAGCACCCAATGTTATTGGAGCTGTATTAGTACTCTTGATAGCAAGAGTAGTGTTGCTTACCTTCTGAGCATCATTCAAAAGATTGATCACATCCTGGACTGTTGAGTAATCCTGGGAAGTATCAGAGCCCACTAATACTTTTGTGATTGTTACATCGAAATATGGGTCTGCGGTTAAGAAGTTCTTGAAAAGAGCTGTATCGATAAAGATTGGATGAGTACCATCACCATTCTTGTAAGAAAGTACTGGATTGGTATTTACCAGGAATGCAGAAGTAAGGTTATCTTTAGCATTCGTATTATACAAGCTAGAAATTACTCGATTTCCTACTTGTGTAAACACAACCATAAATTTACCGTTAGTACTTTGGATATCCCCTCCGTATTCCTTTGTTTCAAGTTTGAGCTGGATAGTGATAACCTTTTCATCGAATCCGGTTAATTCCAGGTTCAATGTTTCACCAGTATCCGAAATATAGGCATTGCCAGAAACCTTACCAGCAAGCACTGTACCCTTTACTGCATCTACTTTACCCTGGTTTAAGTGACCAATACGACAGATTCGAAGTTGTCCTCCCATGCTTAATGCACGAGAAATGTTTGAAATGGAACCATCGGGAACTACCTCGGAACCAAATACCTCTGCAAATTGAGCGGGGCTCTTGATTATCTTTGAAGCATCAAAGAAAGGGCCCTTAGTTGTTCTTGCAAGAACAAATCCAATACCATTGTTTGGAGTAATGCTTGCAACATTGTTGTTAATGACTGTGAAGTCAACTTTAGGACTTGTAGGCATATTGTTAATAATTAGAGATTAAAGAATGTTTCGATATAAACAAAAAAAGGAAGGAGAAATGAAATGATTCATCACCTCCTTCCTCCTAATCTGAGTTTCGACTATGGAATGTGTATGTTATCCTTAAGTGGTTGTTCTGTATCCTGATTAAAGATATCAACGTTAATTTCATTAATCGGTGTTTCACTACCAACTTCAACTGGTGGCTGAAGTAAGGTATCTTGGATTTCCCAAGTATATACCTTTTCTATGATCCCTCTTTCATCATTCGAATTATCATAGAAATTAGAAGCAATTACAAAAATGTTTCCATCGAATGGAGCCTTCTCATAGATATAGGGTTTTAAATAACCTCTCTGAGGAATTGAGGAATTCATGATAAGGTTTAGTAATCGTTGATCTTCTGAGTTTTTGGAAACTAACCTTACATTTATATATTGGTCAATTGCCTCGAAAGGAGTTTCACTAACCACATAACCTTTATTTTCTTTTTTCTCTCTATGAAATCGATTTAAACCTATACCTCCGGGAGCGAATCCTTCGGATTCTACTACGATTCTGGGAAAGCTTTCTTTCATACCTTTGGATTGGCTATTACCTACACCAAAGATTTGAATGAATTTGTTTTTGTTCTTTTTTACTTCTTCTACAGCTTGTTGGTAAAGAGCCATGCTCTCTTTCGTTTTCTCATAGAGATTAGGGTCTACTGTTAACCCTAATCTTAAAGTGTTTTCCATAAGAGCCATATAAAATGACCTCTCAATGATTTCTTGTGATGTTACCATAAGCCTCGGATTTGATTTGCCTTTAACCCAGTCCTTGTCATAATGGATCTTCGGATTTCCTTCATTAGGATATTTCGAAGTTCTTTAGGACCTCCTGCACTTTTAAGTGATGGTCTCCATAAAGGCCTGGCAGGGATATTTTCGTTCCCATATTCCAATATGATAGCAAGCTGGTTTAAAGTTAATCTACTGTAATGTTTTGTTCCAGAAGGCATACCAACCAGGATTCTGTTTCGATATTTATAAACCCCAACAGCTTTATAATAATCACCTTTAAGGTAATATATCCCACCATCATGATTCCTTTTTAATGGAGCCCATTGAACTCCAGAACCTGCTGGAGGTTTATGGGTATGGATTGCCTTTCGGATTATTCTAATGAGTTTATCTGAAAACTTGGCAACCCCAATATCATAGCCATGTTGAATAGCAGGCTGAAGATGTGTTAATCCATTCTCTACCTTTACCCAGTTCCCTTGATTTCGGATTTCGATTTTAGGAATGGGAGGCATGTAAACACTAATGGAACTACGTTGTTTTCTAGTCATAATCCTTAGAATAAGTATGTTTACATAATAAAACCCAGTAGTATTGTAATATTACATTAATGTAACGTTACCTACTACTGGGTTACCCTTATCGAAGATGATTTATTTCGAAGCTTCTTCCAATTCTGTTAAGGCAGCCGATGCACCGTTAACCTCGGATTTTAAATTGGTTACATCGGTTTTTAATGTGTTAACATCAGAAGTTAATGTATTAAGTTTATTTGTGATCTCAGTTGTATCAACATTGATCTCATGATAAACTCCATCATCAGCTAAATACTTATTACCTTTACCATCGATTTTAAATGCCATTGCTCCAGTAGTAACTTCATACAACTTAGAAGTAGCATCACAAAGAATAGCAAGTATATTATCTGCATATCCTGATATTTGATGTTGAGCCTGGGGACTCCCCTCTACAGTGAGCCTTGATATTACTATAAGGTAAGTTTCGTGACCACTAACAGCTGACTCTGGAAGTTTAATGATCTCCATGGGTAAATACCCAGTTCCCACTACCGTATCCATGGAAATAAACCCAGTAGAAACATGATCCTGAAAAGCCTTTCTAACAGCAGCTACATTTTCATCGGAAATGTTACCTCCTTGTTGGTCAAATATAGCTGTAACATCCAGGAATCTATTTTCACCTCCTCCAGGGGTACCTCCCGAGCCTCCCCAAAATTTGTTGAAAGCATAGATTTGATTGGTACTATCCAAAAAGATCACATCACTTTGGGATAATACCCCTTTTTCTATTTCTTGGTCGGCTTGTTCCTTAGTCCATCCATGGATAAGCCTACCATTTGCACCTTTTGTTATTATACTCATATTTTTTATCCTCCATTAAATTGTATATTATGAGGTTCATTATCACAATCCACAGTACCAGTCCTACCTGATTGAAAAACTCCATCGATTCTCCAAATAGCATTATTAGCTACCTGATTAATTCCAAGGCATTCTTCTCCAGATATGGTTACTGACATAACTGTAGACTCTGTAGAATTTTTAATTATCCAAGTAGATTGAGGGGTTGAAGTAAAGTCCCCATAATAATCCCTAGAATTTTCCCTTGCTGTTTTGTTAGGATACTTAAGGATAGAAACTACACAGCGATTACGGGAACCTTGTACTGGTTGGAAATTAAGTGATACCACTGAGGTACCTCCAATACATTGAATGGTACATGTTGCTACTGAACTCCTGTCTTTGTTTGCAGCAGATACAATTGCAGTCCCTACCTTTAATAAGGCAGTGATATTTGCAGTTTTATTGTTTGGGTAAGATACTGCCAAGAGATCGGATGGAGTAACACTCCAATCAATTTCTTCTGTAGCATCGGTAGGTTCCACTGTTGCAGTTAGTGTAAACTCATCATCAGCCATCATTGATTTATTCTGTTCTGATAATGTTATTTTTTTACTGCAATGTTTGCCCTTTGTACAGTTACATCGAATTGCTCCCTTATGGACCCATTAGTAACCAATATCTGGGTAGTACCCAATCCTACACTGGTTACAATATAAGTATCAGCTCCAGAAGCTCTTACTGAAGCTATGTCTGGGTTTAAAGATTGAACCCAGAAAGGGTCATATCGATTTGCATAAGTTGGTATTATCGATATTCTAAAGGTAGCCGATTGATTTTGACCCTCTATTACCATGTCATTTAACTTCGATATACCGGTTAACGTTGTATATGCTTTCATATTAATTGTAGCTACAACTTCTGGATTACTAACCGATTTTACCTTTACTGTGAATGGCCCGTTTATTGATTTAGCTGTTACTATGCCACTAGATGAAACTGTTGCATACTTCGAATCAGAACTTGATATCTCATAGGTTACTGATTTATCCGTAGCATTGTCAGGAAAAACTGTAATGTACTGTGATACGTCAATCCCCCCCCCTATTATTTGTATCTATCTCTACCTCTGATTTACTGACAGATATGGATTCAACCGGAACATTAGCAGGCTCTAAAGGTTGAATCTTTACATTTAATGTTGCAGTATGAGACCCATCTACTGTAGTAATTGTAATCGTATAATCACCGGGTTCTGCTGTAATATTAGCAATTACTCCCTCATTGATTTCTACTGTTAATCCAGCACTAGCTTTGTAAGTTACTGTTTTATCTGTAGCATCAGTTGGGTCCCAAACAATTAAGCTGTAGATGTTTGTAGTATCACCAGTAATTCCACTTTCTGTAACAGTATATGTTACTAAGGATTTACTTAGGGTAATCCCATTTACTGGCTTAATATCTCCTGGATTAGTTAATTCGTACCAACTGAATCCTTCGGCATACCCTGAAACTTCACCTCCACCACCAGAACCAGTGTTTGTTTCTTTCCATACAGCAGAACCATTTACAATGTTATATAATTGATAAATCTTGGGCTCCCCATCTACGATTGCCCTTACAAATTGACCAATTTTATAACTGAAAGTTTCACCGTTTACTTGATAGGTTAATGTTGATGAAGCAGGAGGGTTCTGTAATTCTTGGGCCTTCATAATCAATTGGATTTTTTCTTGGCCCTTTACATAAGCAAAACTACTTGGATCAGTTTCGTTTAAATTTGGTTGTTCCAAGTTCTGTAAATCATTTAACTTCTGAGCTTCTTCTTCTGTGATTAACCTTGAGCCTGGAACTACCTCTACCTTATTTTGATTTAACTGGTTGAAATTGGTGTTTAGCTTGGTTGCTTCATCTCCCCAATTTGTATCACCAGTTTTAATTCGTTGTATCTGTGCCATCTTCTTGTCTTCTGAGTAATACTTGAAATACTATAGGTTCATCTTTTGCCTGGGCTACTTGAGTATCACCTTTTGAGATGTATAATTCACCATTAATAATGAATCTATCTAATGCAGCATCAAATGTCCAATATCCCTTATTATTGGTGAGCCCTTTTTCTACAAGCTGTTTTTGTGAGACTAACATAGCACAGTTAATCTCATCCAATTCACCAGAAGGTGTACCTACATTTAAAGGCCATGTTCTGAAAGCATTGTAATTGATTAGAGCTTGGAGAGGGATTCTTTCATAATTATTTTCATCATCATCTTCACCAAATGGTAAAGGATATTGAATATGTTTTAACCAAATCACTTCTTGTAACCCTGCATCTTGGTCAATGAAGTTTTGTACGATATGCTTATATTTTTTCCATATCGAATCGTTAACTAAGAATGCCATAGATTAGTATTAAGCTTTCTCTACGTAGTTTCCTACTAAATCAGGCAGATTATGAGATAATGGTTGACCGCTATCTCTTATACATTTATATAATACTCTGGATTGAGTATAATACTTATCCTTGAATATTTCCATTGGAGGTGCATAAGGAATAGGATCATCCTTTGTCCCTGCATGTTCTTCATCAACCCGTTTCCAAAGGGAGGCTGTTTCCAAAGAGGGTTTCCAATTTTCCTGTGTTTTGTGACCTTGCAATACTTCCCAAAGATCCCCACCATATTGGTATCTGTGTCCTTTAACGACATCAATCCCAACCGTCCATTCGGGATATCGATCTTTGACCTGTAAGGCTTCCGACGGGGAAAGGTCATATGTATTTATCTCTTCTGTTGCTTCCTTGTCCAGTTTGTTCAATGCCAATAATCTGCTAAATTGTCGGTTGATTACCGGTTCTTCTCCTTCTGGATAAGTCCATTCTTCACTATTCAGTAGTTCGACAAAAGACGGATCATTGAAACTATAGCGAGGAAAATCTTCATCATCAAAGGGAGCAAGGTATTCCTCATGCAGGATTACTTTGCTTTGATCAACACTTGTTCTCATTTCCGGCAATATCTCAATTCCATGTGACTTTGCCCAAACTAAATCTACTATTGCGTATCGCATAATTATTTTGCTTTTAAAGTTTGTAAATAGTTATATGCTTTGATACAGTCGTTTTTGGAGAGGATCTGATTATCATAGATACCTAAATTCTTAAAAGCTATTTGTGCATAATTGGTTCCATTGCTCGCCACGTATAAAATACCTTTATTATCAGTAAATTCCCCCACATTTATTTTTAATTCACTCCAGTTTTCATCATAACATCGTCCATCAGAACATATAGCCTTTAGAGATTTAACTGGCAAAGTTTTACCTGCTTTTCTAAACATGATCTGAATGGCTTCGGGTCGATTAAAAATGTGAATCTGAGGATGAATTGATAAACCCGCATTAACTGAAGTTTTAGAGAATAATATCCATTCTCCTACTAATGTAAAATCTTTTGATATAGTTAATCCTACTGCCCTACCAGAATCATCCACCCCATCAGTAACCAGATAGCCAGCATATTCACCTTCTTCATTGTAGCCACTCCCTTCAATAAACCCAAAATTAGACAGTACAAGATCATTAGACAGTACAAGATCATTACCATTGCCCGTAATGTTGGCAATAGTAGCACGATCTTCGTCCTCGTTGGTTTTGCCGGTGACAGTCCATGCTTGGTCGGGGAAGAGCCAGGGATAGGTTTTAACGAAGTAGTCTTTGATCTTGGTCAGTTCTTCTTCGGTGGCATCGTGATCGAGAAATACAAGTTCCCAGATAGCGACATTAGAGTTTGGAGATAAATTTTCGTTAGCCTTCGCAACCGTCAATCTATCACTCCCTAAAAACTCTCCAAATTTTATTTCTTTACCATTATACAGTTTAGACGTTTGATAGGTAAAAGAAGATTTTTTCCTTACCTAATTTGGTATTGCTTCCAAAAGAGATTTCTAAATTGGGGTAATTGTTTTCTAAGTTATTATACTCAAATACAAATGCACCATCCTGATTCCAATTTTTGCTATTAGATACCAGTGCTGTTACACTGTTCTTTTCTTCAATCCACTGTCTCAACGCCACAACCGTATATCCCTTTTCCTTAGTCAGAATAGGAAAGTTATCACAGACACCATAATCGTCTACTCCGTCAAAGACGAGTGCACCGGGGTAGAGGGGAAGTTGTTCGATGGTAATCGGGTTCTCCAATTGCCCCATGTTACCACCCAAGACGTAAAAATAAATTATATTAGCTCCTTCATTAGCTGTATAATCAATTTCATATATACCGTCTTTGGTATAATCTTGAGCATGTTCCCTACCGACATTATCGTAGACCCTAAATGTACTTTTATTTATTTCTATGCCAGTTATTTTAAGAGTTATTTTTATATGCCCTAAATTAATCCTATTATGAAGCTGTACGCTATTTCGCTTATTATTAATTACAATTTTGTAACTATATTTTTTGCTTACTTGATTGTTATCAATAATCCACTCATTTGATAAAAAATTAAACTTGTAACCACCAACCCCGGACATCCCCTTCCAAGAGAAGTTTTTCAACTGTATATCATGCCCATTACCTGTCTTATCTACCCATACAGGATTGGCAGCCATCTGTTCATTAGTGAGACCTAATGCTGAATATCTAGCAATCATGCCAGGAATAGAGGGAAACCCATCATTATTACCTTTTTTACCTTTCATCATTTGATATGCCATGAAACTGGGATATCCAATAAATACACTCATAGCTTTAAATGTTTGAAGGATTTAATATACTGATAGGATTAGGACCTCCGATTGGTCCAGGTTTTCTTCGATTAACAACCTTAGGAACTTTAACTGTTCTAGGTTGAGTACAGATTGGGAGATAAATACATAGCCTTCCCGCAAGCATACATAGATTAGCCTTTAATGTATCAATTACTCCACCCGGTTGTAATGCTCCTGTGATTGTTTTAGCCAAAGATGATGCTGAATCTCCAGATAATCCTTCGTAGAATTGAACTTCTGTTGGGCCTGTTGTGATTGCCTTTACTCTTTGGTTTGCATTAGCTTCTCCACCTTCACCTTCTCCAGGTTTTTGTGTTGAGCTGTTTGTTTCGTTTTGGATTATATCCGTAGCTGATCTCATCATATTGATGATTCCCACTGTAAGGAAGTCATATGCGGATAACTCCATTATTAATTGGTTTTCTAGAGCTTCATAAGCAAGCTCATTGTTATATTCTTCTAATGGGATTTCTTTTCCACAGGGTCGACAAACAAGAGGTTGAATATATAATTGCCATTTTTCGATGTAGGCTTGTTTGTCGATATCTGAAAGGTAAGGAAGTAAACTTTCTGGGATATAGGAATTGATAAGGTTATATATTGAATCTGAGAGTTGTGTTTTGGACATATCACTGATTCCTAACCTTAATTGTTTTTCACCTACTTGAGGTTCTTCTTCTCCAACTGCAGGAGCTGTGATTTTAAGGGTCACTATGTAAAACCCAGAGCTTTCATATTCATGGGTAATATTTCTCTCTTCGGACCCTTTAAAATCGCCAAAGTCCCAGTGATATGTACTACCATCTGGGACTCCGGTTGAAAGGTCTCTAAAAGATACTGATAACCCGTTTTTTTGGAATGAAAAATTTGTTACCATATTTTTAGGACTTTTAGGGCATTCGCCCCATTATGAATTTATATTGAGTATGTTGAGAGGGGTTTACTCTTCATCAGTTTCCTCATCGGTGGATTCGATCTGTTCGATGATGGCTTCTACCAAACTGGATTTTGTATCTGCTTCTTCTACTTCCAATTCCGCAGCTTCAGCAATCTTCACCAACTGAGCTTTATTGAAAGCATCAGCTAATTCCTTTGTTGATTTCCCAGACTGGTAGAGATTATAGAATTTCTTCGAAAGGCTTTCTACGGTGTTGTTTTCGGATTCTGCCTTTACACCGTTAGCTTCTTCATACTCTTCTTTGGTTGCATAAATCAAATGACCGCCCTGAAGAGCTCTTCTTGTTCTTTTACCTTGATTAATGTAGGCTTCGTTTACAGCAACTACATCTTTACCGGAAATTTTAAGGCCAGTCCCCATATCATAGAATGAGGTTGCGTTATCACCTAATTTCAAATACTTCATATCTTAAATTATTTTTATATATTGTTATGTGATAAATCCCAGCCCATGAAAATGTATGAGCTGGGATGAGATAGAAAAAGACCGAAGAAAAAGGAAATTACTCCAGATTTACTGACATCAGAGGATCCAGGTTCATATATTCTGGGAATCCATTGGAAGAGAATTCCTTGCTGGAATCCAACATAACGATTGCATCTCTGTACATTTTTGAGAAGCCAGTAGTAAGAGAAGCATACATAGCTTCAGTCTGATTGGAAACGATTCTTTCAGATTCCAACATCAGAGGCTGAGCAGTAAGCTTAATCATACCAGCAGCTTTATCGATAAGCATCAACTGATTTGCAGGGATACCACCATGAATCCAGAAGTCTGCACGGTTAGGTACCGGAGTATGGAGATTCAGAGTAGCTTCTGTAGTACCATTTGATCTTACCTTGAATTCGGGCAAATCCAGGATATTCAATGCTTCGTCTTCTCCTCCAATCATTGATGTGAAGTTACGGCCCATACGAGAACCTCGAATCCAAATACGGAGCAAATCACGATATTGGATACCTTTTGAAGTTGTACCTACGCCAATAACTGGAGCGGATTCTGAGCCATCGATTTTGTCACCATTGATACCCGTGTCGATTGCAAGGTTATCCATTGCATACCCCAACTGAATACCAAAGTCACGAAGGAAAATTCCCATCACATCCAGAGAAACGTAGTTTTTAACTTCATCAGTAATTTTGATACCCTTACCGATTTTGAAGATAGAAACTTGTTTCTGTCCGTAAGAGATTGTTCCCAACGGAATTGTTTCAGCTTCGTTTACTCTTGCCGGAGCAGCATCAGACATGTTGATGTACGGCATAGTTACCTGCAAACCATTTACCGGTTGATCACCAGCAATGATGTTCGGATAGAATGGAGCCTGACGAAGACCCAATGTGATAGCAGCACGGATGATTTCAGGAACTACCCAGCGAACTGACTGATCGGGCATTGTGAAAAGGTTCTGCAATGTATCTTTTTTTGTATCGATACCCAAAGTGGAGAGATACTGATCCATTGAAACTCCATATCTTTCGTTTACTACTTCTGCCATTGAGATATCGGCAGATAACTCGGTATTCGTACCTTTTCTGATTGCATCAAGGTTTTTTCCCATTTCGGGCAATTCCTTGAGCAAGTTTTCTTTTGTTAAATTCTTCTTTGTTTCAGACATATCTTTCTGTTCTTTTTGTTATTTACATAATACCTGAATCAGCTCATCTTTTGCTGAAGCTTTTGTCAGGGAGATAAAATTCACGGGACGAGTTGCATCATCAGCACCAGCCTGAGTGAAAGTTTTGAACTTAGTGAAATGGTTAGTATCATCCATGCCAGTACCAATTTCTACTGGACCCGCATTTAAAGTGTCTTCTGAGATTGCATTGATAATCATGAAACCCTGAACAGCAACTGTTACTTCCACGGGACCTGCATTTGCTGATTCTTTGTAAGCTGGGTTATTGTTATCTGTAACTGCGATTCCCAAGTAGTTAGCTTCGTTAGCCTTTGTCAACAATTCAATTGTACCATCAGCGGTAATTGCTACCGGGTTTCCAGCATAAATCTTTACGGGAGCTTTAACAGGGAATGCCTGATGTAATTTGTGGGATTCACTTTTGTAAATCACCACTCGAGGAGTAGTTCCTCCGAATTTAGTGAAGTCTGCCATATTGATTGACTTTTAGAGATTATTTAAAAATGATTGACCCTTTGTTTTTGTTGCTTGCTATGTTGCGAGCAATGTCCTGAAGAGATTTGGGTTTGTCTGTAGAGGTAGTACCTTCTTCATCCTCAGCCTGAGAAGAAGCTCTAGTTACATCGTGAGAGCCACATGCAGAACAAGTTAAAGGGAACTGTTTTTCCAGTTCTGCATCATAAGTTTTCTTTAATGCAGTTAGCTGAGCAACATCGGAGGTTCCTGTGATCAAGGTTACAATTGCTTCATCAGCCTTTTCACCATAGGTCTTTTTGTAAGTTTCTACTGTGCTTTCCTGCAAGCTCTTCAAATAATTGGCTCCCAGTTCTGCCATTACTTTGTTAACCTGAGCTGCATTTTCCAATTCAGTTACCTTAGCAGTTAACTCAGTAACCTTGGATTCCAAACCAGTTTTGGAATTATTCAATTCCTCTACCTGAGTTTCTAAAGAATTTTTCAAAGCTACCAATGAAGTAACTGCCTCTTTAACGTTGTCAAGGTTAACTTCCTTGCCCTCGGCAAGTGTTAACATCCCTGTACCTACTAAGAGGGCAAGCAATTCCTTTTCTTTCATATTGATAGAATTTTTGTTGTTTGAATGATCAGATGAATTATCAGATTTCATATTAAATACCGTAGTATTGTTAATACTCTCAGTATCTATGAGTTTTTTATAATCCATGAAATAATATTCGATATCATTACCTCTGTTTGCCGAGTAACTTTGTTTCGAAGCAAATTTCGGATCATTGATATTCCCATTTTCATCGATTTTCTGGGCAAATGGGTCAGCTCCGTGAGATACCAGAGAGGTTTCGTAATAGGATACGATTTCCTTTACTACTCTACAAATCAGATTACCCTTTTCATCGTATGTACCCAATTTACTCCAGAATTCATCTTCATCCAAGTTCGGATGTGATTTATCCCAAATGAATCTTACAGATACTGAATTGGAATGAATGCTTGGTGGGTCCATTAATATTCCTCTAGCAAGTCTGGGATTTGCCTTAGCATCAATTTTTAATACTCCGTTAATTCCCGCAGGGATTACGATGCCATCCTGTTTAAATGATTCTTGCCAGAAGGTTTGTTTTACACTACCGATTGCATTTGCTACATCAGTTGAATGATCACAGTTAACTGTTTGCCCTACCAACATTTTTAATGAAGCTTTTAATGCTCCATTACGACTGAAGTCTACTGGGTTCCATTCTTTGTTTACGATTACCTCGGAAAGCAATCGATAAACGGGTTCAATGAAATCAGTATCCTTAGGCATAAATTCCTCTTGGGTTACTCCCGGATAAAATGTGTTATAATTAATGGAATTACTCCAAAAACCATAACTCTCTATCCCTGACTTGTTTAAGCCAAAGTTTAATTCTGAATAGGCATCTGAAGGAATCGAGTTTGGCATATGCCCAAGCATTAGAGAATGGCCTTCTCCAATTACTATGGTATCCTGTTTCCCCTTTTTAAATTGTCCCATAATATTTACCTTTCTTTAGTGTCACCATCTTTTCGTTTAGGAACTGTTTTGGACTTATCCCTTTGTGATCTATCGGATTTATCCTTGTCAGCTTCCCTTTTCTGTTTTTTAGCCCCATCATCACCATCTTCTAATTTGTTTAATGGAACTCTGGGTTCCTTTTTATTGGGCTTTTCATAACCCATTTCGAAGGCATATTGATCTTGGCTAATGATACCCGCTGCATATAGAGAATTAAGATTACGAATCTTATACTCTTTACCCTGTTGAATTTTGACTTCATCATTAATCGTAGAAGTAAAGAATCTAACCTTACATCCTTTATTTGGAAGTCCAGCTAATCTCAATTCTAGTGAATAGATAAATTCAAGAGCATAAACTGCAAATTCCTGTAAATTCGCAAGCTGAGAGATCATTTTGGAGAACATGATACTTGTTCCACCCTCTGTTTTGTTGTCATTGGATACCCCAATAAGAGAACCAGAAATACCCAAACCATTAGCCACTGATTGTTGATTCATGTTCCAGGGTTTATCCAAGTTACCCATATCCTTGGTAGTGGAATTTAACTTGAATTCATGATCATCGATAAAGCCAGCTACAGTACCATCTTTTAATCCTTCCCTTGTGTTAACCTTTAACTCCCGAAGCATTCGATTTAATCGGGCTTCGTAGGCTTTAGGATTTTCATTTGGTAATATATCTGGCTTTGCCATTTTGGCTTCTAAGAATCCCATCATACCAACCAATTCCATAATATGCTTGGTATTAATTTTCATATCTGATTGGGTCTTTAATGAATCCAATGCAGCCATGAAAGTTGGAATCCCATAAGGTTCATCAGTATCATTGAACATTGAAAGGTAGATGTAGGTATTTAGGTTAAGTTCAATTAACCTTTCTGATTTACCATGATTCCAAGTTTTGTTCAATTGGTAGGGTCGATATTTACCATTTTGATCTCTTTGGAATACAATGTCCTCTGGTTTAATGAAGATAATGCTTTCAATCCCGGATAGGTCTTTTTTTGGTACTGCTTCCATACTCATGGCACCAGAAACAAGCATTTGAACAAACATCTTGTTTACTAAGCCAAAGATACCTGCTGTATAATTAGACCAGGTTTTAGAAGCATCCCTGAGATGCTTCCTCATTTTTAAAGCTTCTTCCGGAGTATTATGTGGGAATTCGATAAAATGTTTCGTATTTCCCAACTTAAACATATCCTGAACAGCTATACCTACATCTGGGTTAACTTTATAAAGACTTCTGATAAGTGGGATGATTTCTGTACGAAAAGAAGGAGTAACAAAGTCAGCTTCTCCCTTTAATACAGATAACATATCAGTAGTATCATTAGACACAGAAACCCTACCTGGTGGGATAGGGGCTGTGGTTCTTGGATTGGGGTCAGACTTTGGTTTATCCTTATAGGCATTCGAATCATCCCTCCGAACACCAATTAAGTTTAACCACCAATTCTCAATTGATTGTAATACCATATATTTTGTTATTTAGGTTGAATTATCAATGAAGGTTTGTAATTCTTCCTCACATGATTGTATATTGCTTTACCAAAAATACTATCATCCGAATAGGTTTCCTCATCCATGTCAATGTCTGAGGTTTGATTGTTTCTGTTGTGTTTACCCATTGCTACTGGCCTGCCTATTGAATCATAGATAAAGGTATAAGCCTCTTGAACAAAAAATGGGTCCTTAATTGTAATGTTATCTTTTCTGATATCTTCTTCCAATCCATCAATGATTAGGGATCGGTTCTTAGATGTGGTTATCCATCCCGGATATTGTTCTACTTCTGGCCTTGACTTTCCTTTCTTTTTGAGAAGCTTTTTATGATAATACAATTGAGGATATCCTTCGGTTTGAAGTAAAGTTGTTACTGCCAAACCAATATCATTAGTTTCAGGGGCAATTGTTGCCCAATTGAATTCTTTTCCCAGGTTGCCCAAGATTTTAGCATATTTCTCTACTGGGATTCTCCCTTTAAATACTGCAGCTTCTTCTCCATTAGAGTCACCCAAAGTAAAAGCTGAGTAGTCATTAGAACGTCCCGTAGCAACGTCAGCACCAATAAAGTATCTTACATCCTGTTTTGGTTTATCCATGATTCTTAACTGGCCATTAAACCTTGTTTCGATTACTGGGTATTCCGATAGGGTATCTTCTATTGCCTTAATATCTGTAAGATCAAATACAGTACTACCGGAAGAAAGGAAGTCACCATCAATTTCTTGGGCAGTTCTTCTTGGGCCCAAAGCTTTGGACATTGTATCGTACCATTTCTGATCTCGCTCGGGGTGCATTTTCCAATATAATCGAATAGGGTGAAAAGGAGAATCAGAATCTGTAATCGCTTCAACCCATTTTGAATGATAGAAGCCAGAAATTCCATAGGGCGTTGAATTTAGGATAGCACTCCCACCAGTGGAAAGTGTGGGGAAACTTGCAGACCAAATCTGTGAAGCCCATCTTACAATTGCAGCTTCATCGATTACCAATAAAGAAAGAGATTCTGAACGTCCTGCTTCTTCCGAGGTTGGGATGGATTCTATAAAAGAGCCATTGATAAATTCAATTGTAGAATTATGATTTATATACCCATTAGTAGTTATATAACTATGGTAATTCTCTACCTCCATGTCATATATGGTTTCTAGGGTAGTATCTACCTTAGTTATCTTACTGATATATATATCACTACAATTTTTTCCCCTACTGATACGAGATACTTTCTTCGGATCCAATAGGTCTTTATCCCCACCACTTACTCGTTTGGCTATTTCTCTATTTAGGTATTTATCCCTTTTTAGAAGCTCTTTTACTCGACCTATCTGTTTATATGATAATGTCTCTGTTTGATGAACAGACTGTTTTAAGACTCTATTCATAGTAAAAGCCCTTCTGGTATTCTCCGAATAGGTTATCACTTGCAAGTTAGTTATCCAATTACAACAACCATTACCATTGATATGGTCAATAATCATCCCCTCGGGGATGGGTCCTTTAAAAGCTTCCCATACCAATCTATGTACAGAATACACTTGACGAGAACCTTTGTATGTTAATTTGACCCTCTCATGTCGATTAACCATAGTAACCATTACCCTTAGTTCTGTCCCATAGGGATTTATACCATCCTTACCGTGACCTTTACCTTTCTTGGTTTTAGTAGTAAACACCCTACCAAGATTGGATACCCAATACCCGGGTATGTTAGTTTCTCTTATCTCCTCCGTAACTGGTTTCTCTACCTTTGGTGGAGCTAAGTTTACAAGTTCTTTGGTATCCTTAAAAATCACTGTTAGATTGTTTTTAAGGATCTCTCCTACAGTTTTCCAACCTTTGGTAGTTAATAATTTATGTTTTGGAGTACATCTCAGGGTTAACCCGCGATCATTTACAATTGTGTAAGTTTTTAGCTTACCCTTATTGAAAGTTTTCATAATCCTTTCAAAAGTACCATTCTCTGTAAGAACCCTTATATTCAAACCGGATACATCTAAATAACCCTTTTCAGATGGAGCTATGGATTGAATTGGGAAATCAGTTTTAGTACCAAGGATCATGGTATCGCCTGTTATACAGGCTGTGCCCAGCTCACCCATTCTACCATTTACGATGGGAACTTTTAAGTGCTCTGGGAGATTCTTGTACATGTATTTGATTTTCTTTAAAACCTTCTTTGCTACAGAATCCTTGATGGAGATGATATTCACCTTTTTGTTTGGGTGATACATCGTTAGCCATAAGCAATAAAGAGAAATCAATTCTGTGATCCCCGCTTGCCTGAATTTTAGGATGATATTAAATCGATGTTTTAGGAAGCAATACAGTACTGATTTTTGGTATGGATATAAAAGGAACCTTGTTTTACCTCTTACTGGGTGAACCACATAAGCAAATGTTGAGAAGTAAAAGACATCCTTTTGTACTTGAACCAATTCTCTAAATTGTTGAGCATTCAGATGAGAGGTATCTATTTCCTTTTTCGCCATTTTCTTTTCTTCTTTTAAAAATCATAGGTTAAACCTATTGTGATATCCCATCCAGGATCACTCTTGAATTTGGGATAGTAAAATCCGTTTAGCCCAAGTTCGTAATTAAATCCCTTAGTCTTGAAATTTAACTTGAGATCAATGTCATGAAAATTATTTAAAATTCGATATTGATATCCAAGTGTTGGATAAAATTTAAAATTTGGCTGTTTTTTGCTTGTTAAAGAATTTCCATTCCACCTATAGGAATAATTCTGAAGGTTTAATGGATAAGATATTCTAGACGTGATCCCATTAATATCCAATAATCCCAAGCTCAACTGGTTTTGATTCAAATCAAGTGATAATAGTTTTGGATTCATTGGAAGATTCTTCAAATAATTCAAATCAATAATCAAGCTGTCTAATCGATTTGGTGTGAACAACACCAAATCTTTTTCCCGCAGGGAAAATTCATTATACTTTGAAGTTGTATCCTTTCGATAAATTTCAACCTTTGAAGGATTCATAATAATTTCGAAAGGTTCAGGGATTGTAAAAATCTCTGGGATATAAACTGTGTCTGTTTTTTGGTTTTCGAAATTATTCGATGATTCCTTTTTAAATTTTCGTTTTGTGATTTTATAGGTCACCCAGGAAACCCCAATCATTGAAAATAAAATTAGGATTGCCATGACCCATGAAAAAATTTCATCTCTGTGTTTCATAGGATTTTCGTATTATGCAAATTGGATATTAGCCATTAGCCAATTACCAATTAGCCAATTATCAAATTAAAAGAATATTAACTACCATTTAGCTTTAGCTAAATGGTAGTATTACTATCATGTAAACATGATAGTAATATTATCATGTGTTTTGGTGGGTTTTTGTTTTTTCTTTTTAAAGATTAATTTTTTCTTTTGCTTCTTTTCTTTTTTATCAAGATTTTTTTTCTTTTTTATTTTTTCTTACCTTTTGTTTATGTCTTCCTGTTCCAAATCAGTTTTAGGATTTTTCAATGTTACTTCAACTGAACCAGTACACATAAGAACCAAAAAATTTTATAAATGACTATGACACACCAAAACATCAAAGATTAAAATCATGAATAAAAAGAAATCCACTTCCAACAAAAAAACTTCCGAAGAATTAGAAAAGGAAGCAATCATTATTCGAAGAAAGATTTATGAGCTTTCAAAATCTTACATGTTTATTTGCCTTGCGAACTTGAATATGGCAAGAGCAGAAGATGATAAAGAAGCCCTGATTAAAAAATTTTCTCATTCCCAAGGGATTTTTTCCAAAAAGGTTCAGGATGCAGTAGAATATATGGAACCCTTGATTAATTCGGGTGAGTGTAATCCACATATTGATTTGGACCATTATTGGAATATGGTCCAACTTTGGAAACACGAATTAGAATGTTGTTAACGGTTTAATAGGCATTCTTTAAACCATAATCCTATTTCATAAGGGAAGGTCTGAGTAACGATTAACCTTCCCTTGTTTATCCAATAATTTTTCCTATCTTCTTCGATGTGAATTTTAAATTTATCAGGGATTCCCATTATCCTTGCAAGTTCTCTTGGAGACATTGGTAAACCATTCCATTTAAACTGTCTATCCGCTTTCCTAGCGGTCATTGGATAACCATTCGGTTTATTTCTATATACACCAGGTAATGTCCCTCTAGACCCTTTAGAATTAACCCAAGGCCATTTCCACTCATCCCTGAACTCATTTGTCCATAATCTTTGTACTTGTTTCAGGGATAATTTGGTTTTATTTTTATCGTCTGGGTGAAACATTGAAACGATTTTATCCAAATCCTCGATTATATTACCATCCTTTGGGAGGTTAAATAATAAATCTTGCGTTGTCCTAAGAGCTTTCATTTGTTTAACAAAAAGAAATTGCTCCAATTTGAATAAAAGGGAGCTCTTTTTTACTCCTATTATTACTAATCTGTTCCTTGATATTTGAGAATTGCCCCATTCTGAAACTGAATGGTTGTGAAAAACCAGGTTATAATCTGGGAATATTTCATTTTCCCATTGATTTTCTGGGATTACTTCTAGCAATTTGGGTAAATTTTCCAATAAAAATACATGAGGTTTAAAATGATGAACACTTTCGATAAAATTTACCATTGTAGGGTCTGCCTTTTGCTCTTCGGTAGATTTAAAATCCTTTTTTCTACTGATTCTGAGTATAGATTGTCCTCCACAGGCGGGGTGAGAGATTAGCACATGTACTTTCTGAGTACCCACATGATCATATATGCTTTTAGGATTCCGATAAAAAGAGATTTTTCCATAATTCTCCTTCCATTGCTCCTCTTTTGGTGTGTGGAAGCAACTACGACTATCCATATTAGCTAATATTTTGAACCTTTTCTCATTTAGGAAAGGGTGAAGCCCGATATGCCCACAACTAATTCCTATAACATTAAAAACTTTCATAACTTAATACTTATTTTTTATGGTAAAACATGACAATATACCAGGATTTTGGGGGTATTATGTTAGTCCAAAAGGAATTATTTGGACAATAAGGTCAAGAAATGGTAGGGGTAAAGCTAAATTTTGGAGAAAAGTTAACCCTATGATTTCACACAAAGGTCGTTTACGAGTACAGTTACGTAAAAATGGAAAAGTATATAAATACCAAGTTTCCCGATTAGTAGCTATAGCACATATACCAAATCCAGAAAATAAGCCTTTGGTGATGCACTTGGACAACAATCCTCAAAATAACCATTTTTCAAACCTAAAATGGGGAACTCAGTCTGAAAATATGCAACAAATGGTCGCTGAAAATCGGAGTGGTTCCTTATTTAAGTCGGGTAAAGATAACATTGTTTATAAAATTACTCCCAGAACAGGGCCCAAATTTACTACATTTGAGATATTTTGGGTAAGATTGCTTAAACAAATGGGGTTCTCCACTGTCTTCATTTCAAAAATTGATGGGAGGTCCAGAAAAAACCTTTCAAGGTATTTAAAAGATTTATAACACTCCATTTTGTATATGAAAAATGCTATTAGTATTGCTCATACCCTGTAGAATTATGTGTTTACTATACAATATCACAATTAAAAATTAATCACATGAAAAAGAAATCTGTTAAAAAAGAAGATAAAAACATCAAATTGTTATCCAAAGATCAAGGAGTTTTAATCAAAGGCCCATCACATTGTGAACTCTGTAAGGTAATCGATGTAAATAAAAATTCTGCCTTACTTTCGAATGGGATATCAGTAAATCCCAAATATGATCGAAAGATCAAATCCTTGACTCCTTTAAATTTAAAAGGAACCCAGTTCACGATATTGGTTCATGGAAGTGAATCTAAAAGAATTTGGAAAGAATATTGCTTAGGAAATACTGCTTCTAAATTGCAGAGTGCACTAGAAAACTTTAAAAAGGGAATCCCTAATAATTCATATTCTACAGAAGAATTAGATGGCTACTCTATGAAATTGAATGAGTTATTGGAAAGTCTACAGAAGGAAACTATAAACGAATAGGTTTTGGTAAATGTTTTTAAAATTGAGAATTGATTTTTTCAGCGTAATCAAAAAAAACGTAATCGCGGACTCTTATTTATGGGTCAGGTTTTTATCCCTATTTGCTTGAGAAAGTAGATAGGGATTTT
>PPYF01592964.1_pt1 | contig 80775 bp, 76 predicted proteins | sample 1559871 | NCBI WGS metagenome assembly PPYF01 (sample SAMN08240021, study PRJNA423297) | Human gut metagenome, whole genome shotgun sequencing project.
AAGATATATCTAAAATACATTTCTGTACTTTATTCAAAAAAGTTCATTTTTAGACTTGACTTTTAATAGTTAGTCTTTCGTTGTAAAGATATGGTTGTTGTAAAACAAATTTATTATAGCGAATTTCTTAAAAAGTGGCAATAAATAAAAAAGAGAGGCGGTAGTTTACTATATATGGTAAAATTAAGATAAAACGCGGTGAAGGTAGAGAAAGAAAGGATAGGTTATCATGGAAATCAATCAAATGTTAAAAAGACAAGAACATTTTTTTCAAAGCCAGAAGACAAAGAAATACGAATTTCGAAAGAAAGAATTATTGCGCTTGGAATGTGCGATCAAACAACATGAAGAAGATATGGAACATGCATTATATAAAGATTTAGGGAAATCATCTTTTGAGTCCTATATGGCAGAGATTGGCATGGTAAAAAGTGAACTTTCTTATGCAAAGAAGCATCTAAAAAAATGGATGAAAACAGAGCAGGTAAAAACACCGCTTGCCCAGTTTCCATCCCAAAGTTATAAGATCAAAGAACCACTCGGAAAGGTATTGATCATAGCCCCATGGAATTATCCAATTCTTTTATCCTTACAGCCGTTGATCGGAGCGATTGCAGCAGGAAATTGTTGTGTTTTAAAACCATCTGAACACGCACCACATTGTGCCAGTCTTTTAAAGAAGATGATTGGAGAAGTTTTCCCTTCTCATTACGTTGCTGTGATCAATGGAGGAGTAGAAATCAGTGAAAAACTTCTGGAACAGTCATTTGATCATATTTTCTATACTGGTGGAGAACGAGTTGGAAAGATCGTGATGGAAAAAGCATCGAGACATTTAACACCAGTGACTTTGGAATTAGGTGGAAAAAGTCCATGCATTGTAGAAGAAAGTGCCAATATTAAGTTGGCAGCAAAACGAATTGTTTTTGGAAAATTTTTAAACAGTGGGCAGACCTGTGTTGCTCCAGATTACATTTTCGTAGATAAAAAAGCAGAAAGTGAACTGATCTTCTACTTAAAATACTGGATCAACAAAATGATCGGAAAACATCCATTATCCAACAAAGATTATCCAGCCATGATCAACACAAAACATTACCAGCGGATCATGGATCTTATGAAACATGAAAAGATCGTGGAAGGTGGTTATGGAGATATGAGTCTGAAAAAGATCGCACCAACGATACTTGTAAATGTAAAAGAAGAATCCAAGGTGATGCAGGAAGAGATTTTTGGACCATTGCTTCCTATAATGACATATGACAAATTAGAAGATGCAGTTTCGTATATCAGAGATCATAACAAACCTTTGGCATTGTATTTATTTACAGAAAATGATAAAGTAGAACAAGATGTACTTTCACAGTTGTCTTTTGGCGGTGGCTGTATCAATGATACGATCATTCACCTTGCAACTCCATATCTAGGATTTGGAGGAGTTGGGAATAGCGGAATGGGATCCTATCATGGAAAGAAAAGTTTTGATACATTTACGCATGAAAAGAGTATCATAAAGAAATCAGATAAGATTGATATTCCAGTCCGTTATATGCCATATAACAAAGTCAAAGAGCAATTGATGAAATTTTTTCTGAAATTATAAGATAAAGGAGCAACTTTTATGGAATTTACAAATGTATTACCAGGAGTGAAATTGGTAAAACAAGATGAAGCAGGGAATGAGGAAGAACTTTTTGTTTCGCAAAATGATCATGTGATCGTAAAGACATTAAATGGAAGAGAGATCAAAGGTATTTTTATGCAGATTGAATTTGCAAGATGCTTAGAAGAAGATGATATTGTACATGTGCATAAAGACAACGGGGAAAATGAAGGAATCCCATTTGACACGATCGATGATATCATTAAAGGTTAAGAAAGAAAAAGAGGATTAAAATTTATATGGAAAATCAGAATCAGAATGTCAGTGCAGACAATATTTACAAGCTGAATGGCAGAGTTCCATTATCCAAGGCAATTCCATTTGGTCTGCAGCATGTGCTGGCAATGTTTGTATCCAATCTTGCACCAGTACTGATCGTGTGTAGTGCGGCATTTGTACATGGAACGAACGATCATTTGACAGGAGCAGAGATCACGCAGTTGTTACAATGCGCGATGTTTGTTGCAGGAATTGGTACATGTCTTCAGTTATATCCGATCTGGAAGATCGGATCAAGGCTTCCGATCGTTATGGGAGTCAGCTTTACTTTCCTTGGAAGTCTATTAATGATCTGTACAAATCCAGATCTTGGATATGAAGGAATGGTTGGAGCCGTCATTGCCGGAGGTATTTTTGAAGGAATCGTAGGTTTAAGTGCGAGATACTGGAAACGTTTTTTAACACCCGTTGTTTCAGCCTGTGTTGTTATCGCGATCGGACTATCATTACTATCTGTTGGAATGAATTCCTGGGGTGGCGGAGATGGAGCCAAAGATTTTGGAGCATGGTATCATCTTTTTATTGGAGCATTTACATTGATCGTGTGCCTTGCAGCCAGATATATTTTAAAAGGTGTCTATAAAAACTTAAATGTATTAGTTGGACTGATCTTAGGATATCTGCTTTCTGTTATCTTTACAGTTGCAGGGATTGCGCCCCTTGTTGATTTTTCTGGAATTTCAAAAACGATCGCTCAGGTTGGCGTTGTAAGTATCCCAAAGCTTGTATTCTTTACAAGTCATAAACCAGTATTTGATCTTGGGGCATTCTTTACGATTGCGATCGTATTCCTTGTATCAGCAGCGGAGACAACTGGTGCGACAACAGCTATTTGCACAGGTGCGATCGGGAGAGACATTGAGATGGAAGAATTACAGGGATCATTGGCAGTTGATGGATTCTCCAGTGCAATTTCTGGATGCTTTGGATGCCTTCCATTAACATCATTCAGCCAGAATGTTGGACTTGTCACAATGACAGGAGTTATCAATCGATTTACGATCTTAATGGGAGCACTGATCTTAATTTTAGCATCATTATTTCCACCACTTGGAGCATTCTTTAACTCTCTTCCACAGGCAGTGCTTGGTGGATGTACGGTTATGATGTTTGGTTCTATCATGTATGAAGGAATCAAGATGTTAAAAGAATGTGAGTTTGATGACCGCACAATGGTAATCGTATCTTTAGCATTTTGTATTGGAGTTGGACTGACACAGACATCAGGGAACTTTTTTGCGGCATTTCCGAAAGAAGTTGGAGATATCTTTAATGGGAATGCGGTTGCGGGCGTATTCGTAGTGTCATTGATACTTAGTTTGGTGTTGCCGAAGAAAACAAAATAAAATTAATATTTTGACAAATATAATAAAACATATATAATATAATTAACAGAACCCACCACGCCTCTGATTCAAGCGCAACCCGGTGGGACTTTTTTTATTTATGGAGAGCTTTTATGTATAGATATCCGAAACAAATATTAACAATAGAACAACAAATACAATCATATATAGATGCGGGAATGGAAATAGAATCTTATGATCAAGTGGAAGATGCACTGAGAACCATAGGATACTATCGTTTAAGAGGATATTCATTTCAATTATATAATAATGATTCAAAAAAATATGTTGTGGGAACAAAGTTTGAAAATATTCTTCAATTATATCAATTTGATCAAAAATTATCGAATCTGATCTTTTCTATGATATCAAAAATAGAAGTAGCCTTAAGAGTAAGATTAGTTGAAGCATTATTAATTCACAATGACGTATTAATTCTACAGGATTCATCGATTTTTAAGGACAAGAAAATGTACTGGAGAAATATGTCGACGATATCATCGGAAATTTCAACCCGATTAGGCTTTTAGCGAAGTGCCATTATAGGAAGCACTTCGCTTTTTTATAAAAGGAATTAAAGTGTATGATACACGTCACTCTCTAAAGTTTTCCATAAAAACTTCTTATTTTCATAAATCATATACCCATGTTCAGATCCTTCCTTTGGTATAGACACAGACCCTGGATTTAAGTATATAAAGTTATCATATTCTTCCCAAGCAGGAATATGTGTGTGTCCGGTCAGCAGAATATCTCCTTTATGTAATTTTGGAGGATTTGCTGGGGAGTTTATGTGTCCATGGGTTGCATAGATCGTCTGGCCGTCGATGTATAGGATGCAAGATTCACTTAGCACTGGGAAGTTTAGTACCATCTGATCAACTTCGGCTTCGCAGTTTCCTCTGACACAGATCAATTGGTCGCTGATAGCGTTTAGCATTTCAATGACTTGTTTTGGTGCGTAATCTTTTGGAAGGTCATTTCTTGGTCCGTGATATAGTAAATCGCCTAAAAGAAGTAGTTTATCAGGATTTTCTTGTTTGTATGCTTCCATTAATTGCTTACAGTAAAATGCAGATCCGTGAATATCGGATGCGATCATTAATTTCATATGTAAATACCTCGTTTCTGTAAAAGTACGATAAAAATATCTTTGTTTCAGTATACCACAAAATATGTTAAAATGGTCGGGACGATAAATTTGAGATGACAATTTTAGAAAGGTTTAAATAATAAAATGAAACGATTAGTATTAGCAGAAAAGCCTTCGGTTGGGCGTGATATTGCGAGAGTTCTTGGTTGTAAGAAGGAAACGCATAGTTATATCGAAGGAAATGATCATATTGTAACGTGGGCATTAGGGCATTTAGTATCTCTGGCGGATCCTGAGCAGTATGGAAAGGAATACAAAGAGTGGAATATGGATGTCCTTCCAATGATGCCAAAACATTGGAAATTAACAGTGTTAAAGAAGACATCCAAACAATTCCAGACAGTAAAGAAATTACTCCTTCGAAATGATATCAAAGATGTGATCATTGCAACCGATGCAGGAAGAGAAGGAGAATTAGTTGCCAGATGGATCTTACAGATGTCTGGAAATAAGAAACCAATCTACCGTTTGTGGATATCTTCGGTAACAGACAAAGCGATCAAAGATGGTTTTGCACATTTAAAACCGGGAAAAGAATATGATGATCTCTTCCGTGCAGCAAGATCAAGAGCTGAAGCAGACTGGTTAGTCGGGATCAATGCGACAAGAGCTTTGACATGTAAATACAATGCTCAGTTATCTTGTGGGCGTGTGCAGACCCCAACTTTGGCAATGATCATGAACCGAGAGCAGGAAATTAAGAGTTTCAAACCGCAGAAATATTACGGTTATAAGATTTTTGCAACAGGAATGAATTTCACATGGGAGAATCAGAAAGGAAATCAGAGAATTTCTGACAAGAAATGGGCAGAGGAACTTGGTAAGAAATTAAGAGGTCATGATCTTGTGATCACGGAGGTTTCAAAAAAAGAGAAAAAGAACTATGCTCCAGAACTTTATGATCTGACAACTTTGCAGAAAGAAGCGAGTAAACGTTATGGCTTTTCACCAAAACAGACATTAAATATCATGCAGAGTCTTTATGAGCATCACAAAGTATTGACATATCCAAGAACAGATTCCAGATATTTGACCAATGACATGACAGACACATTAAAAGACAGGATCAAAGCATGTCAGAATGGATCATATAAAAAGGCAGCAGCAACGTTATTAAGAAAAGAAATCAAAGCAAGCAGCCGTTTTATCAATGATAAAAAAGTATCTGACCATCATGCGATCATTCCAACAGAGCAGTATGCATCATTGACAAGTTTTAGTTCCGATGAACGAAAAATCTATGATATGGTTGTTGCAAGATTTTTAGCTGTTTTATCAGCACCAGCAATTTCTGAACAACTCTCTGTGAAAGCAAGCATAAATGGAGAACTATTCCGTGCAAAAGCAGAGAATATCAAACAGCTGGGATGGAGAGAACTCTACGAAGAGGAAACTCAAACAAAAGACACGATCAAAGCAGGAAATATCCCAGTCAAAGGAAAAGAATATCCGGTTGGAACGATTTCCATGACAGAAGGAACAACGAACCCACCAGGGCGTTACACAGAAGGAACATTGATCGATCAGATGGATAAAAAAGGACTTGGAACGGTTGCGACAAGAGCCGATATCATTGATAAATTATTTAACAGCTATCTTCTCGAGAAAAAAGGAAATGAAATTCATATCACATCCAAAGGAAAGCAGTTATTAGAACTAGTTCCGGAAGATCTTAAGAAAGCAGAATTAACCGCTGACTGGGAGAAGAAACTGACAGCAATTTCTAAAGGAAAACAAAATGATCAGAAATTTATGAGAGAAATCTCAGACTATACACAGGCATTGATCAATGATATTAAAACATCGGATGGTAAATTTAGACATGATAATGTTACAAGACACCGTTGCCCGGAATGTGGAAAATTTTTATTGGAAGTCAATGGAAAACACGGAAAACGTCTAGTATGTCAGGACCGTATCTGCGGATATAAAAAGATGATCTCAAAAGTCACAAACGCCAGATGTCCCGTATGCCACAAGAAGATGGAGATGGTCGGAGAAGGTGAAGGACAGAAGTTTGTATGTGTTTGCGGGTATAAAGAAAAACTGTCTGCATTTAAACAAAGAAAAGAAAAACAAGGTTCTGGAATGAGTAAAAAAGAAGTGAACCGATATTTGAAAAAACAGCAAAAAGAAGCACAGGAGCCGATCAATAATGCATTTGCGGAGGCTTTTTCGAAGATAAAACTATAAAGTAGCATTATCTTAAAACATAAGATTTCACAGGCTTTCCTACAGGATTATATTCGGATTGCTGGTCATAATATTGAATCAATCCATCCAATTCTTTTGCAACAGTTTTCTGCAATATATCAACAGAGGTGATCTGTGAAAGATATGGAAGGTTATCAAAGTGTTCCCGATATTTTTCATCTCCTCCAGTAAAGAAATGTTCCATTGGGGTTGCGAGCCGTTGTGCGTAGGCGCAATAACGTACTTGATGATGTTCTAAGATGTATTCTTCTTGACGGATTTTGCGTCCAACCAGAAAGTTTACAGGTTCTGTATTGGCTGGGTTGGATGTCATTTTTACAAGCAGAGATTGGAAGAAAGAAGCATCTAAGATATTCTTTAAATGTAGATATTCATAAACCAGATCTTCGATGGCAATGACTTTTGAGGAAAATTCAAAAGGATTCTGGACTAAAATCTGGTTAGCACCAAAAGTTGTTGCAATTCCGTTTTGGAATACAAAGAGCTTTTCTGGATTTCTGTGAACGTCTTCATAAGATTGCCCGTTTTCTACTCTGGATGCCTTTGAATCAACGACAGCGACAATGCCGTTTTTTGCTTTGAAAATGCCGGTAAATGACATGATAAAATTCCTCATTTCTGTTAGAATATTCCCGAAGGATCAGGAATCATCGGGAATTTTTAAGATCATTATAGCAAAAAAATCATAAAAAGAATACATTGAACGCAAAACACAGAGATGATATACTATGTTTAATAAAGTCAAAAAGGAGAAAATCAATGATTAGAATTGGTATTATGGGTTATGGTAACCTTGGACGCGGAATTGAATGCGCGATCAAACAGAATGACGATTTGGAGCTTGTAACTGTATTTACAAGAAGAGATCCAGCGACAGTCAGCATTTTAACAGAAGGTGCAGCTGTATGTAATGTCAAAGATGTTGAAGATTGGAAAGATAAGATTGATGTTTTAATGTTATGTGGAGGAAGTGCAACAGACCTTCCTGTTCAGACACCAGAATATGCCAAATTATTTAACGTGGTAGACAGCTTTGATACACACGCAAGAATTCCAGAACATTTTGCAAATGTAGATAAAGCAGCGAAAGAATATGGACATATTGGAATCATCTCTGTAGGTTGGGATCCAGGAATGTTCTCTTTAAATAGAATGTATGCAAACGCGATCCTTCCAGAAGGAAAAGATTATACATTCTGGGGAAAAGGAGTCAGCCAGGGACACTCTGATGCGATCCGTCGTGTGGAAGGTGTCAAAGATGGTAAACAGTACACAATTCCTGTAGAAGCAGCTTTAGAAGCAGTTCGTAATGGGGAAGATCCAGAACTTACAACAAGACAGAAGCATACAAGAGAATGCTTTGTAGTACTTGAAGAAGGTGCAGATGCGAAGAAAGTTGAAGAAGAGATCAAGACAATGCCGAACTACTTCTCAGACTATGATACAACTGTACATTTCATCAGCCAGGAAGAATTAGATCGTGACCACAGCAAGATCCCTCATGGTGGATTTGTATTAAGAAGTGGATGTACAGGATGGGAAAAAGAAAACAAACATATCATCGAGTACAGTTTAAAATTAGATTCTAATCCAGAATTTACATCAAGTGTTTTAGTTGCATATGCAAGAGCTGCATATAAACTTTCCAAAGAAGGACAGAGTGGATGTAAGACTGTATTTGATATTGCGCCAGCATATTTGAGTGCGAAATCCGGAGACGAATTAAGAGCTTCTTTGTTATAAAAATATGAAGAATTAATCATTCAATAAAATGATTATAAAATATTTCTAAACTGCCTTGATTTCATGTAGGAGGAACGATATAATCATCTACATGTTACAGAGAAAGAAGGGAGATATTTATGTATCCATACGGTTATGGTTGTTATTTTGACCCAACGTATATTTTGATCATCATCGGAGTGATCATCACGATGATCGCATCTTCCAAGATGAATTCAACGTTTCGAAGATATTCAAGAGTCCGTTGTCATTGTGGACTGACAGGTTCTCAGGCTGCTGAACGTATTTTAAACCAGGCAGGAATTTACGATGTTTCGGTAGAACGTGTCAGCGGAAATCTTACAGATCATTATGATCCAAAGAATAAAGTATTAAGATTATCAGATGCAACTTATGGATCTGATTCGATCGCAGCGATCGGTGTTGCAGCCCATGAGTGTGGGCACGCTGTACAGCATCAGCAAGGATATGCACCATTGAAGATCCGTGGGGCTATGGTTCCAGCTGTGAATCTTGGTTCCAATCTTTCCTGGTTGTTTATTCTAGGTGGAGTGATCCTTGGAATGAATCAGACATTATTGAATGTTGGAATTTTATTATTTTCATTAGCGGTGATCTTTCAATTAGTAACACTTCCGGTGGAATTTAATGCCTCTTCAAGAGCGTTACGAATTCTTGGAAGTACAGGGATCATGTACGAAGATGAAGTGGGGCAGACAAGGAAGGTTTTATCAGCAGCTGCACTGACATATGTAGCAGGTGCAGCATCAGCACTTCTGAGCTTGCTTCGTCTGGTCATTTTATTTGGTGGAAGAGATAACGACTAGAATCATAAGGTTAGAGAAAATCCTGCAATGCAGGATTTTTTCTTTTCAAAGAAAATTATAATATAAAGATTAAGACTATTAAAGAAATAAGAGGAAATATATGGCAGGAAAATTTTACGCAGTAAAAAAAGGAAGAAAACCAGGAATTTATATGTCATGGGATGCATGTAAAGCACAGGTCATGGGATTCCCAAATGCAAGATACAAAGGATTTAAGACAAAGGCAGAAGCAGAAGCGTTCTTAAATCCAGATGCAAATGAATTGATGCAGATTGATGAAGATACATTAGTTGCATATGTTGATGGAAGTTATGATCATTCTCAGAAGAGATTTTCTTATGGTATGGTATTAATGCATGATGGGGTAGAACGTTATTTTGCATATCCTTATGCGAATAAAGAATTAGCAACCATGCGCAACGTAGCAGGCGAGATCAAAGGTTCTGAAGCGGCCATGTGTTTTGCAAAAGAAAATGGCTATAAAAAGTTGGCGATTCATTATGATTATGAAGGAATTCAGAAATGGTGCACAGGAGAATGGGCAGCGAAAAAAGAAGGAACACAGGATTACCAGCGAATTTATGAAGAAATGAAACAGTATGTGCAGATCAAGTTCGTGAAAGTGAAAGGACATTCTAATGATAAATATAATGATTATGCTGATATGTTAGCAAAATCTGCATTAGGAATCGGGGATGGCAGCTTTGAGAAAAAAGAAGATCAGGAATGGATCAAAGTTAGATAATGAGGAATGATATCTTCATAAGTGCCATCTTTTAATAAAAATCCTTTTGGAATGATACCAAGCTGGATAAATCCAAGTTTTTTGTATAGATGTAAAGCTGCCTTATTACTTGCAACAACTGCATTAAACTGAAGGATTTTAAAATCAAATTCAGGAGCGCGTTTTATACAGTCAGTGACAAGGAATTCACCAATCTGTTTTCCTCTGTGAGCAGAAGAGACCGCATAACTTGCATTACAGATATGGCCGCATCTTCCAACATTATTTGGATGTAAAATATAAAGTCCGACAATTTCATTTGTATCAGAATCAACAGCGATCCCGGTATATGTCTGTTCTTCAAAGAAAGCAAGACCACTTTCATGATCTAAGTCATCTAACTGAGGAAAGGCAACGCCGTCGTCAACAACTTCGTTCCAGATTTTGACTGCTGCATCTGTATCATCGGGTTCAAATTTTCGGATTTCAATCATTGTTAGTTACCTCGTTTAATAATTTTATTATTTCAATTTTAGTACATAAAAATGTTTTTTGCAATAAGGTATCTATTGCAGATGAAAAGAGGGTTCTTGTCATTGTATGAGTGAAGTTTGATGGGGTTATGGAAATGTGCTACACTTTTATGTAAGATGAGAAAATTATATTGTAAATGTCAAAATTGTATGATATGATTCAAAACATATTTGTATAGTATTAAGTATATTTTTAATGCATAATGATAGGAGAAGTTATATTGAAAAATAAATTGTTTTCAGGAGAGTCAATAAATATTGAATATAAAGTTGAAATGCCCAAAAAAAGTGAAAAATATATGAAAACAGTAGTAGCTTTTGCAAATGGCAGAGGAGGACGTATTGTTTTTGGTGTTGATGACAAGACATTAAATATCGTTGGTATGAATCCTGATACGATTTTTCAGACAATGGATTCTATTACAAATGCTATTTCAGATAGCTGTGAGCCTAAAATTTATCCAGATGTAACGTTGCAATCAATTGATGACAAGACGATTATAGTAGTAGAGATTCATCCGGGACCGATGCGTCCATATTATATAAAAAACAAAGGACTTGTAGATGGAACCTATGTACGTGTAGCTGGTACATCAAGACATGCGGAAGGATATATGCTGAAAGAGTTAATTCTGGAAGGTCAAAATAGATATTTTGATAATGAGCCATGTGAATATCTTGAAATTAATGAAGATGACATAAAAGATTTATGTGACAAAATGAAAAAAATAGCAATTGAAAATACATGGAATGATGAAGAGAAAGCATCAATACGTGATGTTACAAAGAATATATTGATTACGTGGGGAATTTTGAAAGAAGATAATGGGAAAATTATTCCTACCAATGCTTATGCATTATTGACAGGGAAAATGCAAATTCAACCAGCAATTCAATGTGCAGTATTTAAAGGGAAAACAAGAGCTTATTTTGTGGATCGCAGAGAGTTCAGCGGACCGATTCAAGATCAGGTACAATTAGCTTTTCAGTATGTGTTAGAAAAGATTAATATGGGTATGCAGATTAAAGGAATATATCGGCAAGATGTTTATGAACTTCCAATAAATAGTGTAAGGGAACTAATAGCCAATGCAGTTGCTCATCGTAATTATCTGGAACCAGGTAATATACAGGTAGCGATATTTGATGATCGGTTAGAGGTAACATCACCTGGTATGCTTTTAAATACGGTATCAATAAAGAAAATGATTGAAGGGTATTCAAGACTAAGAAATCCAGCGATAGCCAATGCATTTGCGTATATGAAAATTATCGAAAAATGGGGAACCGGAATACCAAGAATTCTTAGGGAATGTAAAGAATATGGTCTAAAAAAACCAGAATTAATTGATTTTGATGGTGATTTTAGAGTGAATATGTATCGAAGAGAAGAAAAAACAAAAACTACCCAAACTACTACCCAAACTACTACCCAAACTACTACCCAAACTACTACCCAAATTACTACCCAAACTACGATAAAATTAACCAAAAATGATCACGAAATTTTACAAGTGATTCAAAATAATCCATCATTAAGTCAGAAAGAAATAGCAATGGAATTAGGATGGACAGTGGATAGAGTAAAATATTATTTAAATAAGATGAAAAAACAAGAGGCAATTAGACGAATTGGCAGCAGTCACAAAGGCTATTGGGAATTGCTGATTAAGTTATAAAGAAAGGTATCGAAACACATGAAAATCCAAATGATCTGTGTCGGAAAAATCAAAGAAACATATTTAAGAGAACTGATCGATCATTACACAAAGATCATCCGTAAAAAATATAATTTTGAGATCATAGAACTCCCTGATGAGAAAACACCAGATAATGCCAGTGACAAAGAGGAATCAAAGATTAAAGAAATTGAAGGTCAAAGAATTCTTGATAAGATTCCAGAAGGATCTTTCGTAATTCCTCTCTGTATAGAAGGAACTCCTTACTCCACCGAACAATTCCAGAAGAAATGGGATCAGTGGAACAAGGAGTCCATAAACAATATTACATTTATTATTGGTGGTTCCCTCGGATTATCACCAAAGGTTGTATCCAAAGGAAAATTAAAATTAAGTTTCAGTAGAATGACATTCCCACATCAACTAATGCGGTTAATTCTAATTGAGCAGTTAAGTTATCTTTAATCCAAAGCATTTTCGAACATTCGGTAAATTTCCGGATGTTCTTTTTTTACGTTGATCGGTTTTAAATCTTTTGTCACCATACCATGCGTTGTTTTTCCAGTAGCGATCAGGTCACCATCTCTTGTAACCTTATAAGAGAATTCCAGACGAACCGGAGACAGCTTTGTAAGACTTGCATGAATCTGTAACTGGTCTTCATAGAAAGCTGCTTTTTTGTATTTACATTCAAGACTCGTTAATGGAGTGATGATTCCTTCTTTTTCTACATCTGTATAAGAAATGCCAGCAGCCTTGATAAAATCAGTTCTGGCAACTTCAAACCAGATGGCATAGTTGCTGTGATGAGCAATTCCCATCTGATCTGTTTCTGCATAACGAACTTCAACGGTTGATATATGTCCCATGAATTTTACTCTCCTTTTTTCTTTTTGTTTATTGTAAGCGTTTCTTTACAATCTGTCAAAATTTAGTCAATTTTTCTTTTCCTGATTTTCCGATCAACTGGTAATAAAGAATAAAAGCTATTACAGCTGTAATGATTTCAGCAATCCAGAAAGCATGCCATACACCATGCACTCCAACTGTTTTGCTTAATACAAATGCAGCAGGAATGATCACTACAACATAACGTAAAAATGAAATCAGAAAAGACTGGATACCTTTTCCTAACGCTTCAAACGCACCTGCAGAAACAACAGAAACGGAAGAAGCTATAAATCCTGCACAAATAATACGAAGAGCGATCGCACCTTCTGTCAATGTTTCAGGATTGTTTGTAAACATACTCATCAGTGTCTGTGGCACCACAAAACAAATAACCGTTCCAACAGCCATGATTCCAACAACGATTTCAAACGTCATAAGATAAATCTTACGAACACGATCTGATTCCTTTGCTCCATAATTATAACTCATGATCGGACGCATTCCCTGGATCATTCCATTTGCTGTTAGATATAAGAATGTTTGTAATTTGTAATAAACACCAAGCACAACAACATATGTTTGCGAAAATGATGCTAAGATCGCATTTAAAGCAGATACTAAGAAAGATGGCAGTGCCATATTTAAAGTTGCTGGAATTCCGATCGCATATAAACGCTTAACATAAACAGCTTCTAGCTTTAAGTAATCTTTTCTGATTTTTACATGAATTGGGCGTAATACATATACAATCAGATAAAGGATCAATGTACTGCTTTGTCCGATACCTGTTGCAAGTGCTGCACCCTGAATTCCAAGTTTCGGAAAGAATCCAATTCCAAAGATCAAAAGCGGGTCTAATATGATATTTACAATACAGCCAGTCATTAAAGAGAGCATAGTGATTACCATATTTCCAACGGCCTGAAAAATCTTTTCAAAAGAAATACTTGCCATAATGATCGTTGAAAACATTAATACAATTGTTGAATATTGTAATCCCATCCCAATAACAGTTTGATCATTCGTAAACATTGCAAGAAATGATGGCATGATCATTAATCCAACGATTGTAAGCAGAATTCCATGAATGACATTTAAAAATAATCCCTGAGTTGCAGTTTTATCGGCTTCCTTTGCTTTTCCTGCACCAAGAAACATGGCAATGACTGCATTAATTCCAACACCGAATCCAACTGCAATTGAGTTGATTAGATTTTGTACTGGATATACAAGAGATAATGCGGTCATTGCATCTTCACTGATCTTGGCAACGAAAATACTGTCAATGATGTTATACAATGAGTTTACAAACATTGAGATTACCATTGGCAGAGCCATTGATAGTAATAATGGTAAAATTGGTTTTTCTTTCATATATATCTGATCCATAAAATGATTCCTCCTTAATAACAAAAAAGAGACGATAGACCTTGCTGTTTAATAATCAGAAACAGTAAAATCTATAGTCTCTTATAAGACGATATTAAATTGTATTCGTTGATTTTATCTAGATAAAGCATGCACCAGGCGGGAGTCGAACCCGCGGCCAACAGCTTCGGAGGCTGCCACTCTATCCACTGAGTTACTGGTACATAAGCTATATTATATTACAACATATTCAAAAAAATAGCAAGAGATATTTTGGGGTCGGACTGGACTCGCTTCGCTCGATAAGGTATACCCGCAGGGCATTCGTGAATGCATAGTCCTTCGGACTGGACTTGCTTCGCAAGGTAAGGTATAATATACTGTAAATTTGCTGTAGGTGGATTGGAGGGATGTGCGTGAAGCTTAGAAAATCTACAATTGTTGTTATCATTACAAGCTGGATCTTATTTTTTATTGCAGCTTTTTTGGCATATGCGAAATTGGACCAGATGAAACAAGAACGACTTACAAATGAAAAGATTTTTCAACAAACAACACAAAAGAATACCTCACACGGCGTGATCAGAGAAACAAATGATGCAGCGGAAACGAAGAAGGAAGATTCAGAGACTGAGAAAAAAGCAGTTGAGGATTTTATGAAAACATATTATGAGAGAGTTCAGAAAAATGATCTGGAAAATCTTAAGAATATGGTAGAAGATACGAATGAATTAACTGAGGATCAAAAGGCAATCCATCAGTATGTGAAGAAATATAAGAATCTTACATATCTGATCAAACAAGGAGCAGACGATGAATCCTATATCGTTTATGTAACATATGAGATGAAGATCCGCAAGATTAAAACACTTGCACCGGGGATGACATCGTATTATGTGATGAAGAAAGGGAATACATTCTGTATCTATAATAATCAAAAACATGATACGGATGAGATCACAGATGCAAAAAAAGAAAGCCAGAATAGCAAAGAAATTAAAAAACTTACAAAACAGATCAACAAAAGATATGAGCTGGCTTTAAAACAAGATAAAAAATTAAAACAATTTTTTGAAGGAAATTAAAACATATGATGAAATTTGAAATTTATATTCTGCAGAAGAAATCACAGGATCCTAAGATGTATCAGGAAGCAATGGGTGAGTATCTAAAACGTCTCGGTGCATACGCGAAAGTTTCTGTAGTATATAAGAAGAATGCAAAACAAGTAGAGAAAATATTAAAAGAACCGGGAGAACATTATCATATCCTGCCTGGAAGAGACAGTATGACAAGTCCGGGGCTTGCAAAACTGATCAATGAAAGTTCTGTACAGGGAATTTCAAAGTTTCATTTTTATATTGGAGATTTAGGATCAGAGGAAGCAAAGCCATTTCATGTATCGTCATTTACACAAAGTGGTTCGCTGACAGGCACGATCATATTAGAACAGATTTATCGTGCATATCGGATTTTGAATCATCAGCCATATCACAAATAAAAATATTACAAGAAAACACTAGAATGGAGTTGACAAAGATGGAGTTTAAAACACCAACGATTGAAGATAAGGAAGAAATTGACCGATGTATCTTAGCAGATGATACAAGAAGTTGTGATTATGCAACAGCGAATATTATTTTATGGAGTCCTTTTTATCAAGTAAAGTATGTGATCATAGATGGATTATTTGTATCTCATACTGATGAGGAGGGAGGTTCTTTTTGTTATCCACTTGGAAAAGGAAATAAAAAGAAAGTATTGCAATATTTTATGGATGATTGCAAAGAAAAAAAGATTCCGTTTGTATTACATGGTGTAACTCATGAGATGGAAGAAGAGTTTCGTGAGATATTTGGAGATATTTATGAGATTGAATATGACAGAGATATCTCAGAATATATTTATGACAGAGAAAAACTCGCAACATTATCAGGAAAGAAACTTCATGGAAAGAGAAATCATATCAATCGTTTTAAAGAAAATCATGAATGGTCCTATGAACCACTTTCCGATGAAAACCAGCTAGAAGTACTGGCAATGCTGATGGAATGGAAGATGCAAAACTGTGATCCAGAAGATATAGAGAAACATGACGAGATCTGCGTTTCTAAAAATTGTGTGATCAATTATAAAGAATTAGGACTTGTCGGAGGTGTTCTGCGTGCGGAAGGAAAGGTCGTAGGATTTTCAATCGGTGAACGTGCATCAAATGAAGATACATTTATCGTTCATATTGAAAAAGCTTTTGCAGATATCCAAGGAGCTTATCCGATGATCAATCAACAGTTTGTGATCCATGAGATGGAAGATTTCAAATATGTGAACAGAGAAGACGATGCTGGAGAAGAGGGACTTAGAAAGTCAAAATTATCGTATCGACCAGTCTTTATGGTAGACAAGGGCGTTCTTCGTCTAAAATCAGAAGTAAAGAATTGACACTAGGTGCCTAAAAATGTAGAATTGAAAGTAGGACAAACCATTAGGAGGAATATGTAATGAGACATTTGATTGATCCGATGGATTTAAGCGTGGAAGATATTGATAGATTATTAGACCGCGCTGATGACATCGCAAAGAATCCTGAGAAGTATCAGGAAGTGTGCAAACACAAGAAATTAGCAACGCTGTTCTTTGAACCAAGTACAAGAACAAGATTAAGCTTTGAAGCAGCAATGCTTGAATTAGGGGGAAGTGTTCTTGGATTTTCTTCTGCTGATTCATCATCTGCATCTAAAGGAGAAAGTGTTGCAGATACAGCAAGAGTCATTGAATGTTATGCAGATATCATTGCGATGCGTCATCCAAAGGAAGGAGCACCATATGTAGCGTCACAGTATGTAAATATCCCTGTGATCAATGCAGGAGACGGTGGTCATAATCATCCAACACAGACATTGACAGACCTTTTAACAATTCGAAGAGAAAAGGGACGTTTAAGTAATTTCACGATTGGATTTTGTGGAGATTTAAAATTTGGACGAACAGTGCATTCTCTGATCAAAGCATTATCAAGATATGAAGGAATCAATTATATTTTAATTTCTCCAGAAGAACTCCAGATTCCAGAGTATTTGAAGAAAGATGTTTTTGAGAAGAAAGGAATCACATTTACAGAAGTTGATAAGATGGAAGATGTGATGCCACAGCTTGACATTCTTTATATGACACGAGTACAGAGAGAACGTTTCTTTAATGAAGCTGATTATGTAAGATTGAAGGATAGCTATATCTTAGATATGGATAAATTAAAGATCGCCAAGAAAGATCTTTCTATTTTACATCCATTACCTCGTGTGAATGAGATTTCTGTAAAAGTTGATAACGATCCAAGAGCCTGCTATTTTAAACAGGTATTGAATGGAAAACATGTAAGAATGGCATTGATCATGGAATTACTGGGGGTAAGTGCAGATGAACATTGATAGCATTAAGAATGGAATCGTATTAGATCATATCCGTGCAGGACGCGGAATGCAGATTTATAATAGTCTTGGATTAGATCAGTTAGATTGCAGTGTTGCAATCATTAAGAATGTAAAAAGCAGCAAAATGGGCAAGAAAGATATCATTAAGATTTCAGATGCATTTGAAGTGAACTTTGATGTTTTAGGTTATATAGATCCAGAAGTTACGGTATGTGTCATTGAAAATGGCAGTGTAAAGTCCAAACACAAAGTAGAACTTCCAGAGAAGATCGTGAATATTGCAAAATGCAAGAATCCAAGATGTATTACATCTGTAGAACAAGAAATCGATCATGTGTTTAAATTGACAGACAGAGAACACCAAGTATATCGCTGTATTTACTGCGAATCAAAGCTTAAAAAATAATCAAAAGAAACAAGAGGTATCCGTGCATGAAACAAGAAAGCAGAACAAACATTAATCGTGTAAAAAAGGATATCAGCAGTCCAGATAGTTTCACACCGCCTGAGGAACTGAAACGACAGCTGATCACAACCATGCAAAGCATTTATGATGAAGAAGATATTGAGGCTGTAGAACGTGCCTATAAAGTAGCATATAAGGCACATGAGAAACAGAAACGAAAGTCTGGAGAGCCATATATCATTCATCCTATTTGTGTTGCGATCATATTGGCAGAATTAGAACTTGATAAAGAAACGATTATGGCAGGACTGCTTCATGATGTAGTAGAAGACACGGAAACAACCCATGAAGATATTGTAAGAGATTTTGGGGAAGAAGTTGCCCAGTTAGTTGATGGCGTAACAAAGTTAGGACAATTAAGCTATTCCAAAGACAAGATCGAAGTTCAGGCGGAGAACTTACGAAAGATGTTTCTTGCAATGGCAAAAGATATCCGAGTGATCCTGATCAAACTTGCTGACCGTTTGCATAATATGCGTACCATGCAGTTTATGCGTCCAGAGAAGCAAAAAGAGAAATCCAGAGAGACGATGGATATTTATGCACCGATCGCACATCGTCTTGGTATTTCCAAGATCAAAGTTGAATTAGATGATCTGGCACTTCGATATTTAAAACCAGATGTTTATGAAGATTTAGAACGCTCTCTTGATTCTGCAAAGGAAGAAAGAGAAGCGTTCATTCAGGAAATCGTTGACGAAGTGAAAGGACATATTGACCACGCTGGAATTAAGGCAGAGATTGATGGACGTGTAAAACACATGTTCAGTATATATAAGAAGATGGTCAATCAGCATAAGACGATCGATCAGATTTATGACTTATTTGCAGTCCGGATCAAGGTTGATACAGTTAAGGACTGTTATGCGGCACTTGGGATCATTCATGAGATGTATAAACCAATCCCAGGAAGATTCAAGGATTATATCGCAATGCCAAAACCGAATATGTATCAGTCACTTCACACAACATTGATCGGACCAGAAGGACATCCATTTGAGATTCAGATCCGTACATTTGAGATGCATCGTGTTGCTGAATATGGTATCGCAGCCCATTGGAAATATAAAGAAAATAATAATACCAAGGGACTTAACAAAGAAGAAGAGAAGTTAAGCTGGTTAAGAGAAGTGCTGGAATGGCAGCGTGATATGGATGATAATAAAGAGTTTTTAAGTTTGCTGAAGACGAACTTAGATCTCTTTGCAGAACAGGTATATTGTTTTACACCGAATGGAGATGTCAAAAACCTTGCGAATGGTTCGACACCGATCGATTTTGCATATTCAATCCATAGTGCAGTCGGTAATAAGATGGTTGGAGCCAGGGTCAATGGAAGACAGGTACCATTTGATTATCATTTGCAGAATGGTGATCGTGTAGAGATCATTACATCACAGAATTCAAAAGGACCTAGCAGAGACTGGTTAGGAATCGTAAAATCAGCACAGGCAAGAAGTAAGATCAATCAGTGGTTTAAACGACAATTCAAGGAAGAGAATATCGTCAGAGGTAAGGAACTGTTAGAAAAATACTGTAAGAGCAAGAGCATCAGGCTCCCAGAACTCATGAAACCTGAATACATTAAGAAGGTTGAACTAAAATACGGATTTAAAGACTGGGATTCTGTATGTGCAGCTGTTGGACATGGTGGTTTAAAAGAAGGCCAGGTTATCAATAAGATGCAGGAAGAAGACCGTAAGATCCAGAAACAAAAGATCACGGATGAACAGATCTTGCAGAAAACAACAGAAGCAGCACAGGCGGCAGCAGCGAATCCAGAGAAGAAAAAGGAAGAGAAATCCAAAGGAGGAATTGTTGTACGTGGAGCGAATGATGTTGCTGTTCGTTTTTCAAAGTGTTGTAATCCAGTACCAGGAGATGAGATCGTTGGATTTATTACAAGAGGACGAGGAATCTCAATTCACAGAACAGATTGTGTGAACCTTCTGAATATGCCAGAATCTGACAGGGCAAGACTTATTGAAGCTGAATGGCAGGTAAGTGAAGCAGATACAACACAGACTTACACGACAGAGATCAATATTTATGCCAATAATCGAAAGGGATTGTTAGCAGAAGTATCAAAGATCTTCTTAGAATTAGATATTGACATCATAACGATCAACGTATCAAACAATAAGAAAGGAAGAGCAACGCTTAGTATGTCCTTTGATATTACAGGCGTAGAGCAGTTGAACCGTATTATTGCGAAGATTAGGAATGTAGAAGGCGTGATCGACATAGAAAGAACAGCAGGATAGGTGAAAATATGAGCGAAACAACATTAAGACTTGACAGACCTCTTAAGATGGTAACGATCTGTCTTGGGCAGATGCAGACAAACTGCTATATTGTTGAGAATACAAAAACAAATCAGGCATTCGTCTTTGATCCGGGAGATCAGGGAGAACGTATTATGAATACATTAGAAGAAGATGGAATGGAACTGGCAGGCGTATGTCTGACACATGGGCATTTTGATCATGTAATGGCCCTTCCATATCTGATGGAACAAAAACCAGATCTTGATATCTATCTTTATGAAGATGAAGCAGATGTTCTGGCAGATCCACAGCTCAATCTCGGAGCGATGATGGGAATGGATCTCTCATTAAAAGCGAATCATCTGGTGAAAGATGGAGAGATCATAGATGTATTAGGAACAAAGGTAAAATGTATCCATGTTCCAGGACATACAAAAGGTGGAGTATGTTATTATTTTGCAGATTATGGATGGCTGATCTCTGGAGATACACTGTTCCAGATGAGCATTGGAAGAACAGACTTTCCGACAGGCAATTTGAATGATCTTCTGACAGCGATCAGAGAGAAATTATTCGTACTCCCACCATGGACAAAGGTACTATCCGGTCATACACCACCAACGACGATCGAGGAGGAAAGCAGATGCAATCCGTTTCTGCAATAGATTATGATTGGATTAATTCAGAACAAGATCATTTATGAATATGACATTCGAAGTTTAATATTGGCATTTATGCTTGGAGAGAAGATAGAATTGACGGATCACGTTGATTCTATCTATGATTTTATACTGGACGTGGATTATAAAGATCAGGAAATCGTCATGAATCTATATAAAAAGGGCGAGTTAGAAGATGAGATCCAGTTATTTGGTGATTATGAAAATAAGAAGATTTTTAAAAACCGGATGAAACAAGGAATCTATCAGTTGTTTTCCAAAGCATTAGACAAACAGCTTCCATGGGGAACGTTGACTGGGATCCGTCCGACAAAGATTGCTTTTGATGGATATGAAAAGGGTGAGAGCAGTGAAGAGATAATTCACAGATTTCAAAAGGATTATCTGGCATCCGAAGAAAAAGCAAGATTATGTACAGAAACCGTTCAGAAAGAGAAAGAACTGCTAAAAGCATTTCCATACAAAGAAGGATACAGTCTATATATAGGAATCCCATTTTGCCCAAGCACATGTTTGTACTGTTCTTTTACATCGTATTCGATCGATCAATTTGAGAATATTGTACAAGACTATCTTGAAGCTTTATTGAAAGAACTGGATTTTGTGGCAAAGACTTATGCGCACAAAGAACTTCAGACGATGTATATTGGCGGTGGAACACCAACATCTTTAAAAGAAGAAGATCTGGAATATCTGTTATATGAGGTTAATAAGAGATTCCCATTTTCAAAGATCCAGGAGATCACTGTGGAAGCAGGACGGCCAGACAGCTTGAATTTTGAGAAATTAAAGATTCTAAAGAAATATGGTGTGACAAGGATCAGTATCAATCCACAGTCAATGAACGATAAGACATTAAAACTCATTGGAAGAAATCATTTCGCACAAGATATCAAAGAGAAATTTAATCTTGCGAGACAGGCTGGGATCGATAACATTAATATGGATATGATCTGTGGGCTTCCAGAAGAAGGCATGGAAGAACTTTCCTATACTTTAGATGAGATTAAAAAACTTAATCCAGAGAGTTTAACGGTTCATGCACTTGCAGTCAAGCGTTCATCGAGATTGAATCGAATGAAAGATACATATCACTTTGGAGCGAGTGAAGAGATGGTATCTTATGCCGCTTCATGTGCAAGAGATATGGATATGGAACCATATTATTTATATCGGCAGAAAAACATTCCAGGGAACCTTGAGAATGTCGGTTTTTCGAAAAAAGGAAAAGAATGTCTCTATAATATTTTGATTATGGAGGAATTACATGATATTATAGCAGTTGGTGCTGGTACATCTTCAAAGATCGTCCATCAGGAAGACCATCAGGTGGACCGCATCGAAAATCTTAAAGATATAAAGCAATACATTACACGAATTGATGAGATCATTCATAGAAAAGAATTAAAGATGATATAAACAGGAGTTTGATTATGGCAATCAGTTATGGACGAACAGATATTGAGACACCGATCCATGCGGATATAAAAGAAACGATCAGTCATGGTATCATTGTCAGTAATTTGGCTTATCTTGTTGGCAAGGAATTAGGATTACAAGAAGAAGTGTGTTATGATCTTGCGGTTGCAGGAATGTTACATGATCTTGGAAAAGTAAGACTTAATTTCTATATGAATGAGAAAGTGGAAGATGAGATTCTGGCTGTTGACGAAACAAGATATATGAGAATGCATCCATCCATTGGATATGCGATCCTTGCAGATTACGATTATAACCAGACGGTTTTAGACGCAGTTCTATATCATCATGAACATTATGATGGCACCGGTTATCCACATAATCTAGTAGGAAAACAGATTCCATTAGTTGGAAGGATCATGCATGTATGTGATATTTTCGGAGCATTGATCTCAAACAGGGATTATAGAGAGGGATTTGATGTTGAGACTGCACTTGATATCATGATCGATGAAGTAAAGAATTTTGATATGAAAGTATTTTTAGCATTCCAGAGAGTCGCATTTTCAGACGGAGTTATGGAAACTGTGATGGAAAAAGGCAATCTGGATGAATTATTTGAGGAGGAACAAGAATGATTACACAGGCACCAAGAGGAACAAAAGACTGGTTTGGAAAAGATATGGACCAGCGCACATATTTAGAGAATATTTTCAAAGATTTATGCGCATCCTATAATATTCACGAGATCATCACACCAGTATTTGAGCATACAGAGCTTTTTCAGAGAGGTGTTGGAGAAACAACAGACGTTGTCCAGAAAGAGATGTATACATTTGAAGATAAAGGACACAGAAGCATTTCATTAAAACCAGAAGGAACAGCAGGAGCGATCCGTGCATATTTACAGAATGGTCTGGCAAATGAGCCACAGCCGATCAAGATGTTCTATATCACACCAGCATTCCGCTATGAAAAACCACAGAGTGGAAGATTAAGACAGCACCACCAGTTCGGAGTTGAATTTGTCGGAGCGGAAAGTCCATTAGCAGAAGTAGAGCTGATCACATTAGTATCCACTTTTATTAAGAAAATTGGGTTAAAAGATGCAAAATTACACATCAACAGCATTGGATGTGAAAATTGTAGAAAAGAATACAACAAAGCATTATTAGCATATTTAAAAGAACATGAAGAACATTTATGTCCTACATGCAGAGAACGTATGGAAAAGAATCCATTACGTGTCATTGACTGTAAAGTTCCAGAATGCAAAGAGATCGTCAAAGATGCACCAAGAACGATCGACTATTTAGATGATGAATGTAAAGCACATTTTGAAGAATTAAAGAGTCTGTTAGATGCATTAAATATTCCATATGAAGTTGATACAGAAATCGTTCGTGGATTAGACTACTATACAAAGACCGTATTCGAATTTGTAAATGAAGATGGATTTACTTTATGTGGTGGTGGACGTTACGACAATCTTGTTCATGAGATCGATGGAAAAGTTTCTATGCCATCTGTTGGATTTGGTATGGGTGTAGAGAGAATCCTTTATTTCTTGGAAGAAGAGAAAGTAGATCTTCCATGCACAAGAGATATTGACCTTTATGTAGGAATTCTTGGACAGGAAGCAAAAGCAAAAGCTTACCAGATCGTTGTAGATCTTCGTGATCAGGGATTTGTTGTAGAAACAGATTATCTTGGAAGAAGCGTAAAAGCACAGATGAAATATGCAAATAAGCTGAATGCCAAGAATACGATCATCATTGGTGATGACGAATTAGCGAAGAATGAAGGAAATGTCAAAAATATGGAAACAAGAGAAGTTACGACCATTTCGCTTGATAAGATCGCAGATTGTTTAAAATAAAATCATGCTTTCTTATACTAGTTCGTGACATTTTTGACAAAATCATATATAATGAGTAATAATTACAAGAAAGGAGGTAACATGCATGAGTGAATATGCGATCGTGGCACCAGAAGATTTCGACCAAAGCGTATTTCGCCTGATTGGTAAGGAATGGATGCTTGTTACTGCAAAGAATCAGGAAGGAAAAGTTAACACAATGACTGCCTCATGGGGTGGTTTAGGTGTTATGTGGGGTAAGAATGTTGCTGTGACAGTCTTAAGACCACAAAGATATACAAAAGAATTCATTGACCAGTCAGAATCATTTACATTATCTTTCTATGATGATACTTTTAAGAAGGATTTAAGCTATCTTGGAAGTGTATCTGGAAGAGATGAAGACAAGATCGCGAAGACACGTCTGACACCAACAGATGCGAATGGAATTCCATTTTTTGAGGAAGCAAAGATCGTACTGATCTGTAAGAAGTTATATTCTCAGCCAATGGATCCAGAAGGATTTGTTGATAAATCTTTAGATGAACAGTGGTATCCAGAGAAGGATTATCACGTACTTTACGCTGCAGAGATCGAACAGATCCTTGTAAGAAAAGATTCATAAAAGAATATATAAGGCAGAACCGAAGATACGGGCTCTGCCTTTCGTACAAAGTGAAAAGGATGAAGGAGGAAATATCATGGCAGAATCAATGTCAGGTTTAGCCAGATCCCACCGATGTACAGAGGTAAGCAACAAACTTATCGGAACAGAAGTCACTGTCATGGGATGGGTACAGAAACGAAGAAATTTAGGAAGTCTTATATTTGTAGATTTAAGAGACCGCTCAGGAATCTTACAGTTAGTTTTTGATCAGGAAGTATTATCTGAGGAAGACTATAATAAGGCAAACTCTTTAAGAAGTGAGTATGTCGTTGCAGCAGTAGGTACTGTAGAGAAGAGAAGTGCAGCGATCAACGAGAACTTGAAGACAGGAGATATCGAGATTAAGGTACATACATTACGTATCTTATCAGAATCAGAAACTCCTCCATTTCCAATTGACGAGAATCAGACAGTCAAAGATGAACTTCGTTTAAAATACCGTTATCTTGATCTTCGAAGACCAAATCTTCAGAGAAACTTACGCATTCGTAATGATGTAACAAGAATGGTACGTAACTTCTTAGGGGATGAAGGATTCTTAGAGATCGAGACACCAGTTTTAGGAAAGAGTACACCAGAAGGAGCAAGAGATTATCTTGTACCAAGCCGTGTACATCCAGGAGAATTTTACGGACTTCCACAGTCACCACAGCTGTTTAAACAGCTTTTAATGTGCTCTGGATTCGACCGTTACTATCAGATCGCAAAATGTTTCCGTGACGAAGATCTACGTGCAGACCGCCAGCCAGAGTTTACACAGATCGATATGGAACTTTCATTTGTTGATGTCGATGATGTGATCGATGTAAATGAACGTCTGTTAAAGAAGATCTTCAAAGAAGTATTAGATATTGATGTACAGCTTCCTATGCTTCGCATGACTTATAAAGAAGCAATGGACCGTTTCGGATCTGATAAACCAGATATGCGTTTTGGAATGGAACTTACGAATGTATCCGATACAGTTGCCGGATGCGACTTTATGGTATTTAAAGGAGCATTAGAGAATGGTGGATCCGTAAGAGGATTAAACGCTAAAGGTTTAGGAGATCTTGGACGTAAGAAGATCGATGGATTCGTTGACTACGCCAAAGACTTCGGAGCGAAAGGACTTGCATATATTCAGTTAAAGAGCGATGGAACAGTGAAATCATCTTTCGCTAAATTCATGAAAGAAGAAGAGATGGATGCACTGATCAAAGCAATGGATGGACAGGCAGGAGACTTATTACTATTTGCCGCAGACAAAGACAAAGTTGTCTTTGATGTGCTTGGTAACTTAAGACTTCACATTGCGAAACAGTACGATATGATCGACAAATCCCAGTATAAGTTCTTATGGGTTACAGAATTCCCATTACTTGAGTGGAGCGATGAACAGAATCGTTACACAGCAATGCATCACCCATTTACGATGCCATTTGAAGAAGATCTTGAATTCATTGATGAAAGACCAGGAGATGTCCGTGCGAAAGCATACGATATCGTATTAAATGGTACAGAACTTGGTGGTGGATCAATCCGTATCCATCAGGATGATATTCAGGAGAAGATGTTTGAAGCTCTTGGATTTACAAAAGAAGATGCTTACAACCGTTTTGGATTCTTATTAGATGCATTCAAATTTGGAGTACCACCACATGCTGGTTTAGCTTATGGTCTTGACCGTCTTGTTATGTGGTTAACAGGAGAAGACAGCATTCGTGATGTCATCGCCTTCCCGAAAGTAAAAGATGCTTCCTGCCTGATGACACAGGCTCCAGGACCGGTTGATACATTACAGCTAGAAGAACTTGGAATTGAACTTTCAACACCAGAGGAGGAATAATCAGATGGAGAAAATGTTATTTAGCGGTGTTCAGTCTAACTCTGAAGTTGCACTGATCGCAATCAAAGGAATCAAAAACCAGCCAGGAATCGCAGCAAAAGTTTTTGGTGCCATTGCAGAAGAAAAAATCAACGTGGAACTGATCCTTCAGTCCATCGGACGTGGAGAGAATAAAGATATTTCTTTCGTTGTAGCACAGGATGAAGCAGATCATGCCGTTGAAACATTAAAGAAAGCATTTGATGAAGCAGATTACGAAGATATCATCAGTGATAAAGAAGTCGGAATCGTATCTATCGTCGGAGCTGGAATGATGTCTAACAGCGGAGCAGCTTCTAAGATGTTTGAAGCACTGTATAATCGTGGAATCAACATTCACTTAATCTACACATCAGAGATCAAGATCACTGTTCTGATCAAAGAAAGCCGTGTAGAACGTGCAGTAGAAGCATTAAAAGAACAGTTCCAGGAATAATCAGATAGATCAGGCAATCGAATGATCATAAGAATAAGACACAACATACGAGACACAATATTATTTTACATAAATATATAAAGGAGAAAACAATGTTTGATTTTAGCGAAGTAAAGAACTACGATCCAGAATTAGCAGAAGCAATGGAAAACGAATTAACAAGACAGAGAACAAATCTTGAGTTGATCGCATCAGAGAACCTTGTTTCCAAAGCTGTTATGGCTGCAATGGGAAGTCATTTAACAAATAAATATGCAGAGGGATATCCAGGAAAACGTTACTATGGTGGATGCCAGTATGTAGATGTGGTAGAAGATCTTGCAAGAGAACGTGCCAAAGAATTATTTGGATGCGAATATGTAAATGTACAGCCACACTCTGGAGCACAGGCAAACATGGCAGTATTCTTCGCAGTATTGAATGTCGGAGATACATACATGGGAATGAGCTTAGACCACGGTGGACATTTAACACACGGAAGCCCAGTCAACATGTCTGGTAAGAACTATCACTGCGTACCATACGGAGTTAATGATGAAGGATTCATCGATTATGATGAAGTAGAAAGAATCGCATTAGAATGCAAACCAAAGATGATCATTGCTGGTGCAAGTGCATACGCAAGAGCGATCGACTTCAAACGTTTCCGTGAGATCGCTGACAAAGTTGGGGCAGTTTTAATGGTAGATATGGCTCATATCGCAGGATTAGTAGCTGCAGGATTACACCAGAGCCCAATCCCTTATGCTCATGTAACAACAACTACAACACATAAAACATTAAGAGGACCTCGTGGTGGAATGATCATGTGCAGCAATGAAGTGAACGAAAAATACAACTTCAACAAAGCAATCTTCCCAGGAATCCAGGGTGGACCATTAATGCATGTGATCGCTGGTAAAGCTGTAGCATTCAAAGAAGCATTAGACCCATCATTCAAAGAATATATGACACAGGTTGTGAAGAATGCAGATACTCTTGCAAATGCACTGATCGAAGAAGGATTCGATATCGTATCTGGAGGAACAGACAACCACTTAATGTTAGTAGATCTTAAGAAATATGATCTGACAGGAAAAGAAGCTGAAAAAGTACTGGATTCTGTACATATCACATGTAATAAGAATACTGTACCAAACGATCCAAAATCTCCATTCGTAACATCAGGACTTCGTCTTGGAACACCAGCTGTTACAACTCGTGGACTGAAAGAAGACGATATGAAAGTGATCGCAAAAGCTATTCGTCTGACATTATTAGACAAGAAACTTGATGAAGCAAACGAATTAGTATTAGGATTAACAGAAAAATATCCACTCTATGAATAATCCATCACAGAGTCGTATTTGGAGGCAGAAATCAATATGAGGATTACAAAGAAACAAGGGGGAATCATAGGAGGTGCCGTAGCGGTTGTTTTAATAGCAGCCGCTATCGGTGTCCATGCCCATTATCAGAACCGTTGGTATCCGGGGAGTACATTTAACAAGGTTGATGTGTCAGGAATGACATACGAAGAATCAGTGAAGAAAGTAAAGAAATCCATTGATTCTTACAAGTTAAAGATCAAGGGAAGAAATAACGGACAGAAAGTGATTTCCGGTAAGGAGATCGATCTTGCATTTAAGACAGAATCACATGTAAAGGATGCTTACAAAAAGCAGCACAGCCAAAGTGTATTTTCAACGATCTTTGGTGGCAAAAAAACCAAAGTGACAGCAGTTGCATTATCAGAGCAGAAATTAAAGGCTAAATTAAAACAATCCGTTTTGATCAAAGGCAGTGATACATATAAGATCACAAAACCAGTGGATGCAACGATCGTATATTCTGCAGATAAGAAATACGGTGTAATCCAGAAGGAAGATGAAGGAAATTACTTAAACCGTAAAGCATTTTATGACGCAGTAGAGAAATCCATAGAGTCTTTAAGTAACACACTGAATCTGACAGATGAAAAGAAGAATCCGGACGTCTATAAAAAGCCTGGTCTGTATCATGATGATGAAGAATTAAAACAGATGCAGACAACCTACAATGAGTATTTATTACATTTCATTCAGTGGGATATGGGCAATAATGTCAAAGAAACATTAGGTCCAGATGCGTTAAAAGACTGCATCAAAGTAAACACAAAGAGACATACTGTAAAATTAGATCAGCCTGCTGTCGAGAAATGGTTAGAAAGCTTTTGCTTAAAATACAAGACACAGGGAATCGCAAGAACATTTAAGACACATTCTGGCAAGAAGATCAAAGTCAGTGGTGGAGACTATGGATGGCGTATCGATTATGACAAAGTTATCGCACAGACAATGAAAGCGTTAAAGAAAGCACCAGATGAATCTGCGATCAAAGCCTATGAGAAAGACCCTTCCAAGGAGAATGAACAGGCTTTACTTACAAGCTTAAAACCAGTCTACAGCCACAAAGGATATCGTATGGATTATACGAACAAGCAAAATGACTGGGATACACAAAACTACAGTGAAGTTGACCTGTCAGCACAGGAAGTTTTCGTCTACAAGAAAGGAAAACTTGTATTCAGCACAACCTGTATCACTGGAAAAGCAACACCAGATCGTATCACAAGAACCGGTGTTTATGACATCAAAGAGAAGAAACTTACAAAGACATTAACAGGTGCGGATTACAGTGTTCCAACAAGATACTGGACAAGGATCATGTGGACAGGAACAGGATATCATTACAGCAGCAGAGGAGACTGGGGAAGCTGGTCACCAACATATTATAAGACGAATGGATCTCATGGATGTGTTAACTTAACATTATCAGATGCAAGATCTGTATATAACCTGACGAAGATCGGAGATCCTGTATTTATTCATTATTAAAAGAAAGAAAAAGAGGTTTCAATCAATGAGAAATCAATATGAAAAACAGGAAAAAGTATTATGGTATGCACAGATCATGATCTTTCTAGGTGCTTTGGCAACCTGGTTTAATCATATGGATATGCATACATTTTATACGATCAATATCATTTTATCAGTGATTTCGATCATTTCTCTGACACTGGATCGCTTTTACTTTAGTGAGAAGATCGGGCAGAAAGTGCATAATTCTTATTCTGTTGCATATGGATTACTAGTGATCTTTACGTTACTACTGGTAATTTTGTATGCGGGAATATTAAAGATCGATCTGATCATGCAAGAAGGGACAAAGATGATCTGGGCATTAACACCAGCATTGAGCCTTCTTTGGAAGACGAAATTCATCGCCTTCCGTGAATGGGATCAGCGTTAGAAGAAAGAGTTTGTTGCTGAAGAACAGATTTATAAAAGGCTCTTGGCGTTATGCCGAGGGTCTTTTTAAACATTTCAGAGAAATAACTGCTGCCAGAGAAACCATACATCTTAGCGATATCTGTTATCTTTTTCTCATGTTTTATGATCTCAGGCAAGCTCATATGAATACGAAGTTGATTCAGATAATCCACAGGACTTAGATGAACATTTCTTTGAAAGAGTCGGCAGCATTCACTATTGCTTAGATGGCAGTAAGAAGCAATATCAGCGAGTGTATGCTTTTGGTCGATCGTTTTAGTAAGATATATCATCACATCTTTCATACGTTCCAAATCTCTGGATTCTTTTAAGGACAGTTCTTTGGAGAGATTCACATTATGAAAGATATAATAAAAGATCTCGTTTATAAAATGGTTGATCTTCAACTCATAACCATCAACAGGACATTCACAGATATCATTCATTTTGCGGATCATTTCAAGGATATATTTCTGCCAAGGGACTTTTGGAACGAACGTTAAAAATCCAAAAGAAGGATGATCGACCATAGGTTTGATATATTTTTGATATAAAGGATTATCTTCTGTCTGAAAAAGAACAGAAGGGCAGATCCGGTAGATAACAAAGCGGCAGTCATAAGACTGATATGCACAAGCGGAATGAATCTCCCCAGTGTTTAAAAAGAAACCTTCCCCAGAAGAAACCAGAAAAGCCTTCTGCCGGACACGAAATTCCATCATGCCAGAGAGAACATATATAAACTCAAATTCATCATCCCAATGAGGAAACAAAACCTGAGCAGGCATCTGTCGGATATCCAGTACCTTGCACTCAAAGGAAGCCGTTTTAGAAAGCGGAAGCAGTGGAAAATAAGTGATAGATGAATGGTAAATATCATAATTCATAGAAAAACCTCATAATATCAATATTGTTATAAAAAATGTCGAATTGTGTCATAATATAGTTTGATTTTACTATGATTGTTATAAAAATTCAAGAATAGAAAAGGCATTTTCACTGGAATGGCGATAAAATATCCAGTGAAAATGCCTGATAAAATGTCTGTGTTCTGTGATATTTGATAGAAAGAGCGAGTGCCTTAATAACCTAGAGATTCACCAACAAGGATCACTTTGACACGATCTTTCATCATTGCACTCTGACGTCTTGTCACAACGATCTGACTGCAGATGCAGGTATCACCATAACAGTCTCCACAACGTCCAGTCATAGAACAAGGAGTTTTCAGTCCGAGACGAAGAGTGTTTGGAGGGCTGGCAAAATTACGAACTCTCTTAATACCATCTTCCACATCATTGACAACTTTGTTCATACCAACGATCATGATCACATGTTTAGGACCATAACTTAAGCACGCAACACGGTTACCAGTTCCATCGATATTGATCAGTTCTCCGTCTAAGGTGATCGCATTAGAGCTCATCAGGAAATAATCAGATAAGACAGCCTTAGAAAAGATCTCACGTTGCTCATCAAAATTCTTTGCAACAGAACGATCGATCAGATGATAGTTTCCTTCCTTTAAGGCATCCATCAGCCCAATCTCAGAAACACTCATAGAACCACCCCAAGAAACAGAAGAACCCTCTTTGATATAACTAAGAGCCTGTTTTAGGGCGTCTTCCTTGGTTGCACAGAAAACACCATGCATATTTCTTTTTTCAAGTCCCTTGATAATTGTCTGTGCACGAAGTTTGGTTGCTTCATTTAAAAACATACTCATCATCCTTTCAGTATAAATTTTATGTGGAATCATGATTCTACAGATATGAATTCCACAAGAACTAGATTTAATTATATCATGTTTTCAATGGTTATGTTATAATATATCGTAAAACTTTTAGAAAGAGGTAATTTTTTGAAAGCACTATTTATCACAGAGAAACCAAGTGTCGCAAGAGAATTCGCAGCGGCACTGAATATAAATGCAAAAAACAGAGACGGATACATGGAAGGAGACAAGGCAGTCATCACATGGTGCGTCGGACATTTAGTTACCATGTCTTATCCAGACCAGTATGACCCTGCACTAAAGAAATGGGACTTAGAAACCATTCCATTTATCCCAGATACATTCAAATATGAAACGATCCCAGGAGTACAAAAACAGTTTGATATCGTATCTTCACTGCTTAATCGAGAAGACATTGATACGATCTACGTCTGCACTGACTCCGGACGAGAGGGAGAATACATCTACCGTCTGGTAGACCAGCAGGCCAATGTCAGCAAAGACAAGAAGAAAAAACGTGTCTGGATCGACTCCCAGACAAAAGAAGAAGTGATCCGCGGGGTAAAAGAAGCGAAAGACTTAAGTGAATATGACAACCTAGCCGCCGCCGCATACCTGCGAGCCAAAGAAGACTATCTGATGGGAATCAACTTCTCCAGAGTCCTGACACTCAAATATGGCTGGACACTCGGTAACTATTTAAATCAGAAACGAAGCTTAGTGGTTGCAGTCGGACGAGTGATGACTTGCGTTCTCGGAATGATCGTCAAGAGAGAACGAGAGATCCGTACCTTTGTGCCAACACCGTTTTACAGAATCTTAGGACACTTTGACTGCCAGGGATTTGAAGTGGAAGCCGAATGGAAAGCAGTGAAAGGATCAAAGTACTTTGAGTCCAAGAAACTATATAAGGATAACGGATTCCTGGACAAGAACGATGCAAAGGAATTCATCAAATATTTAGAAGATGGAAGCAACAATGAGACGATCGTAGTATCCTCATCCAAACGACAGGAAAAGAAGAATCCGCCGTTATTATATAATCTGGCAGAACTTCAGAATGAATGTTCCAAACGATTCAAGCTAAGTCCAGATGAGACATTAAAAGTGGTCCAGGACCTATATGAAAAGAAACTGGTTACATATCCAAGAACCGATGCCAGAGTCTTATCCAGTGCGGTCGCCAAAGAGATTTATAAAAATATCGGAGGATTAAACAATTACACTCCTCTATCAGGATTTGCAAATGAGATCATGCAGGGCAAGAAGTATCAGGGAATCATCAAGTCGAAATACGTAGATGACAAGAAGATCACCGACCACTATGCGATCATTCCAACCGGACAGGCAGTAGGCAGTTTATCAAGGATCTCAGAGATGGGACAGAAAGTCTACGATGTGATCGCCAGAAGATTCCTAAGCATTTTTATGCCGCCAGCTGTGTACTTAAAGATCAAATTAGAGACACAGACCAAAGGCGAAGCATTCTTTGCAAATTTTAAGATGTTAAAAGATCCAGGATACTTAAAAGTCACTGGAATGGGCGGCCAGAAAAAAGAAGTTGCATTAACAGAAGAACAGATCAATGCAATCTCATCGTTAAAGAAAGGTATGAAACTACCAGTCAAAGAATACAAGATCAAAGATGGAACAACATCCGCACCAAAACGATACAACTCAGGTTCTTTGATCCTTGCCATGGAAAATGCAGGACAGCTCATCGAAGATGAAGATTTAAGAGAACAGATCAAAGGAAGCGGAATCGGAACAAGTGCGACAAGAGCAGAGATCGTAAAGAAACTTGTGTCCAATAAATACATCGCATTAAATAAAAAGACACAGATCGTAACACCGACTTTAACCGGAGAGATGATCGTCAATGTTGTCAGTGCATCCATAGGATCACTTTTAAACCCAACCTTAACCGCAAGCTGGGAAAAAGGTCTTACTTACGTGGCAGAAGGAAGTGTCACGGAAGAAGAGTATATGCAGAAGTTAGACAAGTTTGTCACCCAGAAGACAAATATCGTCAAGCAAAATAACTTCCAGTATCAGCTCAGACAATCCTTTGATCAGATCGCACCATATTATCAGAAGAAAAAATAAAATAACATTCATAAAAACACCTTCCATCACATATATTTGGATTATACCAAAATGGGGAGGTGTTTTTAAATTTATGAAAGAGGAAGAAATCTTAGGAATCCTTCCATTACATATCAGAACGATCATAAAGCAGGCAGGCATCAACTGGGACGAACTTCAGGAAATCCGCCTGCGTATTCAAAAGCCAGTCATTTTAAAATACAACGCAAAAACCTGTTATCTATCCGAACAGGGAAAGATCACAACAAGAAAAGAACAATTACATATCGTAACCTCACAAGAGATCAGACAAGCCATGGAATATATCAGCAGCTACTCGATGTATGCTTATATCGAACAGTTAAAACAAGGATTTTTAACGATCCGAGGCGGACACCGAGTTGGAATCTGCGGAACCGTTGTCATGGATCATGACAAAGTCAAAACGATCCGACATATTTCCGGGTTAAATATCCGAGTCGCACATGAAGTGAAAGGATGTGCGGACACTTTATATTCACGCTGCACCAGAATGGGAAAACTCATTCCAACGCTGATCATCTCACCACCCGGCTGTGGAAAAACAACTTTGCTTCGGGATATGATCCGAAAAATCTCTGATGAAGGACAGACCGTCGGAGTTGTCGATGAACGAAGTGAAATCGGAGCATGCTACCAAGGCGTTGCCCAAAATGATCTCGGGATCCAGACGGATGTCATGGATGCATGTGAAAAAGGACAGGGCATGAATATGCTGATCCGATCCATGGCCCCCGATGTGATCGCTGTGGACGAGATCGGAAGCAAAGAAGATGTGGAAGCCTTATTTTTCTGTGCCTACCGTGGATGCAGCATTCTTGCAACGGCCCATGGAAAGAACAAAGAATCGTTATCCAAGAATCCCTATATGCGGGAGATCATCAACAAAAAGATGTTTCAGCGCTACGTGATCTTAGAACAGCGAAACCAGCCTGGCTATATCGCACAGATCATAGATGAAAACGGGGTGGTCCTAAATTGATCAAGATATTAGGATCATTGATCGTGATCTTTGCAGGGATCGGATTTGGATTTCACAAAGCCGCAAAAGAACAAAAACGTCTGGAACAGGGAATTGCGATCAAACGAATGTTATACCTTCTGCAAGGAGAGATCCGCTATGGATTTACCCCACTTCCAGAAGCTGTTTTAAAAATATCGACAAAGACAGAAAAGGAATATCAGCCATTTCTAAAAAAGGTGGCAAAGCAGTTAGAGACACACAGCGAAGAATCCTTCGCTAAAGTATGGGAACAGACCCTTGAGCAAAAACTAAAAAACATCCTATATGAACCAAAATTTTACGAAATCCTAAAAAATATGGGAGAAACGATCGGCTATCTTGATCAGCAAATGCAGGAAAAAACGATCTTACTTACGATCGAACAACTCGATGATCAGATCTTTTTGATCAAAGACCAAGTGATCAAAAACTGCAAGATGTATCGAAGCCTCGGTATATCACTAAGCGTTCTGATCGTGATCATTTTACTATAAAGTAACTACCAGACATTTTTATGACAAGGAGGGGTTATGAGTGTCAATATCATTTTTCGGATCGCAGCCGTTGGAATTCTTGTAACGATCCTTGTGCAGGTCTTAAAACATTCCGGAAGAGACGAACAGGCATTTTTGATCACACTTGCCGGACTGATCCTTGTCCTTGGCTGGGTGATCCCGTATATCTATGATCTGTTTGAAAGCGTCCAGACACTTTTTACGATATCCTAGAGATTGGAGGCGGATACTAAGATGATAAAAGTCGCAGTCTTTGGGATCGTTGCAAGTCTGATCGCCATGAAGATCAAAACGATCCGTCCAGAGATCGCAGTCGTGATCGCAATGATCTCAAGCATTCTTCTGGCAATGTATGGACTAAAACAAATGGAGGAAATACTAACCGTGTTTGAGATGATTCGGTCCTATTCAAAAATCCCACAAAGCTACTTCCAGATCCTTTTAAAACTGATCGGTATCTCCTTCATCTGCGAGTTCGCATCCAATATCTGCAAAGACGCAGGACAGGCATCGATTGCAAAGCAGATTGAGTTTGCAGGGAAATTAGCGATCCTGATCGTTGGACTTCCAGTCTTTGAATCGCTGCTTGGAACGATCCAGAAACTATTAGGAAATGGCACATGAAACAAAGAATATTCCTGCTAACCTTGCTGTTTTTACTAATCCTTACAAGAACAAATGATATTTCAGCCAAAGAAACAAAACTCAACGAAGATATGTTTACCAATGTGGAAAACACCTTAAAAGACAAAGAGATCGATCTATCTTATACACAATTAGTAAAACAGCTGATCCACGGAAATGTAAAAGGTGTTCTGCATACGATCAAAGCCAAAATGAAAGAGGTCTTTTTAAACCGTATGTTGATCCAAAAAGACCTGATCAGAGAAATCCTTCTGATCGCATTTACCGCAGCCATCTTTAAAAATCTGTCCGATTCCTTTTTTCAGCAAAGCACAGCCAATAGTGCATTTTATATTACTTATGTGATCCTATGCGGTGTCATGGTACATTCCTTTTTTTATTTAAACAAAACAGTGACGCAGCTTGTTACCTTAATGGCAGATTATATGAAAGGAATGATCATGGCATATTCACTGGCTGTTGTCTCAACTTCCGGGATCACGACATCAACGACAGTTTATGAATTCTATCTTCTGCTGATCTATGCAATGACAACCCTTACAAATGTTGTATTACTTCCGATGATCAAGATCTTATTTGTCTTAAAGATCATCAATCATATATCAAAAGAAGAACATTTTTCAAGACTATGTAAAACGCTCGAAGGTGTGATCAAGTTTTTGCTCAAAGGATTCCTAAGTGTCCTGTTAGGAGTCCAGCTGATCCAGTCGATGATCCTTCCAGCTGTTGATTCCATGAAAAATACAGTTCTCCAAAAAGGAATGAGTGCCATTCCAGGAATCGGAAGTGGTTTAAATTCAGCCATGACCATGGTCATCGGTTCGGCAGTTGTGATCAAAAACAGCATCGGAGCCGTTGGGATCCTTGTACTGATCGTGATCATCGTCCCACCAGTTATAGAGATCACAGCAGTTGTTCTTACCTATCTGCTGGCAGGGATCATGATCCAGCCCATATCCGACAAAAGGATCACCGGAGCGATGGATGCAGTCATTCAAAGCGGGAAATTAATGCTTTCGATGATCTTTACAATGGCACTATTATTTATCCTGTCCGTGGCATTGATCGCATTCTCAACCAACGTTAATTATTATGCGGGGTAAGGATTATGGATTATCTGAAAATGATCATATTTTTTCTGATCTTAACAACACTGATCGATCAGCTCTGTGACAAAAGCATCTACCGGCCATACCTTCGGCTAATGACAGGATTTATGCTCATCTCCCTGATGATGCAGCCAATATCCTATTATTTATCCAACGAAGATATCGTGACACAGGCAATCTCAACAGCAGTCAAAGGAGAAAATAACCCTGCATTTTTAGATGGTGCAAAAGAGGAAAAACAAAATCAGATCAAAGAACAGATCACAACATTATTTTCACAATACGATCTCAAAGTATTAGACGTTGACTCAAAGGTAAATGAAAAAGGAACTATCGAGAAGATCGACATCAAAACAGACAAGCTTCGTCATACAAAGAAACTAAAAACCGCAATTTCAAACTTCTATAATATGAAGGAATCTAATATAAATATAAGTGAGTAGAAGAAATATGATAGAGAGGGAAAAACTACAACATCTGATCGAAAATATCGGCATTCCAAAACTTTGCCTGATCTTACTTCTTGGCATTAGCCTGATCATCGTAAGCATCCCATCCGGGAAGACAAAGAAGAACGCACAAAGAACTGAAACCACAGCAAAAGAAGATTCTACTGATTTCTATGTGAAAAAGCAGGAGAGGCGATTGGTCAATGCATTAAAACATGTAGAAGGAGTCGGAAAAGTAAAAGTGATGATCACCGTTAATTCATCCAAAGAAGCTGTCGTAAATAAAGACAGTCCCTATGAACAAAGCAGCAGTGAAAAAGAAAAAACAGTCAAAGAAGAGGAACAGACCGTCTTAGTCGAAGAAGACGGAAAGAAAGTTCCATACGTGATCAAAGAAGTAGAACCAGTTGTCGAAGGAGTGGTCGTCGTCGCCCAAGGCGGCGGGAATGATATTATCAAGAATCAGATCGTTGAAGCAGTTTCTGTGTTATTTCATATTTCATCTTATAAAGTGAAAGTCTTAAAAATGGAGGATTCCTAACAATGAAAAAAGTATTTCAGAAAAATCAGATGATCATCATGACCTTAGCGGTTGTGATCGCTGTTGCAGGGTATGTAAATTATAGTCAGAAATACGATCCGGATGGGACGAAGAATAGTAAGACGAAGACAGTTTCAAAGAACGTGGCAAAAGAAAGTGCGGCAGCAGTAACCGATGATGTGACCGACGTTGGGGAAGCGGTGCTTACAAATGCACAGGTTAGTAATTATGTGGCAAAGGCGAAATTGGAGAGGGAACAGACACATAGTAAGGCGAAGGATACATTGGAGGAGATTATTAAGGATAAGACAGTGAAAGATAGTGTGAAACAGGATGCGGTGGATAAACTGGCAATGCTGTCAGAACAGATGGAGATGGAGACTGCGGCTGAGAATTTGTTGGGGGCTAAGGGATTTTTGAATTCAATTGTTACGATTACAAATGGAAAGGTGGATGTGTTGGTTAATAAGAAGGATTTGTCGAAAGTGGAGAGAAGTCAGATTGAGGATATTGTTGTTAGGAAAGTGGGGTGTCAGTTGGGGGATGTGGTGATTAGTTCGATTAAGACGGAGGAGTAGGTGGAAGTTTATATGGAATAGAGGGTTTGGGTTCTCTCTGGATGATGTTCTTGGATAATTTTGGAATATCGTTCGGAGAGAATTTTATGTTTATATATTGATTTGTATATTCAACTTGTATTTTATTTGGAAAAGAAATTTAATGATTTTGTCCAAAAAAGAACATTTTAAAGAATAATAGATTATGTAGGATGTGGAAATGAATTTTTATTCACACACTAGTAATACTATTATAAAGCACTGTAATAATCATTATTGACATTAAGGGTGATTAGTGTTATCTTAAATATAGAAATATTATTAGCGTTAGTAATAAAAATTAAAGGAAGGCGATTGATATGTTAATTTCAAAAAATATACAGATTGAATTTGCTAATTCATCAATAAAAGCTATGGATGCTATTCATGACATTCGAGAAGGAGTAAGAAGTGCTTCTTTGAATCTTTATTCTCGATATAATGTACAAATCCAAATGCCGATGCTTTATGATAATGATAAAGTTGTGGTAGAAATAAAGATTCCAGAAGAGATAGTTGAAAGATTTTCAATTGGACCTCATCTTAAAGGGGTAGCAAATTATCTACTAAAAAATTGTAATGGACGATATGATCAGTATGTTGTAGGAAAGAGATTGTTAGTATATACAGAGGTGGCGGCACCTAATATGTCGGATAATAGTCTTTCTATGGAAGATAGATTGGAAGCAGTTGCTAAATTTGCAAAACTTTTAGAAAGATCAGATGAGGAGGCTATGGAGACTATTGAGAAAATTTTGAAAATTTTGAAAAATACAGAAAATGAAATCATAGGTTTATAAAATGAGTGATGTAACATAAATAAAGTATTTAGAGAAAAGATTATATGAATGATGAATCAAATTAATAATTAAAAATCACTTGTTTTCAAATAGTAAAAAAGAATATAATGTTGATGAGTTGTGTTTATATACGATTAAAGAACACAATATAAAAGAAGATATTAATTATGCTGTAAAACATATTTGTAACAAAAGAGTGCATAATTGAAAAGAACAAGAGTTTAAGTATTTAAAACTTGGTATCTATATCAATATCATAACATAGGAAACAAATGATGACTAGGAGATTTAATTTATGGCAGTTAAAAAAACAGAATTATATAGTTCGCTTTGGGCAAGTTGCGATGCATTACGAGGAGGCATGGATGCATCACAATATAAAGATTACATATTGACACTTTTGTTTATGAAGTATGTAACTGATAAATATAAAGGACAAAAATATGGTGATCTGATAGTTTTTGATAAAGCGAATGATCCAAATCCTGATCCTGAAAAGAGAACAGGTTGTTCTTTTGATGACTTTATTGCATTGAAAAATAAAAAGAATATTGGTGAGGGTATAGATAAAATTATCGCACGTTTGGCTGAAGTAAATGAAGGTTTAAAAGGTGTTATTGATATAGCACATTTTAATGATGAGACGAAAATTGGGAAAAATAAAGAAATGGTAGATAAATTGACTAAACTCATTTCTATTTTTCAACGTCCAGAACTTGATTTTTCAAAAAATAAAGCAGAAGGTGATGATATTATTGGTGATGCTTATGAATATTTAATGCGAAATTTTGCATCTGAAAGTGGAAAGAGTAAAGGACAATTTTATACGCCAGCGGAAGTATCTCGAATACTTGCAAAGATTATTGGTATCGATAAATGTTCAGATCACGATGCAACAGTATGTGATCCAGCATGTGGAAGTGGCTCTTTATTAATTCGAGCATTAGAAGAGGCTCCATTTGAGATTTCTGGTTATGGACAGGAAAAAGATAGTTCTACAGCAGGGTTAGCAAAAATGAATGCTGTTCTTCATAACAAAGCAACAATTAAAATTATGGCAGGTAATACTTTTTCAGATCCTCAGTTTAAGAAAGCTGAAGACGCATCTGAGTTAGAGCGATTCGATTACATTGTTGCTAACCCTCCGTTTTCTCTTAAAAATTGGGCAGATGGATTGAAGGAATTTGGCAGATTTTCTGGATATGGAGATAGACCGCCTGAAAAAAATGGTGATTATGCTTGGTTAATGCACATTCTGAAAACATTGAAGTCTACAGGTAAAGCTGCAGTAATCCTTCCTCATGGTGTATTGTTTAGAGGAAATGCTGAAGCAACTATTAGACAGAAAATTATTGATAAGGGATGGATTAAGGGAATAATCAGTCTTCCACCAAACCTATTTTACGGAACAGGCATTCCTGCATGCATTATTGTCATTGATAAAGAAGGCGCAAAAAATCGTTCAGGTATCTTTATGATTGATGCAAGTAAAGGATATATAAAAGAGGGAAGCAAAAATAGACTTCGAGAACAAGATATTTATCGTATTGTAACAACTTTTAATGAGAAGATTACGACAGATCCTAAGTATGCTCGTTTTGTTCTAAATAAAGAAATTAAGGGAAAAAATGAATATAACTTGAATATTTCTCGTTATATTGATTCTTCTGATTCGGAAGATATTCAGGATATCTATGCACATATCCATGGTGGTATTCCAATAGCAGATATTGATGCATTGGAACATTTCTGGAAAGTATTTCCTTCCCTTAAGGATGAACTTTTTGACGTATTTAGTGAAGGATATTATAAGTTAAATGTAGAAGAAGATGTGATTCGTCAGACAATATATTCTAATGAAGAATTTATTGCTTATGGAGAAAAGATTGATGAGGCATTTTCAAATTGGAGGAACTATGCAGATGCTAAGCTTAAAAACTTGAGAACGGATATATCGACAAAAGACTTGATTGTTAAATTAGCTCAATCGATATTAAGAGAGTTTGAAGATCTTTCACTTATTAATAAATATGACGTATATCAGATACTTCTTGCTTATTGGAATGAAGAGCTTAGTGATGATGTTTCTATGATCATCTCTGATGAAGCTGGTTATGGTGCTGCAAGAAAAACTGAAAACATTATGAAAGAAACAAAAAAGACAGATGCAAATGGAAATCCAAAACTTAAAGTTGTAGGATGGGAAGGGAAGCTTATACCCAAAAAACTTATTATTTCGGCCCTTTTCTCTGAAGAGAAAAGGGCAATGGATGATCTTATGGAATTTGTTGCCGAAACAGATTCACGTCTTATGTCATTAATAGAAGAATCAGCAGAGAATTCTGCATTTTCTGAAGTGATTGAAGGTGGAAAAGTAAAGAGCAAAGAAATTCGAAAAAAAATGAATGAAATTATGAGTCATGTGCATACACCATTAATTGATGGACTTGTTAAATTACAGAATATGTTACCTATGAAAAAGAAAGAGTATGTTGAATATATCAATAATAATATTATTTTAGAAGTGGCTTATACAGATAAAAGAACTGTAACAAAGACGTCCGTTGCGTATGCACTTGGAATTGCTCGTTCTGAAGCTCCAGTTCCGGATGTGTATGCAGATGATTATAAAGAATTGAAGGCCGCATTTAAACTTGCTAAGAAATCAGAAGAATCAACAAAACTTATTAAGGAGATGGATAAAGAACTTGATGAAAAGGCTCGTAAAAGATATTTAACCTTAACTGATGATGAAATTATTGAACTGCTTATAAATAAGAAGTGGTATGATACGATTGGTGTAGGTATTAATGAATTATATGCGACTATATCCTATCAACTTTCAGATCGAATTATTGAACTTTCTAAACGTTATAAGAATCCTCTTCCTAATATTATGAAGCAGACAGCAGATTGCGAGATTGAGGTGAAAAAGTATCTGGAGAGGATGGGATTTACATGGTAAATAAGGTAAGACATACAGAACTTGGAGATATTCCAGTAGATTGGAAAATCCAAACATTTGAAGAAACCTTTCGTATGCTTTCAAATAATACACTGTCCAGAGATAATTTAAATAATCGTGGTGGTGTTGTTAGAAATATTCATTATGGGGATATTCTTACAGTTTTTCCAGAAGTATTGAATTGCAGGACAGAAGAAATTCCATATATAAATAATCTGAATTTGCTTACAGCATCAACTCAATTGCTACAAGATGGAGATGTTGTGATTGCTGATACAGCAGAGGATGATACAGTAGGAAAAGTAACAGAAATTCAAAATTTGGAAGAAAATAAATTAGTAGCTGGGCTACATACCATTCCGTGCAGAGTGAAAAAAGGTGATTTTGTTCCTGGATGGCTAGGTTATTATATGAATTCCCATATGTATCATAACCAGATACTTCCATTCATTACAGGCACTAAAGTGTCGTCAATATCTAAATCAGCAATTGCAGGGACTTTAATTTTAGTACCGCCGATAGAAATACAGAGATCTATAGTTGCGGTCTTGTCAAAAGTTGATGAATTGACAAGGAATGAACGATTAACAGTTGATAAGCTGGAGGCTTTTAAGACTGCTCAATTACAGGCTATGTTTCCAAGAAATGATGCCGATATTCCAGAAGTGCGTTTTCCAGAATTTACTGATTCTTGGGAACAGCGTAAGTTAAAAGAGACTATTGAGTATATTGTAGATAATAGAGGAAAAAATCCTGACTATTATTGTTCGGAAGGAATTCCAGTTATAGATAATTTTATGATAAGGAATAGTTTATACCCTGACTTAAATACTGCAACAAGATTTATTGATGAGAATTTGTATCAAAATTTTATAAGAAAATATAATGAAGAAGATGATATTTTACTAACTCTTGTTGGTAATGGTATTGGCAATATTACTTTATTTCCTAAAGATAAAGCCGTTATTATTCAGAATACTCTTGGCTTTAGAGCAAAAGAGGATAAGAAATTTTTATTCTTTCTTTTAATGGCTAACAATGAAGCGTTAGTTAAATTAGATAGAGGGATGGCACAACCAAGTATAAGACAGGATGAAATACTTGATTTGGATATTTATGTACCATCAAATAGTGAACAAATACAAATTGGAGAATATTTTACTTATCTCGACAACCTTATCACCCTTCACCAGCATAAGTGTGAGAAATATGTTAATATAAAAAAAGGAATGATTAGTGAGTTGCTTGTTGGGAATATACAAATTCGATAAGGAGGAACATTCATGAGTATTGGCGAAACAGAGAAAGCTACTCAAGACCGCGTAGTTAGCTTTTTTAAGGATAGAAATATCCTTGATTATGAATATTTAGGTAATTTAAAAGATATTGCAAATAAAAATATCTGTGAGGATCGTCTTCATGAGTATTTGTGACTTAGTGGTTATAATCAGAAATTGATTGATAAAGCTGTTACCAAACTAGTGAAAGCAGCAGATGATATGACACATGGTTTGTATGATGCAAATCATAAAGTTTATTCGCTTCTGAAATATGGAGCAAAGATAGAAACTGCTGATGGTCCACCAAAGACAGTTTATTTTATAGATGTAGAAACACCTACTAATAATGATTTTGCAATTGCAGAAGAAGTTACAGTAATTGAGCATCAAGAAAAAAGACCTGATCTGGTGATTTATGTAAATGGTATTGCGATGGCAGTCATTGAATTAAAAAAAAGTAGTGTATCTGTTTCCAATGGTATTCGACAGAATTTGACGAATCAAAAAGATGGCTTCATTGCATCGTTCTTTACGACTATACAGTTTTGTATGGCAGGTAATGAAACAGAAGGTTTGCGTTATGGAACAATTTTGACTGGTGAAAAATATTATATGGAGTGGGAACCTGATGGATTTCATATAAGTGAAGATGAGCGTGATCCAGAGGATGTACGTATTATGGCATATTGTGAAAAATTGGATAACTTGCTACTACAGCAGATTTATCAGATGTTTGATAAAAATCGTTTCATTGATCTTATAGAAAATTTTGTTATTTACGATAAGGGAATTAAAAAAATATGTCGATACAATCAATTTTATGCTATTAAGCGTACGCAGAAAAGATTGGCAAAACAGCGTGGTGGTATTATTTGGCATACTCAAGGTAGTGGTAAAACGCTTACAATGGTCTGGCTTTCAAAATGGATTCTTGCAAATTGTAAAAAGGAGAATCCCCGTGTGCTTATTGTTACAGATCGAGATGAACTAGATGAACAGATTGAAAAGACATATATTGGTGTTGACGAAAAAATTACCAGAACGAAGAGTTGTGATGATTTGCTTCAGAAATTAAATTCGTATGATGATTCACTTTTATGTTCATTGGTACATAAGTTTGGTCGTCGCGGTGGAGAAGCTACTGAATCAGATTACAGCAAATATATTGATGAGTTAAGGAAGGCACTTCCTTCAGGTTTTAAAGCAAAAGGTAAAATTTTTGTATTTGTTGATGAGTGTCATAGAACTCAGTCTGGTAAATTGCATGCAGCAATGCAGGCAATTATGCCAGAGGCAATATTTATTGGTTTCACAGGCACGCCATTATTAAAGAAAGATAAAAAAACAAGTATAGAAGTCTTTGGAACATATATACATAGTTATAAATTTAATGAAGCTGTCAGGGATGGGGTTATACTTGACTTAAGATACGAATATCGAGATATTCCACAAGATATTACTGCCCATGATAGAATTGATCAGTGGTTTGATGTTAAAACTCGAACTCTTTCAAGCAGAGCAAAAGCAAAACTAAAAGAGAAATGGGCCAATATGCAGAAGATTTATAGCTCACGTTCAAGGCTTCAGCGTATTGCTTGGGATATCGTACAGGATTTTGATTTGAAACCTCGTCTGATGGATGGAAATGGAAATGCTATTCTTGTAGCTGACTCTATTTATACTGCATGTAAGTATTATGAAGCATTTCAACAACTTGATTTTAAAAAATGTGCAATTATTTCATCATATACACCGCAAGCGGGGGATCTTAGAACGGATACTGTAAGTGCAGATGACGAAACAGAGACTTTTGAAAAATATGACATTTATCTTCGTATGTTAGGTTTTAATCCTGACAATCTTCCAGAGAAAATTTCAATTAGAAAGAAAGTTGAAGAATTTGAGAAAGAAGCAAAAGAAAAATTTATTAATGAGCCTGCAAATATGAAGTTACTTATTGTAGTTGATAAGCTTCTTACAGGATTTGATGCACCGCCTTGTACATATCTTTACATTGATAAAAACATGCAAGACCACGGACTATTCCAAGCTATTTGCCGTGTAAATAGGTTAGACGGTGATACAAAAGAATTTGGTTATATTGTAGATTACAAGCAACTTTTCGGCGATTTAAAAAATGCAATGGATAAGTATACTTCAGGAGCATTTGAGAATTATGATTTTAGAGATGTAGATGGACTTCTTAAAGAAAGAAGTGTTGAATCCATTAAACATTTTAAAGAGGTTTTTGAAGAATTGGAAGAACTTTGTGAAGGTGTTGAAACACCACGAGAAGATTTACAATATTTGCATTATTTCTGCGGAGTGTCTGGCATGAGCGAAGAGATGGATGAAATCTATGTTCGACTTAGAGAAAAATTATATAAGCTTGTTAACAGCTTGGTTCGTGCTTTTGCAGAAGCTAAGCAATACATGATTGACAAATGTACTACAGCAGAGATGAGTGATTATGAAAATAAGGTTCATTTTTATATTGAGCTTAAGCAGGTTGTTGGAAATAAAAGTGGTGATTTCTTAGATTTTAAAGCATATGAACCAGATATGCGTAAGCTTATTGATAACTATATCATTGCTTCTGATAGTATCAAGATTGGTGAATTCGATGATTTTACACTCCTTGATTTTGTAGCTGATCAAGGGGAAACAATGACTGGAGAAGATACATCTTCTGGTCAGAAAGAGGGTGCTGCTGAAGCAATTGAAAATAATATTCGTCGAAAGATGGTTGAAAAGGTAACTGTAAATCCAAAGTACTATGAAAAAATGTCAGCTATTTTGGATAAATTAATTCAAGATAGAAAGCAGGGTGTATTATCCTATAAAAAACTTCTTGATGAGTATATCAAACTTGCAAAGAATATTGAGCATCCGGAACAAAATGAAGATTATCCAGAAACTATAAGGCACAGCAAAGCTATGCAAGCATTATATGATAATGTTGGAAAGGATGAGGCATTAGCTATTAAACTTCACAAAGCTGTTATGGACAGTAAGATGAGTGGTTTTCGTGGTGACTCTATTAAAGAAAGAAGAATCAAGAGAGCATTGTTTTCAATTCTCAATGATGATGCCGAGGTTGAACGCTTATTTAAGATTATTGAAAGACAGGAGGAGTATTAAAAGATGCAAATTGTGATTTCGGGCATACCGATTGATATTCATAAAAAAAATATTAAGAACATGCATCTTCAGATAAAACCACCTAATGGACAAGTTGTTATTTCTGCACCATTATCAATGGATGATAAGGCAATCGAGGTGTATGCTCGAACAAATCTCGGTTGGATTAAAAAGCAAATTGAGAAGTTTCAGCAACAACCAAGAAGTGCGAAAAGGCAGTATGTTAGTGGCGAAACTATGTACATTTGGGGAAAACAGTACTACTTATCTTTTGTTCCAGATTCTCGAAAGAATAGTTTTAAAATTCAGGGTAATAGCATAGTTCTTTCGATGAGAAAAAATAGTACAGTAAAACAGAGAGAGAAATATATTCGTGAACAGTATCGTCGATTGCTCAAAGGTGAAATAGAAAAAATTCTTCCTAAGTGGGAACAAATCACAGGACTTCATTGTGAGTCTTGGCAAATAAAATATATGATTACACGTTGGGGAACTTGTAATACGGAAAAAAAGAAGTTGTGGTTTAATTTGCAATTGGCTCAAAAACCTGTAGAATGTTTGGAATATGTTATTTTACATGAATTAATTCATTTGAAGGAGCGTACTCATAATTCAATATTTATTGCATACATGGATATGTATATGAAAAATTGGAGAGAAGTACGTAAGGAATTAAATGATTTGAGATTGGATTATTACGAGTTCCAAAATAAATAAGATTTAGTTCAAGGCAATTTATAATGTCTTAAGCTAAAGTGAGTGACTTCTATATTTGTTTTCAATTTTAATTAGAAGCTTTTATAAAAATAAATAATATTACCATTAAGGCCATATTGGATTAAACATTTTAATATGGTCTTAAATTGTTGAAAACTGACAAAAACATGATATAATTATAAATATAATTTGTTGTATTTGACAAGTAGTTGTGATGGGCTATAAATGTATATAGAGGTAGGAGCTATGAATAAGGAATTGATTTTGAAATTGGTGCAACCATATCTTAAAGATAATAAATTAACTTATGAAGATTTTGATCGACTTTTTTGCTTTTTATCGAAAAAAGAACAATATTTAGTAGTAGATGTACTTATTGAATCTAATATTGATTTCTTGTCAGAGGATGACGAAAATAACAATGATATTTTAAATGAATCAATATCTGATACTGAGTTGGTAAATAGTATTGATGATGAAATAGATTTTCATAATCTATATGGCGAAACGTTTAAAGATGAATATGTGCCACAAACTGTTATAACAAATGCGAGTGATATCAAGCAATCGAATGAAATTTTATGTAGATTGATACAAGAGGAAGGTAGTGAACAAGCAAAACAGGATTTATGTATAAAAAATAAGGCATTAGTTGATAAATATGCATGGGCATATGGGAAAAAATATATAACAAAATTATCATTTGAGGATTTAGAGCAATCTGGGATGATTGGACTAATTAAAGCAGCAGAAAAATTTGACATTCGCAAAGGATATTCATTTAGTACATATGCAGTGTGGTGGGTCAAACAAGCCGTTGTAAGAGACATTCAAGATACAGGTTTTTTGATAAGATTACCTGTACATGTCATGGAAAAAATCAACAAAATATCTAATATGGAAAGCCAATATGTTGGATTTGGAATAAATCGTGCTGAGTGTATAAATGCTATTGCGGATGAATTGGAAATGCCGAAAGAATATGTGGAACATTATATGTATATAAAAGATCAATATTTATCAGTGGCATCTTTGAATACTCCAGTTGGTGAAGATGAAAATTCTGAGTTGATTGAGTTTATTTCAGGTAATGATGAATTGAGTGCCGAAGAAATTATAATTTTGAAAAGCTTAAAGGAAGTATTGGAAAAGCAATTATTAAGGCTAACAGATAAAGAGCAAAAAATATTACGTCTAAGATTTGGAATGGATGATGGACATCCACGGACATTAGAAGAAATAGGAACAAATTTTAATGTTACAAGAGAAAGAATTAGACAAATTGAGTCACGTGCACTTAAAAAGTTAAGAACACCATTTCGATTGCGTAATTTAGAGGAATATTTGGAGGATCTAAGATGAATAGCGATGTAATTAAATCAAAAATACAAGATAAGCTATCAGAAATACAAGATTTAGAAGATAGTATTATTGTTCTAAAAGGTATTTCATTAGATACGATAGATATGGAAAATGCTAAAAAAATTAATTTGGAAGCAGTAGTTAAAAATAAATTGAAGTATTTTTTTGATATATATGATAAAAGAAAATTTTTAACATATGAGGAATATTTATTATTAAATAGCTTCTTAATTGATCAGTACAAAAAAATTTATATATTTGTAAATAATTTATATATGGATCAATTTCCTATTGATATTGCAGTCAATTCAAACATTAGGGATGGATTAATAACTCATTTTATGGATACAGAAGGAGATGAATTAGACGACAAAAACGTAGGGGATATTGGTGAATATATTTCTTTGTATAATGGAATTAGAGAACATAAAGGTTATTTATTTGGTGCATATTGCGAAGAAGATGTATTTGATAATATAAAAATACAGGTTATTAATATTTTTGATAGAGAAGAAAGCGAATTAAAGAAAGTATCAAATGCTGAGACAATGGTAGATTTGATAGAAGAAGCGGATTATATTGATTTAGTAAAAATGGTTTTTGGTAAACCAGAAAAAATATATGTTCGAATATCTAATTATACAGGAGATATTAATAAATTAAAAAATCGTTTACAACTATTAAGTTTTTACTGGAATAATTGGACAGAGATTTATATTGTTCAACCACCAAAAGTAGATAAAAAATTTAATCATAGAGACGAATATACTAAAATTCTAAAACAATATTGGGGATATTCGTCTTTTCGATCACTTTCAGTGTATGATATGACGAAACTAGAAAGTGGAGAGAAAGAAGTAATTCAGGTATCACAGGAAAATATTATATCCAATTTAGTAGAACAAACAGAAAAATGTGGACAAGATGAATTAAATTATAGGGATGTTTTTGTTACAGCACCGACAGGTGCAGGAAAGTCTGTTATGTTTCAGATACCAGCAATATATCTGGCAGAAAAATATAACCTTTTGACAATAGTTATATCACCATTGATTGGTTTGATGAATGATCAAGTTAGAAACTTAGAATTAAAGAATTATAAAGGTGCCAAAACTATTAATTCTGATATTTCTCCGGTTATTAAAAGTGATATTATGGAAAAGGTGGCAGAGAGCAAATATCATATACTTTATATTTCACCTGAAACATTATTAAGCAGAAGTGATGTGGAACAATTAATTGGAGATAGAACAATTGGTATGATTGTAATTGATGAAGCACATATTGTGACTACATGGGGAAAACAATTTAGACCCGATTACTGGTATTTAGGTGATCATATAAAAAAGCTAAGAAAAAACCAACTTGAAAAAAAAGGAAAACCATTTATTATTGCTACATTTACTGCCACAGCTATTTATCATGGAGTAGAAGATATGTATACTGAAACTATTAATAGTCTTCACATGTTAAATCCTATTACATATTTGGGCTATATAAAAAGAAATGATATACAAATCGTTATTGATAAAAATAAGAAAATGAGAGGTGAACGTTCCGAGTATGAATTAGATAAATTTGAAGAAATAGAAAAGCTGATTTTTAGAGCAAGAATAACAAATAAGAAAACTCTTATATATTTTCCAACAGTTGGACTAATTAATAGATGCTACGAATACTTAAAATCTAAAAGAGAAGTTGAAATGGTTGCGATATACTATGGATCTTTAGCCAAGGATGTTAAGGAAGAAAATTATGAACAATTTTTGAATAAGGATAAATTAATCATGCTTGCAACAAAAGCATTTGGTATGGGAATAGATATAGATGATATAGAAATCGTTGCCCATTTTGCACCAACTGGTAATGTTTGTGATTATGTACAGGAAATTGGTAGAGCAGCAAGAAGAAACGATCTAAAAGGTGAGGCTTTATATCGCTATAATACAAAAGATTTTAAACATATTAATAGATTACATGGTTTATCAAAGATTCAGAAATATCAATTAATAGAAGTAATTAAAAAAATATATGAATTATATTTAAATAATATACAGAATAAAGTAGATTTGACAAGAAAAAGAAATGCAATGCTTTTAGATGCGGAAAATTTTACATATATATTTGGAAATTCTATTAATGATGAGGAGGATAATGTAAATAAAGTAAAAACGGCATTGTTAATTATACAAAAAGATTTTGAAGCTAAGGTTGGATTTTCTCCAATAAATGTAAGACCTATTCCGTTATTTTCGATGGGCTTTTTTGCAATTGATTTAAAAAATCAAAAAAAATTACTTAGAAAATATCCAGATTGTTTGGAACAAATAGAAGAATCAAAAAATATTTGTAGAGTACAATTGGATAAAATTTGGAGAAATGATTATAAAAAATATTCATTTCCAAAATTTAAGTATTTATTGTATTCAAAAGATAAAGAATTAGATATAAATTCCAAAATTATGATGAAATCAGCTTTATGCGTTTCGATTGTATTAACCGAAGACTACGATAGTCGTTTTAAAAATATATGGAATCGTTTAAAGGGATTTATAGGGAAGAAAGTAATATCAGGGGATTACACGGCTATATCAGAGATTGAAGAAATGCTTCAAAATACATATGATATTAGAAAGTATAAAGCCAAGGCAATATGTGAAGTTATCATTTCTTCAATGGATATATATAGAAAAAAATTTGCAAAAACAACGGCTCCAATAGTGTCAGAAAAGGCAAAAAAATCAGGGATTATAAAATATCAATTCAATGTTGCAGTTAACTCTTACTTTAGATGGGTAGAAAGAAATTATAAAAAGATCTTGTCAGAAATATCAGAGGGTGAACTTTATCTTATTAACGAAAACGGAAATTTGGCAAAAGAAATAAGTGTAGTACTTGGAATACTTGAAGCATTTGATGTCTTAAATTTTAAAATGATAGGAGGTGCGAATAGCCAATTATATATTTATATTAACCAGATTCTTGGATTAAAGAATATTTTAAATGCACCATATAATTATGAAAACAGACTTTTGGATTCGGTTTCAGAAAGACATTTATTATCTGTAAAAATGTTGACATATTTATATGAAAGTGATCTTTCGAGTGAACAGATATGGGATTATATAGAAGATTACTTTTTAGGGCAGATTCCTGAAAAAGTGAAGTTGGATTGTTTGCAGGAAAATCCCAATATTAAATTTGATTAAAAGGTTGTTAGTAGAAATATCATTTAAGGCTCCACCGATTTAAAAACATAAATATAATAATTATTAGATTTCATAAAATTTGTAGTGCTTTAAAATGAGAATACTAAAGATAAATGATTAATGGAGAGGTGAATAATAAAATGAGTTTTGAGGCACATGATCGTCACATTTATGAACTATTTAATAGAAGTCAATATTTTATTCCGCGTAATCAGCGACGATACGTATGGACTAAACGTAATTGGCAAGAACTTTGGGAAGATGTTATGTTGATTCAGAATGGAATTGAAGCTACACATTTTATTGGAAGTATAGTTTTATATAGTGAGAAGGATCGTGAAAATGGTATTTCGCATTATACAATTATTGATGGACAACAACGTATTATTACATTAACTATTTTATTAGCGAGTGTTGCTTTTTGGTTAAAATGTTATGATGCAGAGGACGAATTTAATGGAATAAAGCAATATATTATGGCACGTGATGATTCTGATAAGGATTATATTATGGTTATCTCTGAATATCATATATCATTATCAAGGATTTTAGAAAGAATTATGGAAATATCTCTGGATAATTTGAAACAATTAACAATTGATTCATTCTTAAATGCATATACTATTGGGAAAAAAGATAAGAATATAGTGGCGGCATTTAAATTTTATTTGCAAAAAATAGAAAATGAGATTCAAAAATCAAAGAAGAAACCGATTAATTATTTAAAAATATTACGAGAGACTATAGTTAATAAAATTTTATATGTAAGTATTATAGCTTCATCGGAAGAGGACGCATGTACGGTTTTTGAAATTTTAAATGCAAGGGGATCTGTTTTGGAAGACCATGAATTGTTAAAAAATTTTATTATGCGTGGAATTAAGCCAAAAGGTAATATAGATGAGGCAAAAGCTATTTGGAATGAAATGGAAAGTAATATAGGCTCTAGTATAGGAAGATTTGTTAAACATTATGCAACTCATAAATATAGAAATAATATACAAGAAGGAATTAGTGATTATAAGATTATTCAAAGAGCTAATAAGGGAATACCAACACAGGATTTATTATATGATTTACAGTTAAAAAGTAGATATTATGAAAGATTAGTGAATCCAAGTTTGAGCGGTGAAAATGCAAATTGTTCGGAATTAGAATATATGGTTTATTCATTTTTTAAAAAGAGACGCCATGAACAAATAAGACCGATATTGCTTAGTTTGATTCATCAAAAAGAACGTAATATACTTGATATAAAAAAATATGAAGAGATTATACTTTTTTTGTATGATTTTGTAGTTTGCTATAATATCATTGGTCAGGGAAATTCTAATAAGATTACAAACATTGTATATGCAATGGCAAAGGAATTGGAAAATAATTATTCTGATGGATTACTTCAAAAATTTGTTTCAGAACTAAATGAAAAATTACCAGAAAAAGATAGTTTCTATAATGCGTTTTCTTTAGTAGGATGGTCGCATCATGGAGGATTTTATGATGATGATAAAGATAAAGAACGAGTAAAAATTGTTCTTGAAGTATTGGAACGTCATAAAAGTGCCGCAAAAAACTGCGAAAAATTTACGATAGAGCATATTTTAGATGATCAAGATGATACTAAAAATGGAAGAATTGGGAATTTAATACCACTCGAAGAAGAGTTAAACAAACAATGTAACGGAAAAAAATTTAAAGAAAAACTTACTATATATAAAAAATCTTCATTTCAAACTGCACGAAATATAGCAGAAAGATATGCTATTGATAAAGGAAGAAAATTTGATATTGATGAACGTACTCATGCTATAGCAAGAGATTTTTATAATGAAGTATTGAAATTCAAAATTAATTCTGTGGATTCTCAAAAGAAAAAAACAAAACATAATAAGAAACAAAAAGAGTCAGATTTTTCTCGTAAAAATATAGGTGATATAGTAGATAGTAAACAAAATGGAACGGAAAAAATAAGAAAAGAAGAAAATAGACAGATGTCCATTTTTGATTACATATCATGAATATAAATTTGATTTGGAATTAGCGTGAGTTTTCATAAGTAATATGGTTAATTTAAAATGTATGTGTGAGGTTATAATATGAATGGCATAGATAAACAATGGATAAAAAACATTCCTAAATTTGAAAGTTCGGATGGACGACGTTTAAAGTTTTCAGATGAATTTATAAAAAATAAATTATATAAAGCATTAACAAATAAGGAAATAATATGTTTGGCACGCGGAGAAGGTAGAAGTTTTAGATTAAATGATATTATACTTCATCCAGAAATATTATTTGATTGGGGAGAAAAATCAATGCATGCATTTTTAGATAATACTCAGGATGAGGTTAGAAAGTTTTGTGATCCGCGAATAATAAATAAAGAGAGAATAATTTACTATATTGAACAGTATTCAAATGAATTGAAAGGATATTATAGAAAATATAAGTATTTTGAATGTAATGATTATGATGTAAATAATTTTGTAGAAAATTTAATTTTGAAGGTTAGCATAGAAGAAAGTAGCAGTGTTCTTTTGTGCATAAAAGATTGGATTATATATGCATTACATACAATGGGAATTTCAGAATTTAAAAAAATTTCACCTTGTATATCATGCAGTTATGGAGAAGATCGATTTAAAAAAGCAATTAAATTTGGATGGGGAAGAAGACCTTATAATAAATATTGTGTAATAATGGATAATTGGATTCACAGACATGAGGAAGGAATTGCATATAGAAGGATGGAGTATGTAAATGAAGTATTGAATAGATATGGATTAAAATGGTTTTCAAACAAACATAATGAAATAATGCTAAAATATGGGATTTTTCCGCAAAAATTAGTTGGATATTATTTGTTAGATAGGAACTTAGATAATAAAATAAATAAATACGTTATAAATAAACATTATGTCGATAAATGGGAAGAAGATGAAGAATTTGAGATTGGACAATCATTATATTTTGATCAAAAAATCGATTTTGAAAAATTAGGGATGTATAATACAATATATCAATATGATGGACAGGCTTTTACTATTGCAGGGCGAAGAAATTAATAGACTTAAGGTTTCGAATGTCTATGGTGTCAGATAACAAAATAAATGGCATGATTAAGAAAAGATTATTCAAAAGGTCAAACTAGTATATATTTTAGTTGTAAAAATAGAGCAGTAAAAGGAATATCTTCTTTAACAGAGATATATTAGTGTATAACTTAGGTCTCCTGAGATCTTACAAAATTATGAAGAGATCTATAAAAATTTCAAAGAATCATTACAAAGGTGGTAAATAACAATGTTCAACAAAATTCGATTAAAACAAATACTAGCAGAATACAAAAAAGTTTTTGTCCAGCAACAATGGCCAAACGAAAAATACAAATGGGAAGCTATACAATGTTTCCAAGAAAATTGGGATATTAATTCACCTGATTTTGCACAGATGCTTAAGAAATCTCTGGGTCAGGTTGGTAATTTGCTTGCGTCTGCGAATAACTTTCCAGCAAAAATGATTATCGGTTTTGCAGAGGCTGCTCCAGAAGAGGTACGTTCCATGTATATGGAACTATATGACGAAAGTAAGGATTTATGTGAGAGAATTGCTAATTTTAAAAACAAGTCCAATACATTATTGGAGTGCCATACAAATGGAGCTGCGCAGCACTATCAGTATGAAAATGCAATCATGGCATATTTGTGGCTGCGCTATCCAGACAAATATTATATCTATAAATTCAGTGAAGTAAAAGCTGTCTCATCGGAACTTGAAAGTGACTATCGGTTTAAGAAGGGTGCTTATGTAGATAATATTAGAAATTTCATGGCATTATATGATGAGATATGTGCAGAATTACAGCAGGACGATGAGCTTAGAAATCTGCTAAATTCTCAGATCACATCGACTTGCTATGCTGACCCTGAATTACGGACACTTACAATAGATGTTGGTTTTTTCATTTTTCGTTATTGGAACAAGGAAGATTCAACAAATGTTCCTCTTTATGCTCAGTTTCAAGAAGATGATGGACAGCAATATTGGTTCTTGAATGCAAATCCCAAAATGTGGAGTATGTCCAGTATGCCAGTGGGAGAAGTTCAGAATTATACTTTGTTTAATGACAATGGGAATAAGCGTAGAATCTTCCAAAACTTTCTTGATGCAAAGGCGGGAGATATGGTGATCGGATATGAGTCTACTCCGGTGAAACAAATTGTAGCTATATTTCGTGTAAATGCAGAGCAGGATGGAGAGAGAATATATTTTGAAAAGTTAGAAGGACTCTCATCACCAATTGATTTTGCAACATTGAAAGCCTGTCCTGAACTGGAAAAAATGGAATATTTCAGTATCATTCAGGGAAGTCTATTTAAATTAACAAAGGATGAATACGAATTTATTATTGATTTGATCCGTGAAGAAAATCCAGTGCCAACAGCTGAGAAAAATAAAGATGAGTATTCGAAAGAAAAATTCTTAGATCAGGTTTACATGACAGAAGCAAAATACGATCGTCTCGTAGCTGTTCTGACAAGGAAGAAGAACATTATTCTGCAGGGAGCACCAGGTGTTGGAAAGACTTATGCAGCTAAGCGTCTGGCTTATTCGATAATGGGAGAGAAAGATGATGACCGCATTGAGTTTGTACAGTTCCATCAGAATTATTCCTATGAAGATTTTATGATGGGGTATAAGCCTGTCGAGGATGGATTTGAACTGAAGTATGGAATTTTTTATAGATTCTGTCAGAAAGCAGCGAACCATCCAGATAAAGATTATTTCTTTATCATTGATGAGATTAACCGAGGCAATATGAGTAAAATCTTTGGCGAATTATTAATGTTGATTGAGGCTGACTATCGAGAGACAAAGACAACATTAGCCTATAATGGTCTCAGCTTTTCTGTTCCAAAACGTCTACATATCATTGGTATGATGAACACTGCTGATAGAAGTTTGGCGATGATTGATTATGCACTTCGCCGCCGATTTAGTTTCTTTGACATGGAACCTGGATTTGATTCGGAAGGATTTATTAAATATCAGGAAGCATTTACAAATGACACATTCAATACGTTGATTGACCGCATTAAGGAACTGAACAGAGAAATTGCAAACGACAAATCTCTAGGGAAAGGATTCTGTATTGGGCATAGCTATTTTTGTAATACGAAAGAATGTACGGATGAGTGGATGCAAGATGTAGTTGATTTTGATATATTGCCAATGTTAGCAGAGTATTGGTTTGATGATACAGATAAATTGCAGCGTTGGGAGAACATTTTGCATGGGGTATTTCAATGACAAAGGACAAGAGTATTCTGATCAATAATATTTACCATATGCTTTCCTATGCTTTTCAGACACTGAAGCAAGAGACATATGAGGATGTTGCAGTAGAGTCTTTTGACGAAATGTATAATCTGCTGGCTGCAATCCTAGCCAAGGGCATAGGGCTGCAGTTAAAGCAGGGTCTTTACAGAGAATATATAAGTCATCAGGAAGAGCTGACGGTTATGTGTGGTAAAATAAATATGCCAGGTACAATTAAAAATAAACTGTTGCATAAACAAGTACTTACCTGTGATTTTGATGAGCTTTCAGAAAATAACACGTTGAATCAAATCTTGAAAACAACAGTCATGCTTCTTTTGCGAAACGGCAAAGTAAAAGCAAAATACAAAGATGATCTGAAGAAGAAAATGTTGTATTTTTCGAATGTAGATTCTATAGAACCGACAGAAATTAAATGGTCATCGATTCGTTTTCAGCGTAATAATCAAACATATAGAATGTTAGTTAGTATTTGTCAGTTGATGATTGAAGGAATGTTGATCACAACAGATGCAGGTAACTATAGATTAGCATCCTTTGTAGACGAGCAGCGTATGTGCAGGCTGTATGAAAAATTTATTCTGGAATATTACAGCAGACATTATCCAGAATTGTCTGTTAGTGCATCGCAGATTCCGTGGGCACTAGATGATGGTGTTGGAACGATGCTGCCGGTTATGCAAACTGATATTCACTTGCAACGTGGCAATACAGTGCTTATCATTGATGCGAAATATTACAATCACACTACACAGGTCCATTTTGATAAACATACGCTTCATTCAAACAATTTGTATCAGATTTTTACCTATGTAAAAAATCGAAGCTATCAATTTGGAGAAGAAGATAATACAGTTTCAGGAATGCTTCTTTATGCCAAGACGGAAGAAGAAATCCAGCCTGATAATGTGTATCAGATGCATGGCAGTCAAATAAGTGTTAAGACACTTGATCTGAATTTGCCATTTGTAGAGATTGCAGCACAGATGGATAGGATTGTTGAGTCTCATTTTACTGGTGTAATAAAAGCTGATTAGATGAGAAAGCTGTTTTGTAACTTAAGCATTCCTGAGTTTGGACCTTGTGAAATCTGAATACAAAGATGAAGTCAAAAAGTTGCAAAATACAGGCTGTAGCGCTTAATGATGAATGAGATAAAGAAACTAGAGCATATCTAAATGGAGGATTTTAAACCAGCATGAACATACAAATATTTGGAACAAAAAAATGCAACGAAACAAAGAAAGCAGAACGTTTTTTCAAAGAACGTGGAATCAAATATCAGTTTGTTGATATGAAGAAAAAAGGCATGAGCAAAGGCGAATTCAATTCAGTAGCTCAGGCAAATGGTGGTTTAGATCATATGATCAATTGGGAAGGCAAAGATCAGAACTTGCTTGCACTGATCAAATATATTGCCAATGAAGATAAACTTGAAAAAGTATTAGAAAATCCACAAGTCATCAAGACACCCGTTGTCCGAAATGGAAAGCAATCAACACTAGGATATCAACCAGATGTTTGGAAAAAGTGGATAAGTATGATAAAATTTAAACTAAAAAAAGAGCAAATTGAATTTCTTAAAAAGACGTATCCTGATAATAAGCTGATTCAGAGAGTTTTGAGCTTTGAGAAAGAAGGAATTTTTGAAATGGATGATGAGAATACATATATTGATTTCATGGATTATTTGGACGATGAGTCTGTAGCTTGGATGGATGAAAATTATGATGCTACACCACAAACAATTATGTTGGAATCAATAAGAGATGATATTTTTTGTCAGACTAATTAGAAGAGAAAGTGGACATTGAAAAATTACTTTCGGAAAAATAAAACAAGACCTTATAGTCATAACAGGCTATAAGATCTTGTCACAGGAGAAAGTGGATGACGACTTAATCATCATCATGAGGTAAAAACGGTGGTCGGAAGGGGTACAATTCTTCGTAAGATTCAAGCTCGGCTTCTGTTCTTGGAACAACCTGGATCAATCCAGTACAATCCGTGGTAGAACAAACATTGCACATTTCGAAGATATTTTCATCAATTTCTTCGTTTGTAAGTTCTCGTTTCTTCTTATTATTCATGCATTGAAACCTCCTCGTTTCTTAGTATGTGATAATTTAAGAAAAATATTTTGTAAAATAAATCCAACAAAAGATATTATACGAGGAGATAGGAACAATATATTTTGTACCAAAAGAAAGCAGAGAAAAGGCTGTCCATCCTAGACAGAATGGAAGCCTTTTCCGATAATCTCACTTGTATTAGAAACTAAAAGAAAAGCTTTTGGATCATGTTCTTTGATAAAGTTTCGAAGTTTCACTGCCTGTGAAGGACTAAGAACCGTCAGGATAATATATTTATCATCCCCTGTAAAGGCTCCGGTCGCATTTACAATGGTTGCTCCGCGCTGTAGATCATTTTGGATAAAATCACAAATACATGTTGCATTAGAAGTTACAACATGAAAGTATTTAGAACGGTTAAAACTTTCAATAAAGTTGTCGATCAACGCAGAACGCATGATCAGACCAAACAAAGAATAAAGTCCTGTTTTGACGTTAAACACTAGGAATCCTGCGAGAGTAAAGATAAGATCAGAGATCATTAAGCCCTTTCCGATATCTACACTCGTATATTTTTTAAGAATCATAGCGATAACATCTGTACCACCACTAGAAGCTCCAATATTAAATAAGATTGCTGAACCAAGCGCTGGCAATAAGATTGCAAAGATCAACTCTAATAATGGCTCATTGGTAAGTGGATGACTCATATGATAAATTCGCTCTAAAAGAGATAAACTTACAGATAAAAGAATCGTGCTGTAAGCTGTTTTTTCAGCAAAGCTTTTACCTAAGACGATCCATCCAATGATCAGCAATAAAATATTCACAACAAAAGAAAAATCACTGGCAGAAATAGGAAGGAATTTTGCAACTAAAACGGCAATACCTGTGATACCACCAAATGTGAAATTGTTTGTAAATTTAAAGAAGTAAATTCCGACAGCCATAATGAGTGTGCTGATTGTAAGTAAGGAAAAATTTTTAAGTTTTAATTTCATAATACTACCTTCTTTGATGATTGTTTCATTTATAATGATTTCATAATTCAATCATTTATTTTAGCATGAATATTCTATTTTTCAAGAAATTCGGTGGAAATAGTGAGAGAGAACGCATTATAATTTTTGTTATGGAATCTTGCGACAAAATGGATTGGTGCAATCAAGACAAGTATCTATATTTACGTATCCCCTGTTATAACCGTAATACTTTCAGTGTTGATCTTACATGAAAAAATAGCAGTGATTTCTATCATTGGAACTGTATTAATCCTTATTGGGCTTGTGGTCTCACAAAAAAGTTAAGACAACAGACCAGATTAGATGTATAATATGTGATAATAAAGCAAAAAAGGAGATAGGAACAATGTATTATGTACCAGATGGAACAAAAAAATGCGGATATTATGAATGCAAAAAATGCGGGAATAGATTCCTCTCATTACAGACGATGGAGAAGATTCCATGTCCAGACTGTGAGGCAGAGATTGACTATGAGATTGGACCAGATGAAAGTATGGAAGATATTTTAGATACTGCGCAGTTACTTCAGAAAATCGAGGGTGAAGAAGAAGTCGAAAAGATGGATGCTTTACTAAGCCTTGCTATCACGGGTGGAGACTGCAATTGGATTTAAAAATGTATTTTCTAAAAGACTCAGGGACCATGGACTTCTGGGTCTTTTAGATTGCTGCAATAATTGAAACAGGAAGGCAGGAATATCAATTTATGAACGATACACAAGACAACAAATGGGACAAACTATTGCACATCAAAACCATGGGCAGAGACGACTCTCAATCCGATCAATACCGCTATCCATACGAACCAACTCCATATTCTGTACTGCAACGATTAGCAAATACAGGACTTATAAGGAAGAACAATATGCTCTTAGATTATGGCTGTGGTAAAGGAAGGGTAGACTTTTTCTTATCCTACCAGACAAGATGCCGTTGCCTCGGAGTTGAATATGACGAACGCATTTATGAGAAAGTAATGGAAAATAAGAAAGAAGCCGTATCGAAAGAGAGGGTATCATTTTCATTAGCGAATGCAGAAGAATTTCAACTCCCAGAACAGATAGACCGCATCTATTTTTTTAATCCATTTTCCATAGAGATTTTGAGAAAATCTTACATATCTGATGACGGTGGATGAGATGATGTTTACCGATGAAATTGATTGTTCCGATTTGTTTGGTGGAAATAGTGAGAGAGAACGCATTATGATTTTTGAGATTGGGCAGTAGACAGACCCTCAGGCCATCTAAATATTTGATACCAATATTAGAAAATTTATATATTTCTACAGAAGAATTTTTAAAGGAACTAAAGGAGTTAAAATAAAATGATAAAAGATATAATGAAAGATCCATTGTTTCTAGCACAGAAATCAACAGATGCAACAAAAGCAGATCAGCAGGTAGTAGTTGATCTGTTAGACACACTAAGAGCTAATTTGGATCATTGTGTTGGAATGGCAGCAAATATGATCGGCGTTAAAAAGAAAATTATCGTAGTAGCAGTTGGACCATTTCAGTTTGCAATGATCAATCCAAAGATCACAAAGAAATCAGGCGTATTTGAGACAGAAGAAGGATGTTTATCTTTGGATGGAGTGAGACCTTGTAAGAGATATAAGGAGATAGAAGTAGATTATCTGGACCAGGATTTTAAAAAACAGCATGGAAAATATTCTGGATGGACAGCACAGATCATACAGCATGAAATTGATCATTGCAAGGGGATTGTGATATGATTGAGGAAAATAAGATAATGAATGAAATACCAATTTATACGATCATGAAAATAGAAGCAGAAGAAGCAGAAATTCCAATGTTAACTTTTTATGTAAAAGAAGATACCATGGATGAACCAGAAGAGATTTCAATGGAAGAATTAACAGCTTATGACAGGAATCTAAGGATTGGAGATCAGGTAATAATCGGTCCAGATGAAACTTTGTTTCCGCTAGATATGGCAGAGAATCTTGGAATGTTTGACGAAATCGATCCGTTAAGCCAGATATCAGAAACAGATCCCAGACAATGGCAGATGGAATGGATGGATAATTATATGGACGCATTAGAAGAACTGGAGGATTCTACAACTAGGGAATAAGCCAAAATTCATGAAAATAAATCCATTAAAAGCAGAAAAACTTATGGAGATGAATGTATTTATGCAGAAATTACAGATAAGACAGAAAACATGTTATATAGAGCAAAATGGTTCCGGCGGTCCGATCATTTTATGGGGAATGTATCCTCATCGTGGAAATGAAATAGCACATATGTGGGATTGTCTGATGGAGACAGTCAATGATCAGGATTTTCTTTTCTGTGCATTTCAGGTAATAGATTGGAATGGTGATTTTTCTCCATGGAAGTCACCTGCTGCCTTCGGAGATGATGATTTCAAAGGAAATGGTCCAAAGACTTTACAATGGTTAATGAATGATTTGATTCCGAAATTAAAAGCAGATTACGGGGTAGACAGAGAAATTTATCTGATCGGATATTCCCTTGCAGGATTGTTTGCTCTATGGACAGCATATGAAACGGATATCTTCTCGGCAATTGCAAGCTGCTCCGGTTCTTTATGGTTCGAACAATGGGATGAATATGTGTTGCATCATCAAATAAAGCATGAAAGCAATATCTACTTAAGCCTTGGAGGAAAAGAAGAAAAAACAAAGAATCCGGTCATGGCAAGAGTTGGAGATCGAACTAGAACACAGGAACGAATTTTGCGCAACGATCCTAAGGTAAAGCAAACAACATTAGAATTTAACAGCGGCGGGCATTTTGCTGATGCCCAAAAGAGATTAGCGAAAGCTGTCAAATGGTTATTAGAATGTACTTAGGCGAGGATTCCAATGAACAACAAAACCATAAATTATTATAACAAATACACTAAATCATTCATACAAACAACAAGATCCGTAGATTTTACAAACATACAAAATAAATTTTTATCTTATCTTCCATCGTGCGCATCCATCTTAGATTTTGGGTGCGGTTCCGGACGCGATACAAAATATTTTCTAAAGCGAAACTATAACGTAACGGCGATTGACGGATCCGAAGAGATTTGTAAGGAAGCCTCAAAATATACAGGAATCAAAGTAAAACAAATGCTGTTTGAAGAATTAAATGACCAGAATATTTATGATGGAATCTGGGCATGTGCATCAATCCTTCATTTATCAAAAAATGATCTTTTTCGTGTATTCCATAAGATGAACCAAGCATTAAAAGAAAATGGAATCATTTATACATCATTTAAATACGGCGAATTCGAGGGAGAGAGAAATGGGCGTTATTTTACGGATTTTACAGAAGATTCATTGAAAGAATTTATCTTGCAGATTCCTCAATTACAGATCAAAGAAATATGGACAACAGGAGATGTCAGAGAAGGACGAGGTGATGAACGATGGTTGAATATCCTGATTTGCAAGGGAAAAATATCTTAGAAATTGAGCCAAAATATTATAACAATCTAAATATCGATGGATTTTCTAAAATGATGAAAAGTCCATCCTATTGCTATAAATTTTATTGGCTGGAAGCGATCATACAGTTAATCTCTGAGGGAAAAACAGAATCGACATTTGATGAGATCATAGATGAGATGATCACAAATGCATGGTATTCTGTAAGAGAGTTCCATATTCACTTAAGTGGAATGCCACTGGACGGGCAGATCAAGGATGGATTGGAGAGAGCAGTTCTTTTGCTAACAGAGCTTAGTGAATTATCAGCGAATGCTTCGAAAGTAGAGATTAAAAATGCGATCAAGCAGTATAACAAGGAATTAAAAACGACGAAAGAACAGCTGACTCATATGGTTCCATACCGAGCATTAGCAGGCTTTTTTACGAGGAGTAATGAAAAAGTAAATTGGAATAGTGCAAATCGCATGACAGCGTATATTCAGAAATTTAATAAAGAAGTCTTAACTCTTCCATACATATTAGGAACAAGCAGCAAGTTAAAAAAAGAAGTATACTTCCAACAAGACTGGATCAAGATGATTCAGGATCATACAGTCAATATTCTAGGCTGGATTCAATACGAGAAGGTAAAATGGCTGCAGAACAATAATCCAGAAGTTCCCGGTCTGGTATATAAATTAACCCCAACAGAAGAAAAGGTACGAAAACTCAAAAAAGTAAGAGATCTCTGGCAAGATATCATGGAAGTTCAAGAAATCAGAGACGTCTTTACTGGACAACCTGTGAAGAAGAAAAAATACGATATTGATCATTTTATTCCATGGTCATTTGTTATGAATGATGAACTTTGGAATCTGATGCCGATGGATGCATCACTAAATTCATCCAAGAGTAATCGATTACCAAAATGGAATCCGTTTTTTCAGAATTTTGCACAAAATCAATATCTGATGTATCAAATGATTTATGATGATATGGGAATCTATAAAAGATTTAAAGGCTGTTATAAGGATAATCTTCATTCTATCTGGGCGGGACAGGAATTATATCGAAAAGGAAATTCAAAAGAAATGTTTTATAATATACTTGAAAAGAATATGATACCTGTATATGATTCCGCACGTCGACAAGGATATGAAATATGGGATTATTCATAAGGATTTTAAAAGGGCAGAAGAATATGTGGTCAGAAAAGCAAAGAAAATATCAGAAGAATATATGTAGTAAATTAATGCTAGCTATTTTGTTACTCGCAAGTATCACAACACTTACAGCATGTAGATCATCAAATATAAAAGAAACAACAAAACAAACAGATCATAAGACAAAGAAGTGGAAACCATTGGTGATAACAAAGCGAGAAAAAGCTCAGGCACAAAAAGAAGTTAAGCAAATTTCAGACATTTGTCAAAACATAAAAATCAATGAGAATAAAGTTACAAAAAAAGACTTACAAACATTATATGATACATTAACATCCAAAGGTTATCCTGTTGCCCAGATTGGGGAAGAAAAACATAGTACAAAAAATGCACCAGTAAAATTCAAACCATCCAAGACAAGTCATGGTGAGAAATTGAAAACATTTTATGAAAAAACAAAAGCTGGAAAACCAACAACGATAACATTGTTACAGCAAAATAGTTCCGGAGGATTTGCAAATATCCGATTACAAAGCAACAATGGAAAGACAGAAGGAATTTTGACAACAATTTATAAAGAAGATGGTAAATTTTCTGTGAGTGAAATGGTAAAGTATCAAGTGAAAAAACTGGAATTGAATGAAAAAAATATTATGACTTTGGAATTTTACTTATCCGATCAAGCAGAATTACAGACGGATGGTACGATGGAATTTCAATGTAATTGAATATTAAATTTTCGCCATTTGTTGCATAGAAATGCATCAAACAGCAGATAATACCATCATAAAAATTTCCAAAGTAGAAAGGAACTCATATCATGGTATTAAAAGAGACAGAAAGAACAGCAATTGAAAACCTAAGAACACAGGAGAAAAGCTGCATAGAAAAGTATCAAAAATACGCACAGCAGGCGATCGATCCAGAACTTAAAAATCTTTTTGAACAGTTACACAAAAAAGAGCAGACACATTACGATTCACTCACACAGGTCTTAGATGGAACAGTACCGTCAAGTGACTGCAATGACAGTGATGGAAGAGACTATGAACCAAGAGCAATCTATACAGCAGCGAGCCAGTCCGAAGATAAGATGCATGATGCATTTCTTGCAACTGATGCAATTGGAACAGAGAAATTGGTTTCCGGAGAGTATAATACAAATGTATTTATGTTTGGGGATAGTAATCTTAGAAAGTTGATGGCAGACATTCAGGTAGAAGAACAGAATCATGCCGAAATGCTGTATAAATATAAGACGGCAAACGGAATGCAGTAATGCAATAGATATATGATAATTATGTTAAAGGACTCAGGAGCCGTGGACTTCTGAGTCTTTTGTTATCATTACAAAAATATCAATAATGTATAGATTGGATAAGATATGAAAATATGATAGAATTAATACAAATAAAGTACTATACAAGAGAGGATAAATAAAAAGATAATGAAGACAGAGCATCATACATTAACAAAGACTTGGGTTGTAGCAGCGCTGGCAAGTTTATGCTGTATTCTATGGGGAAGTGCTATTCCGATGATCAAGACAGGATATCGACTGTTACAAGTAGATACGACAAACACAGCCAGTCAGATTGTATTTGCAGGAATAAGATTTGCGTTAGCAGGACTTTTCGTCTTGATTTTTGCCTCTATACAGGAAAAGAAAGTGACACTGCCCGATGGAAAGATTCTAAAATATGCAGTTCCTGTCTGCCTTGCGCAGACTGTTGGACAGTATTTTTTCTTTTATATCGGCGTGGCACATACATCTGGGGTGAAAGGTGGAATCATTACAGGTTTAGGAAATTTTATCGCAATCCTAATGTCATGTTTGATCGTACGAAATGAAAAATTAACGGGAAGAAAATTAACAGGATGCATCTTAGGATTTGCAGGAGTTGTCGTGATTAATCTTCTTGGGAATTCTTTGGATTTCGGCTTTACGATGATGGGAGAAGGATTTGTTTTGATTTCACAGTTAGCCTATGCAACATCCACGATATTGATCAATTACTATTCAAAAAAAGTATCACCAGTTATATTAAGTGGAACTCAGTTTTTTATTGGTGGAATTGTATTATTTTTAATCGGAAACGCAATGGGTGGACATTTAGATCATGTAACAGTTGGTGGAATTACGGTCGTGTTGTATCTTGCATTGGTATCTGCAGTTGCCTATACACTTTGGTCTGTATTACTTGCATACAATGACGTGTCAAAGGTAGCAATCTTCGGATTTGTGAATCCATTATGCAGTGTAATCTTGTCGGCATTGGTATTGGGAGAAGTCAAACAGGCATTTAATATCGGAAGTCTGATCGCACTCGCACTTGTATGTGTTGGAATTTATATTGTAAATGCAAAGAAGAATAACAAATCAAATGTTGAGTAAGGAGGAAAACATTATGAGATATGAAATTTTAGGTGAAACACTTCCAGTAGTTATCTGTTATCTGGAATCTGGAGAAAAAATGGTTACAGAAGGTGGAGGAATGTCTTGGATGTCTCCAAATATGAAAATGGAAACAACTTCGAATGGAGGAATAGGAAAGATCTTTGGAAGGGCGTTTTCAGGAGAAAAGATGTTCCAGAATGTTTATACAGCACAAGGCGGAGAAGGGATGATCGCCTTTGCTTCATGCTTCCCGGGATCCATCAAGGCATTTGAAATTGCACCTGGACAGGAAATGATATTACAAAAAAGTGCTTATCTTGCCGGTGAGAATGGAGTTGAGTTATCTGCATTCTTTAATAAAAAGATCGGAGCTGGATTATTTGGCGGAGAAGGTTTTATTATGCAGAAAGCATCTGGCCATGGTATCATGTTTGCAGAATTTGATGGTCATGTTGTGGAATATGAATTAGAGGCTGGAGAGCAGATTGTTGTAGACACTGGACATTTGGCCGCGATGACAGCAAGTTGTACGATGGAGATCAAAAGTGTTCCGGGTGTAAAGAATATGTTGTTTGGTGGAGAAGGAGTGTTTAACACAATACTTACAGGCCCTGGGAAAGTATGGCTGCAAACAATGCCGATCAGTAATGTAGCTGGAGTATTAAGCCCATATTTTCCAAGCTCTAGTAAATAGAAAAAACATAAATAGATTAAGGAATGGGGAGTGATCAATATGGCCTTTTTTGATTATGATCGAAATGGGAAAAAAGATTGGAAAGACAATGCCAGAGAATATTATCTTTATAACAAATTGAAAGAAGATGATGCATCGAAGCATAACCAGGCAAAGGAAGAATCATCCAATGATGGGAAATCAAATGTTGGGTGTGGTTCTGTACTATTGTGTTTTTTATTTATGTTTTGTATGATGTGGTTCGCTATGATGGTTGATTCATTATGCAAATAGAGGAGCATAGAACGATGACAAAGACAAAGGCTTATATTGCGATCGACCTCAAATCATTCTATGCTTCTGTGGAATGTAAGGAGCGAAATCGCGATCCTTTAACGACAAATCTTGTGGTTGCAGATCAAAGCCGGACGGAGAAGACGATCTGCCTTGCGGTATCTCCATCGCTGAAAAGCTATGGAATACCAGGCAGACCACGTTTGTTTGAAGTCGTGCAAAAGATTAAAGAAGTCAATAATACCCGCAGGTGGAGAGCTTTAAACAGAACATTTACAGGTTCGTCGGATGACAGCACAGAATTAAATGCAAATCCGGCATTGAAGGTTGATTATATTGTTGCCCCACCACGTATGGAATACTATTTGGAATATAGTTCCAAGATTTATAATATTTATCTGAAGTATATTGCGCCAGAAGATATTTTTCCGTACTCAATTGATGAAGTATTTATAGATGCAACAGATTATCTGAATACTTATCAGATGACTGCAAGGGAACTTGCCATGACTATGATACGAGACGTTTTAAAAACAACGGGAATTACAGCAACCGCCGGAATCGGAACGAATATGTATCTGTGCAAGATTGCGATGGATATCGTAGCAAAGCATATTAAACCGGATAAGGATGGCGTAAGGATCGCCGAATTAGACGAAATGTCTTACCGTAGGAAGCTATGGAATCACAGACCGCTTACGGATTTCTGGAGAGTAGGCAAAGGCTATGCGAAGAAGTTGGAAGAACACGGTCTTTTCTCAATGGGAGATGTTGCAAGATGTTCCGTCGGAAAGCCAAATGAATTCCATAATGAAGAACTGCTTTATAAGATGTTTGGGATCAATGCGGAACTGCTGATCGATCATGCCTGGGGCTATGAGCCTTGTACGATGGAGCAAGTCAAAGCGTACAAACCGGAAACCAACAGTGTATGCTCCGGGCAAGTACTTCACTGCCCCTATGACTTTGATAAGGCAAAGTTAGTTGTAAAAGAAATGACTGATCTTATGACACTTGATCTGGTAGATAAGAGACTTGTTACTGACCAGATCGTATTGACCGTAGGTTATGATATAGAAAATCTAACGGATCCAGATAGATATAGGAAGTACAAGGGATCTGTTACGATCGACCGATATGGAAGGAAAGTTCCAAAACACGCTCATGGAACAACAAACCTGAAAAGGAAGACATCATCTACCATGCTGATCACAGATGCAGTGATGGAATTATATGATCGGATCGTGGATAAAAATCTGCTGATCAGAAGAATCAATATCACAGCGAACAAGCTCGTGGATGAAAGTTTTTCAAAGGAAGAAGAAACGTATGAGCAGCTTGATCTTTTTACAGATTATACGGTAAAGGAACAGGAACAAGCCGAAGAAGAGGCTGTTTTAGAGCGTGAGAAACGGATGCAACAGACAATGCTCACAATCAAAAAGAAGTTTGGAAAAAACGCTATCTTGAAAGGAATGAACCTTCAGGAAGGAGCAACGGCAAAAGACCGTAATGAGCAGATTGGCGGACATAAAGCATAGAAAATAAATATTCAGTGTGAACGGAGGAAGATTATGAAAGATCAGCACAATCATAAATACGATGATATTATCAATCTGCCACATCCAACTTCAAAGAAACACCCTCGTATGTCACTTTATGCCAGAGCAGCACAGTTTTCGCCTTTTGCGGCACTTACCGGACACCAAGCAGCTATTAAAGAAACTGTAAGACAAACAGATGCGAAACAGGTGTTGAGTGAAGAAGTTATAGCAGAATTAAATAAAAAGTTATATCTGATCGCTGAAACGATTGGTACACAGCAAATGGTTGAGATCACGTATTTTGTACCAGATGCTAAGAAAGATGGGGGAGCATATATTACCTGTTCTGGTTGTGTAAAGAAAATTGATAAATATAAACACACAGTTGTTATGACAGATCAGACGATCATCCCTATTGAACAGATAAGTAATATAGAGGGAGAAATGTTTGAAGAATAGTAATGGTGCCTGATTCAAATAAGAATCAGGCACCATTGCTGTTTCATAAAAAGCTACATACTCTGATGGAATGTACGACGAATCACTTCTTCCTGCTGTTCGCGTGATAATCGATTAAAGTTCACGGCATATCCAGAAACACGGATCGTAAGTGTTGGATATTTTTCTGGATGTTCCATAGCATCGATCAAAGTTTCTCTATGCATAACATTTACATTCAAATGATGTGCACCTTGAACAAAGTATCCGTCTAAGATTGTTGTAAGGTTTTTTACTCGTTGTTCCTGATCTTTTCCAAGAGCATCTGGTACGATGGAAAAGGTATTGGATACACCATCCTGACATACATCGCGATATGGAATTTTAGCGACAGAGTTTAAGGATGCAAGAGCACCATTTTCGTCTCGTCCATGCATTGGGTTTGCACCTGGAGCTAAAGGTTCTCCGAGTTTTCTTCCATCTGGTGTGGATCCGGTTTTCTTACCATACATAACATTGGATGTGATCGTTAAAGCAGATAAAGTATGGATCGCATTTCTATAAATTGGATGTTTCTTTAGTTCGTCAGAGAAGAATGTTACTGTGTTAACTGCAAGATCATCTGCGCGGTCGTCATCATTTCCATACTTAGGGAAATCCCCAATGGTTTCAAAGTCAATTGCTACACCATTTTCATTGCGGATTGGTTTTACAGTTGCATATTTGATCGCTGATAGAGAGTCTGCGGCAATAGACAGACCAGCGATTCCATAAGCTGCGATTCGCTCTAAGTTTGTATCATGAAGAGCAAACTGGCTGGCTTCATATGCGTATTTATCATGCATAAAATGAATGATATTTACTGTATCAACATATAATTCAGCAACATAAGTCATAACTTTCTTATAGTTTTCCCATACTTTGTCAAAATCAAGAACGTCATCTGTGATCGGTTCGATTCCAGGAACAACCTGGATTCCTTTTTTCTCGTCAATTCCTCCATTGATCGCATAAAGCAGTGATTTTGCCAGATTGCAGCGGGCTCCGAACAGCTGTGTCTGTTTTCCAACCTTCATTGCAGATACACAACAAGCGATCGCATAATCATCCCCATAGACTGGGCGCATAACATCATCATTTTCATATTGGATAGAATCCGTATCAATAGAAACTTTAGAGCAAAAATGTTTAAAGTTGTCTGGCAGTTTTTCAGACCATAAAACAGTTAAGTTAGGCTCTGGAGCAGTTCCAATGTTATATAAAGTATGAAGATAACGGAAAGAGTTCTTAGTAACCAGAGGTTTTCCATTAATACCAACTCCACCGATAGACTCCGTGATCCACGTAGGATCCCCACCAAATAGTTCGTCATATTCAGGAGTTCTTAAATGTCTTGTCAGACGAAGTTTGATGATAAATTGATCGATCAATTCCTGAGCTTCTGTTTCTGTGATCACTCCATTTTTAAGATCTCGTTCAATATAAATATCAAGGAATGTAGAAGTACGTCCAAGGGAAGTTGCAGCTCCATTATTTTCTTTTGTTCCCGCAAGATATCCCATATAAACCGCCTGAACAGCTTCTTTCGCATTTTTTGCAGGTTTTGAAATATCAACACCATAAGATGCAGCCATTTCTTTCATTTTAGAAAGGGCACGGATCTGCTCAGAAATTTCTTCACGCAGACGGATGCGGTCTTCTGTCATAGGTCCATCTTCAAAGTCTAGATCTTTTTGTTTTTCTTCGATCAAGTGGTCGATTCCATAAAGAGCAACACGACGGTAGTCTCCAATAATACGTCCACGTCCATAAGCATCAGGAAGTCCTGTTAGAAGTCCAGCAGTTCTTGCAAGACGAGTACGTTTTGGATAGGCATCAAAAACCCCTTCATTGTGTGTTTTTCTGTATTCATTAAAATGGCGGTCGATCTCTTCATTTAGTTTATAACCATATTGTTCCAGTGACTGGTGCGCCATACGTTTACCGCCATATAGATTGACAATACGTTTTAGGGGTGCATCTGTCTGAAGTCCAACGATCACCTCATTTTCTTTATCAATATATCCAGGTGCGAAGTTCGTGATACCAGAAATGATATCTGTCTCAACATCTAAAACGCCTCCTTTTTTCAATTCTTCAGCAAGCAGTTCTTCACATTTATTCCAGACTTTTTTTGTTTTCTGAGATACATCAGCTAAGAAAGAGTCATCTCCTTCATAGAGAGTGTAGTTTTTCTGTATAAAATTTCTTACATTGATTTCTTTTGTCCATACACCATCGTTGAATCCATTCCATTCGTTTAACATGATTTTTCCTCCGTAAAATAAACATGATCAAAATAGGTTTGTTGTAACATCTCTGTTTTCTTTTTATCCATGGCAGGTACACCTTCTAAAGAATAAGGAATATTCATAACTTTATATTTGTTGGTACCAAGTAAATGATAGGGAAGCAGCTCAACTTTCTCTACATTAGGAATCTTTTGAATATAAGCTTTTAACTGAGCCATATGATCTTCGCTGTCAGTAATTCCTGGAACAACGACATGGCGAATCCATATCTTAGTCTGATGTTTTTTTAAAGCATTCAAAAATTCTTCAAAACGATCCATTGATCTTCCTGTCATTTTCTCATAATCCGTTTTATGGATGTGTTTCAGATCAAGAAGAACAAGATCTGTATGGTTTAAAATCTCATCATAATCAGAAAGTCCATAACCTGCAGTGTCGATGCAAGTGTGAATGCCTTCATTCTTGCATAGTTTTAAAGTCTCTTTTAAAAAATCAGGTTGTAATAAAGGTTCTCCACCAGAAAAGGTAACACCACCATCTTCTTTAAAATAAGGTTTAAATCGTCGGATCTTTGCAACAAGTTCTTCCGGTGTGTATTCGGTTCCGCCAGATAATTCCCAAGTATCAGGGTTATGGCAGAAACGACATCTTAGAGCACATCCTTGTAAAAAGATAACGGTTCGTATCCCTGGTCCATCAACCAGACCCATCGATTCGATGGAATGGACATGACCAACTGTCATAGTATTCCTCCTTATGGATGATACGTACTTAGGACAAGTACGTAAAAAGTTAACAGGATCAATATCTGAACGATGAAGCGTTGTAAAAATAGAATAAAAAAAACGCCGCACGTCCAGACAGATTGCCCAGACGGTCGGCGATTAATGATCATACTTCCATGTGGTTAATTCCACGTGCTCCGTCAGTTATATGACCTTATGGCTATAAGATACTATAGAAAATGAGATTCGTCAACCCCTTAATTTTGTCGAAAAGCTTCACAAATTGTACAAAAAGTGATACAATATGATTATCAAAACAACTTAAAGGAGGATATGCCTATGAAGCTAGAGAAATTGCAGTTCGTTGTAGAAGATGGAGTTGGTATCATCACAATGAACTATATGAAGAATCTTAATGCAATTGATGATCAGATGGCAGACGAGTTGATGTACGTGGTAGATACTTGTGAGAATGACCCGAATGTAAAAGTTGTTGTTTTAAAAGGAATGCCAAAGGCATTTTCAGCAGGAGGAGACATTGGATACTTCTATAACCTGATCCAACAAGGTGGAGAAGTGAATATGGATTCTCTGATCAGTAAAGTTGGCAATGTAACCGATGGTCTGAAGCGTATGAGTAAGCTTGTGATCTCAAGTGTAAGTGGAGCGGCAGCAGGTGCAGGAGTAAGTCTTGCATTTTCAGGGGACTTTGTTGTATGCGCAGACAATGCGAAGTTTATTATGGCATTTGTGAATCTTGGACTAGTTCCAGATACCGGTGGAACGTACCTGTTTGTTAAGAGTCTTGGAATTCAGAAAGCAATGGAACTGTGTGTTACAGGAAGACCAATGAAAGCACAGGAAGCAAAAGATGCCGGAATGGTATATGATGTAGTTCCAGCGGAGGAATTAGATGATACCGTTATGAAACTTGCTAAGAAATTTGCTAGTGGACCATTACTTTCTTATAAGAATATCAAGAAACAAATTTATCAGGCAGGGCTTGCTGATTATAAGAAATACCTGGATGAATGTGAGATTCCGACACAGCGTGAATGTGCGGCATCTTCTGATTTTATAGAAGGAGTCAAAGCTTTTATGGAGAAGAGAAAGGCTGAATTCAAAGGAGAATAAAGCCAGGATTAAACCATGAACATAGAAGGGAGGTCACGCCTTTGAAGTCAAAAGTTGTAACAAGAGAGGAAGCGCTCTCAAGAATTCATGATGGACAGACGATCATGTTTGGAGACTGGCATGGAGAATTTGCAGCAGATGAGATCATTGATGGAATGTTAGAAAAAGGAATCAAAGACATTGATGCGATCGCTGTATCTGCTGGAATGGCGGATCAAGGAGTCGGAAAGCTGATCAAAGATCACAGAGTTAAGAGTTTGATCACAACACATATTGGGTTGAACCCAATCGCCAAGGATCAGATGTTTGCAGGAGAACTTGCGATAGAATTTAGTCCGCAAGGAACCTTTGCAGAAAGAATCCGTTGTGGTGGAGCAGGCTTAGGTGGCTGCCTGACACCAACAGGACTTGGTACAGAAGTAGAAGAAGGTAAACAAAAACTAACGATCGATGGCAAAGAATATCTTCTGGAATTACCATTACGTGCAGATGTTGCTTTGATCAAAGCAACGAAAGCAGATACTGCAGGTAATATTTCATTCCGAATGAATTCCAGAGCAACAAACAGTACAATGGCTATGGCTGCTGATACGGTGATCGTTGAAGTGGAAGAGATCGTGGAAGTGGGTGAACTAGGACCAGAAGAGATCGATGTTCCAGCACCTGTGATCGATATGATCTATGAAAGAACCGGTGAGAAACGACCAATGTGTCCAATGTGGCAGCGAGCCAAAGCAAAAGCGGAAGGAGGTCAGTGATATGGCAGGATTGACAGGAAGAAAGCTGATCGCATCACGATGTGCAAAGTTTTTTAAAGATGGAGATTTTGTAAATCTTGGTATCGGAGTTCCGCTGATGTGTGTAAATTATCTCCCAGAAGGTGTGGATCTGTGGCTGGAAGCAGAGATCGGAACCGTCGGAAGTGGACCAACCCCAAGCTGGGATAAAGCAGATATTGATGTTATTGATGCCGGCGGACAGCCTGCATCTGTGATCAAAGGTGGAAGCGTGTATGATCATGAGATGTCTTTTGCATTTATACGTGGCGGACATATTGATGCAGCAGTTCTTGGTACACTTCAGGTAGATCAAGAAGGCAATATCGCTAACTGGACGATTCCAGGGAAGATGGTGCCAGGAATGGGTGGTGCCATGGATCTGTGTGCCGGAGTAAAGAAGATCATCGTAGCAACAGACCATTGTGAAAAGAGTGGAAAGTCTAAGATATTAAAGAAATGTACACTTCCTTTGACGGGAGTTCATTGTGTAACAGATATCGTAACAGAACGCTGCTATTTTGAAGTTACAAAAGATGGTCTCGTGTTAAGGGAACTTGCAGAAGGATATAGTGTAGAAGATATCCTTGCATGCACAGAAGCTGATGTGATCGTACCGGATGAAATTGGTGTTATGAGCTGATAATAGACGCAGGAAAGCATATAGAAAAACAGCACTGTACAGGAATAAAATTCCCAATGCAGTGCTGTTTTTATTAGTTTATTTAATCTTCTTTTGGCAATGCAATATTTAAAATAATTGCAACAAGTGCCGCAGGTACAATACCAGATCCTCCGAAGATCAACTGAATTCCTTCAGGTAGTCCAGAAAGAACTGTGCTGTTTGCACCGATTCCATATCCAAGTCCGAGAGCTACAGATACGACAGTAATATTTCTCATTGTTAGTGGTTCTTTTGTGATCAGCTGAATACCACTGATCACGATAGAAGAGAACATCATAACAGCTGCTCCACCTAATACGCTCTGTGGCATGATAGAGATCAATGCAGCAAGTTTTGGAAATAATCCACACAGGATTAAGAAGATTGCTCCTGTTGCAAGTGCAAAACGGTTTACGATCTTTGTCATAGTAACAAGACCAACATTCTGGCTGAATGATGTATTTGGTAAAACACCAAAGAATGCTGCGATTGTAGATCCGATACCATCACAGACAACACCACCAGAAAGCTCAGAATCTGTAGCTTCACGATCCATACCACCTTCGATAACTCCGGAAATATCCCCGACTGTTTCTACAGCAGTTACGATAAACATGATAAGTACAGGGACGATCGCTCTTGCATCAAAAATGATTTTTACAGGCATAAATTTTGGAATGGCAAACCATCCAGCCTGAGCAACTTTATCCCAGTTTAACACCCATGCTTTTGTATACTCTACACCATCTGCATTGACAGCAGTTGTAGGAAGTACAACACCCATGATTCCTGCGATAATGTATCCTGCGATAATTCCGATCAGTACAGAAGAAGCACTTGTGATACCTTTCGTTCCATGTTTTAATGCAATGATGATCACAAGAACAATTGTTCCAAGTAACAAGTTCTCGATTGAACCGAAATCATTAGCAGAATTTCCTCCACCAAAAGAATTCACACCAACACCGATCAGTGATAATCCGATGGAAAGTACAACCGTACCAGTTACGACAGCTGGGAAAAATCTTCGAAGTGGTTTTAACATAAATCCTAATACAGATTCAAATAACCCACCGATAATGGAAGCACCCATGATCGCACCATATCCAAGGATTCCACCACCCATAACAGATGCAACACTGCTGCAGACACCGATAAATCCTGAACTCGTTCCCATGATGATTGGAACTTTTCCACCGATCGGTCCGATCGCGTACAACTGGATCAGTGTAACAATTCCGGCAATTAACATTGCATTTTGTAAAAGCGCAATCTGAACGTCTGCAAATTCGGTTCCAGAAGCAATACCACAAGCCCCTGTAATGATAAGGACTGGAGTAAGGTTACCTACGAACATAGCGAATACATGCTGCAGACCAAGGAGAATCGCTTTTTGCAGCGGAAGTTTCCCGTAAAAGTCGTATTCCGCACCTTTGTTTTTCTCTTGATTCATTTTTCTTTCGTCTCCTTTTTTTTAATGCATGATGAGCAGTTTTATACTGCTATTTTTTACAGCATACTATTATAAAGGATTTGAATGAAAATGTATAGTTCTTTTTTTTAAGCATGTTTTTTTACATTGCAACCACACCATTTTCATGATAAAATTTACCCGAAAAACTTTCCAAAAGGAGTCAATGTACAGTGATAAGTTTAGGATTAGATTCTGGTTCGTCTATGACAAAAGCCGTTTTGTTAGAAGATACGAAGATAATAGATACAAAGATGATCCCAACATCGATCAGCCCAAGGAAATCTCTAGAAGCTCTTTACAGAGAGATAAAAAAACAACATAAAAAAATAGATGTTATTGTAACAACTGGATATGGAAGGAATCTGTTAGATCAGGCAGATTTCAAGATCACGGAGATTACTTGCCATGCAGCTGGAGCATTTTTTATGAATCCAGATTGTGACACGATCATAGATATCGGTGGGCAGGATAGCAAAGTGATCACCATTGACGATCTTGGATGTGTCACAGATTTTTTAATGAATGATAAATGTGCTGCTGGAACTGGACGTTTCCTTGAGATGACGATGAAACGAGTCGAAAGTGAGATTGGAAAAATCGACACTTTTGTAAAAAATGCCAAGCCTGCGAAGATCAACAGTATGTGTGCTGTATTTGCAGAAAGTGAAATCGTTGGATTATTGGCACAGGATATTACACCTGGTGATATTGTTCTTGGTTGTGTAGAATCTATTTGTCAGCGAACCGCTGCATTTGCACAGAAATTGGCGCCAGCGAATCCAAAAGTATTTTTCTCTGGTGGACTAGCACAATTTGATGTGATCAAACAATCATTAGCCAATCATTTAGGAGTAAAAGAAGTAGCAACGGATTCATTATGTCAATACACAGGAGCAATTGGAGCTGCCGTTTTTGGCATCCGCAAAATAAAACAATAATTTTTACTTACAGGAGGATTCAAACAGTGGTTGAATTAAAGAAAGAGTTACCAGAGATTTTTGAGGAATTTGCAGAGCAGAGAAAGAATTCTTTTCTCGCGATCAAGGAGGTTAAAGAAAAAGAGATACCTGTTGTCGGTGTATTTTGTACTTATCTTCCAAGAGAGATTCCAAATGCCATGGGTGCAGCAGTTGTCGGGTTATGTTCCGTATCAGATGAAACAATCCCAGATGCAGAAAAAGATCTGCCAAGAAACCTATGTCCATTGATTAAATCAAGTTATGGATTTGCCAAAACAGATAAATGTCCTTTCTTCTATTTTTCAGATTTGGTTGTAGGGGAAACAACATGCGATGGAAAGAAAAAAATGTACGAAATGCTTGCTGATTTTAAACCAGTTCATGTCGTAGAACTTCCAAACTCTCAGACAGAAGATGGAATCCAATTATATAAGAAAGAATTACTTCGTTTCAAGAAAGTTCTAGAAGATAAATTTGAGACAACGATCACAGATGAGGCAGTTCTTCATCAGATCAAGTTAAGAAATGGAATCAATAAAGCATTAAGACGTCTTCAATATGTAATGGCAAATGATCCTGCACCAGTCAATGGATTAGATGTGATCAATACTGTATATGGAAGTGGTTTTGACATTAACACAGAAGGTCTTGAAGACAGAATCAATGCAGTAACAGATAAAATTGAAAAAGAATATACAGAAGGAAAAAATATAGGAAAAAAACCAAGGATCCTTGTAACCGGATCTCCATCTGGCGGTGCGGCCTTGAAAGTCATTCGTGCAATTGAGGATAATGGCGGAGTTGTCGTATGTTTTGAAAACTGTACTGGAATGAAACCGTTAGCAATGGTAGATGAAGAGAATCCAGATGTATATGATGCACTCGCAAGAAAATATTTAAACATTGGATGTTCTTGTATGTCTCCAAATAAGAATCGTCTGGATCTTTTGGATGAGCTGATCGATGATTTTCAGGTAGATGGTGTCGTAGATCTTGTTCTTCAGGCGTGTCATACATATAATGTGGAAACCGCACTTATCAAGAAATTAGTGAAAGACAAAAAAGGAATCCCGTACACAGTGGTTGAGACAGATTATTCACAGGCAGATATTGAACAGATCAATACGAGAATGGCAGCTTTTATTGAGATGCTGTAAGTACAAAATTTGGTAATCACTGTCCAAAACGTATTACATCTATTATGGAGGTGTTTAACTGTTAAAATAATCTTATAATAAATTATAAATATTATATGGAGAATTTGTTTATGAGTAAATATTATTCTATCAATAAATTTTCAAAAATATTAGGTGTATCGGCTCAAACATTAAGGAATTGGGATAAAAAGGGTAAACTTCATCCACATCACACTTCCAGTAATGGATATAGATATTATTCG
>PPYF01544235.1_pt1 | contig 80564 bp, 60 predicted proteins | sample 1559871 | NCBI WGS metagenome assembly PPYF01 (sample SAMN08240021, study PRJNA423297) | Human gut metagenome, whole genome shotgun sequencing project.
CATCCATTCGTGTGCCTGATAGATGACTTTTGCTTCTTTCTCAAGGCATTCACGGATGATGATTCCTGCCACTTTTCCGGCGGCGTAGCTGAACATCGACGCTTCATCGTAGTCGCCATACGCTTGCAGCGAATTGACTCTGAACAGGCGCCATGCCTCACCATAAATTTCGTTTTTCTTTTCAAAAAAAGGCTGGAAGTCAACCAAAAGAGCTATGGGGTTGCCGGGGATGTTCCATCGGCCAATCCGCACGTTGATGCCCTCTTTCTTGGCTGCAGTTTTCCAGGATTTGTTTAGCTTGCTGTCTTCCGTAAAATAAATATTGTCCTTAACCAAATCCGGACCGATAAAAATAACTTTTCCGCTGAACTCGTTTTGCAGCGTATTGGCCCGTGACGAAAGCACGGTATAGATGCCACCAACTTTATTGCATACTTCCCAGCTGGTTTCGAAGATATAATCTGGTTGTTTTAGTTCTTTTGCCATAATGTTGTTTTTGCGGCTACAAAGATACAATTTTTTATTTAACGAATTGTGAAAAAATGTATCATTTGTGCGGTTCCGGCAAGGATAAGCTACTTGAAATCGGCTGTTTATCGCTTTTTTGATAACTGGGTTTTGTAAAATGGCAGGAAAATAGGTGGGAGTGGTAGGACCGTCGGGGCTGAAGTTTTTTATGATAGGGGGATAGAGCGTTGGCGATGGGTGGGTAAAATTCGGATACTGATTGTTTTTACTCGCTTTTACCCAGGTGGTAGATAATAGGTCGTAGAAGAATCATAATGCCTTAATGATATATCTAAAGAGACATGGACTTTTTATAGACTTTGTTTTCGGGCCAGTCCGGCCGTACTGTTTTTTGTAATAAATACGTGAGTTCGGTATAACTAACACAAAGACATATGGCCATTGTTGTGTGAATAAAAACAGTCAGTACTTTAGGAAAAACAGTCCTTACTTTAGAAAAAACAAAAGTACTGACTGTTTTTCCTAAAGTACTGACTGTGGAACGGTCGGGTAGTATCGGCGTTTTTGCGCGATGTTCGGTGAAATAAGAACCGGATGAATGCCGCGTTCATCCGGTTTTCTGATTCCGTCGTTGCTGGGTAACGTCTGTCAAGCCTGTATTTCCGTGGCGGAAGCATAGAAAATGGCAGATTTGCTTTGTATATTATGGGGCATGCATTATCTTTGCCTTAAAGAATGTTTGTGAGAAATATAAATGTGTGGCGTCCTTGATGCCTGACAGATTTTTATTGTATAAAGGTGGGCTCGTGCCGGATTTGAATATGCGCAGGGGTTCCCCGATTTAAGCGAGTAATGTTATGAAAGGAATTGTTTTGGCCGGCGGAAGCGGAACACGGCTTTATCCGATTACCAAGGGAGTCAGCAAACAGCTTATTCCGATTTTTGACAAACCGATGGTCTATTATCCGATTTCGGTGCTGATGCTGGCCGGGATTCGTGACATACTGATTATTTCCACTCCTCAGGATTTGCCCAGTTTCCGTCGTTTGTTGGGCGACGGAGCGGACTATGGCGTCAATTTCACTTATGCGGAGCAACCTTCACCCGATGGGTTGGCGCAAGCTTTTATTATCGGTGAGGAATTCATCGGCCAGGATAGTGTATGTCTGGTGCTTGGTGACAACATATTTCACGGCAGCGGCATGGGAAGCATGTTGCGGGCAGCAGTGGAAACGGCGGAAACGGAGGGAAAGGCCACGGTATTTGGCTATCGGGTGAATGATCCGGAACGATATGGAGTCGTGGAGTTTGACGGCGAAGGAAACTGTGTGAGCATTGAGGAGAAACCGAAACGTCCGAAGTCCAATTATGCCGTGGTGGGACTCTACTTTTATCCGAACCGTGTGGTGGAAGTGGCTAAAAACATCAAGCCCTCACAGCGTGGTGAACTGGAGATTACGACCGTCAACCAGCATTTCCTTGCCGACGGTGAGTTGAAAGTGCAGACGCTGGGCCGGGGATTTGCCTGGCTGGATACTGGGACGCACGACAGTTTGAGTGAGGCCTCCACGTTCATTGAGGTGATAGAAAAACGGACCGGACTGAAAGTGGGATGCCTGGAGGGCATTGCCTTGAAGCAAGGATGGATTACGGCCGAAAAGGTTCGGGAACTGGCTCAACCCATGCTGAAAAATCAGTATGGGCAGTATCTGATGAAACTGGCAGACGATATGGAACGCTTATGAGGCGGACAGGGGCATGTGTCTGCGGCCTGTCGCAAAGGCTGCTGTTGGCGATAGGGGCTTTCTGGCTTCTGTCTTGGATGGCATGTGCCCAGTCGGTTTCGGAGTTGTTACCGGCACAGTTCCAGCAAATAAATAGCCTGGCAGAAATTACGGATGACGGGTATTATTTGATTGGTACTGATTATGAAGTGCGTGCCGATGGAAAATGGAACAAAGGCTTTTGTCTGTTGACGGCCCAGCAGGGCCCCAGTACCTTGCGAGGGGTAGAGGCGGCATATCCTGCGCCGGCGCTGTTGGAAGAGACAGAGCCCATCCGTTTATGGCAGTTTAAAAAGTCGGCGAAGGGATACAAACTTTATTCACCGGCTGCGGGAAAGGAAGTCGGGTTAAAACAAAGTACCTCATCGGCGCTACAGTTGGAAAACAGTAGTAAAACAGAGTGGAATCTGTCAGAGGAAGATGGAGGTACTTTCCTGCTTACGGCATTGCCGCAGGGGGACCGGGCTTTAGGCTTGAACTGGAATCCGAAAGGACTCATATATTTCGGTGCATATAAGGTCAATGACACTTATCCGATACATTTGCGGATATATCGTAAGCAGAAAAATTTCGTGGATATACCCGGAAATGCGAAACTGCCGGATAACGAAGCCCGCGTCGCTTTGGCGGGAGGGCAGTCTTTGGCCGTGTGGAGAGAAGGGCGGCTGCAGTGTGTGCCAGCGGCCCCTTATGTTCTGCAGGATGCATCTCTGGCTGCGGAAACCGATGCACCGCAATGGATATGCAGGCATGTGGAGGACGGAAAATTCTGTTTGGAAGCCGTTAACGGACATGACTTGAGCGAGATGCTTTCCGACGGGACCGTGCCAAACCTGTGGGAAATCATAAACGGGTATGTTGCAACGGTGGATGCTCCCAAAAGGTATATGTGTTATAATCAGCAAACAGGATTCACACTGCTGCCGGAGGAGGAAGTGGTTGCCGGCGCGGCTGAAGCCGCTGTCCTGCTGCCGATGGGAGAGAGTCCCGATTCGGTCTGCCTGGAGGGTGGCGTGAAAATACTTTTTGGCAGCTGGAGTGCGAACGCATTGGCTGCTGTGGACTGGACCGGGATTTCGGAACTGGATCTTACAGGCATATTGTTGCCGGCAGCTCCGCAGGCTTTTTCTTCGCGTCCGGAAGGCAACGCGTTGACGGTGGTGGCCGGGAAGAGTGAGGATTTTGTGCCGGCCAGCTGGAGCCATGTGATAAAGACGGAACCCGAAGGGGAATGTTGTTGGCTGACGGAAACGGTTCTTTGTGACCGCAGTGACTGGATGACGCCGAGAACAATCAAGGTGCCCGCGGGAATGTTGACGTATCATAGGGATGCGTTTGCCGACGGAAAATGGGAGACCCTGGTGCTGCCTTTTGCTGCTGCCGTTCCAAAAGATTTCGTAGCTGAAGTGTGGAATGGAGAAGTACGGGAAAATGGTGCTTTGGTCTTTGAACCGACAGAAAGGGTTCAGCCTCACCGTCCGATGTTGATTCGTTATGTCGGTGCCCGGACGGAAGGAACAGTTGCTTTTGAAGTGACGGCGGAAGAAGGGATGATGGAACCGCAGAGCGCCTGGCGTGATAGGTTTTCTGGCACTTATCGCAATTTTGAGGTGGCTGTCGGTGAAAGTATGTATTTGTTGAATGCCGCGGGGGATGCTTTTGTCAGAGCCTCAGCCGGAAGTCATCTTTCTGCGTTCAGAGCCTATCTGAAGATGGATGCCGGTTCACGCGTTGCTGTGTTGCATGGAAATACCGTTTCGAAAATTGAGGATGTTGTTTTGGAGAATGGTAAGGTATCCTGTTATTCTCCCGACGGCCGTTTATTATATCGGAATCTGAATGCGCAGCAATTGCGGCTTTTGCCTCACGGACTGTATATTATAGGTGGCCGGAAATATTTGAAATAAAAAGCATTTGTATATATGATAATAGCAGTAGACTTTGACGGAACGATTGTGGAACACCGTTATCCGGAGATTGGAAAAGAAATCCCTTTTGCTACGGAAACCTTGCGCCGGTTAATGGATGATGGACACAAACTGATTCTTTGGTCCGTGCGTGAAGGAAAACTCCTGCAGGATGCGGTTGACTGGTGTGAGAAGCGCGGCGTACGCTTTTACGCAGTGAATAAGGACTATGAGGACCATGAACTTGAAGAAAGGCATTACAGCCGCAAGATAAAGGCACATGTCTTCATTGATGACCGGAATATTGGCGGCTTGCCGGATTGGGGAACAATATATCAGTTGATTTCGAAAAGAGTGTCCTATGAGGATTATCTGCGTAACCAGTTGGACATGCCGCTGGAAAAGAAGAAGCCCTGGTGGAAGTTTTGAGCAGGATATGCGGTAGCGGGCTTTATGTAAGAGCAGAAAAGAATGTATATATAGTCGGTGTTGTCCGCTTTTAGGCAGGATGCACAGCGAAAAAGAAAACGACCATGATTAAAATACCTTCGGCGCAGCAAATTAGAGAACTGGATGCTTTGACCATTGCAGAAGAGCCGGTTTCGTCGATTGACCTGATGGAGCGGGCGGCCCGTGCAGTTGCAGCAGAAGTTATGTTGCGTTGGGATGCTACTGTTCCGGTCTTTGTTTTTGCGGGGCCGGGTAATAACGGCGGGGATGCATTGGCAGTTGCCCGCATGCTGAGCGAGGCACAATATCAGGTGACGGCTTTTCTCTTCAATACGGGAGGAAGGCTGAGTCAGGATTGTGCAATCAATAAAGGGCGGTTGCTAAATGGTTCTGCTGTCCACTTTACAGAGGTGACTTCTACTTTTGAACCGCCAGCCATTCCGGCCGATGCCCTTATATTGGACGGACTTTTTGGGACGGGACTGAACAAGACACTCAATGGCGGTTTTGCTTCTTTGGTAAAGTTTATCAACAGTTGCCATGTTCCTGTCGTTTCTATAGATATGCCCTCCGGACTGATGTGTGAGGAAAATACGTACAATGTACGGGCACATATCGTGCGGGCTACCTTGACACTGACGTTTCAACTGCCGAAGCTGGCTTTGTTGCTGGTGGACAACCAGGTGTTTGTCGGTGAATTGAAGGTCCTTGATATCGGCCTCCTGGCCAGGGGCATTGAAGAAATGCACACGGAGATGGAGATGCTGGAAATGCAGGATGTGTGTGCTATGCTGAAGCCGCGTCCTCCTTTCGGGCATAAGGGGATATTCGGGCATGCACTGTTGGTGGCCGGAAAGTATGGAATGGCCGGGGCCGCTATCCTGGCTGCGAAGGCTTGTCTGCGCAGCGGAGTCGGAAAAGTTACAGTGCATACACCCTTTGGCAACAATGACATTCTGCAGGTGGCAGTGCCTGAAGCCATATTGAGTCATGACAAGGATAACCGGGTGTTTACCGAACCTGTGCCGACGGACATGTATGCAGCCGTAGGTGTCGGTCCTGGCATCGGAGTGTTGCCTGAAACGTCACTGGCTTTTATTGAGCAGGTGAGGCGGACGAGAGTGCCGTTGGTTATAGACGCAGACGGATTGAATATTCTGGCGGAGCACAAAGGATGGATGCAGCAGGTGCCCAAGCATAGCATTATGACTCCCCATCCGGCGGAATTCCGGCGTTTGGGAAATAAGAGCATTGATTCTTATTCAACTTTGGCTGAAGCCAGGGATATGGCGGAACGGCAACAATTATACATTGTATTAAAAGGTCATCCGACCGCTATCTGTACCCCCGAGGGGAGGGTATTCTTTAATCCGACGGGGAATTCCGGGATGGCGACGGCGGGTTCCGGAGATGTGCTGACGGGTATTATTGTAGCTTTGCTTGCACAGAAATATAGCGCAGAGAAAGCATGTTGTCTTGGAGTTTACCTGCATGGGCTTGCCGGAGACCTGGCTGCCGGCGAATTGGGGGAATATGGAATGACAGCTTCTGATTTGATTGCGTTTCTTCCGGCAGCCTTTGAACATTTGAGAAAGAATACACATGAACGAAAAGGAAAATAAGTAAAGAAATCAAAGAAAATATGAAGAAAATCTTGATGCCTGTATTTGCGCTGTTTATGCTGACAGCGCATGCACAAACAGAGGTGGAAGCCTATCAGCCGGGGCTGACTGCGGAAGGGATTACCTATTTCCTGCCCAAAACAGGACTGCACTTGACGGTTAAGGCCAAGCGCGTGGCTTATGTTCCGGGTGAGTATTGCCAGTATGCCGAGCGGTATTTACGTTTGAAAAATGTAACCATGTCTCCTTATGAAACATGGCAGATTACTGACGTGACGGTGACGCCTTATGGGGTTGCCGACAAACAGAAGGCATATAGCGTAAAGTTGAAGACCAAAACCTCTGCTCCATTGGTGGGATTGGCTCCCGACGGCCGTTTGCTGAGTGTAAATTCGGAAGCTCCAGAGTTGCCAAGACTTTCAGTTGCGTCAGTCGGCGAGAAGGTTTCGAGCCGCGTTGCCGGTTCTGATTTCAAAACGGAGGAAATCCTTCTGGCTGGAAGTACGGCCAAAATGTCGGAGCTGGCTGCTGAGGAAATTTTCGACATTCGTGACAATCGCGGCTTGCTGGCTAAGGGACAGGCCGATTTTATGCCTAAGGACGGTGAGCAGTTGCGCTTGATGCTGGAGAGTCTGGATAAACAGGAGAAGGCTTTGCTTCAATTGTTCAAGGGCTATACGACGACAGAGGAACACGTCTTTACCTTCGATTATGTTCCGGCAGGTGAGGTGAAGAATGATTTGATTTTCCGTTTCTCCACCCATTTAGGTATGGTGGATGCCGATGATTTGGCTGGAGCCCCTGTAACGATTACGGTAAAGGATCTTCAGTCGCTTCCTCCTGTGATGACGGACGGGAAAAAGAAAAAGGAAGTGGAAGGACTTAGGTATATGCTGCCCGGACGTGCCGGTATTAAGGTGTTCTGGGACGGCAAGGAAGTGGCTGCTGCCACTTTGCCGATGGCACAGTTTGGACGCGTAGAAAATTTAGGTGGTGATTTGTTCAATAAGAAATATACGACACGTGTCGTGCTTTCTCCGGAAACAGGCGGCATCGTGAAAATTGATGCAGATGAACCGGAATAAATAACGCGGTTTGCTGTCGGGTGGCATGGCCTTTTACCCTGCCACTTGCAAGAAAGAATCCCTTGTTTCGCATTGATGTGGGAATGCGAGGCAAGGGATTATTCTTTTATGTGTCAGTGCCAACGTCGGGAAGCGTGTATGTGTGCCGACGCTCGGTATTTTCGGAAAAACAGTCAGTACTTTAGAAAAAACTCTTAGTACTTTAGAAAAATCTATCGGTACTTTAGAAAAAACAGTCAGTACTTTCGGTGGCGAAGGGTTTTCGTTGTCAAACAATGGGCCTCTACTGCTGGCTCATTGATGTTTGAAACGGGTACGCAATGGCGGTGGTTGGGCTTTTGGGCATTTCCCTTCTGCCTGATTGCAGTTCCGTCAGAAAAACATGCGGTGCCCTTGGAGTTTGTTCCATTGACCACGGGTGAAATCTGGAATTTCTATAGGTCGACTGCCGTTTTGTGCACTGAGTTGACTGAGTTCTGCCAGACATGACCATTCGGCTGCATCATATACATCGATGTCGAGCGGCAGGCCGTGGCGCAGACAGTAGATGAGACGGCTGTCCATCGTGAAATTCATTTCATTGGGTACCCCTAGAGCCTTTCCCTTTTTCCAGAGGGCCGACACTCTGTCGGTGGTGTATTTCTCCATTTCCGTTAAGGCTGCTTCCTGTGTAAGCGCTTGGGGAAATTGTTCGGTTTGTAAGGTGGGGACGGGATATTTCTGCACGAATCCGTGTGTCGCGCAGACGGTTTGCAACCGGCTGTAGGGACGGGGTGTGGTTACATCCAGCTGGAGGAGAATGCTGACACCGCGGTGGGTGCGAATCAGCGTGGAATTGACTTTTCCCAGCAAGTCGTCGGGGCCGTTTCCTTGTGCAGTCATGGATACAAGATATTCCATGCGGTCGCCGCGGTGCAGGTCGAGCAGCCACCCGATTGGACCTATGCCGTGTGTGGGGTAGGGGTTTCCGCCGTGTTCGGCACAATTTTTTTCCATCCAGATGCGTGTGGAATTGTTCAGGCTCTTTTCTTTTTTCAGTCCGAAAACGTCGCGCAAGTCGTGAATGTAGGCACCTTCGCAGTGGGTGATTCTGCCCAGGAGATGTTGGCGCTTCATCTCCAGAGTGGCGAGCGCAAACCAGTCGTAGCAGCAGTTTTCCGTCATGAAGCAGTGGCGTTGGGTTTGCTCGGCGGTTTCAATCAGTTGCCAGCATTCTTCCACGGTTCGGGCAGCCGGCACCTCAACGGCTACGTGTTTGCCCTTGCGCATGGCTTCCACCGCCATTTCGCAATGGGTGCTCCAGTCGGTACAGATATACACCAGGTCAATGTCCGGATGGTTACAGATGTCGTGCCACGCATCTGGTCCGATGAAGGTTGCTGCTTCCTGCCGGCCGCTTTCCCTCAACTTTTGGTTGGCTTCTTGCAGTTTTGTTTCTTCGCAGTCGGCGATGCAACGGATTTCCGCCCCTTCGATGAAGGCATAGCGTTCCAGGGTTTTCATGCCCCGTTGTCCCAGTCCGACAAGTCCAATGCGCACAAGTGGAATAGGAGGGCAACGGAGTTCCAGTAGGTCTTTCATGGTTTGAACAATTTCTTCAGCGGCGCGCATCCCGTTGCTTGACATCGGGCTTTACAGAGGTGGCACTGACGGAAGGTATGATGTGAATAAACAAAAATGGGTGTATCTTCGCAGACACACCCATCCTATTTTGTTAGCTCTTGTTTATACTATCTGATTAGTATATATTATTTCTTACGAGACTGTCCGTAGCGGTTCATGAACTTATCAACGCGGCCGGCAGTATCGACAAGCTTAGACTTACCAGTGTAGAACGGGTGAGAAGTGCTTGAGATTTCAAGTTTGATTACGGGATAAGTCTCACCTTCAAACTCGATGGTCTCATTGGATTTGCAAGTTGAACGTGAGAGAAACATGTCACCGTTGCTCATGTCCTTGAATACTACGGGACGATAGTTCTCGGGATGAATACCTTTTTTCATTTTGCTATAGCTTTTGTTTTGTTTATCGTTTACTTAATCGTTTGGTAACAATTAGTGTAATGGTCTGTTTCGGGTGCAAATATACAACCTTTTTATTTTATAGACAAAGGTTTGTCTTGTTTTTTGGCAACTGCGAATAATCTTTTATCTTTGCAGTCATGAAAAGAAGTATTTTGATGTTAATGCTTTGCGGTTGCAGTTTTGTATCCGCTTTTGCACAGTCGATGGACAGTCTTTTTGTGCATATCCCCAATGAGGTTCTGCCGATGTTGGTGCGGAATACCCGTCTGGATATGCTGGATTTATATAATTGTGGAATGAAGGCCGAAGTGGAGAACGACTTTGGCGGCCGTGCTTGTCTGCTGCAGAAGGATAGCGTCCATCTGCTGGTGCAGACGAGCAATGTCAGCCGTTTGGAGTTGCGCGTTCTGCCTTCTGACGGAGATACCCTGCTGGGCTGTGTCCGGACGGTAGAGACGCCGGCAGCCTATAGCCAGGTACAGTTTTTTACCCGCAATTGGAAGCCTGTTCGCAGTCCTTTGTCGGATGAGGTCGCGTTCAGTGCGTGCTGGAAACCCGCTGAGGATTTTTCTGATGACCGGAAAGAGGAACTGCGCAGGGCTTTGCTTCCGGCGCGTTACCTGGTTTCATGGCAGCAGAGTGCGGAAGGGCAGCCGGTGCTTTGTTATGAAGTGTCTGTAACGGGACTGATGTCCAAGGATGCGGAGGACGCGCGTCGTTGTCTGAAGCCCGCCAAGTGGGTGTGGCAGAAGAAGAAACTGGTGCGGCTGGAGGACTGATAAGTCCTTGAGTCGGGTTGTGTATACCTTTATCTTTTTATGGTTGGGGCTTGTTTTGCGGGTTCACGACGCTGGGGGGTGGAGCCGGAGTATTCTATATTCTGCTGAAAGATTTAAGGTCCCTTCGCAGGGGACTTTAGTGCACCATTATTGGTGCTGGACCGGAAGTTTTTTTATTGGAAATGTTGCGGAGTGATTTTCGGTGCAAAGAGCAAGTATTTGTTTTTTGTGCAGAAGGAAAGTCGGGTTGGATTCGGGCCGTACCGGAGGTGCGAATCCTTTTGAAAATGTGATGCAGCCGGGTGGCATCTGGAGTAGGGTTGTGCAAGAAAACGGAACAAGCGGTTTTCTTTCTTTTCGTCCAGTGGGTTTTATTTATATTTATAGTGAAGGAGATGGGGACAGCAGGAGTGAAATGAACAGACTGGGCCCTATGGGTAAATGCTGTGCGTAATCGCACGTGGAATGTGCGGTTCTGCACATTTTCATAGGTTGTAGATAATTCTTATTTTCCTGATTAATAATAGCTTGTGCTTGTGGCATACTTTTTGAGAGAAAAACGGTATGATGCGGAAGGAAAAAGCGGCAGTCCGCCTTTCTTTGGGGCAAGTTTGAAGGTTGTGGCCTGTTTTGAATAAGGGCGGGCTGTTCCGATGAAGGCTATGCCGGGAAATGAGGCTGGGGATAAAAATTAAAACTATACAGGAAAATATGGATATACAACTAAAAAAGAAACCTTGGTTCGTGCGTTATCGTTACGCATTGGCGGGAGGCGTTGCGCTGGTGGGCTTGTTGGCATATGTACTCATTCAGACTGCTGGGCCGCGCCGCTTACGTGTGCAGCTCGACGAGCTACAGACAGCGCAGGCTGTTGAAGCCGATTTTCTGGAGTATGTGGATGTGGAAGGCGTGGTACAGCCGATCATGACCCTGATGGTGAACGCACGTGAAGGGGGTAACGTGGAACGCATTGTGGCCGAGGACGGACGGCAAATGAAAAAGGGTGATACGATTCTGGTCCTGACCAATGCAACACTGATGTACGACATAGAAGACCAGCGTAATGAATGGGAGAAGCTGTGTATGACTTACCGCGAGCAGGAACTGGAAATGGAGCAGAAAAGTCTGACTCTGAAACAGCAAACGCTGAATGCAGAGTATGAATTGAAGAAAATCCGTAAGAGTTATGCACTGGAAAAGGAGGAGTATGATATGGGCATTCGCAGTAAGGCGCAGTTGGAGGTGGCAGAGGACGAATATCACTATAAGATGCAGTCCACCCGGTTGCAGCTTGAGAGCTTGCGCAGCGATTCGGCGATGAATGTTATCCGCCGGGATTTGTTGAGTGCCGACCGTGCCCGTGGGCAAAAGGCGCTGGAGCGCAGTTTGCAGCGTATGGAGGATTTGGTGGTACGTGCACCAGCCGACGGACAATTAAGTTTTGTCAGTGTAACCCTCGGACAGCAGGTAGGAGTCGGGCAGCAAATTGCAGCCATCAAAGTGACCGACCGATTCAAAGTGCACGCATCGTTGAACGAATACTATGTTGATCGCATTACAACCGGTCTTCCGGCAACGATATCCTATCAGGGGAAAAAATATGCATTGCGTGTCAGCAATGTTGTTCCCGAAGTCAAAGAACGTACTTTCGAAGTTGATTTTGTTTTTATGGGTGAGATGCCGGACAATGTCCGTTTGGGAAAAAGCTTCCGCGTACAGATAGAACTGGGGCAGCCGGAGAAGGCTTTGGTTCTTGCCCGGGGTAATTTTTATCAACAGACCGGCGGCCGTTGGATTTACAAACTTAACGCCGAAAAGACGCGGGCTGTGAAAGTGCCCGTCAGCATAGGTCGGCAAAATCCGGAGCAATATGAAATTCTGGAGGGATTGCAGCCCGGCGACAGGGTCATTATAACGGGATACGACCAGTTCGGCGATGTGGAGGAACTGGTCTTCTGAAGTCTAAGCACGTTGTATTTATTATCTTAACAGTAAAACAAATATGATTCTGCACTATATAAAAATAGCCTGGCGCAATTTGTTGAAGTATCGAACACAGACGGCCGTCAACGTGGCAGGACTGGCCGTGGGGTTTGCTTGTTTCGCCTTTGCCAGCCTATGGATGCGCTATGAGGCAACGTTCGACAGTCATTATGAAGGAGCCGACCGAATGTATCTGCTTTGTAGCGAAACATCCATTGAGGCCGGAGGAGTTTCGTCCCGCATACCTTATCCGGTTTCCACACTATTGAAGCAGGAGTTTCCAGAAGTGGAGGCCGTTTGTGCCTTTAACCGTTATCCGAAAGGGGAATTGGAACTGGAAGGGCAGCCTGTACTGGTGCGGCCTTCCATTCAGTTGGATTCCTGCTTCATGGAATTCTTCGGTATTCGCGTATTGGCGGGTACGCGCGATTTTCTTTATGCTGACGGGTTGATGGCCTTGACAGAACGGACGGCACGGCAATTGTTCGGTACGACGGATGTGCTGGGACGTACTGTTCTATGTCAAGGGAGGGAAACCACCGTCTGTGCGCTTGTCAGCGACTTGCCTCACAGCAACTTCTCATTTGGTTTTATTTGCGAAGGGGCTTATTTCCGTTCTTGGCAGAATGACTGGTATAATAGTGGCTTCGAGATAGTGGTGCGTCTGACTCCCGGTGTTTCACCCCGTGATCTGGAGGAGAAGTTCCGTTTCTATGCCGCTCAGACGGCCGACCATAACCGTAAAATCATTGGCGAGCTCCGTCTGATGCCCCTTTCTGAAGTCCGTCAGGCTTCGTTTAATGAGGAACGCCTCGTCAGTTTTTCCTATCTCGTGTGGTTTGCTGCGGCGGGTGGACTGGTCATCCTTTGCTCTCTGTTCAATCATTTGGCTCTGTTTCTTTCGCGCATGGACATACGTCATCGCGAAATGGCTCTGCGGCGTGCGTGCGGTTCTTCCGGCAGTGGGCTTTTCGCCATGCTCACCATTGAGTATGCTCTGTTGGTCCTGTTTGCGGGCTTTGGAGGATTTCTGCTGGTTGAGTTACTGCTACCGTCCTTCTGCCGGCTTTCGGGGGTGGCAGGCAACGTGTATGGCGAGTTGTTACTCTATTTCCTGCTGGTATTTGTCATTTCTCTGGTGTTGTTGCTGCCTTTCGTTTTCCGCAAATCCTTCCATCGGTTTGAATATCGCCGATTGGACCGCAGGCTTAAAGTGATGGTAGGTTTGCAACTCTTTATCAGTTTGCTGGTCATTTTCTGTACGGCAGTGCTGATGAAGCAGCTGAACTACCTGCAACGCACCGACCTGGGCTGGGAACGTCGCGACATGGCTGCCTTCACGTTCATTTATCCCGATAATTCAAAAGATGAAATAGTGGGCCGTGTCCGCCAAATGCCATTCGTCAGTCAAGTGCTTACTGGCTATTGTGGCCTTCTGCCCGAGGGGTTCAGATGTGCCACGTCCATTGACTATGAAGGGAAACCGGAGGATTTCGGACAGACAGACATTCGTATGGCTTGTCTGGATGATACGCTGGCGGCCTTCTATGGTATCCGGCTGGTTGCAGGTGAGTTTATTCGTCAGGATGGCGCCAGAGGGCAGGTCATGCTGAATGAGTCGGCAGTCCGGCTTATGGGGTTATCCCATCCCGTTGGGATGTCGCTTACCTATATGAACAATCGGCAGGCTACGGTGGTAGGTGTGGTACGGGATTTTCATGTTACGGCTCCCACCGTTCCCGTTCAGCCAACGCTCTATGTAAGCCGGGATGACTGGAACTACGGAGAGCAAATCTTGTTGAAGTACCGCGAAGGGGCTTGGTCCGAACTTCGTCAGCACGTGGACAGCCTCTTTTCCCGGGACTATGCCACAGTACGTTATCAGCTGGTGAATGTCATGGACGAATATAATGCTTATCTCAAGGCAGAGCATTTGCTGGAACGCCTGCTGGCCTTTGTGTCTATCGTTTGCATCCAGATGTCCGCCTTCGGTATTTTCTCCATGATAACCTTGAGCTGTGAACGTCGTCGCAAGGAGATAGCCATCCGTAAGGTGAACGGGGCAAGGGTGGGCGATATTCTCGGTCTCTTTGCACATGAATACCTGGTGCAGCTGACGATGGTTGCCGTGGCAGCTTTCCCCGTGGGCTACGTGCTGATGAAGCGTTGGCTGGAATTTTATGTGGAGCAGACGCCTCTCAGCTGGTGGCTGTATGTTGTCATTTTCTTCGGTATGGCATTGCTGGTGACTCTATGTATTGGCTGGCGGGTGTGGCGTGCAGCCAATGAGAATCCCGCCGAGGTCATCAAGAGCGAGTAAATAGGTAGTGAATGAATATGTGTAATTTCAGATAGTTTTGTCTATGAAGATGTTTCATTATTTCAAAGTGGCTGTGCGCAGTCTGATAAAGTATAGGGTTCATACGGTGGTCAGTGTTGTCGGACTGGCCGTGGGCTTTGTCTGTTTTGCCTATTCATTGATCTGGCTCCGTTATGAACGGACGTTCGACAGTTTCCATCCGGATGCTGACCGCATTTATATGATGTATAAGAAGAACTTATTTGGTGATTTTCAGAGCGTCTGCTGTCCTTATCCTTTTGCTGCCACCATGAAAGAGCAGCTTCCGGAAGTGGAAGCAGCAACGGCTTTTTTCCCGCAGGCTGTTTCTTATAAAAAGGATGAATCTTTGGGATTTCTAAAGGCCGTTTCCGTTGATACGGCGTTTCTGGACCTCTTCGATGTGCGCATTCTGGCCGGCAGCCGCAGTTTTCTGCATTCTGACCGGGAAATCGCCTTGACTCCGACGGCTGCCCGCCGGCTTTTCGGTACGGATCAGGTATTGGGACGCACATTGGACCTGAGCAGTGGCGAAGAAAAAACGGTTACTGCTCTCGTATCGGAATGGAAAGGACATTCCAGTATTCCTTATGAATCGCTTGTCGGTATAGAACCCTATCGGAGGACGGATTGGAAGGCAGACATCTTTATGGTTTGTTTCCGGTTGCGCCAGGATGCCGATACAGCGGATTTCACCCGTAAATTACGGGGGGCTGATTCGGAAGTACCTGTGCGAAAAACGTCGGATTATGGTATTCGGCGCGCCATGTTCTCTGCGGAGCATCTGAACTTCTGTCCGATTGCGGAAAGCTATGAACTTCTTTTTAAGGATGAAGCCCAGATCCGGCAGACCTATATCCGTATGTTCGTATGGATTGGCGTGCTGGTTATGGTGATTGCGCTGGCAAATTATTTTTCTTTACTGGTGAATCAGATGATGAACCGTTCGAAAGAACTGGCACTGCGTCTGATCAACGGTTCGTCGCGCCGGGGTCTGTTTGCCTTATTCGCAACCGAACTGATGCTGGTGCTTTCGGGCGGCGGTTTTATCAGTTTTCTGCTCATGGAATGGGCCGAAAAGCTGTTTCTGGAAATCTCTTACGTAAAGACAGCCTGGCTGCCCGAGGCCCTGGTCTACTTTTTCGGGGTGCTGCTTTGTTCCTTGCTTGTAGCTGGAACGATAATCGGTTATTATAGTCACAGGTCGCTGACCTTAGCCTTGCAGAGCCGTAAGGTTCCGGCCGGTTGGCGGATGAGTTTCGGGCGGATGAGCATGGCTTTCCAGTTGCTGGTTTCGCTGCTGGTGCTCTTTTGTTTTTCCGTACTGTTCCGTCAGCTGACTTATCTGAGTCAGACTACGGATATCGGTTTTGAGCGTAAAGAACGTGCTACGATAGAAGTTTCGGAAGAGTTTATCGGTAATTTTCTGCACGATTTGCGGGCGCAGCCCTATATCCGGGAAGCCTCAGTGAGTGTCAGTACTTTGCTTCCTCAATCCAGTTATGGTACAATTACTTCAATGGACAGTCAAGGAAAGAGTATTACATTCGACTCGTTTGTCGTAGATGAAAATTTCCTGCGTTTTTATCATATTCCATTAAAGGACAGTTTGCAGTCGGAGGATGAGCGGCAATGTTTACTGACTGAGTCTGCCGCGCGTGAATTGGACGGGCCGGATCTTGTCGGACAGTCATTTGCCGGTTATACCATTGTCGGCATTGTTCCCGATCTTTATACGAAGGCCCCCACCGTACCCGTAAAACCAACTGAGTTGGAGATTATACGGCAGGAAGATAGTTCTTATTCCAAAGATAAAGTTTTAATCCATTATGATGAGCGTTATACCGAAGAATTAAAGCGTTTTGTTGTATCGTGGTTTCTTGAGCGAAAAACTTATGCCAGACTGGATATAGCGACAGAAGTTTACGACACTTATTTGGCTTCCGAACGTATGCTGATGCGCCTGTTGGGCGTGATGGCGGGCGTCTGTGTGCTGATTGCGCTGTTTGGTGTGTATGCGCATGTTGTTCTGGCTTGTGAGCACCGCCGTAAGGAAATTGCTATCCGCAAGGTGAACGGAGCAACGGCCGGGCTGATTGTCCGTTCTTTCCTGAAGGAATATTTTCTGTTGCTTCTGGCGGCTTCGGCTTTTGCCTTTCCGTTGGGTACGATTGTCATGCAGCGCTGGTTGGAACAATATGTGCTTCGTGTTGGTTTGTCGTGGGCACTTTATGCCGGCATCTTCCTGCTTGTCTGGATTGTTATTATGGGTTGCATCGGGCGCAGCGTGTGGCGTGCAGCCCGTGAAAATCCCGCCGAGGTGATCAAGAGCGAATGAGGATGGCGATAAAATAAGCACGAATCAGTCTTGATTCGCTCTTGTTGTTCAAGACAAAATCCGATTTGTTATAAACAGGATTCTAAATGGATATTAAATCGAAAACAACGATGATTTTACATTATATTAAAATAGCTTACCGTAGCCTGATGAAATATCGGTTGCAGAGCGTTCTGAGCATTGTCGGATTGGCGTTGGGCTTTGTCTGCTTTGCCTTGTCGGTGTTTTGGGTACGTTACGAACAGACGTATGACAGTTTTCATCGTGATGCCGGCCGCATGTTTTTGTTAGGGCATACCAGCCTTTGGAAGGACAACCAGATTGACTGGGTGCATCATAGCTCTTTGGCTGAAGAATTGCGCCAGACATTTCCGGAGGTAGAGGAGGCCGTTGCGTTCGAATGCTGGAGAATCACTCTGAAGCGGTCGGAACACGATGCCGAGCAGGTATCCATGGGCCGTATCCGTACCGATTCCTTGTTTGTCCGTTTTTTTGATTTGAAACTTCTGGATGGCAGTTGGAGTTTTCTGAATGTGTCGGACGAGGTGGCTTTGACCGAGAGCGGAGCGCGCCGGCTGTTCGGGACGACGGAGGTCCTGGGACGCGAGGTGTATTATGGTGGCAAGGCTTACCGGGTTTCGGCGATTCTGCCAGACTGGGGTTCACATACCAATTTCCCCTTCTCTGTCGTGATGGGGATTGACCCGGCCGAGCGGGACAACCCTTTTTGGGGATCGAACTTTTATGTTTGTCTGCGCTTACGTTCCGGGACAGACGGGTCCGCTTTTGCCACACAGTTGAACCGTAAGCGTGATGCGCTCCGCCATGTACCCAAAGGAGTGGATGGCCAGACACCTGTTTACAGTCTTGAACCCTTGACGGATTGCCGTTACACCGTGTTTCAGAAGGAACATCGTGTTTCCGTGTTCTATATCCGTCTGTTTGCCGTCCTGGGCTTGTTGCTGATTGTGTTGGCTTTGGTGAACTTTCTTTCCTTGTTGGTGTCGCGGATGCATTTGCGCCGGCGTGAGCTGGCTTTGCGTGTGGTTTGCGGCTCTGCCCGTAGCGGACTGGCGGGCCTGTTCCTTTCCGAACTGCTGTGGGTGCTGTTGGGGGCCGGTCTGTTGGGAATGCTTCTGGTGGTGCTGGTTGAGCGCCCCTTCTGCACTTTGGCGGAAATTGATGAGGGCATACGTAATCCCGTGGCAGGCTGGTTTTTGCTCCTGATTGCAGGAACGCTCCTGGTGGCCTGGGGCTTAATCGTATACTATTGTCGCCGCATAGCAGCCCGACAGTTACAGCCGGCCGCTCTGGTCAGTTCAGGCCGGTTCACTTTTCAGCAGATGAGTCTGACCGTACAATTTTTCATCAGCGCGCTGGTACTCTTCTGCATGTCGTTCCTGTTGCTTCAGTTGCATTATCTGACTTATTCGGATTTTGGGTTTGAACGCGAAGGGCGTGCCACTGTGAAATGTCACGGTTCGAAAACGCTGGAAGCGCATTTGGTGCACGAACTGCAGCGGCAGCCTTTCGTGTTTGAAGTGAAGCAACTGTTTTCATTGCTTCCACAAGTAAATACTGGCGGGATTTCTACGGATTCCTGGGAGGGAAAGGCGGCTGATGCTCCACCACTACACATGACAGCCATTCCCGGTGGGCAAGAGTTCATGGATTTCTACGGAATTCGGCTGTTGTCGGGGAATTATCTGTCCGAGCAAGGGGACAGTCTGGGGGTGATAGTCAATGAGACGGCAGTGCGGCGTTTGGGGATGGCTCAGCCTTTGGGAAAGAAAATTGATAAATGGACCATAGTGGGAGTTGTCCGCGATTTTCACGTGTCTGCTCCGACGGTTCCGGTGGAGCCGGTCATCTTCTTCGGGGACAAAGGTCCGGTTCAGTTGGGGACGAGCATCCTGGTACGTTTTGATGAATCCCGTACAGACCGGCTGAAGCATTTTGTCGATTCGGTGGTTCATGCAGAAGACCCGGGGACTTTCTGGGAAACGGTGACCGTGCGGGAAGCCTATGACAAGTATCTTTATTCCGAGCGGTCCATGCTGCGATTGTTGTCGGTCGTAGCCTTGGTCAGTGTCCTGATTACGCTGATTGGAGTCTTTGCTCATGTGTCTCTGGCGTGTGAGCGCCACCGTCGGGAAATCGCCATCCGTAAGGTCAATGGCGCTACGGCCGGCAGCATCTTCCGCTTATTCCTGAAGCACTATTTCGCTTTGCTTCTCTTGGCTTGTCTTGTGGCATTTCCGTTGGGGAGCATCGTCATGTGGCGTTGGATGGAGCGCTATGTGGAGCGTATGGCATGGCCCTGGTGGCTGTATGCCGTTATCTTTCTGGGACTTGGAATTCTCATCGTGCTGTGCATCTGGCGCAGCGTGTGGCGGGCAGCCAGCGAGAATCCGGCGGAGGTCATCAAGCGTGAGTGAGGCCTCTGTGTGGAGGGCAATTTTCACTTGGTAGTTTTGAAAAATCTAAAGTACTGACAGAAAAAACTGTCAGTACTTTAGATTTTTCTGTCGGTACTTTTGTTTCCGGCCTTGTTTGTGACGCAAAAAGGCTGCGGTGAACAGACAGGCGACGGGGCCCGACGCATGGAGCCGATTGGAGTGAAAGGAGGTTCCGAAACGGGATTTATGTGGAGCCGTTTCGTCTCATCTGTGCCATGACGGCCCTGATTTCTTCAAAGGAGTATTCCGGTGCGAGGCGATTGCGGAGTTCGGTCAGACCGAGTTGCGGGTCCCATGCTTCTGACGTGATGATGCGTCGGATGTCCTCGACTTTTTGTGGGGTGACAACCTCCTGAATATCGAGGTCGCCCTTCTCTATGCTTTCAAGGAGATGCTTCCAGATGGTCGACGGGCTGTATTGGCGCAGGGCGCTGATTTCTTCAACGCTGTGGCCTTTGCGGAGCAGGTCGCAGGTCAGGTGCATGGACTCTTCTTTGGAAAGGCGTTTGGTCTTGCCGGTTTCGGGTTCTTCGGGCTGGTCCGGCATATGGGGAAACAGGGAAGGAAGTGTTGCAGCCTCGCTGGCTGCCAACGGTTCTTCACTCAGATGGGCGTGGACGATTTCCAGAATCTCTTCTCCGTATTTTTCCAGTCCTTTGTTTCCAAAGTAAGGCACGGCTTTCAGCATTTCCGCGCTTCGTGGTTGCAGGTTGGTAATGCCAATCAGCGCTTTGTTTTGCATGATGAGGTAGGCGGGCACCTGCTCCTTTGCGGCCCGTTGGGTTCGCCATTGGTGCAGGGCGTTGTAGAGTTCCGGGTGCCTGATTTCGGCCGGCACTATCAGTTTTTCGCGCTGGCGGGCAGACGGGGAATTGTCTTTGTCGGCTTTCTTGCTTTCCTTGGTCTCCGATGCTGTCAGGCCGGCGGAAACAAGTGTCCTTTGTTTCTGGTAGTCGGCTGTGTGGAAGCCAGTTTCTGCCACGTAGGCCAGCAGGTGTTGCTTTTGGCGGAGCGATTGCTGGAGTTGTTCGAACAGGGAAGCTGTGCGTTTCTTGATTTCTTTGTTGTCCGTGGGCAAGAGGGTGTTGTCGGTCAGGTTGACCAGCGGTTGGAGCTGCTCGCGAAAATAGGCGGCACCGCCTTCGATTCTTTTCAGGAGCGGCGCGGGGATATTGGCATCCACCGCATTGTCCTGTTCCATCGCCTGGTGGCACTGTGCCTGGAACTTCCGGGCAATCGCGATTATCTTTTCGTTGAGGATGGGCATGAATGCGCTGTATTGGGCCAGCGTTTGCGGATAAAGCAACCGGAAGCATTCTTCCAGTAGCATGATGAATGCCTGCAGATGATGACGGACGGGGGAGAAGTCGAAGAGGTCGTCGATGAGGTGGAGATTGTGCTGCCGGCACAGGCGCTCGATGCTGTCGGGAGTGATGTGCTGTTGTTCGATTTGTTCGTTGAACAGACGGATGGCTTGGTCCTGTATGATGGCGGAAGGCGGAATCGGTGAACTCAGCACCAGTCCCTCCAGCGTTTTGCAACGGCTGAGTGCCACATAGGTCTGTCCGTGTGCAAAAGCCGAATGGGCATCGATAATCGCGTGTTCGAAAGTAAGGCCCTGACTTTTGTGGATGGTTATGGCCCAGGCCAGTTTTACGGGATACTGACGGAAGGTTCCTTCCACCACTTCTTCGATTTCCCGTGTGTTTTCGTTGAGTGCATAATGGGTGTTTTGCCAGATTTCCGGTTCAAGCTGGATTTCAATGTGGCGGTCGGAAGTGCGCACAACGCATTGGTTGTCACTGATGCCTACTACTTCTCCCAGTGTGCCGTTGAAGTAGCGTTTTTCCATGTCGTTCTTGACAAACATGACCTGAGCTCCCCGCTTCAGCGTCAGCACTTCTTCGGTCGGGAAAGAGTATTCGGGAAAGTTGCCTTCAATCCGGGCGCGGAAAATGTAGGTCTTTTCTTGGATATGCGCCAACTCGGTTTCGTTGATTTGCTGTGCCTGACGGTTGTGGGTGACCAGACGGATGTAATTGTCTTCGGCGCGGGGCTGGAAATTGCTGATGTATCGTTGGTTGAGTTCCTCCAGGACAGAGGCATCGGCCTGATGGCTGCGGATGCTGTTGAGCAGACGGAGGAAACGGGGGTCGCTTTGGCGATAGACGGTTTGCAGTTCGATGGTGATGTAGCGGGTCTTTTGCAGGGCATGGCTGCAGAAGAAGTAGGGACTGTCGTAATAGGGGCGGAGCAGTTCCCAGTCCTGCTCCTTGGCGACGGGCGAAAGTTGTTGCAGGTCGCCAATCATGAGCAACTGCACACCGCCGAAGGGGAGAGAGCGGTTGCGGTATTGTCTGAGAACGGCATCAATCTGGTCGAGCAGGTCGGCACGCACCATGGATATTTCATCGATGACAATCAGGTCCAGACTACGAATCAGTTGGATTTTCTTTTTTCGCAGTTTGAAGTTCATTTTCTTGTAGTTGTCCTCGGGGATGAATGGCGCAAACGGCAGTTGGAAAAAGGAATGGATGGTGGTTCCGCCGGCATTGATGGCGGCGATGCCCGTGGGGGCCAGAACCACCATGCGCTTGGGCGCGTCCCTTTGCAGTTCGCGCAGGAAAGTAGTTTTTCCTGTTCCTGCTTTTCCGGTCAGGAACAGGTGGGTATCAGTAAATTCTATGATTTGTCTCGCGCGTTCGCGTTCGGCATTGACGGCTTCGGGATGGCTCATGTTTGTGATAAATGAAGAGGAGGGAGTGCACAATTCGGATTAGTGGGTGGCGTCAGGCTTCAGGCTGCGTGGCGGCTTTTGAAAGTTCCACCGCGAGGGCGCGCAAAGCTGCGCGGGCAGGTTTGCCTGTTTCGGTCTGCGGCAACCGGTCTACGCGGAAGATGTGTTTGGGACATTCTGTGCCGCGCAACATTTTTCGGCACAGGGTGGCCACCGTCTGTGGGGTCAGTTCGCCGGTATAAAGCAGGGTGACGGCTTCTCCGAACTTAGGATCGGGAAGAGAGGTAATCCGGAAGTCTACGGGCAGTGTGGCTAACTGATGCTCCAGCTGTTCAATTTGCAGTTTCAGCCCCCCGCTGCAGATGACGTTGTCTATTCTACCCAAAAGAGTGAATCCGCCGTCGGCATGGAGGATTGCGCGGTCGTGGGTGGCAAGTGGCTGAGGGCAGATGTCGGGCGCTTCGATAACAAGGCAGCCTTGTTCGTTGAGCGAAAGGGTAACTCCCTCCAGCGGATGATAGTGTTCTGACGCATCCGGTCCGTTAAGGCGGCGCAGAGCGATGTGTGAGAGCGTTTCCGTCATGCCGTAGGTGCTCCATACCGGATTGGGGAAGTTTTCCAGTTCTTTCTGCAGTTCGTTGGAGATGGAGCCTCCGCCGATAATGAGACATTTCACCTGTTTGAGCAGATGGCGTTCCCGGGGATTTTTTAAGGTTTCGTAGACCTGCATCGGAGTCATGGCCACGAAGTGGGGCGACTGGTAGAGGCGGGTCAGCGGGCGGGCGCATGGGGCAACGGTGATGAGTCGCAAGCCGCACACAAAAGCGCGGACGGCCATCATCTTTCCCGCGATGTATTGAAGTGGCATACAGAGCAGGGCGCTGTCGCCGTTCTTTATCTGCAGGAACCGGCAGGTACGTGTGGCGCTGGCCGTCATTCTGCTTTTTTCCACCCATAAGGGTTTGGGAGTACCCGTTGAGCCGGAAGTGTGTACCTGAATTACTTCCGATGCGCTTTCCCATTCGGTGCGGAATTGTTGCAGTTCAGCCTTGAACCGGCGCTCTTCTGCAGAGGTGGCCCATAGTTGTTCACCTTCAATTTGTAATCGTGTTTCCGGGAAGTTGTCGGTGAAAAGTTGTCCGGTTCCCAGCCCCTGATGGCGTACGGTATCGGACAACTGGACGGGGCTTGAGGCGTCGTGTACGGAAATCAGGCCACGGGTGGAGATTTCAGCATACCATTGCGCGATGGCATTGAGCCCGACATTACTTTCCAAAGCGCTTGTCACCCAGAACGGAATGTTCATGGTTTGCGCCTCACGAATCCATTCCTCGGCACCATGAATGCCACCATGAAGTGAGGGCTTGAGGATGATGTACTGAGGGCGGATGGTTTGCAGCAGTGCCCGTTTGTCTTCGGGGCGGTTGATGCCAATCAGTTCTTCGTCAAGAGCAACGGGCAGTGGAGATTGGCGGCAGATTTCGCGCATGGCTTCCCATTGGCCGGCGCGGATGGGCTGCTCGATGCTGTGAATGTCGAATTGCGCCAGTATCTCCAGTTTTTGCAGGGCTTTTTCGGGGCTGAAGGCTCCGTTGGCGTCCACGCGCAACTCCACCTGTTGGCGGGGATAGCGCTCCCGGAGCCGGCGGAGAAGTTCCACTTCCTGTTCGAAGTGGATGGCACCGATTTTGATTTTTATACAGCGGAAACCTGCTTTCAACTTGGTTTCCATCCGTTGCAACATTTCTTCGTAGGAACCCATCCAGACCAGTCCGTTGATGGGGATGCCTGTTTCTCCGCGGGTGAAAGGATTATTGAACAGGCTCAGATAATCTCCTTGAAAAGAAGCCTTCCAGGATAGCCAGGCAGTTTCCAGTCCGAACAGCATGGAAGGGTAGTTGCGCAAAGCTTCATGGTCGATGACCTGTTCCTGCTGTAACTTTTTACAGAACCCCCGGAGCAGGTTTTCATATTTCTGTTCCGGGAACGCATCGCAGCTGAGGTCCGGCAGCGGGGCGCACTCTCCAATTCCAATCTGTTGCGGATATTGTGGCGATGTGATAATGACGTACCACGACCGGCGGGTGAGATAGACACCGCGTGAGGTACCGGCCGGCTGTTTGAAATGGAGCAGACGCGGCACAATTTCTATGCGTAAAGACGGGATATACATGTTTGGGGAAAGGATGGGAACGTGAAACCGGGGAAAAGTATGTCGTAACGGAACTTCCTCTTAGGGAAATTTGGGGTATTTCTTGAAATCGGGTTTGCGCTTTTCGAGGAAAGCACGGCTGCCCTCGTGGGCTTCATCCAGCATGTAGTAGAGCATGGTGGCGTCGCCGGCCAGTTCCTGTATACCGGCCTGTCCGTCCAGTTCGGCATTCAGTCCGGCTTTGATCATTCGCAGGGCCAACGGAGAGTGTTCCATCATTCTTTCGGCCCAGGCCACGACTTCGTCTTCCAGTTGTTCAAAGGGAACAACCTTGTTGACCATCCCCATGCTCTCGGCCTCGGCTGCAGAATATTGCCGGCAGAGGAACCAGATTTCGCGTGCTTTTTTCTGTCCGACGATACGTGCCAGGTAGGAGGCGCCGAAGCCGGCATCGAAGGAGCCGACGCGGGGGCCCGTTTGTCCGAAAATGGCATTGTCGGAGGCTATGGTGAGGTCGCACATGAGGTGCAGGACATGCCCGCCGCCAATGGCATAACCGTTGACCATGGCGATAACGGGCTTGGGCAGTGAGCGAATCTGCTTCTGTACTTCCAATACATTCAGTCGTGGCACACTGTCGGTCCCGACATATCCTCCCTGCCCCTTGACGTGCATGTCACCACCGGAGCAGAAAGCCTTGTCGCCGGCACCGGTCAGCACGACTACGCTGATGTCCTGGCATTCGCGGCAGAAGAAAAGCGCATCGCTGATTTCACTGACGGTCAGGGGCGTGAAAGCATTCCGGTAGCGTGGACGGTTAATGGTGATGCGTGCGATTCCATTGTATTCGTCAAAGAGGATTTCCTTATATTCCTTGAGGGGTTTCCATTCTCGTTTCATAGGTCCATTGTTTTAGATAATATTGTTTGAGTAGTTGTCCTTCTTCGTAGTTGTCTGCCGTGTCGGTGAAGACTTCCAGCAGGACGGGAGAGTCTGTATCTTCACGCAGCAGGCATCCGATTGCGCGGTCCGCTTCATCGTAGCTGTGGGCACAATGATATTCCAGCCCGTAGGTTTGCGCAACGCCTTGGGCGGTGGTAGTGTGGGCTGCTGCGATGAATTGGCGGAGTGCGGGACTTTGGTTCAATCCCGGAAGATTTTGGAAAATCTGTCCGCCGGCGTTGTTGAAAAGCAGGATGCGGAGTCCCGATGGCAGCCGGGTGTTCCAGAGTGCGTTCAGGTCGTAGAAAAAACTGAGGTCGCCGATGACGGCAAGAGTGATGTGAGGATGGAGCATGGCATAACCTGTTGCTGTGGAAAGCGAACCTTCAATGCCGTTGACACCACGATTGCAGAAGATTCTTCCCGGGGAACTGCCTAAAAAGCATGAGGCATTACGCACGGGAGAACTGTTGGCCAGATGTATGGCCGCATGTTTGGGTATTCTTTGACTGAGACGCTGCAGGATACCGATGTCGGAAAAATGCAGTGGTTGGTATTTTTCGGACAAATGTAAACCCTGGTCTAAAAGTGTTTTCCATTTTTGCACTTCTTGCTGTGGAGGCAGAATGGAAGCCAGCTGCGACAGAGCTTCTTGTGGCGTTGCCCGAACCAGTATCCGAAGATGTTGGAAGGTATCTGCCACTTGTCCGGTTTCGTCAATTCGTATGACTGAACAAGCGGATATTTTACGTATGCGTAGTTTCAGTTGTTTATTCACCAGATTTCCGCCGATGTGGATGACGAGATCGGGCCGGAAATCCAGGTGTGGAAGTAATTGTTCCAGCCAGGTTGTTCGCCAACTTCCGGCTTGTCCGGATATGATTTCGGGAAGAACCAGCAGGGAGTTGTTTTCCTCAATTGTGCGAAGTGCAGGAATTGTTCCTTTTTCATATTGGCCGACAATGACGATAGGAAGTCGGGCCGATTGTATGGCATGGACCGTTTCGTCAGAGAGTGGGTGACCAGTGTCGCCCATTTCCTCGCGTATGGGCCAGGTAACAGGTAGTTCTGCGGTCTGGAAGGAAAAAAGGGGTTCGCGTATGGGTATATTGATATGTACCGGTTGACCGCCGTTTTGCCTTACTCTCAAAAGCGCCCGGTTAATGAGTAACTGGTTGTGCCAGTTGGCGGTCGCGTCTTCGGCAGCAGAAAGATGAAATGTTTCTGTATAGGGCGTCAGGGCTCCTTCCTGAGGCAACGTTTGTCCGTCCAGCTGCCCAATCCATTCGGTGGGCCTGTCGGCGGAAATCACGAGTAGCGGCAAATGGCGGTAGTAGGCTTCAGCGACGGCAGGCAGGGTATTGAGCAGGGCTGAACCAGAGGTGACGCAAATGGCTACGGGCCTTTGGCGCTGCAGACAAATTCCCAGCGCAACGAAGGCTGCACTTCGTTCATCTGTCACTGGATAAAGTTGGAAGCCGGCTTGTTTGAAATTGTGTATCAGAATGGCATTTCGCGAGCCTGGACAGACAACACAATCACAAATCTGATGCTGGTGGAGCAGACTTGTTAATTGGTTGACATGGTGCTTGTCGCAGAACATATTCGATAGGGATTTGGGGTTATTCATGTTTTGTGGGGGAAAGAAGAACTGAGGAAGATATTTTTCCTTTAACGGAAAAGTTTCAGCATGGTTCGCATTTTCTTCTGCGTTTCCGCCCATTCTTCTTCTTCGTGACTCTCTTTCAGCAGTCCTCCGCCGGCGTAGAGTAAAGCTTTCTGGCCATCTATCTCCATACATCGGAGGGATACGTACAACTGGCTTTCATCCTGCCAGTTGACGGGACCGCTGAATCCTGCGTAATATTTTCGGGGAGAATCTTCGTCTTCCAGAATTGCTTGCAGGGCTGTGTCTTGTGGAACGCCGCAAACAGCAGGAGTAGGGTGCAGGCATTTTAACAGAAGTCCCACACTGGCATTTTCCTGTATTTGAAAGGTGAAGTCAGTCCGTAAATGGGCAAGTTCTGCGGCCCGGGAGGAGTATGTGGGCGAGGTCGACAACTGTCGTACATGTGGGAACAATTGCCGTTCGATATATGTAGCGACATACTGTTGTTCCTCTATGTTCTTAAGGCTCCAGGCTGAGGCGATGTCCTTGTCTTTGCACTCGTTCCAGTTCATCGTACCCGCAAGGGCCATTGTCTGCCATTGTTTATCGTCCACCTTTTTCAATAAGGTTTCTGGGCTTGCAATCAGCCAGCAACCGGTGCGTTGCGTCCACCAAAGGCACACATAGTGATGGGGATATTTGCGGCAGGCTTCCCGGAAGAATGTTGTTGGCTTCCACGGCTGGGCAGAGGTGGGATTGCATAATGCCATCCGGCGCGAAAGAACAATTTTTCCGGCTTTCCCTTCCATCAGGCGGCGGTGCATGGCTTCAAAACTGTGGGTATAAGCCTTGCGGCGCAATGAGTCATCGTTTTGTGGCATTACGTGTGTCGTGCTTTTTGCTTTGGTGTCAGGCACTGGCAACTTTGTGGTAAAATCCGGCTCAAGGAGAATCAATGGGGATTCCTTGGATATGACGAATGGTGCGATGACAAAGCCACGGAATGTATCGGATATGTCAAGAGCGGCCAATTCCTTCGGCCGCCCCTGTTGTGAGATAAATGTATAATGGTCCGTTCCTGGAAGGCGGTAGTAGGCAAAAGCTCCGCCTGAGAAATCTCCACTACGGACATTGTGCTCGTAGATTGAAAAAAACGTATTCAATTGGGGTAATGATTCTGTTTTTGGCTGGCTGTCAGTAATTGAAAATCACCGAGGCTGGTTCCCCGTTTGGGGTGTTGTAATTACAGAGTATTACGTTGTTGCCGCGGATGCTGTATTCAAAATTGATTGTGTAGCATTGTTCCGGGTCCGAGGGATGATAGGTCGACAAACTCTTAACCAGGTGAGTCGTGGGTTTTCCCAAAAGTCCTGCATAGAAAAGATGTTCAAAGCCTAAGCATCCCATTCCTTTGCTGGCGGTGACCGGAAGCAGTCCGTTCGTGTTTTCGCGCGTGTCGGGTGTGAAGGTGGTGGTGACGGGAATCATGTCGGGTTCTGTCACCACGATAGATTTCAAGTCGCCATTTTCATACGTGATATTGCCACTGGATTTGTATTCGACAGCTTGCCCGAAATTGTCTTCAAATATGGTTTTTGACCATCCGCTTAAAAAGCGGTCTTTATACTGGAATTCGTATATGTTCCGGCCAATGGTCATCCGCTCAATGTAGCCATAGCTGTTGAGAGAAACTTTGACGGCGGCATTATCGCTGTTCTTTATAGTAATGCCGCGGCTGCCATAACTGATTTTACTGGTATATTGATAGCTCTTGTCTATATCCGGCCGTGGGTCGCGTATTTGTCCCTGACCCTTGGTGAGCCGTTGGCTGCTGTAATTCAGATTCCAGTCGTAACAGGTAACCACTCCCCCCTGATGTGAAATCTGTCGAATCGGGGAGCCGGTGCTATTGGGCAGCTCCGGTGTGAAAACAGGGCCATCGTCATCCGAACAGGCCGTGAGTGAAAAGAGCAGGAGGGATAAAACTGCGCAACTTCCCAAACGAAGGAAAAGCGACTGCATTCTTCTCATATTATTTCTGTTTTTATGGATAAACTGTTTGATTATTATGCAGAATGTTACACAAACTTACGCAAAAAAAGTGGAGAAACCCTCCTTTTTGCAGTGATTAACAGTTAGTGAACCTTGAGATGTGGTTTGGGCATGCCGACGGCCATATAAACTCCCATCAGGATGCAGAGACCTCCAAGACACATGGGCAATGTAATGCTTTCGTCTAATACGAAATATGATACGACGCAGGTAACCAGCGGATTAAGATAAATATAGTTGGACGCAATGACGGGCCCAAGGTTGCCGATGATTTTACTCCACAGCCAGAAACAAATCCAAGAAGCCAACAATCCCAAATAAAGGATATTCGCAATGACGGTTGAGTCCTGAAGCACGGAGCCCAGATGATTGGAGAGAGAATCTGGCAGAGTGCTCCACCAAAGAGGGATAATTGTCAAGACGCCGTAACCAAATACTTTGCGTGTCAGCATCCCGCTGCCATATCGTTTGCCTAATGGCTTTATGATGGTTTGGTAAATGGCCCAACTTCCTGCTGCAGTAAGAGCCAGCAGATGTCCCAGTAACGGGTGACTGTTGGAGCCGTTTTCACCATTGACCACGAAGGCTACTCCTGTCAATGCCAGAAGGGAACCTATCCAAAGACGCCGGCTGACGGACTCCCGGTTCTTTCGGGTTATGGCAAGAATGGCCGTGATGAGTGGCGCCAGACATACGATGAGCGACACATTGCCCGTTTTTGCGTAGAGCAGGGCCATGTTTTCCGTGAAGAAATACATGGAACCGCCCGTGATGCCCGCAATCATCATAATCAACTCATCGCGCAGATTGTGACATCTCCAATGCTTATGGCTGGCCAGGGCCATTCCGACATAGGCCAACGTGAATCGGAGCAGGAAGATGTCGGATGGTGTCAGCCCTTTATCCAGCAGAACTTTGGTTGATACGAATGTAGAGCCCCAGACCAGAATGGTCAGGAATGCTAGGACGTGATAAATCATTTCTTGTGCAGATAAAAGTCCTTGCTATGATTATAGAGGACCGGGCATTATATCCTGTCGTTATTCTCCTGTTGCTTGGCTTCGTTCCAAATCCGGTCCATTTCTTCCAGTGACATCTCGGTGAGTTGCCGTCCTTGTTTGAGTGTCTTCGATTCGAGGTAATTGAAGCGGCGGATGAATTTCTGGTTGGTGCGCTCCAAGGCATTGTCCGGATTGATGTGGTAAAGGCGTGCGGCGTTGATGAGGCTGAACATGACATCGCCGAACTCGGCTTCGGCCTGCTCCTTGTCCATGCCGGCAATTTCCGCTTCGAACTCATTGATTTCTTCCTTTACCTTTTCCCACACCTGGCTGCGTTCTTCCCAGTCGAATCCAACGTTTCTAGCCTTGTCCTGGATGCGGTAGGCTTTGATGAGTGAGGGCAGACTGTCGGGCACACCGGAAAGTACCGTCTTGTTGCCGTCTTTTTCGCGCTGTTTGATTTGTTCCCACTGTTCGGACACCTGGTCGGCGGTTTTTACCTCCTTTCCTTCGGCGGAGGATTGTGCGGGTGGGAATACGTGAGGATGTCTGAATATCAGTTTTTCACAAAGCTGATTGCAAACATCGGCAATGTCGAAATCATTCTTTTCGGAACCGATTTTTGCATAAAATACAACGTGAAGCAGGACATCGCCCAACTCTTTGCAAATATTTTTGCTGTCCCCCTTGATAAGGGCGTCACAGAGTTCATAGGTTTCTTCAATTGTGTTGGGACGCAAACTTTCGTTGGTCTGCTTACGGTCCCAGGGGCATTTTTCGCGGAGTTCGTCCAAGATGTCAAGCAAACGGACAAAGGCGCGGGCTTTTTCTTCTTTAGAATGTTGTTGAGGTGTCATAAGAGGTAGTTTTGGGAGTGTAAAAGTACGAATAAAAAGTGATAAACAGAAAAACGCGACAAGGTTATTGGCTGATAGACCTTTTAGAAAGTTGGCTAAAACAAAAAAGACAGGTATGCGATGAAAAGCCAATGTTGAGTCAGCACAACAGGATAACGCTGGCAGGCGGAAGCCGGAATGAACGCCAAAGCCACACTTTCAAAATATCTGTTCGTTTACAAGTACCTGTAAAGTTCCTGAAAGTCTGCTATCGTGCGACGGATATTGCCTAGAGGAAATAGGCTCAGGGATTTATCGCCGATTTTGAAGTGTTTCTCCGCACGGGCAAGATTGCTGCACTAATATGGTATAGAGTTGTATGTGTGTCCGTTACGGACGATGGTGTTTATTGCCATTAACAATGGATGGCTGATACATGGACATCAATATATAATGAACGGTTTTTTGATTTTTTATGGAGTTTTTCTTTGCTAATTCGAAGAAAAATATTCTTTTGCAGAACAAGCAGAATGGAAGTAAAACCTATTATGTTTTTCCTGCTATTACGAGCATCAAGAGGGAAGAACGGAAAAACACACGTTGCTGTTCCACGCAACAAGGAATCCAAATTCATATGCTGCGAATGCTAAGTCTGTACAACTTGCCGCAGTCATGTGGAGATATGCTGGAAACCGTTTAAACGGCCTATGGGGGAGATGACAAGGATATTCCTACCCCTGCTGTCCTAATGTTCTTTTATTCTTTAACGAAATATACATAGAATGAGAAACAGAATCATAGCACTGTCATACTGTATAATATTGCTATCCCAATATTTATATGGGGATAATGTTATCATTGCAGATAAGGAGTTGAAAACACCCATTTCTGCTGCTGTGGTGTCGGTTTGGATTGAAAACTCAGATGTAGCATTGAAGCTTATATCTGATGATTCGGGTATAGTAAAAATACCGAAAAATGCGACTCGGCTTACTGTTAGGAAATTGGGATATGAGGAACAAAAACTAAATGCCCGCATATATTCAGAAGGCGATACCATTTTTTTGGAGATGGGTTATATTTTGCGGGAAGTCACTGTAAGTGCTATTAGAAATAAATTTCATGTCAAATCAGACCGCTATGTTTATGATGTCGCTTCCGACAGCGCTTTAGTCGGCAAGTCTGCTTTTGAAGCCTTAGGTCGGATACCGATTCTTAATACGACTATTGATGGTCATATTTCTTCGATGCAGGGTAAGAACCTTGTCTATAAAGTCAACGGATTGTCCAGTCTGACGTTTACTGGTGATTTGCAGACAGCTTTGCGCTCTCTGAAAGCGGATTACATCAAACGAATAGAACTGAAAAGCGATCCGATGGGTAACAATCCGAACACTCTTGAGATAAATATTGTAACAAAAGGACGGCTTGAAGGATATCAAGCCAATGCGACAACGCGTCTGAATGACTATTCATGGCGAACATCATTGTGGGGCCTTACAAAAATAAACAAGTTTTGTGTTTCTGGTTCTTATTATTATATGTTAAACCATGACCACAAGGATAAGGATTATCTTGAAGAAATGCGAGGAAATTCTGAAAATCAGCTATCATACGTCAGGGAAACTACCAACTCAGGATACAGGGCACATTCCAACAATGCAGAATTATCAATGTCATATGATGTAGATGACTATACGATTATATCGGCCTATGGGCGTATATTGGCAAAAACGAATCCGTACACTTCTTCCCATTCTAATACAGTCATACGTTCTGAAAATCTTTTGGATCTCGTCGCCTATAACCAGTCGAGCAAAACAACTTTTGATGATAAAGAGTACAGTGCCAACATTAACTTTGAAAAGATATATGGCGAAAATGGCGAAAACGGAAAATTATTTATTGGATATGACTTTTACAAACGGCCTAACAGCAGTTTACAAAAAGTCAGATATGATGTGACATTATGCAACGACAGTTCCCTTCTTCCCCAATTAGAGAAATATGACCGTAGAGAATTCGTGGATCTGACCATGCACACGGCAATGACAGAATACCGGTGGCATTTCTTACGTAAGCACACGATATTCGCCAATGTCATGTATCGGTTCCGCTCAGATGTTGACGATGACAGTCTTGGAACTAATATAGAAAATATAAAGTTGAAACAGCATCTTTTAGATGGTAGTTTGGCATACAAATTTGCAGTAGAAAGATTCTCACTGTATTGCGGTGTCGGTGTACGGTCGTACAATGACAGGGTAACAAACTCCAAATACGGTCCAGAATATTCTTATTCTCGACGTAATCTTATCTGGCAACCGACACTCACTATGTCATTTGTTCCCAACAGTAAACAAAGATATGAATTATCCTATAGTATGACTTCTCTTATTCCTGACATTTCCGTCATGAACCCGTTTGTTTTTCAGGATGAACCGACTCGCGTCAGTTACGGAAATCCAGGAATATCGCCCGAGAAAAATCAAAAACTCTCGTTGAGTGCAAATTATAACCTGAATAAGCTATATTTTAGTACTTCAATATCAGGAAGATATGCGTCAGACGTAATCCTGAAGTATTCTTTTCTGGACGGAAAGAATATCCTCAATACGACATACGATAATATTGCAAATAGATGGAATCTGGGAATATCGTCTTTCTTGACTTGGAACATAACCAGAAAAACCTCATTACGTACAAATTTGTCATTAGACTATATTGATTATTCTTCCCACAGACTCAATTCAAGTAACTCTGGAGTTCAATTTAGCGGCAATGTAAATCTGTCGCAGGAGTTGCCGTTCGGTATCTATGGAGAACTGCGCGGAAACTATAATACGCCGTGGATAAACTTTCAAGGTAAGGGAGGTACCAATTATGGATATGGCGTCAGTTTGGCCCGCAACTTCCTGTCGAACAAGTTGCGAGTGTCATTAAGTGCTGAAAATTTTGCTCCGACATATTACAGCAGAACATATACGACCTTGGGAGAGGGGTATTATCAAACACGGAAGAGCCGTCGTTTCCATGCTTATTACTCTTTAACTGTAAGTTATTCATTTGGAAATCTTCGTGCAAGAGTAAAGGAGACCGAAACATCTATTTCAAATACGGATATCAAAAGTTCTTATGACGAGTGAATTTCAACGTGTCATAACGATGGATTCGGTCTTTCCGTTAGAAAATCCTGGACTGCTGGGAGGTTTTTCTAACAATACTCTAGGATTTCCTGTCAGTAGGATGTTTGTTCCGGATGTATTATGACAAACCACAACGGCTAAGTAGATACTGCTGTCAACTGGCAGGAGCACAGTCAAACCGCCGGTGCGTTTTTATTTTTTAAGGGCAATTCCGGGAAAAAGCGGGTTGGAAATTTGTGCGTCACAGATAGAAATTGTACTTTTGCTTCTGAAAAGATACAACCTTTTAATTACTAATTTTTATTGAGTTATGATTAACTACAAAGATTTAGGTTTGGTGAACACCCGCGAGATGTTCAAGAGAGCCATTAATGGCGGTTATGCTATTCCTGCATTCAATTTCAACAATATGGAGCAATTGCAGGCTATTATCAAGGCTGCTTCAGCCAAGAAGAGCCCTGTAATTCTGCAGGTTTCCAAGGGTGCCCGTCAGTATGCCAATCAGACTCTTCTCCGTTATATGGCAGAAGGTGCTGTAGAGTATGCAAAAGAATTGGGTTGCAACCATCCTGAAATTGTTCTTCATCTGGACCACGGTGACAGCTTTGAAACTTGCAAGAGCTGCATCGATATGGGCTTCAGCTCTGTCATGATCGACGGTTCTGCACTTCCTTACGAAGAGAATATCGCTCTGACGAAGAAGGTAGTTGAGTATGCACATCAGTTTGATGTAACTGTAGAAGGTGAGCTCGGCGTATTGGCAGGTGTTGAGGATGAGGTTTCTCATGCTGAAAGCCACTACACTCGTCCGGAAGAAGTAGTTGATTTCGTTTCCAGAACCGGTTGCGACAGCTTGGCTATTTCTATTGGTACCAGCCACGGTGCATACAAGTTCACTCCGGAGCAGTGCACGGTTGATCCCGCTACTGGCCGTTTGGTTCCTCCTCCTTTGGCATTCGACGTATTGGATGCTATCATGGAGCAGCTTCCCGGCTTCCCCATCGTGCTCCACGGTTCTTCTTCCGTACCCCAGGAAGAAGTGGACACCATCAACAAGTACGGTGGCAAGTTGCCTAATGCAGTAGGTATTCCCGAAGAGCAGCTTCGCAAGGCAGCCAAGAGCGCAGTATGCAAGATCAATATTGACTCTGACTCACGTTTGGCTATGACTGCTGCCATCCGTCAGGTATTCGCAGAAAAACCGGGTGAATTCGACCCCCGCAAGTATCTCGGACCGGCTCGCGACAACATGCAGAAGCAGTATGAGCATAAGATTGTCGAAGTATTGGGCTCTGACAACAAACTTGCTAATTTGGACTAATTCATAGCGATAATATAGCGTTTGTGCCGCAGGTTGGTAAAGGCCAGCCTGCGGTTTTTTTGTGTTTTTCCGGAAATGCCTTGTGGGTGGAAAAGAAAAAATGTGCACCAGTGTGAAGCTAACTCACCTGATGCACATTGATATGCCGTACGTTCTTTTCCGAAACCACATCGCCATGTGAGCGCTCGTTTGAAGCGGGAATTCAAAAGTACTGATTGTTTTTCCTAAAGTACTGAGAGAATTTTCTGTCGTACTGACTGTTTTTACGAAAGTACTGAGTGTTTTGGAGGCCTTTGGCGTGTGAGTATTTGAGTGGGCCAGAGGAGAGTGCAAAATCGCAACAGTCCTGGCGATATCCTATATCATGAATTCAATGGCTTCCTCCATGATGGTGACTTTCAGATGGGATACATTTCGGGGCATAACCCTGCTGTCGAGACTGATGGGGGCATGGCCGAGTTCTTGAAACTCAATTTGCTTGGTTCGCCATACTTTTATGCCGGAATGGCTGAGAAAACGGCCGGAAAAGAGTAGCCACATGCCATGAAAGAGTTGTGTCAGTTGTGGGGGAGATACCTGGCTGACATCAAGTTGGCCGTTGTATGGGACTGCACTGGGAGTTTGTCCATATCCGCGGGCGGACCCTACGCAAATTGTCATGACCCGCTGGCAGAAATGTTCGCCTCCGGTGCTGAAGGCAATCTTGAAATTCATTCTCTGGAACAGAAGAATGATGGCTGACGTGAGATAAGAAAGCAGGCTCAAGAAAAGGAAGCGCTTTGTTTTCCGTTTGATTTGAGCAATAGAGGCCACTACTCCGATGTTCAGGCAGTTCAGAAAATATTGGGTAGGGTCCAGGTTCTTGGATTCGGGATGTGCGTCCTGTCCTTCGAGAGTTCCTACAGCAACTCCCACGTCAACCTTTCTTGTTTTGTGCAACACAAGCCGGTCGATGGTCGACTTGTAGTCTTTGGTGTCGAATCCCCAGAATTTTGCGAAATCATTGACAAAACCATAGGGAATGGTTCCTAACGCGGGAATTTTTCCGTCGGGCGACGGGGTTTTCATGATGCCGTTGAGCGCATAGTTAAGTGAGGTGTCACTGCCAATGACGACAATGGTGCGGTAACCGTTTCGAGTGAACATAGCTGCGAGACGCTCAACAGACATGGCGTCTTCACTTTGCACAAAGTCGTATTTGACTCCTTTTTCTTCCAGATACTGACGGATTTCATTCCAGTTCTGGCGTACGTCCCTGATCGGACAGTAGATGATGCCCCAGTTTTTGGAGGCTTCAGCCGTCTGTGCTGTATGTCCTGATTCGTTCATAGGTATAGGTAACGTTATATGAGTTGAGGCTATGCGCGTTATTCTCTCACGAATTGTCGGGAAAGCATTTCAAGATGATTTTCCTGACACCATTGATGCATATTCGTGTCAGGGAGGGGAGGAACGACCCATTGTATTGGGGTACCCCTGTGTTCCATTCCTCTGAACCACGTCATTTGCCGCTTGGCGAATTGATGGATGGCAATTTCCAATTGGCGGAACATTTCCTCAAAGGAAAGTTGCCCGGTAGCGTGCAGTGTGAGATATTTGTATTCTAGTCCGTAGTAAATAAGGTCCTGGGCAGGTATGCCTTCAGCAAGTAAACGGCGCACTTCGTCAATCATGCCGTCGTTGATGCGTTGTATCAGTCGTTGGGTGATGCGTGCTCTTCGTGTTTCCCGGTCAACATGAGTTCCCAAAGTCAGGCTGGTAAAGGTAGGAAAAGGGCGGTCGTCAACGGGATTCGTGCGGTAGAATTCTGCGATTTCTATGGCGCGGATGGCGCGTTTGGCCGTATCCACGTCAGTTGTGTTATGCAGTAATTTGTAGGTTTTGAGAATTTCGGTAAGTTCTTCCAGTGTTTTGTTTTCCAGCTGTTGCCGTAATTCGGGGTTTTGAGGCACAGGACTTAGTCGGTATCCTTTCAATACGCTTTCCAGATAAAGGCCGGTCCCACCACATACGATGACTTTACGTTTCCTTGCACGTATGTCTTCATAAGCATTCAGAAAGTCTTTTTGATATTCGTATACGTTGTATTTTGACCCCGGTTCTGCGATGTCAATGAGGTGGTAGGGGATGTGGGTTCCTTTGACTTCATAGTCGGAAAGGTCTTTGCCTGTACCCAAATCCATCCGGCGGTATACCTGTCGGCTGTCCGCACTGATGATTTCTGCGTCGAGATGGTAGGCCAGCCGGGCGGCTAGGCTGGTCTTTCCCGAAGCTGTCGGCCCTAATATCGTAATGAGGTCAAACTGTTCCATGAAAGCGGTTGTATGAAAAGGATTGAAAAAGCCGCTACAAGGCATCCCCTTGCAGCGGCATTACTATTTTTGAGTAAACGGAGATTAGCCGTTAACCTGAGCCATGTGAGCGATGAGATCGAGCACCTTGTTAGAGTAGCCGATTTCATTGTCATACCAAGATACAACCTTAACGAAAGTATCGGTCAGAGCGATACCAGCCTTTGCATCGAAGATAGAAGTGCGAGTGTCACCGAGGAAGTCAGAAGAAACAACAGCATCTTCAGTGTAACCCAGAACACCAGCAAGTTCGCCTTCAGAAGCAGCCTTCATGGCAGCGCAAATCTCAGCATAAGTAGCAGGCTTAGCGAGGTTTACAGTCAAGTCAACTACAGATACATCCAAAGTGGGGACACGCATAGACATACCAGTCAATTTGCCGTTGAGTTCAGGAATAACCTTACCTACAGCCTTAGCAGCACCGGTAGAAGAAGGAATGATGTTGCCAGAAGCAGCACGGCCACCGCGCCAGTCCTTCAAAGAAGGTCCGTCAACAGTCTTCTGAGTAGCAGTAGTAGAGTGAACAGTGGTCATCAAACCGTCGGTGATACCCCAGTTGTCATTCAAAACCTTAGCGATAGGAGCCAAGCAGTTGGTGGTGCAAGAAGCGTTGGATACGAACTGAGTACCCTTTACATAGGTCTTCTCGTTTACACCGCAAACGAACATGGGGGTGTCATCCTTAGAAGGAGCAGACATAACTACGTATTTAGCACCAGCCTCGATGTGAGCCTGAGCCTTTTCCTTAGTCAGGAAGAGACCTGTAGATTCAACTACGTATTCAGCACCAACTTCATTCCACTTCAAGTCAGCCGGGTTACGTTCAGCGGTTACGCGGATAACGTTACCGTTAACGATGAGCTTGCTGTTTTCAACGTCAGCTTCGATAGTACCTTCGAACTTGCCGTGCATAGTGTCATACTTCAGCATGTAAGCCAAGTAATCTACGGGGCAGAGGTCATTGATACCTACAATCTGAATGTCGTTGCGAGTCTGAGCTGCGCGGAATACGAAACGGCCGATACGACCGAAACCGTTAATACCTACTTTAATCATAACTTTTTTACTATTAAATGGTTAGTATCTGTTCCTATAGTAAATTCGGATAGGTTGTAAAGGAGTTGCAAAGGATTTTGTTTCCTCTATTCCTAAATCCACCGCAAAAATACAAAATCATTTTTATTCAAACGTTATGTTTTTTCTATAAAAATGAAAAAATAGGTAAAATAGTCACTTGAAAGGGAGTTCCGGTTGAAGTCGTGTGTCTTCGGGGGATGGACGGCTGTGAAAATGTTTGTGGGATTGTTTGAATTTTGGCAATGTCAGTGGTTATTATTATGTTAAGCTGTGAAGGGACATCGCATTTATCCCTATATTAAAGGAGTGAAGGGCTTAAGCTTTGAATGCCCTGTCGGATGAGTAGGTTGTGTTGGGAACTTAAAAAAGAACGCGGACAGAGTGGAATATTCGTTCTGTCCGCGTGAATTGGTTTTGTTATGGTTGTAGTCGTGCTGTTGTGTGGGATTTTAGGGGTCTGTTACTCAAAGTGGCGTAGACGGCTGATGTATTTTCCGAGGATGTCAAACTCAATGTTGACTTTAGTGCCTTTCTTGATGGCGTGGAAGTTAGTGTGTGTAAATGTGTAGGGAATGATACATACCTGAAAACTGTCATCGGTAGGATTGCATACGGTTAGGCTAACTCCGTTGACAGTGACGCTTCCTTTGTCAACCGTGAAATATCCCCGTCGGGCCATTTCCGGGTTGTTCTCGTATTGGAAGGTAAAAATATAACTACCGTTGGCGTCCTCTACAGCGGTACATTCTGCTGTTTCATCCACATGCCCCTGCACGATATGTCCGTCCAGACGACCGTTCATTTGCATGGAACGTTCAACGTTTACTTCGTCTCCCACCTTTAGGAGCCCTAAATTCGAGCGGCGAAGTGTTTCGTCCATGGCGGTTACTGTGTAGGTACTTTCTGTCTTGCTGACAACAGTAAGACATACACCGTTATGTGCTATGCTTTGGTCAATTTTTAGTTCTTTTACAAAGTCGCATTCAAAAGTAAAATGCAGGTTATCCTTTTCTTTTTCGATGGCGGTTACGCGTGCCATGCCTTCAACAATTCCTGAAAACATAATAGTTAAAGTTATTGAATGAACAGTTCGTATTTGTGTTGTGGGAAATCGTTTCCCTTAATTATCTTTGATATGTGTAAGTTTTCCCACTTTTCCCTTTGGCGATAAATATCTTGTCTGAAAGCTTTTCGATATCCACCCAATCCTGGTTTCCGTCTTCAGTCAGTATCAGATTACCATTATATATGTAGTAGTCTTTGGTGAAAAGTTCCAGTTCGCTGATGTTAATAAGCGTTTCTAGTGCCTCTTCGTCTTCTGTCAGAGTCATGGCATACCGCATTCCGGGCGCTGTGCTTCCAAATATTTTTCCTTCTTCACCGTTTTCAGCAACTCTTGTTACGTCAATGATTGTTCCGTCTTTTTCTTTTAGCGAAAAGGTGCTCATGCCGAATTCGTCCCCTATTCCATATATTGTATTGTCGGGGCCACCTTTTGCCGGTGCTGTGTTGATTTTAGTGTTGGCCAGCGTGTCGATGGCTTGCGTGGAAGGAGGGGTGGACGGAGTCTCGCTCTTGCATCCACTGAAAAACCATAAGGTTATTAGTATACTGAATAATAAGATGTTTTTGTTCGGATTGTTCATTTTCCTGTTGGTAGAATTGATTATGTCCTGATATAGGGCTTTGTTAATATTTCTTTTGGGCGCTAAGTTACACATTTATTTTTACTTAGATATGAAAAAGACCTTGAAAGAGTTGTGGTGTTGAAAAAAAAATCGTAACTTTGCACCCGAGTTCATACTTTGAGTGGGGTTCCACCTGTGTAGCAATCTCTCCGTTTTGGGGCCGTGAGCCCCGTTCGCAGCAGAGTGTCGAATCCTTCCGAAGATTTGAATTGCTTTTATTAATTAACTTATTATTAACAATTTAATGGAGAATTTAAAGAACATTGCACCTCTGGAAGATTTTGACTGGAATGCATTTGAGAACGGAACAGTAGGCGAACAGGACAAGTCTGCGCTGGAAAAAGCTTATGACGAAACTCTCGGTCGCGTAAACGAAAATGAAGTGGTTGATGGAACCGTTATTTCTATCAACAAGCGCGAAGTCGTTGTGAACATTGGCTACAAGAGTGACGGTATTATTCCTGTGAACGAGTTCCGTTACAATCCTGATTTGAAAGTAGGTGACACCGTTGAAGTGTACATTGAAAATCAGGAGGACAAGAAAGGACAGTTGGTTCTGTCTCACAAGAAGGCCCGTGCAAGTAAGTCTTGGGAGCGTGTTAATCAGGCTCTTGAGAACAAAGAGGTTATCAAGGGTTACATCAAGTGCCGCACGAAGGGTGGTATGATTGTTGATGTATTCGGTATTGAAGCCTTCTTGCCTGGTTCTCAGATCGATGTTAAGCCCATTCGCGACTACGATGTGTTTGTGGGCAAGACGATGGAGTTCCAGATTGTCAAAATCAATCAGGAGTACAAAAATGTCGTTGTTTCCCATAAGGCTCTTATTGAGGCTGAATTGGAAGCTCAGAAGCAGGAAATCATCTCCAAACTTGAAAAAGGACAGGTACTCGAAGGTACTGTTAAGAATATCACCAACTACGGTGTATTCATCGATTTGGGCGGCGTAGATGGTCTTATTCATATTACAGACCTTTCTTGGGGCCGTGTGAACGATCCGCATGAAATCGTTAGCAATGATGAGAAATTGAATGTAGTCATTCTTGACTTTGATGAAGACAAGAAGCGTATTGCACTTGGCTTGAAGCAGTTGACTCCGCATCCTTGGGATGCTCTTGATGCAGACCTTAAGGTAGGTGACAAGGTTCGGGGCAAGGTAGTTGTCATGGCTGACTACGGAGCATTCGTAGAAATCGCTCCGGGCGTGGAAGGCTTGATTCACGTAAGTGAAATGAGCTGGAGCCAGCATTTGCGTTCTGCTCAGGACTTCCTCAAAGTTGGCGATGAGGTAGAGGCTGTTATCTTGACTCTTGATCGTACAGAACGTAAGATGTCTTTGGGCATCAAGCAGTTGAAGGATGATCCTTGGAAGGATATCGAAGAGAAGTATCCTGTAGGCAGCAAGCACACTGCAAAGGTTCGCAATTTCACGAATTTTGGCGTGTTTGTAGAACTTGAAGAAGGCGTTGACGGTCTCATCCACATTTCAGATTTGTCTTGGACAAAGAAGATTAAGCATCCGTCAGAATTCACTCAGATTGGTGCAGAAATTGAAGTGATTGTTCTTGAAATTGATAAGGAAAACCGTCGTCTTAGCTTGGGTCACAAGCAGCTCGAGGAGAATCCTTGGGATGTATTCGAGAACACCTTCACCGAAGGTTCTGTTCATGAGGGTACCATTATTGAACTTCTCGAGAAGGGCGCTGTAGTATCACTCGAATATGGCGTTGAAGGTTTTGCTACTCCTAAGCACCTTGTTAAGGAAGATGGTAGCCATGCCGTACTGAATGAGAAACTTCCTTTCAAGGTAATTGAGTTCAATAAGGATAGCAAGCGTATCATTCTTTCTCACAGCCGTACATTCGAAGACGCTCAGCGTGCAGAGGCTCGTGCTGAGAAGAAGGCTGCTGCAGCAAAGAAGACTTCCAAGAAGGAAGAAACTGCAACGATTCAGAACCAGGCTGCATCTACCAGCCTCGGTGATATCGATGCACTTGCTGCATTGAAGGCTAAAATGGAAAAAGGTGAGTAATCACTGATCCGTTTCAGCAGAATTTGATATTAGTTCCCGTATTCGGGATACTATAACGGCAATTTTAGTAAAAAAGGGTTCGGCATTTTGCCGGTCCCTTTTTGCTTTTTTTATAATGGTGATGGAGAGTACCTGTTGCACTCCTTTTTTGAAAGATACAATTCTATTGTTTGTGAGATGGGTTCGGATGCCTGATTTATCCGTTATGTATGGGATTTTGGAAGGGACTGATACCTGACAATAGTGTCAATGTCTATGGGATTATTTATTCTTGAGAATGATTCAAAACGAATGGCTGGATAGGAAATTGGATAAGAAGACGTCCTTTTTCAGAAAGTTGAGAGTATGTTTTATGTAAATGGGGAATTGGATGACGTGGCCTTTATCAGATGAGTATTGGCGGCTCAGTAGAAATTTGGTCGGCTGGACAGATGGAAGTGGAGGCTTCCGAGGAGCGCGTCCACCTGTTTCTGTCATTGTTTTCGTAGCCGGACGTTTTGACGGCGACGGTGTACATTGCCACCATATTGCGGCAGGGGAGGCTATGCTGAGGGGCTTGTCCCATACGCCAGCCAATCTGTAAAAACAGTCGGTATTTTAGAAAAAACTATCCTTACTTTAGAAAAAACAGTCAGTACTTTAGATTTTTCAAACGTACTGACTGTTTTTGGCTTTGGTTCGGGTATGTTTCAGAAAGAGAGCCGCGCATACGGCTTGCGTCAAAAGGACGAGTGCCCGGCAGCGTTCGCCTTTTTTATCTTGATTGTAATCCGAAGGGAAAAACAGCTTTTGTATCCCGCATGGGATTTTCGCGCCACAATTAGTTGTTGATGCATGGTTACTGGGCGGGATAAAAGAAAATAGGCGAAGGTTTGTTCAAAACTTCCGCCTATTTTCTTTTTAATTGCTTTCCAGTTTTCTTGGTGTTAAAGTACTATATTTCTTTTATTCCCATTCTATGGTTGCATTGGGTTTCGGTGAAAGGTCATAGCATACGCGGTTGACGTTAGGCACCTCTTTGAGTATGCGGTCGGTGATTTTCATTAGAATGGGCCATTCGATCTGTTCAATGGTTGCTGTCATGGCATCAACTGTGTTGACGGCACGGATAATAACAGGCCAGTCGAATGAGCGGGCGTTGTTGCGTACACCTACAGACTTGAAGTCGGGAATAAGTGTGAAATATTGCCAGACCTTTTTGTCCAATCCGGCTTTTTGGAATTCTTCTCTCAGAATCGCGTCGCTTTCGCGCACAGCCTCCAAACGGTCACGGGTGATGGCGCCAAGGCAGCGTACGCCCAGTCCCGGGCCGGGGAATGGCTGACGGTAGACCATGTCGTAAGGCAGACCTAATTCAACGCCGCAGGCTCTGACTTCGTCCTTGAACAATTGGCGCAGCGGTTCCACTAGGGCAAATTGCAGGTCTTCGGGCAGTCCTCCTACGTTATGATGTGATTTTACACATTTGGCTGTTTTTGTTCCACTTTCAACGATATCAGGATAGATGGTGCCTTGTCCCAAGAATTCGATGCCGTCGAGTTTGCGAGCTTCTTCTTCGAAAACGCGGATAAATTCTCCACCGATAATCTTACGTTTGGCTTCAGGGTCAGCAACGTTTTCCAGTTTGCTGAGGAAGCGTTCTGTGGCATCGATATAGACTAAATTGGCATTAAGCTGGTTGCGGAAAATCTCAACGACAGCTTCGGATTCTCCCTTGCGCATCAAACCGTGGTTAACGTGCACGCAGACCAGATTGTTTCCAATGGCTTTCAATAGGAGTGCTGCCACTACGGAGCTGTCAACGCCTCCCGACAGTGCCAGTAGGACTTTCTTTTCACCAACCTGCTTGCGAACTAGCTCTACTTGGTCCGCTATGAAATTTTTCATGTTCCAGTTGGCTTCGGCTTTGCAGGTGTTGAAGACGAAATCTTTAAGTGCATCTTTTATGCAATTCTCGTTATTTCCAAATTCTGGTAATTTTATTGCACAAGTGGCCTTATCGTGCCCGGCTGCCATAACGGGAATACCGGTTTCGTAAATTTCAGGGCGCACGTCAATGGCAACGCCGTCAATGACGTTGTTGGGACCACCATTGATGATGATACCTTTTACGTTGGGCAGAGCCTTGAGTTCTTCCGCAGTAATGTCGTGTGGGTAGATTTCGCTGTAAACTCCCAATGCACGGATGGCTCGGGCTACCACTGTGTTTTCGTGGCTTCCCAAGTCAAGGATAACGATCATGTCTTGTTTCATAACGGTTTATTTATTTGCAGTTGTGTTACTGTTTGTCGAATGTCAATACCCTTCCTGTCTGATGGATTTTCATGCCGGTTGAAACAATACTGCGCAGTGGCATTGTATGTATCTGCCGCCAATTCTTCGTTATTATGCATCGGCAAATGACGCTTTTCTCTGAACGAAGAAGCACCTGAATGGTGGTGGTCTTAGTGGGCTTGATTCTGAAGGAGAATTTCCTGTTCACGCATTCAGGCGTCAAGCCGTCCATTAAGTTTTTTGTTGAAAGGGAAATTTGCAAAAGTCCATCCAGAGGGTTTATCTATCCTTTGGTGAGCATTTGTTTTTATCATTTTACAAATTTACAATTTTGCCATGGCTTGTGCAATACTTTGTACTTTTTTGTATACTCTCCTTTGGCGGAAGGTAAGGAAACTTTCGAGGAACTTGTTATTCATAACGCGTGTCACATCAACGGGGGTTTGGATTTGATGATTATGTGGTGTGGTTTCAAGTAGGGGAATTTCCTGAGTCTGTTTGTTGTCATTACAGAAGTAAATGCTCTGTTTTTTTGATTTTGTGTTGTTGGCAAAATATTGAGGTTGAAAGATTTATGATTTTACAAGAGAAAAGGTAGCCTCTCATTTGATGTAGAAGCTACCTTTCCAACATAGAGGTTTCCCCCTTTTTTAGATTATTTTTTCAACTTGTGCCTTTTTTCAAGTTCTTTTCTTACCTTGTCGTGGTGATAACGTTCTGCGGAATAAACCTTTAGAACTTGTCTGGGGGTCAGTACCTTTCTAAATTCTTTGTAATATTTTTCTCTGATGTCCAGGATTCTGCGGCTTTCATCGAATCGCCTTTGTATGTCCTTTTCAATTTGCTCGTCAGTCATTTCAGAACGTTTTCTGGTTGTTCCGTTTTTGGCTGACGGCTTTAAGCGTAAACTATGCATGCAACCTTGAAGTTCTTTAAGGTATGCTATGTAAATGGGTTTGAATTTTTTGTTGATATCGTCATTGAGCATTAAGCTTTTTGTGACAAAGTCTGCTTGGTTTTCAATGCGTTGCTCAACAGGCATTCTTTGTGCTTTCGTATGAGAGGCTTGCGCGTTGATTTGCAAGTGGATAGTAAAGGCTGCACAGATAAACAGAGTGTATAAAATGTTCTTTTTCATGAAGTGTTAGGATATGTTGTAGATTGTGGCTTGTGATTTATAAATGGTATAGAATAACCGGATTTCTTAATGAGGAATTATTTCTCTTTTTTGTTGAAGTGTTTTCTATGCTGTTTTTCTGCATGCTTCTTTTTGGGGGCTGCAGGATGTTTGGGTGCTCGGCATTGTGGATGCATACCCGAAAAAACTCTTTGCAACTGTTTGGCTGTTAATTTTCCCTTTAGCTTTTTGAAATATTTTTCGCGTATATCCAGCATTTTACGGCTGTAATCAAACTGTCCTTGAATGGATTCGAGGATTTGCTCATCGGTCAGTTCATGATTGTTTTTCTTATTGTCTTTGTATTGTGAGTTTGCTTTGCGTCTGGCTTGCTTGCAGTCATACATTTCCTTTAAGTAGGCAGTGTAGATCTGTGTAAATTCGGCAGATGACTTGTCAGAAAGCAGCAGGTTTTTTGCTACGGCCTTTGCTTGTTTTTCTGCACGCTGTTCAAAAGTCAATTGAGGACGCTTGTTTTCCTGTGCTGACAGATGCTGCGAAAAACTGAGTGTTGAGAGAATCGTCAGGACTAAGAATAATAATTGCTGTTTCATGGTATTTTGCTTTTGGGGTTTGTAGTTCATTCATGTATAAATACATCCATATAGCCGAATTCATCCATTGCCGTAAGATCTTCATCAGAGAGTTCTTCAATCCACTCACTGTTTTTTTCAAAAACTTGGCTTAAAGATTCATTGGGGGCTTCATGAGTTTTGACAGGCAGGAATATCACTGCTGCCAGTACTGCCGCTGCTGCTAATCCAGACGGTAACATCGTGAGCAGAATGCGTCTGGGGCCGGTTCTTTTGGTCGTTTTCGACAGGACGTTTTGTTGGAGTTCGTCAAAAAAACCTTCGGGAATACGGTAAGGCACCTGTTTCCCTATTTCTTTGAAATCAAAATCCCGTTTCATGTCTTTATGAATTTAGTATGTAGTTCTTTATTTTTTCCTTGGCGTAATGATAATTTACTTTGAGGGTCTCCACTTTGCTGTCCAGTATTTTAGCGATTTCTTCATATTCCAATTCATCGTAGTATCGCAAGTTGAAAACGAGTCTTTGTCGTTCTGGCAGGGCCAGAATGGCTGCCTGAAATTTGACAACCATTTCATTTTCGTAGTCAACATATTCTGATTCCATCAGCTGACTGGTCAGTTGGGATTGTATATCTTCATAACTCATGTCGGCATCTCTTTTCCGGAGTTCAAGGATGCGCAGGCTTTCGTTGGTAGCTATGCGGTAAATCCATGTTGCAATGGAACTCTCGCCACGGAATTGTGACCAATTTTTATAGACCTTGATGAAGGTTTCTTGTAATGCATCTTGTGCGTCCTCATGTGATACCAGCAGGCGGCGCACATAATGGTAGATGGGCTCCTGATAGTTGTCCATCAGTAGCTTGAACCCCTTTTGCAGGTCCTTGGTACAGAGCTCTTTTATTTTGTTCTCATCTATCATCTGGAGGTCTGTTTACTCATTAGAACAGAGTTCGGGCATAAAGTTAAATGGAAGGCTGTTTTTTTTACTGCGCCATGTGTTGCACTACGCATATCAATGAGGCGGGTGGTTCCGGGAGAGAAACCGTACAGATTAAGAAAGAAGGGGTAGAGGAGTGGGATGGATACAGCCTTTCTGAAAAGTATGTTTTTGTTTTTCGGGTTTGGGGACAGTTGGTTTTCCGCGGAAGGAGACGGGAGGATTGCCGCGATGGCGACCAGGTGTGAGGAAGGGGAGAGTGCATTGGCAGTGCGTGCTTCGGTGCTGAAGAGAACACTGTTGCGGCATTCTGTTTTTACGGAGTGTGTCCCGTGATGAAATAAAAGTCTCCCTTGCACACGAAACTTGTTTTCATTGGAAAGCATGTTTTTGTGTGCAAGGGAGAGCGATGAATTTTTATTGTTTCAGGCGTAAGGCACTACAATTCGCAGCGGACAATACGACCCATTTGCATGACGAATTTTAATTCCTGATTTTCATCAAACATGATGATATCGGCATCTTTTCCGTCTTCCAGAGAGCCTTTTCTGTCGAAGACACCCATAATTTTTGCCGGTGTCTCGCTAATCATGCGGCATGCGTCTTCCATAGGAATGCCTGCTTGCTGCACGCAGGTGCGCACAAGACGGTCCATTGTTGCAATGGAGCCAGCAAGAGCTGAACGGTCAGCCAGTTTGCATACACCGTCTTCGTAAATGACGCGTGGGTCGAAAGCCGTGGTCTGGTCGCTGGCTGCACCTGCCAAAGCATCTGTAATAAGAGCCATGCGTTCTACGCCCTTAATCTGATAAATCATTTTCAGCATAATGGGGGGAACATGGATTCCGTCGGCAATGCACTCCACCGTCATGTTTTCTTCGGCAAAAATACTTTCTACGGTTCCAGTTTCCTTGAATTCACGGTTTTTATAGACTACGGGCATTGCGTTGTAAAAATGGGTGGCATGGGTCATGCCGGCTTCGTTGGCAGCCTTTACCTCGGCATATTTTGCGCGGGTATGTGCGATGGCTGGCAAAACTCCATGTTTACGGCAGCAGCGGATGAAATCGATTGAGCCTTCCAGTTCGGGGGCTTCATCCCAGCGTTTCAAGCATTTGGAGTTGCTCAATATCTTTTCATATTCTGCAGCAACGGGGGCTTTAATCCATTCGGGAATCTGGGCACCGGCCATTTTGGGGTTGAAATACGGGCCTTCCAGGTGCAAGCCCAAAATAGGGCTGTTTTCTTCTGCCATGAGCCGGTCGCAGGTTTCGACGGCCTTTTCAATCATAGGCACTGTGGAGGAAGACAAAGTGGGGTAGATGGCTGTTGTACCATACTGCATATGGGCGTCGACTGCAACGCGGAAAGCCTCTTCTGTGCCTTCCATAAAATCGCGACCGCCGCCGCCGTGCACGTGCATTTCGATGCCACCCGGGACAATATAGGCTCCCTTGGCGTCAATGGTTTCGGCTCCGGCTATGGGGTAGTTGCTATTGCATACCTTGGCGATTTTGTTGCCTTCGACAATTACACTTCCGTTTTCCAACCAGCCCGCGGGGGTTAGAATCTTACCGTTGATAATCTGTTTCATAATAGAATCTTTCTTGTGGTCTTGTTTCATACGTTATGGACTGGAGTCAGAACAGCTTTTCCATACCGTTTCCATCAGCGACTGAGTTTTGGATTGAGATGCAACATATCCACCAATTGTGGGGAAAGGGTTACTGATGGTGAAAGAGAATGCTGTGTCACTTAGCCCTTACCGCAAAGGTAGAGATTTTTTCTGATACATTCCGTTGAGGGTGAAAAATCTTTTTCTTGTTGTCCTTCAATTTAAATCATATGGAAAAATACTGTGGAAAAACATATGGCAGAGTGTATGCTGTGGCGGTCGAAAACAGTCAGTGCTTTAGAAAAAACAGTCGGTACTTTTGTTTTTTCTAAAGCACTGACTGTTTTTTCAAAGCTACCAAGTGTTTTTGGAGTGGCAAAATCAAGAGGTTTTTGTGTTGAAGAAGCGTTTGGGAGGATAACTGATGTGTTTTTTTCTAAGACATCACTCTGGCTATGACGTTTTTGAAAAACCTCAAGGGAGGCTTGGGAAAATAAGAAACAGCATGGCTGGGAATGTTTTGATTTTATGCATACGGCGGACATTTTTACAATAAAAAAGGTGTATGCGCGTTTTTTCTATTAATTTTGTCCATGATATAGATTCGGTTTGGCCGGTCTTGTGTACTTGAAGACATGATGAAAATAATAAAGAAACATACGACTTATTTACTGGGGATGTTCCTTGCAGTAGCACTTCTTTGTGCATGCGGCACAGCCGAGCGTGCTTTGAAGCGGGCCGATGCTGCCTTATCAATAGGGGAATATTGTGAGGCTGCGGCATGGTTGAAGAAAGCTTATGCCCGGACGTCGCCGAAGGAAAAGGAGTCAAGAGGAAAAATTGCCTACCGCATGGGGGATGCCTATCGGAAATATGGGAATACGGCTCGGGCTTTGGGGGCTTATCGTAATGCGGAGCGATATAAGGTCGTGGATACTTTAACCTACTATTATATCGGAGAGATGCTACGCATGACGGGGGATTATAAAGGGGCGGCAAAAAGTTATCAGCAGTATCTGGATTTGTATCCAGGGCATGCGGCTTCTCTTCGAGGCCTGGCTTCCTGCGAGGAGGCACCCGGCTTGAAGAAGGACGGTTCGGCCTATACTGTCAAGCTGGAAGGACTTTTTAATGGAGTGCGTTCCGATTTTTCTCCGGCGTACATGGGAGTAGATGCTGAACAGTTGTATTTTACTACGACCCGTACGGCTGTAACAGGGGATGACTTGAGTGGAGTCACCGGTATGAAAAATGGTGATATCTTTTTTTCCAGAAAAGATGATAAGGGGAAATGGAAGGTGCCGGAAGTGGTTGAGGGAGGTCTAAATACGGAATATGATGAAGGGGCGTGTTCTTTTTCTGCCGATGGCAAAACCATGTTTCTGACGGTGTGCCGCTCTGATCCGCAGTATCCCCGTATGGCGGAGATATGGACGTCTACCCGAACGGATGCAGCCTGGGCCAAACCGCAGCAGCTGCAGATTACTTCGGATACCTTGTCTTCGTATGCGCATCCCGCTTTGTCGCCCGATGGCCGTTGGCTGTATTTTGTTTCGGACATGCCCGGAGGTTACGGAGGACTGGACTTGTGGCGGGCGCCGTATGATAGCCATGGCTTGGGAGCCGTTGAAAATTTGGGACCGGAAATCAATACGGAGGGCGATGAGGTATTTCCTACTTTCCGTCCTTCAGGAGAATTGTATTTTTCATCCAATGGGCGAACACCGTCAATGGGCGGGCTGGATGTGTATCGGGCAATGCAGGATACCGTAACCCGACATTGGCAGGTCATTCATTTGCCGGCTCCCATCAATTCGAATGCCGATGATTTCGGCATGACTTTTGAAGGCTTGCATAATCGTGGATTCTTCTCTTCCAATCGCACGACAGGCGGGCGTGGATGGGATAAGATATTTTCCTTCTCATATCCGGAAGTGTTGCAGACCGTGAAAGGATGGGTCTATGAGCAGGATGGCTATGAACTTCCTGATGCTCAGGTGTATATGGTCGGTAACGATGGAACGAACCTGAAACTTTCGGTGCTGTCGGACGGTTCGTTCGTGCAGCCGGTAAATCCCGGAGTGGACTACGTGTTTCTGGCTGTGTGTAAGGGCTTCCTGAATGTAAGGAATTTTCTGCATACGGACAGCCTGGAGGTGGAACACCAGCATGTGCTTCAGTTTCCATTGCCCAGTATCAGTGTGCCTGTGCTGGTTCGTAATGTGTTTTATGAATTTGACAAGGCGGATTTGACGGAAAATTCTGTGGAGGCATTAAACCGGCTGACTGCGATGCTGACGGAGAATCCGAATATAACCATAGAACTGTCGGCACATTGTGACTATCGTGGCAACGATGATTATAATTTGCGGTTGTCACAGCGGCGTGCTGAAAGTGTGGTGCGCTATCTCACAGAACATGGGATTGCCGCCGATCGGTTGGAAGCAAAGGGGTATGGTGAAACCGTACCGAAAATCGTGAATCGGAAGCTGACGGAAACTTATAAGTTCCTGCACGAAAATGATACCTTGACAACGGAGTATATCATGAAGCTGACACCGGAACAGCAGGAGATATGCAATGCGTTGAACCGGCGTACGGAGTTTCGGGTGTTGCGTACGACATACGGACTTTTTGATGAAAAAGGAAACCTGAAGGTAGATGCGCTCCTGGATCCTCGTGGCCCGAACAAAGAGGAGGAAAAAGAGTAGGTGGATGGAATCCCTCGGGATGGAGGTTTATCGTCAGGGAACTGGAGTATGTAAGGAAGAAAAATCCGCAGGTGTGTGAATTTTGATTGGATAAATTTGTTTTAATTCATTTGTTATGAAGCGTCGTCCCCGCCGTTATGGGTTGTTGGCTGTGAGCCCTTTGGTTGTCTTGGCTCTTTTGTTTGTTGCGTTGAGTTGTCTTACGGGCAGTTTGTCTTCTGTTCCTCTTTTGGTTGTCTTTTTGTTGGCTTCGGTATACGCGCTGGCCATTACGCGGGGAGTGCCGTTGGAGGAGCGAATTGCACATTTCTCCAGAGGAGCAGGCAATCCTGACTTGCTGATGATGGTCTGGATTTTCGTTTTGGCGGGTGCGTTTGCTGCATCAGCCAAAGAGATGGGAGCTATTACGGCAACGGTAGAACTTACATTGCGTTGTTTGCCTGCCAGTATGATATTGCCGGGATTGTTTATTGCAGCGTGTTTTATTTCTATCTCTGTGGGCACCTCGGTCGGTACTGTGGTAGCACTGGTGCCTGTTGCGGCTGGAGTGGCAGAACGGTCCGGCATGGAGCCGGCATTGGTCGTCGCGGCAGTGGTTGGCGGTTCCTTCTTTGGTGATAATCTTTCTTTTATCTCGGATACGACAGTGGCCGCGACGCGTTCAATGGGATGTGAATTGAAGGATAAGTTTCGTGCCAATATTCAATTGGTTTTGCCGGCTGCTTTGCTGACAATATTGTTGTATGTCGCTTTGGGCAGCGCGTCGGAGCCAGTTCCTGTTTCAGGGCATTTGCAATGGATAAAAGTATTGCCTTACGTTGTGGTGCTTTTGACGGCGGTGATGGGAATGAATGTGCTTTCCGTATTGTTGCTGGGATGTGTGCTGACTGGCGCAATCGGGTTCTATACGGGAGATTATAACTTCTCGGCATGGCTGACGTCTATGGCCGGAGGTATTGTGGGGATGGGTGAACTTATAGTTGTTTCCATGCTGGCAGGCGGATTGCTGGAGTTGGTGCGCTATAATGGCGGAATCGTTTATCTGATACATCGTCTCACGCGGCGGGTAAGGACAAAACGGGGAGCAGAGTTAAGCATAGCGGCACTGGTCAGCATGACGAATCTCTGTACGGCAAATAATACGGTGGCCATACTTTCCGTGGGACGTCTGGCCAAAGAAGTATCCGAGCGTTATGGGGTTGACAAAAGAAAAGGGGCGAGTATCTTGGATACGTTCTCTTGCACGGTTCAGGGCTTGATTCCTTATGGTGCTCAGCTCTTGATGGCCGGCGGACTTTCGGGATTGAATCCCGTCGGTATCATATCATACCTGTATTATCCGATGTTGATGGGAGGTGTGGCGTTGCTGGCGATAGGTTTGCGTTATCCCCGTAAATACAGTTAGGCTTTTTCCTCTGTAACCAAAGACAGCAGGCTCCATTTTGGCACGAAAGGAACGGGGTATGCTGGCACTGCAGTTTCGGCAAGTGTGCGGCTGCTTATGCAAGTATCCACAACTCGAATCTTCATCTGCCTTTATGCTTCTGACACTTCGTAAAATGCTGCGAAAATCTTTGTTGAATTGAAAAAAAAATATAATTTTGCGGAATAGTTCAATGTAATTATTTTTTAGATCATGGCAAACCAGAAGAGAGTTTATACGTTTGGTGCAGGCAAGGCAGAGGGCCGTGCCGACATGCGTAATGAATTGGGTGGTAAGGGTGCAAACCTCGCAGAAATGAATTTGATTGGCGTACCCGTGCCTCCCGGTTTTACGATTACCACAGATACCTGTAATGATTATTATGCAATAGGTAAGGCTGAGGTAGTGGAAATGTTGAAGGAGGACGTGGAAAAGGCACTCGCCCATGTAGAGGCTTTGATGTCATCCAAATTTGGTGATGTGGAAAATCCATTGTTGCTCTCAGTCCGTTCCGGTGCACGGGCTTCGATGCCGGGTATGATGGATACTATCCTGAATCTGGGCTTGAACGATGCTGTCGTGGAAGGCTTGGCAAAGAAAACCAACAATCCTCGTTTTGCATATGATGCTTACCGCCGTTTTGTTCAGATGTATGGTGATGTTGTGCTGGGCATGAAACCCGCCAGCAAGGAAGATGTTGACCCGTTTGAGGCCATAATCGAACAAGTGAAGGAAGAGAAGGGGGTCAAGCTGGATAATGAACTTGAAGTTGACGATCTCAAGAAACTGGTAAAACTTTTCAAGGCAGCTATTCTTGAGCGCACCGGTAAGGAATTTCCGACGGATCCGATGGAGCAACTTTGGGGCGCTATTTGTGCTGTATTCGACAGCTGGATGAACGAACGTGCCATCCTTTATCGTAAGATGGAAGGTATTCCTGCTGAGTGGGGTACCGCTGTAACGGTAATGGCTATGGTTTTTGGTAATATGGGCAATACCTCCGCTACAGGAGTCTGCTTCAGTCGCGATGCTGCAACCGGTGAAGACATCTTTAATGGAGAGTGGTTGGTAAATGCACAGGGTGAGGATGTCGTTGCTGGTATTCGCACTCCCCAGCAGATAACGTTGGAAGGTAGCCGCCGTTGGGCTGCACTTCAGGGAATTAGTGAAGAAGAGCGTAAAGAAAAATATCCTTCGATGGAGGAGGCCATGCCTGAAATTTATGCGCAGTTGGATGCATTGCAGACGAAACTGGAATCTCACTACCGCGATATGCAGGATATGGAGTTCACGGTACAGGAAGGCAAGTTGTGGTTCCTGCAGACTCGCAACGGTAAGCGTACAGGTGCGGCCATGGTGAAAATAGCTATGGATTTGGTGCGCCAAGGTATCATTGATGAAAAGACAGCCATTAAACGTTGCGAGCCCAATAAACTGGACGAGTTGCTTCACCCCGTTTTCAACAAGGAAGCTTTGGCAAAGGCGAAAGAACTGACCCGCGGATTGCCCGCCAGCCCGGGTGCTGCATGTGGTCAGATTGTCTTCTTTGCAGAAGATGCTGTGAAATGGCATGCTGATGGACATAAGGTGGTAATGGTGCGTATTGAAACTTCACCAGAAGACCTTGCCGGTATGGCTGAAGCCGAAGGTATCCTGACGGCCCGTGGAGGTATGACTAGCCATGCTGCTGTTGTAGCTCGTGGAATGGGTAAGTGCTGTGTCAGTGGAGCCGGTGCCATTAATGTAGACTATAAGAATCGTACTGTAGAGATTGACGGGGTCGTACTGAAAGAAGGTGATTTCATTTCTCTGAACGGAACAAACGGACGTGTGTACCAGGGACAGGTGCTGACTCAGGCTGCAGAATTGTCTGGCGATTTTGCTGATTTGATGAATCTGTGCTCGAAGTATAGTAAGCTTTTGGTTCGTACCAATGCAGACACTCCTCACGATGCAAAGGTAGCCCGTGCTTTTGGTGCCAGCGGTATCGGCTTGTGTCGTACGGAGCATATGTTCTTTGACGCGGACAAAATCGTTGCAATGCGTGAAATGATTTTGGCTGAGGATTTGGAAGGAAGGAAAAAGGCTTTGGCTAAATTGCTGCCCATTCAGAAGGAAGATTTCAAGGGCATTTTCCGTGCAATGGACGGTTTCCCTGTCAATGTGCGTTTGCTTGATCCCCCTCTCCATGAATTTGTTCCGCATGATGCAAAAGGGCAGGAAGAAATGGCAAAGGCTATGGGAGTTACAGTTGAATATATTCGTCAGCGTGTTGAAAGTCTTTGTGAGCATAATCCTATGCTGGGCCATCGAGGCTGTCGATTGGGTAATACCTATCCTTGCATTACGCAGATGCAGACTCGTGCTATTTTAGGCGCTGCTTTGGATTTGAAGCGTGAAGGTTTGGATCCGCATCCTGAGATTATGGTACCTTTGACGGGTATTCTTTATGAGTTCGAGGCACAGGAGAAAGTGATTCGCGATGAGGCGGCGGCTCTTTTTGAAGAAGAGGGTATGTCTATCGATTTCAAGGTTGGTACGATGATCGAAATACCTCGTGCTGCGTTGACTGCAGACCGTATTGCCAGCCGCGCTGAATATTTCAGTTTTGGTACGAACGACTTGACTCAAATGACTTTCGGTTATTCTCGTGATGATATTGCTAGTTTCTTGCCTGTATATCTTGAGAAGAAGATTCTGAAGGTTGACCCCTTCCAGGTTCTTGACCAGAATGGTGTAGGCCAGTTGGTTGAGATGGCAGTAAACAAGGGTCGTTCACAGCGTCCGGATTTGAAGTGTGGTATTTGTGGTGAACATGGAGGAGAGCCCAGTTCTGTGAAATTCTGTCATAAGGTGGGGTTGAATTATGTAAGTTGTTCTCCTTTCCGTGTGCCTATTGCACGTCTGGCTGCGGCGCAGGCTGCTGTTGAGGAATAACTATAAAATAGCTTATAATTAGATATTTAGGCGGTAAGCAGTTGAAAAATAATGGCTTACCGCCTATTTTGTGGAATAAGAATACGTTCATTTTGCACATTAAATGAACAGAATGAACGGAAATGTTTCCTAATAGTTGCACAGTTTTGAATACGCTGTTTTCCGAATGTTTCCTGGATGCTGATTACTGATGTTCAGTAGATTGTGATATTAGTGTTATTAATACATTGGGACATAGTACATTCGATTGGGGACACAATTCGACAATAGGTAATTTTGAAAATAGAAAAATATGGCAACTTTCAAGGCAATTGTAAAAACAGCGAGGTCGGACGGCTTCTACACTGTGTACATCCGTGTGACACACCATCGTGAGCACGGGTACATCAAAACTGACAAGATGGTGACGAAGAAGGAACTCACCAAGAACAATGAAATCAGAGATCCTTATGTAATGCAGTACTGCACACAGCAGATTGTAGATTATAACGAAAGACTCAACAAAAAAAATATTGAGCACTGGAGCGTTAAGGAGGTCGTTGATTTCCTGATTAACGGAGACAGTGATATTTCCTTCTCTGATTACGCACGGTTGCACATCAACCGGATGATTGATAATGGACAAGACCGCAACGCAAAGAACTATAAACTTGCTATCCAGCATCTCGAAAGATTTTCCGGTACCACACAGATTATGTTTTCACACCTGACATCGCACCTCGTTAATCGATGGATTAAATCTCTCGAGCAGACCGCAAGGGCAAAGGAATTGTATCCTATCTGTATGCGACAGGTGTTCAAAGCGGCCATTATGGAATACAACGATTATGATAACGGTATCATCCGTATCAAAACAAATCCGTGGGTAAAGGTGGCAATACCTTCGGCAGACCGGCCGGACAAACTTGCCATAACTCCTGAAGCGTGCCGTGCGTTTTTCTCTTTTCCGGTTCCAGACAGTAAAATGAAATTCCCTCTAACGGAGTTTGGACGTGATGTTGCCATGATGGTATTATGTCTGGCCGGCATGAACACTGATATAAATTTACGAAGGATATCAGCTGGTTTCACAAAACGGCAAAATCTTGAAAATAAGAGGAAACGAAAAAACAACTGATTTATAATCACACATACATACATTTATAATATCTTTGCGATTGTTAAACAAATAAAATACTGAAGATGAAAAATAAAACCTTTACAAAAGACTTCTGGATATATTTAGGATTCTTTATATTAATCATAGTAATAATATGTTTGTTTCCATTCTTATTCACTCGAAGTGGATGTTTAGATTTTAGCGAAACTGGACAAATCGGTGATACTATAGGAGGAACAATGGGACCATTCGTTGCTATTGCTGCAGCCATACTTACTTTCCTTGCTTTCTGGGTGCAATTTAAAGCCAACGAACAACAAAGGAATGATATTGCATTAGAGCGATTTGAAAGCAACTTATTTCAATTAATACAGATTCAAGAAGAAATCACGAACAATTTATCATTTACACCAACAGATGGTGCTGATAAATCATATGATAAAATCTTTCAAGGAAGACAAGTGTTTAGATTCTTGTATAAAGAAAAAGGATTTACAATTTCGGAATTGGGTATTAAAAGTGGCATTCAGAAAAATGGAATAATATCATATGAACAAGATAAAGATATTTATATTTTAGACCATTATTTTCGACACTTATATCGAGTTTTTAAATTTATTGACGAAACTCCAATTTTTATAAATGACAAAAAGAAAAAATATGAATATGTATGCATTGTGAGAGCAAGTCTATCACAATACGAACTTATTATGCTATTTTATAATTGTCTGTCAAGTAATGGTAGAGAAAAGTTTAAGCCTCTAATTGAAAAATATGCAATATTCAATAATCTTCGGGTAGAATTATTAGCTACTAAAGATGAGCAAGATTTATATTGTTCAAAATTTGAAGATAGTTACTTGACATCTCAAGATGAAGATAGAGATATGAGCAATGAATATAAAAAAGGTGCATTTGTATTTAATGAAAATGGGAAATAATCATGGAAGAACATATAACGAAAACATTAATTGAATCACAACATCCTCTTTGGTTTATTATTCTTTTATTTATTATTATACAACTTATTATTTCTTATATTATAGAAAGAGGAAAAAATTTAGCAACGAAAAAAGATATATCAGATATTACAGAAAAAATAGAATCGGTAAAAGACAGTTATAATAAAGCTCTTGAATCACATAAAATAGAACTTCAAAAAGAGTTTGAATCACATAAGTATATTATGGGACTTTGTCATTCGCTCGATGAGTCTCTGCTACAACACATTTCCACATGTCTGAAAGCAGAAGCTAATAAATGTATAGAAGAATGTGACAATGATGAATCATTACTCATGGAAAATAACACGCTTTCAAACTTTTTATATACCTATAAGAGCAGATATGATTCTATACCTGTCTTTCACAAATTGAGAGAAATTTCTGGTAATATAGATACAGATTATCAATGCATGGGATTTATTACAACCTCCCCTATAGGTAATGGAGAAGTGAATACTATTCCATCACAAAGGAAAAAACAATTAATAGATTGTCTAAATGAATCATTAACATATTTCATTCCTGCATTAGTTCCATAAAGTAAAGATTTTAACCATCACTTACATCGATTAAATAATAAGAAAACGAATAATGAAACGTCCCTATTGGAAATTATATTGTTTAATGATTCGCATAGATTTATGGTTTGCACTTCTATGCTTAATAGGGGTTGACAGTTTGTGGTTTTATTTGTAATATACAGATAAGCAATAACTTACAAGCCTATTTTCTTAGTGGCCGCTATTAGAAAATAACGTTTGCAATAAGTCCGTTTTCAACAACATACAAACAAGACTACGAAAATGGAATATTCTAATGACCGATTTGGGTTAAATCCGGAGCAGAAAGATGATTACCAACTATCCTCTCTTGAAGAGGCTTGTATTTACAAAATAAGACTAATATTTTATCGAGTTTATCGGACTGCAATATAAATTTATAAGTATTTCTTAATGCTTGTGCGGGGAAAGGGTATTGTCATATTTCGTAATCCACACAACTGCGTCCGGTCTTATAATCCTTGATGATTCCGGCAGCAGCGACGTGAGCGGGGTGGGAACTGTATGCCCTGACATCCTCTAACGAGTCGAATGCGCTGTCCAGACAAATGTCCCAGTTTTCGTCCGGATTAATATTGAAGTAGACATGAACCGACCTGATGAATTTGATTTCGGCAGGTAGAGCCTCAATGGCGCTCTTGAATTGATTCATTACATTTTGTTTGACATCGGAAGTCAGTTCTTTGTTCAGTTGGAAAAATACGACGTGTTTGACCATAATGGATTTATTTTTTATGTGTTGGAAAAATCAGCAATGCCTTGTAATCGCGAAAGGCGATATTGAAAACTCTGTTTTTCTGCCGCAGCACCTGCCTTTTTCCGTATCTTTGCATCATAAAATGAGATATGGCAAAAGCCAAAATCGAAAATGTTGTTTCCTTATCAATGACAAATTTACGGATTTTGAAAATAACGTACTTGGTTTTCTTCATACTTTTCGTCCTGTGTGGGTGTGCTGGCCGTCAAACTCCAGTAAATAATATAGCTTTTCACGAGGACGAAGGGAAAGAACTCCATGCTTATGACTGGGAGGACATTCTGGGGTCCGGAGAATTGATTATTGCCACCATGAGCGGTCCGGATACGTATTATGATTTCCAGGGGCAGTATTTGGGATTGCAGTATGCACTGGCTGAAAATTTTGCCGTGCAGAACGGATTGAGAGTGCGTGTGGAGCTGGCGCACGATGAGGAGACTTTGTTCAGGATGCTGAAAGGGGGAGATGTTGATATTATCTGTTATCTTCTGAAGGACAGTCTTCTGTTGGCGAATGGATTTCAGCCGGCGGGGGCTACAGACGAACGGACAAAGGCATCATGGGCCGTACGTGAAGATGCGACGGGGCTGGTTGCGGCTTTAAGAGAGTGGTATGGGAAAGGAGTCGAGTTGGAAGTGGAGCGTGCAGAGAAAGCCAAGATGAAAGCACGGCGACAGGTACGCCGCAAGGTACGTGCACCTTATGTTTCACGTGCGAAAGGCATTATTTCTGCTTACGACGACGGCTTCAAGAGAGCAGCGCGTCTTGTCGGGTGGGATTGGAAACTACTGGCCGCCCAATGTTATCAGGAGTCCGGATTCGACCCCTCTGCGGAGTCCTGGGCCGGAGCACGCGGATTGATGCAGATAATGCCGGCCACGGCTGCTCATCTCGGATTGGCGGAGGACAAGATATTCGACGGCTATGAAAATATAGCTGCGGCCGCGCGTTATCTGCGGGAACTGGACGGGCATTTCAGCGATATCCGTAGTGGGCAGGAGCGTATCAAGTTTGTTTTAGCGGCATATAATGGTGGTCCCGGGCATGTAAGGGATGCTATGGCTTTGACTAGAAAATATGGGCGGAATCCGCATTTGTGGAGTGAAGTCAGTGAATATTTGCTTAAACTGTCAAATGCAAAATATTATCGTGATCCATTGGTGAAATATGGTTACATGATTTCCAGCGAGACCTATAACTACGTCATTTCCATTTGGGACCGGTGGCGGGCATATGGCGGAAGAGTTGGCAGCCTTGGGCAGAAGGTGGGAACTGAGCAAAAGCCGGAGGTGCCTGAGGATACTCATCGCCCTCACAGGCAGAACCGATACACGAAGGGAACTCGAATTTATGGACCGGACGATCCGGAGTTTAATCGTTTGAATCCATGATGACAACACACGAAGAAATTTTTGCGGAAATCAGAGACGCCATGGATGTCCGCATAAAGTTACGGGTACGTTATTCGCGTTTGTATTCGTTACTCAACAAAATTTGTATTGAACGGTCGGAAAATTTTCAGTCGGAGTTTTCCAGTCTTTTCTCACGCTTGTATGCGGTATGTCAGGAGAGTCGGGTGGATTATCACTCTGCGGACCGTTTCCGGCGAAACGCCTTATTGGTGTTGCATGGGAAAAAAAGCGGATGTGAGGAAGATTTCCGTAATGATGTTGCCGACTTATGCCATTTTGTTTCATCGATTTATCATTGTCCGCGGCCGGAAGATATGCCTGTGAACGTACAGGGATTCGGAGAAGAAGACTCCGTTCCGGATAGCCGGGGGGAGCGTTTCCGTTGTATGCGGGTTGTGGTGGATGATGTCGGGGAGCATCAGTTTACCTGCATTTTTGAAGGGCAGGTGCTGACGGTGGACATGAGGGATGAGGACGAAGAAATGCTGGACTGCCTGATGCCGGGCACTGTGGTCAATTTGATAGATGCAGTCAGGGAGGGTGGGAAAGTGAAGCCCGACGTGCTGATTGTAGAACCGGATTATCTGATTGACGTCAGTGCGCTGACCGCCTGTATCCGCCCTTATGGCAGTCATCCGCTCAACTATTTTCTGTCGCGTATCCTTCCGCGTGAAGTGACCCTGCCCATCCTCTTGGGAAATGCCGCGAATCAGTTTATGGACGATTGTGTGAATCAAGGAGAAGACGGTGATTATCTGCAAGCTTTCCGGCAGCATTTTCGGGACAGCGTGCTGGATTATATTTATGCGGACGAATGCGCTTCCGATAGTTTTTTTCAGTCGGCCCGGCAGCAGTATGAGAACATAAGGAGTTCGGTGCGACACACCTTTCCCTCGCACGAGGTAGGAATCCGTGTGGAGGAAGTCCTGCTGGAGCCGGCCTTCATTTGCGAGGCTTTGGGATTGCGCGGGCGTCTGGACCTGATGACAGCCGACGGTCATCGGCTTGTGGAGCTGAAAAGCGGGAAGGCGCAGGAGTATGGTGCCCGTCCGTCGTATCCCCGCGAGGAGCATGTATTGCAGATGTCGCTGTATCGCGAGATTCTGCATCACAATCTGGGCTTGCATCGCCATCAGATTAACGGTTTCCTGTTTTATTCGAAATATCCGGCCTTTTTTCATCAGCGAAGCCCGGCCGAGGCCGTGCGCGGCGTGTTGCGGTTGCGCAATAAGATTGTTGCGATGGAACGCCGCATCCGGCATGGAGGACTGGAGGCAATTTTACCGCAGCTGACGGAGGAGGTGTTGAATGAGAAGGGATTGGATACGCCGTTTTATCTTCAGTATTTGCGTCCCTCGTTGACGAAGGCGCTGGCTCCCTTGCAGCAAATGGATGATGTGGCGCATAAATATTTCTCTTCATTTCTTGCTTTCATTTATCGTGAACAGTTCCTGGCAAAGACCAATGATGGCCGGCCGGATTCGACGCGCGGATTCGCCCGAACCTGGACGGCGGATCTCACGACCAAGTTGCTTGCCGGTGACATCCTGATTAATTTGAGAATTGTCAGGCTGGAAGGTGATTCGGGGGTGAAGCGGGTCGTGTTTTCATTGCCCGACTATGGAGAGAGTTTTATTGCGAATTTCAATGTGGGGGAGATGGTGCAGCTGTATGAACGCACCGACACGAAGGACTATGTATGCAACCGGCAGCTGGTGCGGGGCTACATAGAGGAGATGAGCGAAGAGAAACTGACTTTGGTGCTCGCTTATGAACAGCGGTTGCATTATTTTTCGCAGAACAGCCTGTATGCCATAGAGCACGACTCTTCCGATGCTTCCTTTCAGCAGTGTTTGAGAGGACTTTATGCCTTGCTGCTTGCCGACAATGAGCGCAGGGCGCTGTTGTTGGGCCAGCGCCTGCCCCGTAGGGACGAGGAGTGCCGCCTGGTGTCGGTGCCTCCGGAAAGCGTGCGCGACATTGTGTTGCAGGCGAAGCAGGCGAAGGATTATTTTCTGCTTGCAGGGCCTCCGGGCACGGGAAAGACAAACGTTGCTCTCCGTTCGATGGTGATGGAATTCCTGCTGTCGGAACGGCAGGCCGGGAGCGGGAAAGCCATTTTGCTGATGGCCTATACGAACCGGGCTGTCGATGAAATCTGTGGAATGCTGGAAACGGTGCTGGCGGCCTATCCTTGGGCCGATTATGTCCGAATCGGGCAGGAAGGCACATGTGCGGAACGATACCGCCGCCGTTTATTGAAGTTGCGTATGGAGAATTGTCGCAACCGCAACGAAGCCTTGTTGATGATGGAGGGTTTTCCCATCGTTGTGGGAACAGTCATGACATTGACCAATCATTTGAACCTGTTGAAGCATAAACCGTTTCGCGTGGCATTGCTCGACGAGGCGTCGCAGGTGCTGGAACCGCAGATGCTGGGGGTGCTGACGGCAGGGCAGTCCTTCCCGTTTATTATGATTGGAGACCACAAACAGTTGCCGGCCGTCGTGTCGCAGCCGCCTTCCCAAAGCGTTGTGACCGACCCGGCATTGCGGGCTTTGGGATTGGTCGACTTGCGGAATTCATTGTTTGAACGGCTCTATTTGAAGGCACAGCGTGACGGATGCTGGTATGCGGTGGCACGTTTGAACCGGCAGGGGCGTATGCATCCGGATATCGGGACCTTTGTCTGCCGCGAGTTCTATGAGAATGCTCTTTTTCCGTTGTTGCTGCCCCACCAGCAGGGAGAGCTGGAGTTTTCCGTGCCCGCATGCTCCGGTTGGGAGCAGTTCCTTTCACATACGCGGTTGGCATTCGTTCATGTTGAGTTGCCCGCCGGCTGTGTGGTCGATAACCCTAAGGCCAATGTGGCGGAAGCTGAGGTGACGGCTGCCGTGGTAAAGGCGTTGGAGCGGATGTCCGCTGATGCGTTTGAGCCGGGTCGCGTGGGAGTAATCGTTCCCTTCCGTGCCCAGATAGGGCATGTGAAGGCGGCATTCCGGCGGGCCGGAATACGCGATTGGGCCGACATTACGGTGGATACGGTAGAATGTTACCAGGGCAGTCAGCGTGATTTTATAGTATTCTCTACCACGGTGTGTCGTGCAGGACAGTTGAGTCTGCTTTCCGAACTGCACACGATTGAAGGAGTCAGTGTTGACCGGAAACTGAATGTAGCAGTTACCCGTGCACGTTTACAGTTCGTTATGGTGGGCAATGCGCACATTTTGCAACACAGTCCTCTTTATCGTCGCTATATGGAAGAGGCTGATTATTATTCGTGGACGGCCGAAGGAGTGTAGTGGCATCTCTATTGTGCTCAACTCAAAAGTGCAATATCGTTCTACTACGCGTAGTTCGGATTAGAAATATGGGGGCTGGAATCTTCGGTTTTTTTCTCTGTGTTTTCGGGAAATACACTCAGTACTTTCAGAAAAACACTCAGTACTTTAGAAAAAACACTCAGTACTTTAGATTTTCCTGTCAGTACGTTTGTTTGTATGGGCCACCGGACGACGTGAAAGGCATGGCGGAATGGATGTGGACATACGGTGCAAAATCAAATCAGCAAGTCCGTGAGCGATGGACTTGCTGAGAGGTTTTGAACATATGTCTTATTGATTTTCAATCATCCGGATCAGCCGTGATGGTAATAGAGGCATTCAGGGCAGGAGCGTAGTGGAAACGGCATGCTGTGGTGAGCATCACTTCCACTTGATGGTCTTTTCAAAACAGTTGGCTGCCAGCATGTCGGCGGATTGCAGGAGGGCAACCAACGGGCTTTTTTCCATTGCCGCGCGATAGGCACAACGGGTTCCACTGCCTTGCTCTGTCATTTCAAACATTCCCATGTGCCAACGGATGGCCAGAAGTTCCTCTTGGCGCAAACGGATGAACCAACCGAGGATGAGGCATGATTTTTCGCCATGCCCGAAGGGAAATTCATCGGCGATTTCGTATCCGGGATAGGTGACCCACCGGTTCTGTTCATCCTTTTTCCACTTTTCTGTTTTCTGATAAAATTTGGTTTTGCACAAATCGTGGAAAAGGGCTGCTATGGCTATGCTTTCGGCGGACAATTCTTCCGTGAAGGGGGAGACTCCGCTTAAGATGGCCGGTTTCACAACGGTTTCATATAGCTTCATAGCTATTTCGAAAACGTTGATGGAGTGTTTGCAAAGCCCGCCGTCTTCATTCAGGTGGTAACTGGCGGATGACGGAGCCGTATAGAAATCGGTCGTGTTGATGTATGCCATCAGGCGGTCGATACCTTCGCGGTGGATGTATTCCTTGCAATATTTCTCGAATATCATCCTGTTTTCAGCTATCTGTTCCTGTGTCATGGTGCGGTTGTGTATTTGAAGTTTCTGCGGCGGGTGTTTCTGCTACGGGCTGCTGTGGGTGTAACCCCATCTCGGCAGCTTTTTCTAACACGAAGGCCAGTGCCGCATCGTGTTCGTTGGGCACGTTGCCGTTGAGAATGGCGTTTTTCAGGGCCGCTTTCAGTTTGCCGATTTCGCAGCAGGGAGGCAACCCGAAAATCCGCATGATTTCTTCCCCGTCGACAGGATGGTGAAAATTCCGGATACGGTCCTTTTCTTCAATATCAACGAGTTTGGTCCGTACAATTTTGAAATTGTTCAGGAAGTTGTGTTTCCTGACTTCGTTTTTGCTGGTAATGTCGGCTTCGCAAAGTAGCATCAGGTCGTCAATATCGTTGCCGGCGTCGAAGAGCAGACGTCTTACAGCGCTGTCGGTTACGATGTCATCGGCAATGGCGATGGGGCGCATGTGCAGGTCGACAAGTTTCTTGACATATTTCATCCGTTCATCCATCGGCAGTTTCATCCTTCTGAACAGGGACGGTATCATTTTACTGCCAATAAAGTTGTGGTTGTGGAAGGTCCAGCCGACGGCCGGTTCCCATCGCTTGCTTTTGGGCTTTCCGATGTCGTGCAGGAGGGCAGCCCAGCGGAGCCAAAGATTGTCGCTGATACGTGCCACGTTGTCGACTACCTCCAGCGTATGGTAGAAGTTATTCTTGTGGCTGCGGCCGTTTCGGGTTTCCACGATGTCGAGTGCAGTCAGTTCGGGCAGGATTATGTTGAGCAATCCGCTGCGGTGCAGGTCGACAAGGCCTTTTGAGGGGGCCGGTGCCATCATGATTTTGTTGAGTTCGGTAATGATGCGTTCGGCACTGACAATGCTGATGCGTTCGCAGTTTTTTTCGAGAGCGCTGAATGTTTCTTCCTCAATGAAAAAGTTCAGTTGAGTGGCAAAGCGTATGCAGCGCAGCATCCGCAGAGGGTCATCAATGAACGTGATGTCGGGGTCGAGTGGTGTCCGGATGATGCCGTCCTCCAGGTCGAGCAGACCGTCGAATGGGTCCATGATCTCTCCCAACCTGTCAGCATTCAGGCAAAGTGCCAGAGCGTTGATGGTGAAGTCCCGGCGGTTTTGGTCATCCTCCAGCGTGCCGTCTTCGCAGGCTGGTTTCCGAGAGTCGGGGCTGTAACTTTCCTTACGTGCACCGACAAATTCGATTTCTTGCCCTTTCCATTTGACTTGTGCCGTGCCGAATCTGCGATAAACAGCAAGGCTGGCCCCTCGACCGATGCTGGAGGCAAAGGCTTCTGCCAATTCGATGCCGCTGCCTTTGACAACGATATCAATGTCCTTGGACGGGCGGTTGAGGAAAAGGTCGCGCACGTAACCTCCAATGACATAGCATTCCAACCCCAGTTGGTCGGCCACCTGAGTGATGCGTGGAAAAATGCCGTGGCTTAAGTGTTCGGCACATTCTTTTTGGGTAAGTTTTTGCATATCTTTATTGTAGACTCGAATCGTAAGCAATATGAATATAATTTGCTTCGCAAAGTTAGTTAAAAAAAACGGACCGTTCATGATTCGGATTCCCGAAAAGGGCATGATAATGGAAACCGCAACTGTTGAGAACTGTTGCAGTGTACGGTCTGTTGCCGGGCATTTGCTACGACAAATGCGCAAAGGATAAGGAAGGCAAAAAGATAGGTGGAAAGTGCGTTTTCTTTCCGGATTGTAAAGTGGTGTGACGGCATTTTAAAATTCATAAAAAAAGAGGGGAATGTTTGGCAGATAGTTGCAGTTTGATTACTTTTGGGACGCGTTTCTCCTAATAGGGGACGAATAATGACTATGAAGAATATATTTGCCCATTCTTCCCAAGCAACAGTTGTCTTTCCTGCTTGTTTTGTAGAATTGCCAGCCTCGGTGGCAGAAGGTAAGCGTGCTGCATTTTATCTGGCAGCCGAGGAGTATCTGGCAAAAGAATATCCAGAAGACAATTATATGTTCACCTGGCAGGTGGGACCGACGGTTGTCATGGGGCGTCATCAGGTGGCCCAAGCTGAAGTGGACCTTGACTTTTGCCGGTCGAACGGAATAGATATCATTCGACGGAAAAGTGGCGGAGGCTGTATTTTTGCAGATTCCGGAAATATAATGGTCAGCGTTGTCACCGGTCCTGGTGCCGTGGAGGGCCTGTTCGTGGAATATGCTCAGAATGTGGCTACAGCTCTTTGCCGTCTTGGCGTGCCGGCTTCAGTTTCGGGACGAAATGATATCGTTGTAGAGGGAGTTGGCAAAATCTGCGGAAATGCTTTCTATCATTTGCAGAACCGTAATATCGTTCACGGGACAATGCTTTATGATTCCAATTTGGATTTGATGGCGGGCGCTTTGACGCCAGACAGGGCAAAACTTTGTTCGAAAGGCGTCAAAAGCGTGAAAAGCAGAGTGGCTTTCCTGAAGGATAGCCTTTCGATGGACGTGTCTTCTCTGCGAACTTACCTTCGGCAGGAATTAACCGACCGAAGCATTCGCCTTACGGAAGATGACATTCAATATATTAAAGCAATTGAAGCCGATTATTATGATCCCATTTTTCTCTATGGCAAGAATTTCAGGGCCGATGCTACAGTGCAGGGACGTGTGGAGAATTGCGGGAAGATAATTTTGCACTTTTCCATGTGCGGTCCGCAAATAGAGCGAGTGGAAGTGGGCGGAGATTATTTTGCTACGGGAGATGCCGAAACGGCATTTCAGGAGGCCTTTGATGGAAGAAATTTCACTGTTCCCAGTCTATTGGCCGCCATTGACGAATATCATCCGGAGCGTACGATTCATGGGCTTTCCAAAGAAGGACTTGAGCAGTTGATTCTTGAGCAGTGCGGATAGCGTAGATGCTTGACGGGCGGCGGATGTGACTCGTTGGAATGGTGACAGGCAGAATATATACACATAAAATAAACATATAACCTTAATATCAAACTATAACATGTCAGATAAACGTACTTGTCTATATGATCAGCATGTGGCGCTAGGTGCCAAAATGGTCTCTTTCGGCGGCTTTGAGATGCCGCTGCAGTATACGGATATTGTCAGCGAACACCAGGCCGTCCGTCAGCATTGTGGCGTTTTTGATGTAAGCCACATGGGCGAGGTGCTCGTAAGCGGGCCCGATGCAGAACGCTTTGTTCAGTATATTTTCACCAATGATGTGAGTGGTGCTCCTGTCGGAAAGATTTTCTATGGTATGATGCTCCATGAAACAGGAGGGACTATTGATGACTTGTTGGTATACAAGATGGCCGATGATGTTTTCTTTCTTGTTATCAATGCTGCAAATATAGACAAGGACTATACTTGGATAGAAAAACAGGCCGCTGCATTTGATGTTACGGTGGTAAACCAGAGTGACAACTATGGGCAGCTGGCTGTTCAAGGCCCTGAATCGGAACGGGTTGTTGAGGAAGTCTTAGGCTTGCCGTGCAGTGATTTGGTGTTTTATACATTCAAGACCGTGGAGTGGAATGGGGAAGTGCTGGTGCTGAGTAGAACTGGATATACTGGCGAGGATGGATTTGAAATCTACGGTAGCCCCGCTTATACACAACAGGCCTGGCAGAAACTGATGGATTCCTCTCGTGCGGTGCCTTGCGGATTGGGTTGCCGGGATACTTTGCGTTTTGAAGTGGGACTTCCGCTTTATGGCGATGAACTGTCCGATGATATTACTCCTTTGGAAGCAGGGCTGGGCATGTTTGTGAAGTTGACCAAGGCGTCTGACTTCGTTGGTAAGCAGGCGCTCACCGCGCAAAAAGCAGCTGGCGTAACCCGTAAGATTGTGGGTATCGAGTTGTCCGGACGCGCTATCCCCCGTCATGGTTACGAAGTCGTGGCAGGTGAAGACAATGTGGTAGGTTGGGTAACGACAGGCTACAATACTCCCTCGACGGGCAAAAGTGTCTGCATGGCGATGGTGGACAAGGCTTACACGGAATTGGGAACGCAGTTGAACGTGCGCATACACAAGAAATTGCAGGCGGGCATTGTTACCAAGAAACGTTTTTTTGAGAAGAGTTATAAAAAATAAAGGATAAAGGCAGACATCACAAGATGATGACGCTGGCTCCTTGCCTTGTCAATCATTCTGCCGGTCAATAAAGAATAAATACATTCATCTTCCCGTTTTGTCGGAAGCGTATTCCAATCATTGGGGAAGATTAAACACATTAAACATTAAAGGTTATGGCAAAAGTTATGGAAGGGCTCTATTATAGCGAGAGTCATGAGTATGTAAAGGTAGAAGGTGAATATGGTTATGTTGGTATTACTGACTATGCTCAAGAGCAATTGGGCAATGTGGTGTATGTAGACATGCCATCGGTTGGTGATGAAGTGGTAGCCGGCGAAGAATTTGGTGCCGTGGAAAGTGTGAAGGCGGCCAGTGATTTGATTTCGCCGGTTAGCGGTTCAGTAGTTGAAGTGAACGAAGAACTTGATGACCAGCCGGAACTGATCAATGCAGATGCTTTTGGAGCCTGGATTATGAAGGTGAAACTTTCTGATGCAGCTGAGTTGGAGAACCTGATGTCTGCGGAAGAATATTCGAAAAAATGTGATTGACCCTATTCTCGGATTGGGAGTTAAGGGGGAACATTTCTTATGCCGGTATTCCGGCAATAGGATAAGGTTTTTCTCCTTAATTCCCGATTTATTTTATGAAACCTTTTACTCGTTGAAAAACCTATGAAATACTTCCCTCATACTGCAGATGATTTGCAGGAAATGCTGAAGGTTGTCGGTGTGAATTCTTTGGAGGAACTTTATTCGGAAGTTCCAGAAGAATTATTGTATAAGGGTGAACTGGACATGCCTTCGGCCAAATCAGAAGTGGAGGTACGCAGAATCATCCATGACCTGGCAGACAAGAACGATTGTTTGATTCCTTTTGCCGGAGCGGGCGTCTATGATCATTATACGCCCAGTGTGATTCCCTATATTGCTTCACGTTCTGAATTTCTGACTTCATATACTCCTTACCAGGCAGAAATATCGCAAGGAACTTTGCAATATATTTTCGAATATCAGACAATGATGTCTGACCTTACCGGCATGGATGTTTCGAACGCTTCTATGTACGACGGTTCCACAGCTACGGCAGAAGCTATGATGATGTGTGTAGCTGCAGCAAAGAAACGGAATAAAGTGTTGATTTCCTCCAGTTTCAACCCGATTGTCGTTCGGGTGGTAGAAACTTATGCAAAATACCATGGTGTGGAGCTTGTGAAGGTTCCGGCAAAAAATGGTGTTAGTGACATTGAGGCAATAACGAAGCACCTGGAGGCTGACGATGTGGCCGGCGTAATAGTCCCGCAGCCTAATTATTATGGATTAATCGAAGACTTCTCCGGCTTGGCCGATGTTTGTCATGCTCATAAGGCCTTGCTGGTTATCAATACGGTAGCTTCTGCTTTGGGTGTGTTGAAGACACCGGGAGAATGGGGGGCCGATATCGCATGTGGAGATGCCCAGAGTTTGGGAATCCCGATGTGTTTCGGTGGTCCTTATATTGGTTATTTGTGTACTACCCAGGCATTGATTCGCAAGATGCCCGGTCGTTTGGTCGGTGCAACTACGGATGTTGACGGCAAACGGTGCTTTGTGTTGACAATGCAGGCCCGTGAGCAGCATATCCGCCGGGAGAAGGCCACCTCGAATATATGTACGGCACAGGGGATTATGTGCCTGTATGTGGCGGCTTATCTGTCTTTGATGGGGCCGAAAGGTTTGCAGGAAGTGAATGAGGCTTCGTATGCCAATGCTCATTATCTGCGTGAGCAATTGCTGGAGATGGAAAGTTTCAAACCGTTGTATGATGGGCCTTTCCTGAATGAATTTGCATTGCGCTATGAGGGCGAAATGGATTTGGCTGATTTGCGGCAGGCGTTAGGCTATCAAGGCTACTTGGCCGGAGTTGTGGCAGAAGGACTTGAGAATGTTGTCATTTTTGCTGCGACAGAGCAACGTACTAAAGAAGAAATCGATCAGTTTGTTGCCTCCATCCGGGAGTTCGTTGATTAGTCTGTTGACATTCAATTCGATGATGTTTATACCAAGAACCATAGCATTTTGAACTTATGAACAACACATATTACGGGAAACTGATTTTTGAACTGTCAAAGCCTGGCCGTGTCGGTTATTCCTTGCCGGCCAATGAATTGAACCAGTATTCATTGAAAGAGATACCCGCGCATTTGACACGGCAGTCGTCTACAGTATTGCCGGAAGTGGACGAACTGACAGTGGTGCGTCATTATACGAACATGTCTAACAATAACTTTGGCGTGGATACGGGATTTTATCCGTTAGGCAGTTGTACGATGAAATATAATCCTAAGATTAATGAGGAAATGGCCGCTTTGCCTGGCTTTACCCAGTTGCATCCGCTTCAGGGAGATGAGTTCAGCCAGGGAGCTCTTGAACTGTATGATAAAGTGCAGCGTTCATTGTCTGCTATTTCGGGAATGGAGGCTTTTACACTCAATCCCTATGCAGGAGCGCATGGCGAATTGACTGGATTGATGATTATTCGCCGTTATCATGAGTTGCGCGGTGATTTGAAGCGTACCAAGGTGATTATTCCAGATTCGGCACACGGAACAAATCCGGCTTCGGCGGCCGTGTGTGGCTTGCAGGTAGTGGAAGTCAAGAGCCGGCCTGACGGCACGGTGGATGTGGAAGATTTGAAACCGATATTGGGGGATGATGTGGCTGCCATGATGATGACGAATCCCAATACGTTGGGACTTTTCGAGAGAAATATTCCGGAAATTACGCGGCTTGTGCATGAATGTGGCGCATTGATGTATTATGATGGAGCCAATCTGAATCCGATGCTGGGTGTTTGTCGGCCCGGGGACATGGGCTTTGATGTGATGCACATCAATATCCATAAGACGTTCTCTACTCCTCATGGTGGTGGTGGACCTGGTAACGGCCCGGTGGGTGTGCGAAAGGGCTTGGAAACCCTGTTGCCGAATCCACAGGTTGTTGTGCAGGAGGATGGTAAATATGCGTTGCGCAATCATCCGGATTCTTTGGGCAGTGTTTCCTGTTTCCTAAGTAACTATGCCGTGATAGTCCGTGCGTATGCATATCTGCTGGCCTTAGGGAAGGAAAATGTGCACTTGGCAGGTAAATTGTCAGTGTTGAATGCCAATTATGTGAAGGAAAAACTGAAGGCTTACTATAAACTGCCTATTGACGGCTTGTGTAAGCATGAGTTTGTGTTTGACGGTTTACGTGAGGAATATGGAGGCGACCATCATGATGCCGGCCATGTCACGACATTGGATGTGGCCAAGCGCTTGCTGGACTATGGGTATCATGCTCCCACCATTTATTTCCCGTTGCTGTTCCATGAAGCCCTGATGATAGAACCGACTGAGACGGAAAGCAAGGAAACCCTGGATGGCTTTATCGAAGTAATGAAGAAAATTGCTTTTGAGGCCCGTGATGACCGTGAAACCTTAAAACAGGCTCCGCACAAGACTCCGGTACGCCGGTTGGATGATGTAAAAGCAGTGAAGGACGCTAAATTTACTTTTAAGGCTCTTTGATGCCCAAGCCATCTAACAGTAAGAATAATGACGACTACAGATTTGATTATTATAGGTGCAGGCCCTGGAGGATACGAAACGGCTATAGCCGCAGCGCGTGAGGGGATGAAGGTCGTGTTGGTGGAGGCCGGAGCTTTGGGCGGTACCTGCCTGAATGAGGGGTGTATTCCGACAAAATGTCTTTGCCGTAGTGCAGAGGTTGCCGACTTGATGAAAGAGGCTGCGACTTTTGGGGTTGTGGCTGAAAGTGGAGGCATCAATCTCGTGGAAGTGATGAAGCGAAAGAATGAGGTGGTTGCCCAATTGGCCGCAGGAGTAGCTTCATTGCTCAAATCTCCGGGAATCACGTTGGTACAGGGAAAAGCCACTTTTGCCGGTCCTCATGAGGTGATAGTGGGCGAAGAACACTTCTCTGCTCCTCATATAATGGTAGCCACAGGTTCCAGTGCAAAGAATTTGCCGATTCCTGGAGCAGACTTGCCCGGTGTTGTCACTTCACGTGAAATGTTGCAGTTGGAGCAGATTCCCAAGCGGTTGTGTGTGATTGGCGGAGGTGTTGTGGGCATGGAATTCGCTTCCGTGTTCCGCTCGTTCGGAAGTGAAGTATCGGTGGTAGAATATGCCAAAGAGATACTCCCATCTTTTGACCGCGATATAGCCAAACGCTTGCGTACTGCATTGAAACGAAAAGGTATCAGTTTTAATGTGGGAGCGGCAGTGACGGAAATTTCCAAGGTTGACGGAGGTTATAAGGTCGCGTTCGTTTCCGGAAACAAGGAAGGACAGGTGGAGGCCGATTTGGTGTTGATGGCAGTAGGACGTGGCCCCCGTTTGCAACATCTGGGGCTGGACGAAATCGGAATGCAATATACTTCCCGCGGCATTGTGGTTGACGAGAACATGCAGACCAATATCGAAGGGGTATATGCTATTGGTGACGTCAACGGTATCTGCCCTCTGGCGCATGCAGCTACTGCACAAGGCAGGTGTGCTCTTTACCATATTTTGGGTAAGGACGGGGCACCTGATTTGCAGCTTGTTCCGGCTGCAGTATTCACTGTGCCGGAAGTTGCAATGGTGGGGCATACTGAGGAAACTGCCAGCGCTGCGGGATTGGAATATTCCATTCGGAAGGCTTTTTATCGTGCCAACGGAAAATCGCTTTCAATGGGTGAAAGTGAAGGAATTGTCAAAATCCTGGTCGGTCCCGACGGCTTGTTGCTGGGAGCACATGTTTTGGGCGCCCATGCGGCTGATTTGATTCATGAATTGGCACTGGCCATGCACACGAAAATGGGTGTGGAGCGGATACAGTCTCTCATTCATGCCCATCCATCACTCAGTGAGATCCTGCATGATGCGGTGATGAATGCTTGAGACGGTTTCAGTTCCCTTTTTATAGAAAATGACCTTGTCCGTGCGCTGTTCATGAAAGGACGGCATCGGGCAAGGTCTTTTTGTGTTATTGTCAATCGGCTTAACGAAGAGAAATCCTTTGGCAAGTTGCTAAGAAACGTGAGTTCGGTATAACTACTACAAAGGCATATTACCGGAAATTCAGGAGAAAAACAGTCAGTACTTTAGGATTTTCTGTCAGTAGGACCGTGAAGACGTGATGCGGCAATAGGATACAAAGACCTCTGTCGGGAATAAATAATTATACCGAACTCGTGTTAAGTTTGTAAGTTTTGAGGTGTCTTATACGGGTATTTCTACGTATTTTTGTACATGCATAAAATTCGGAGAATTTTGCCTGTCTCCAATTGTTGAGTTTTTCGATTATGAGAAAGAAAGAATTATTCCAGGCGGTACTTGACTATTTTCAAGCGACCATGGATGCAACAGAAACCGAACTGAACTATTCCAATCCTTATGAGTTGCTGGTGGCTGTTGTCCTGTCTGCCCAATGTACGGATAAGCGTATTAACCAGGTAACCCCTAAGTTGTTTCACGACTTTCCTACGCCCGAGGCATTGTCGGTTTCTACGCCCGAGGTTATTTATGAATACATAAAGAGTGTGAGCTATCCCAATAACAAGGCGAAGCATTTGGTGGGATTGGGTAAGATGCTGGTGGAACGTTTTGGGGGTGAAGTGCCTTCTTCCCTGGAAGAACTGACCCAATTGCCGGGAGTGGGACGTAAAACGGCCAATGTCATTCAGGCCGTGGCTTTCGGCAAGGCGGCGTTGGCTGTCGATACCCATGTTTTCCGGGTAAGCCACCGCTTGGGCTTGGTTCCGGCAAGTTGCACAACTCCCTATAAGGTGGAAATGGCTTTGCGGAAGTATATCCCCGAAGCGATGACGGCATCTTCACATTACTGGCTTTTGCTGCACGGGCGATATACCTGTACGGCGCGTAAACCTCATTGTTCAGTTTGCGGACTGGCGCATCTTTGCCGGTCTTTCCCTCTGTTCTCTGAAACCGGCGCGAGTGTTTGAAAAAGGTGTGGAGGTTTAACCGCGTTTTGCCATCTTCACACGACAATTCAAGAGTCTTTTCCGTGACCGTCAGTTTTCTGTCGTCAGATGAAGCCGTGTGCTGTCACTAAAATAACGAAAGTGAGAACTATCTCTGAATATTTTTGTATATTTGCTGCGGTTTGATTGCGGTCCGGCAACTGTTGCCGCACTGATAAAGGAACATTCATTTTAAAGCATAATAATTATGACGATTGACACTTGCAAATTCGAAGGTAAGAAGGTCATTGTACGTGTAGACTTCAATGTACCCCTTGATGAAAACGGAAAAATTACAGATGATACCCGTATCCGCGGTGCACTCCCTACCTTGAAGAAGGTATTGGCTGATGGTGGTTCTTTGATTATCATGAGCCACATGGGCAAACCCAAAGGAAAAGTGAACGCAAAGTTTTCTTTGAGCCAGATTGTAGATGCAGTCAGCGAGAAACTGGGTGTTCCCGTTCAGTTTGCTCCCGATTGTGCAAAGGCCGGTGAAGCCGCAGCTGCCCTCAAGCCGGGTGAAGTGCTCTTGCTGGAAAACCTTCGTTTCTATCCTGAGGAAGAAGGAAAGCCTGTAGGCATCGACAAGGAAGATCCTGCTTATGAAGAGGCAAAGAAGGCAATGAAAGCCAGCCAGAAGGAGTTTGCAAAGACTTTGGCTTCCTATGCTGACATTTACATTAACGATGCCTTCGGTACTGCTCATCGCAAGCATGCTTCTACGGCTGTAATCGCCGATTATTTCGATAAGGAGCACAAGATGCTTGGCTATCTTATGGAGAAAGAAGTGCAGGCTGTTAATAATGTGTTGAGCAACATCAAGCGTCCGTTTACTGCCATCATGGGTGGCTCGAAAGTTTCCACAAAGATTGGTATTATTGAGAACCTGATGGACAAGGTGGACAACTTGATTCTCTGTGGTGGTATGACTTATACCTTTGCCAAGGCCATGGGTGGCCAGGTAGGTCAGTCTATCTGCGAGGACGACAAGCTGGATTTGGCGCTCGACATCGTTGCCAAGGCTAAGGCCAAAGGTGTAAACCTCGTTTTGGGCGTAGACTGTGTGGCTGCCGACAGCTTCTCTAACGATGCCAATACTCAGGTCGTTCCGGCCAATGCCGTTCCCGATGGATGGGAAGGTTTGGATGCAGGTCCTGAAACTCGTAAATTGTTTGCTGCTGCCATTGAAAATGCCAAGACGATTCTTTGGAACGGTCCTGCCGGTGTTTTCGAGTTCGATAATTTCACTGGTGGTTCACGTGCAATTGCCGATGCCATTGCCAAGGCTACAGCAAATGGTGCATTCTCCCTCATTGGCGGTGGTGATTCCGTAGCTTGCATCAATAAGTTCGGAATGGCTGACCAGGTATCTTACATTTCTACAGGTGGTGGCGCTCTTCTTGAGGCTATCGAAGGCAAGGTGCTTCCGGGTGTAGCTGCAATTGAGGCTTAATGTATGTTTCCGCTCCGCAGGAGCCCATAACTGTTCCGGGTGCGCAGTGTTGCATCGGTTGGGAGCAGGAATGGGGCGGGAAAGGCGGATATTAGAATAGCGAAAGGGCGGTGCATCTCTGCATCCGCCCTTTCTTTTCGTTATTGTAGAAACCATTTTTTATCTGATTATTCATCCAAAAAAGCTGATAGGTTGATGAATGCATTTCGTTCATTCCTTTTGGGAGTATCCGTATCTGCCGTGTGTTGGGTCTCGTGTCAAGAGGAGAAGAGTCCTGCAGTATCGGATTTCGAGTTGGGAGTTGGTGGCGCAGACACGGTGAATTTATCTTCCGACTCTTTGGTTCTTGATGCTGATTCCGATGCTTTGGTCCTTTCTTTGACGCCAACGGTCAATAGTCTTCCCGTTTATTACGCGGAACGTTCCGGCATCTTCCGTGCTTTGAACGTAAAGGTCAAATTGCGGACTTATCGCTCACAATTCGACTGTGACACCGCATTTTTGGGTTCTACGGCAATAGGTGGTGTGTCGGACCTTGTGCGTTTGCATTATTATGCCGGCGCTGGGAACAGTTTGAAAGCCGTGTCGGCCACCGATGGCACTTGGCATTTGATGGCCAGTCGGAAGTTGCGATTGAAGAGAACCGTACAATTGAAAAACCGGATGGTGAGTGTTGCACGCTTTTCTGCATCGGATGCTTGTAGTGAGAATGTTCTGAAAAAAGTGGGACTGACCTATTTGGATGTATTCCGTCCACAAGTCAACGACTATTATTTGCGTGCAGCCATGTTGGATAATAATCAGATTGATGCGGCGATGCTTCCGGAGCCGTTTGCGACAGCCGCCCGCCTGTCAGGACATCCGGAATTGGGCCGTGAGCTGAAGGATACGCTTCAGTTAGGATGTCTGATATTCAAGTCCAGGCTGCTGGCTGTGGCGGATTCTGTGGCGTTGGTGAAGAAAATTATGCAAGGCTATAACCGGGCTGTTGATGAAATCAATCAAAAGGGAGTTGAGGCTTGCCGGAAAATACTTTATGAAGATTATCGTCTGCCGGCACGGGTGGCCGACAGTTTGCGCTTGCCGGTATATCGCAAGGCCGTCATGCCGTCTGCTACCGATGTGGAGGCTGCTCGCGCTTTTCTGATAGACAAGGGAAAGTGGCAGGCAGAGAAGTCTTCATCTGTTTTATTGGATTCAAGGTGTTTGCCTCAGTAACAGCAATATGGATAAGGATACATTCAAACTTTTATACGCAGACATGCAGACTGCGTTGACCGAAAGCCGGTTATTGGACGCGTTGAATGCGTTGGAGGGACTGATTTCCTATACCGAAAACTGGGAATGCAGGCAATCGTTGCTGGAACTCCGCGAATCGTATGGGATGCTTTTGGACTATATGGCACGTGGCTTTGAGGATGCGGAACGTGAGCAGCTTTTCGGCCAGTTCGTGCGGCGTGCCTACGAACTGTCGGATAGAGCATATCGTGATTTTCTCTTAAGTGATTCGCAGTCGCACTATGCTTCCGTCTGGAATGTGCTGCAACGGATGTCGCAGCCCTGTACGCTGGAGGAACTTTATCAACGGGGTGGGTCATATCGTCAGTTGTTTGAAGTGGCATGGACAGCTCCTGTGTGGCGGAAGAATGATTATGAGGCGGCCTTGCTTATTATGGAGTCGGAGAAGTGGCAGGAATATGAGCGCTGCCTCTTGCTGAGCGGAGCAACATTGGCCGTTTTACAGTTTTTCGACTTCTACCGTTTGAAGTTCCTCTTGGATATGTCTGTCGATCCGGTGCTTTCTTTCCGGACAAGGGCTTTGACGGGAGTTGTGCTGGTCTATCTGTTACACGGCGGGCGCTGCCGACATTATCCTGAAATTGAGGAGCAGTTGCGTTTGATGTTTGAGTTGCCTGGTGTGGTGGACATGTTACGTAACTTGCAGATGCAATTGTTCCTGACGTTGGAGACGAAGGAAATAGAAAGAAGTCTCCGTGAAGAGATACTTCCCGGGATTATGCAGAAAGCTAAGGATATACGGCTCGACAAATCCCTTGGCTTTGAAGAAATGCAGGAAAAGTTCAATGAACTGAATCCGGAATGGGAGGCTGACGGAAAAATGCAGGAACTGACCGGCAAAATGAAGGAATTGGCAAATCTGCAACAGAAAGGTGCCGATGTCTATTTGGGCAGTTTCAAGATGTTCAAGCAAAAGTTTCCTTTCTTTTCGGTTGCGGCCAACTGGTTTTGTCCTTTTACGCTGCAGCATCCCGAATTGGGAAAAATGGGAAGTGGCACATCTTTTCTGAAGACTTTCCTTGAAATGGGCAATCTGTGTGATTCCGACAAATATTCGTTTTGTCTGTTATTCCGCGAAATGCCTGCGACTGAACGGGATTTGCTGGAGAGTCAGCTTCCGGGGGACTCTTCCGGACTGCATGAAATGTTGTCGCCGGGAGGAGGTATGCCCGGGGAGGGCCCAACCGTCAGGAGCCTGAGGGCCTACGTGCAGGATCTGTATCGTTTTTTTACCTTATTCAGATATCGGGGAGGCATGGAGAATCCTTTTGTCAAGAATCTCCTGCTGATGGATTATCGCCCGTTTGATGAGTTGTTGGCAGATGTGCCGACGGTCCGGCAGCTGGCGGATTTCTCATTTAAGGAAAAGTCATATCTTTATGCGCTGAAGTTCTATGAGCATTTGCCGGCATCTGCCGAAACTTATGAGAAAATCGGGTTTTGTCATCAGTCGGTCAAAAATTACGCGGCAGCTGTTGCCGCTTATGAAAAGGCAACCTTATTGCAGGAAAATTCGGCCTGGAGATTACGTCAGACGGCCAACTGCTATAGGGCACTTGGCGAGTGGAAACAGGCGCGTAAATCTTACGAAATGCTGGAAAACCTGTTGCCGGAGGATGTGTCTGTCCTGTTGCATTTGAGTGAATGTTATTTGCATGAGAAAAATTATGAGCAGGCTTTTAGCAAGCTGTATAAGGCAGATTATCTGGCCCCCGATTCAAAAGTTGCGGTGAGGGCCTTGGCCTGGTGTTCCATCTTGACCGGCAAGATGGAGCAGGCTTGTTCATATTATAAGCGGATATTGGAAGAAAAGCCTGTGGCAGAGGACTATTTTAATGCCGGACATGCGGCATGGCTACAAGGTGATGTTGCCGCAGCAGTTACCCATTATCGGAAATCGTTGGCTATGGCAAGTAAGGACTTTGCGCCGGTTGACTTTTTTGATGCCGATGCTTCTGTGCTTCAGCAGCATGGCAAAACGGTCATTGACTTGCGCTTGATGGTTGATATTCTGAATAACAGGCCGACCGAGCCATAATCTAATCCATTGTAGATGTGTGAGGAGTGAAATCAATGTATTCTACATCGAAAAAGTCGTAGGGTTTTATCGTGAAACAGATTTCTACAGGCCCCGCCCGTTGGTTCAGAACAGAATGAACGGAGCGGGGCAGTTTTGTTCTTTGACGTTGTTGTCCTCAGGTGAAGAACATTAAGGAGATGGGGCATACTGCCAGCACATGTCGATAAGCAGGGGTTGGAAATGTTACTGTATATGGCGTAAGCAGGGCATGTAGTCATGGGTGTTTATTCTTCGATTTCTTCTCAGTACTTTAGAAAAATCTCTCAGTACTTTAGAAAAATCTCTCAGTACTTTAGAAAAAACTGTCCTTACTTTAGAAAAAACAGTCAGTACTTTTGTTTTTGGGGGGTAAGATTCTTTTGTTTTGGCCGCAAAGACGAAAAAACTCCATCCGGAAAGTGGTAGGCCGGATGGAGCAATGTTGTGTGTTCTTATCTTATTTATTCGTGAAACAATTTGTCTGCCGGAATGGCTTTCCATTTTCCTTCAGCTCTCCGGTAGTTGACAGCAGCATTGTCCCAGTAGCTGGGCCAGCCTCCGAAAATGCCTCCGATGAAGATGACCCTGATTTTGTGATACCCCTTTCCGAGTGCCAATTGGATATTGTTACGGCAGAATTTGAGGCAGTCTTCGTTGGAATTGTCAATAACGATGTCATCGTCAATCCAAAGTTGCATGTTATTGGTAGAGAACTCGTAGATTC